>Ga0075421_100010285_pt1 | contig 11560 bp, 17 predicted proteins | sample SoiMetdeltSBSDD5_FD_75292 | JGI IMG/M metagenome (GOLD analysis project Ga0075421, IMG submission 75292) | Bulk soil microbial communities from a Populus tree surrounding site in Tennessee, USA - Soil MetaG P. deltoides SBSDD5 | ecosystem: Environmental > Terrestrial > Soil > Tree plantation...
TGGCTTGCTCGACGAGCGCGTCGAGCCGCGCACGACTTCGCTTCCTCACCGGGCAAGGATAGCGGCCGCCGTATCGCCGGCCGTGGGGGCCCACGCTGCACATTCGCCGGGTGCACCAATCCCAGTGGGCGGAGATCAAAAGGCTAGTTAGATCTGTGTCGATGGAACCCGTGAGAGCCGCGCCCAGGTGCTGACTGCGTCACATCAGTCGAATGGTCGGGGGCGGGTCCCGTAAGCGTGGGAACCGATCCGCTGTCTATGACGACGATTGGTCACCGGCGAAAGTTGGCCTCTGGCCTCATGATTTGGCTACCGGTTGATCGCAACCGCTTTTGCTTGCTGCCCTGGCTGCGCTTCGCGCCGCGTGATCTCTTCGGCGCTGTTTGTTCGGTAACCGTCACCGGACGTTCGAGGCCGGCGCCGCTTCGCGGCGCGTGATCTGTCCGATGCTGTTCGGGACCCCGATCGGACGAAACCGGGCAGCGTCCCGTTTGACCGCGGCGGCGAGGGCCGTGCCACGTTCATTCCTGCGTCCCGTCCGACTGGTCGGATCGGACTGTACGGGCTGGCCGGGCCGGTTGGTGTTCCACGCTGACTTGCACCGGGGTCCAGATGATGCCGGGGATTGCCCGTAGCGGCGCATACGGCTCGGCCGCCCACCGCCACGCCGCTGCCAGGCTCTGGTCGATCTCGGTACGGGCATCGGTGTCGCTGTCGGGAACTGCCGCTGCTGCGATGTCGCGAAAGGCTGCCACGTCTTCGAGCCTGACCGTGACCGTCCAGGCCAGTCGACACTTGTCCCCGCTGCGTTCGGTGAGATTTGTCTGCACGGCGAGCAGGCGCAGCGCGCCTGCCTCGATCAGCGGCGACAGGCCCAGCGAGGGGTCGAGCAGCCAGCCCAGCGCGGCGGTCCAGTCGGTAGCCAGGCTGTGGCGCGTCATCATCGGGATCGTCGGGATCGACTTCTCCGATCACCAGCGTGGGCTGTTGTCGAACGAGCGCAACGCTTTGGCGTGCAGAACCGTGCGGCGTCGCACCCGCACGTCGGCAAGCACGGTCCGGGCGTATGTCTGCCGGGCACGACCGCGATCGGTCCGCGATCTCTGCACAGGCGAGCCAGGCCCCGGCAGGTCGGACCCAGGCAGGTCGAACAGGGCGGACTGGTCCCCCATCGGGTGCTCCCTTCAACAAAGTCGCACGCCTGTGCGTGACCGCCATTCGGGCCGGTACGGCCTTGACGGCACGGTGTGAGCCCGGGACAGCACCTGTACATGGCCTGCGCCTATCCCGCCGCCATGCCTGGCGGCAATACCATGTCCCGCCGCAGTAAGCATGTCCCGCCGCAGCAAGTCGCTGCCTGGGGAATCACGGCAGCACCACGTGACGATACCCCAAGCGGTGACCCGGCGTTGGTTACCGCAGTCGAACCCGGCCACCGTGACCCCCACGCCCACAACGGTTGCCTCCACGGATGTGCTCTTCCGGTAGCAAGATCCCCACAAGTAGCGGTGGGTTGTTGGGTGTGGAGGTACGCCCCGACGATAACGTCAACACGACGGGCGCTGCGGGACACCTCATCGTGGGTGGCGCGGTACACCAGGCTGTACACGCCATCAACGGCCGGACGCTCCCCCTTTAGTGTGGTCCCTGGTCTCCGCGTCGGACCCGCTGGACTTCGGGCGTTGCCAGCGGTCTAGTATCTGGCGGATGTCTCCGGTTTCTCGTGGTCGTAAGACCGGCAAACGTAAGCAGGACAAGCAGCGGGGCAGGCGTGCGATCACCGCGTGGCCGCGGGTCGCACCGTCGCCATTGGATCGGCCACAGTCGGTTTTGGCCGCGTTTAGCGAGGCGCTCGGCGGGCCCCGGCGACGGCCGGGATGGTTCGACGAGTCGCTTGCCGTCGTGTTGGAGCGGGCCGGCGTGCTGATGGCAGCCCAGGGTCCGCGTGAGCTGGAGGATGCGGCGGCCCGGCTGCTGGGGGCCGAGCAGTATCGACGGTTGGAGGTCCACGAGTCCGGGTTGTGGTTTGACTGGTGGTTCACCGATCTGGCCGAGGCCGCTGTGATCCGCGCCCGCGACGCGATCGCGGGTGGGGATCTCGACGTTTGGCAGCCATGCTTGCGGCTGTTGCACGCCATGACCGGCCTCGGTTCCCCCGCTCTGGCTGGGCAGGCGCACGCTCGACTCGGCCGGCTCACCAAGTCATTGCCGCGGGACCTGGCCGAGTCGCAGCCACGGTGGCTGCATGTCCTGCCGAAGATCACCGCGACCGGTCAGCTGTGGCAGATGCACGACCGGTACGGCGGCCGGATCGCGATCATCGCCGGCTTCGCCTATCCGGGTGGGGTCGATCCGTCAGTGTTCCTCTTCGACATCGACGTCTGCGGGTTCACGACGCTGGCCGGTGCCGGCACCTACGACGAGGTTGAGCAGGCGGCCGCCGCGTGGCGGGCATCGGTCGGGCAAGACGCCGCCGACACAGCGCCGGGGCCGGTCCAAGCGCCGCAGACCCTGCACGCCCTGGTCCACTGGAACGAAGGCGAGGAGACACTACGTGGAGACGAACCACGCCCGGTGATGGACAACTGGTTCCGGGCCCGCCGCCGCCTGCATGACCTCGCCGAAACCCTGCGGAAACAGCGGACACCGCTGCCGGCATGGCGCAGCCTCTACCACGATGTCCAGGCCGAACCCTCGCTCGCGGCGTTCACCACCTGGTACACACAACGGCACGGCCACGCCCCCGACCCCGACGCAACAGCCGCTCTGGTATACGAATGGCTGGAAGGCGCCCTGCCCGGCACGGAACGCGTCGTCGCGCCAGCCCGGGTCAGGTTCATACAAACCCTCATGAACGACTGGATCCCGGACCACCCGGTCACCATCGGCGCCAAGACACTCCTGCCCGACTGGATCCGCTGGAACGGCGAGCAGGACAACCTGCCAACGCAACTGCTCGACCCCGCGATAGCCACGGCAAGCACCACCACCATCCCGGCAGACCCAGACGGCGGACCAGACCATCCACTCTGACCACACCGAACCGGACGCTGGCACCTGATCGAGCCGCTCACCGACCCCGGACGGGGATCCGCAGCTCGGCAAAGCCCCATCCCGGCGATCGCTATCACATAGACGATCGGACCACCCGCCTGCCCGCACCGCCCCAGCCAAAGCGTCACCGCTTCCCACAACGCCAACGGTCATCGAAACCAGGCGATGATCCCCGGGTGGAGAGGCGTTTGATCGATGTCCTACGCCGAGGGAGGGTCCGCAGGAGCCACGGCGGGATCTCTCCACAGTGGAACGATCAGATGTGCATCCGTGATGATCGGCTCGAAGCGCCGCATAGGCTAATTTAGGAGCTTCCATATAGTCGGCGCATACTGCAGTCAACCCCGTCCAGGACCGCCAGATTCGCGCGTGAGATCCTCCCCTGGTTGGCTATCCTGATCACCTTCTTCGCCGGCTACATGTCGGTGGCCGGTACTAAGCTTATCGCCAAGCGTCAGGCCACCCGTCCGGCGTGCATCTCCTTCGTCTTCGCGCGGCAGGCGATGTCGATCGCGGGCTCCGAAGTGCTGCGCGTGTTGCAGAAGGTCACCGCCCTTACGGGCAGGACGTCCTGGAGATTCAGGAAAAGCGCAGGGGCTCGGGGCAAGACCCGGATAGCCGTTGGCTGCGGCACTATCGTTGTATGCGTTGAACTTTGCGCTGGTCGTGCCGTCCGCGATGATCAGGATGAACCGGCATTGGATACCGGCGTCCTGCGGCCCGGCACAGAACCCGTACCCATTGTGGCCGATACCCCTTGTGGCCCGTGCCCCTTGTATAGGCCGTCGGCGGCCAGGCGCAGCGGAAGCGGACCCGGCCAGGTCCTGGTCGTCACCGCACAGTTGTTCCGCTGGTAGGTGGGATGATTCTCGGGACCCACTACCTGCAGCATCGTCCACAACTGATAGCCGGACGGGATCGCGCTCACCTGCGCCGCCACCACGAACCCTTGCTCCACAAGCGAACCGGCAGCCGGACTGACCAAGCTAGCGGTCAGGGTGACCGGTGGCGTGGGGATCGGCAGGACGGGTGTCGAACAGTGACGGGTAGGCGAAGGCTTGGACGCCGGCGGTCTTGGCGGGGTCGCAGATAGCAGCGGACGCAGAGTCACCATCACGCTGGCGAGCTGCTTGACTTCATCGGCGATGTCGGCGGCGGCCATGCCCGGGTAGAGGTTCTGTCGAGCCGTGTCGTTGTAGGACACCAGCGACCCGGTGGCGACCGCGTCGGCCATGACCACCGTGAGCCGACACTGCAGACCGACATCCGCGCCGCAGAACGCGGCCCCGCGATAGATCCCGTCGGAACTGCCGACCAGGGGCAGCGGGCCGGGCCAGACACGGCTACCTGCCGCACCTCCGTTGCGGGCGAAGACCGGATGCCCCGATTGGGCCGACCACCTGAAACAGAGTCCACACCTGGAACCCGTCCGGCAGCCCGCTCACCTTGGCTTTCACCTGAAACGCCTGGTCGGCCAGAGTTTGGTCGGCCGGGCTCAAACGATGTCGCGCTCGTTCCGGTCGCGGCAGGGAACGGCACCGAGCCCAGCCTGCACGGATCGGCAGACGTGGTCGAGGGCATGGGAAATAACCATAGGTCAGCCGCAGCGGGCGAGGCCAATCCCGCAGGACTGCGCGGATCGGCCTTACAGCCCGTCGCGAGCAGCACTACCGCGGCAGCAGGGAGGCTGGCCGCCGCGTGACCCATGGCGCGCTGTCGTGAGCTGCCGACCGGGCCGGATGGCGCGTAGGGCTACGGCACGAACCTGCGCACGGAAGGACCCATTTGAGCTGGGGAAATGTAAATGCCATAGGATGGGGAACGTCTGCACTTCTCGCGTAGGGCCTGCTAGCAACGCAAACCCGAGACAGCTTCATCTACTTAGTTGTGCCCCCCGGCGGGTCCCGTCAAACATGGGAACGGGATGGCGGCAGCCGACACCGTGGAAATCGTGGGCCGCTGGTTCCTGGCCAACCGGTAGGCACGTCTCACAGCTCTGCATCTTCGAGCAGATCGGCCGCCCAACGGCTCAGACGGCGCGGATTCAATCCGCAGATGCTTCGCGTGCACCGATAGAACAAGAATAGGATGACAGGTCGAGGACCGGACTATATGGGACAGTCTCTGCAATACGCCAATCGGCTGAATCTTGCGGTCAGCTGTTCCCTGGACGCGGAGCGTAACCATGGGGTTGGGTGTACCCATGAGCCCGCCTGGGGTTCGGAGAGCCACTCTTTGGCAGGACGCGGTGAGGCTCCTGCTGTTGGTGGACGCTGCCTCCGAGGATCCAGCCGACGATCCTGCGCAACCCGACACTGCAGTCGGCGTCGTTCGCTCGCAGGTGAGGTTGCAAAAGCTGGACTTTTGGCTTCGATATCCGGACTACCTCGCCGACGAGCTCATGAACGAGTTCGAGCGGTACCCCGACGATCCCGGCCTTCTACGGCTTGCTGGCGAGATTCTGGACTCCGAGGAACCTGACCTGCGGCGTCTTCCTATGCTTCGAGGCCGCTTCGGAGCGTTCGAAGGCTTCGATACGGCGATGGCTGTTCTCGTCAGCCGTGGCCTCGTCTGAAAGCACTCGTCTAGGGTTAGAACACACGGCAATCTGGAACGCGCGCGGAGGGTTAGACGGCGAAGGGGCCGCTCAACGTCACGGCTGGGCCTCCTACTTCGGCGCCTGCTACTTGAACCCAGGCGGCGACAGACTTCTCTTCGGGGACGTCGCGCAGTCGCCGTCGCTGTCGGCGAGGCTACTTGAGCTGTTCGTCGCGGTGCCGTATGCATCGACACTGACACACGTCAATGCGATAGGGAAACGACAGGCAAAAGATGACCGCCAGGCCCGCAAGCGAGTAGAGCAGGACGAGGCCGCTCGATCCGCCGACAGACAGAAGTGGGGCGAGCAGCTAGCGGCCACCCGGACCGAGATCAAGTCGATTCAGCACGGGGCGGAGTCGGCGATGCGGACGGAACTGGAGGCGGCCGACCGTGCGCTGGAGTCCGTGCGCGTGGCACGCCAAGCGGTGGTCCAGGCCGACGAGACTCGTCTAGAGGCTCGCGCGCTGCGGATCTCTGCGGAGCAGCGCGCTATTGACGTCGAGGAGACTTGGCAAGCGCGCCGCGTACTCGGGCTGCTCAATCCTGTGTGTTGCCCGCACTGTGAAGCACCTTTCGATCCTGGCCGTCAGGCCGGAGAGAAGGATGATGCATCGTGCGCCGTGTGCACACGGCCGCTGCCACCAGTTGATAAAGAGGTTGTTGCATACTGCGCTCCTTGTGGTTGATGCGGATGGTGTTTGAACTACCTGCGGGTTGCCTGACGCTGATTGGCGTTGGGGTGCTTGGGGTTTTGGTGGTGTGGTTAGTGTGGACGGCCGGGTGGCCGCCAGCCTTCGGCCAGCGCCCGGCGCTGCCATATTTCGGGGTATTGGGTGGCGAGCATTTCGGCTCGGTGGGCGGCTTGGCGGCAGGTGGCGTGGCAGAACTGGCGGGTGCGTCCGGTGGTGGCTTGACCGATCGGGGCTGAGCACCAGTTGCAGGTTCGGCGGGCCATCGTTGAGACCTCTTTTCGGTTTTGTGACCGGTTGTGGTCACGAAACGTTTGCCGTTGTTGGGTTGGGCCGGCGGCCGATGCGGGGTCTGGGCAGGTCAGCGGGCGGCATGTGATACATGTATTCACCTTTGTCGTTGGCGAGGCGGCCGGTGAGCAGGCCGGCGTCACGCCAGCTTTTGACGGTGTGAGGCGAGATGCGTAGCTGGCGGGTGATCTCGTTGAGGGTGAGCATTCCGGCGTCGAGGAGGCGCTGGGTATGGCTGGGTAGCTGGTAACGGATTCGGATCTGCCCGATCATGCGGGCGTATAGCGGGATTCCGGTGCCGCTGGTGTATCCGCGCTGTTCGAGGATGGCGGCGATTTGGGAGTCGGTGTGTTCGTCGAGGAGTTCGTCGATGGCGGTGACGACGTCGGCTGGGGTTTGGCGTAGTTGCCAGGATGCCAAGGGCAGCGGCAGTTGCAGGGTGTGGTCCTGGCCGCCTTTAAGTCTAATGTGGACGGTTATTTGATTGCCTCTGCTGATGGTGACGTCCTGCAAGAGTAGGCGGGCCATGCGTTTGCGTTCCCGCTGTGGTGTGCCCGGGTCAGACCATAGGGCGGGGATGTCAGCGGCCAGGGCGGTGATCTTCTGGCGTTGCCCGGCTGAAAGTGTTCCTGCTGCAGCGGTTTTGGCTCGTTCGTAGTCTTCGGTGGTGTCGGTTAGCTGGCGTAGGGCGTTGTTCCAGTCGGCTTCCAGGCTGTCGGCAACGAGGCGGTTGCCGGGGTCGACGGCCAGATAGCGGCGGAGGGCCAGGTCGGCGTGGTATTGGGCGCGCGCGACGGTGGCGGCGCGTAGCTTGTCGGCGTCTTGGGCGCGGGCGGCCAGCTCGTCGGCGACGGCCAGGGCGGTTTCCAGCGCCAGCGGGGTGAGCTCACGCATAAGTAGCGCGCCGACGGCGTTGTCGATGCCGGCGCCTGGGATTCTTTGGCAGATCGGTGTGGCGGTGCGGATGCCTTCGTATTGGCAGACGTAGTCGGGGAATTGGGTGCCGTGTCGTGCGTGGTACCTGACCGTCATGCGCCGGCCGCAGACACCGCAGATCACCATGCCCTGCAACAGGGCCGGGCCTTCACGGGGTGGGCTGGCCAGCCGGTCGGCGCCGCGGGCGGTGGCCAGTTCGGACAGGCGTTGCTGGTTGGTTTCGTACTGGTCCCAGGTGATGTAACCGGGGTGTGCGTCGTTGATCAGCACCATCCACTCGTCGCGGGGCAGGACGCGGGTGGTCTGCTTACCGGCGGCGAAGCCGTGCGCATGACGGCCGTAGGTGAACGCGCCGGCGTAGCGCGGGTTGTGCAGCACCCGCAGGACCGCTGAGTGTTCCAGTCGTGCCCATACGATGTCGCCTTTGCGTTCCCCGTAGCTGATGCGGCGGGCAAACGCCAGCTGCTGCGCGGTGAACGCTTTGACTGTGGCGGTCGCCGAGCCGACGGCCTCGAACGTGGTGAACAGGTGCCGGACCGCTTGCTGGATCGCAGTATCCGGATCGAGCACCACTTTGCCGCTACCGTTGTATACCAGCCCGATCGGCAACGACATGACCAGTTCACCGCGGCGGGCCTTTGACCGTTGCCCGCCGATCAACCGGGCCTTGAGCAGGTGCAATTCAGCCTCGCTGAGGGTCCCCTTCAAACCGAGCAGCATCCGGTCGTTGAAGCTGCCCGGGTCATACAGCCCGTCCTCGTCCAGGATCAGGGTGCGTGACAGGGCACAGATTTCCAGCAGCCGGTGCCAGTCGGCGTTGTTGCGGGCCAATCGTGAAACCTCAAGCCCCAAAACGATTCCGGCCCGGCCCAAGGACACTTCGGCGACCAGACGCTGGAAGCCGTCACGGTCGGCGGCTGAGGCGCCGGACTGGCCCTGGTCGGTGTCGATGACGATGATCTGCTCGGCGGTCCAGCCCAGCCTCATCGCCTGTCCGCGCAGATCGTACTGACGCTGCGTGGACTCGGTGTTGTGTAACACTTGCCGCAGGCTGGACTGGCGAACATACAGGTAAGCGCTGCGGCGTAAGTGATCGGCGGTGACTTTCATCGCCGCCCGTGACTCGCCACTGTCCATTGTGGTGGTCCTCCCTCTATCGTTTAGACGTGGGCCAGGGCCATCGAGGCCAAGACCATCTCGCCGGCCCCGCCGGCCAGGGTTACGCCGCGCCGGGCTGGCGCTGCCACCTTCGGTGACGGCAGCTGCTGCCAGGCGTGCATCCACGCGGCCATCCCCCGACAGGCCAGCACACCCAGCCCGAACCGTTGCCCCTGCCCATCGCCGGCCAATACTGCGGCGCGTAACTGCTCATAGCGCTGGGTCAGCTCGGCGTAGGTTTCAGGGCTCGCGATCATGTTGTGTGGGGCCACTTTTGGGACGCGGGTGGCCGCCTTCGCGGGTCAGGGCACGTTCGATCGAGCGGGGGTGCACCCGTACCCCGAACGCCGCCGCCAAAGCTTCCACCAGATCAGCGGCGCGCAGGGTCGCGTCGGCGGCCAGCAGCTCCCTCGCATGGGCGATCACTTCCTCGGTGAGTTTGTGTCCCCGGCGCGGGCCTGGTTTGGCCGGCAACAGCCCCGGCAGCCCATCACGCTCCAGCGCCGCCGCGGCCTCGTAGTAGGAGGGCCGGGAGAACCCGAACGCTGCCGCAGCATGCGCGACCGGCTGCCCATCGACCTGGACCCGGCGCACCATCTCGTATTTGACCTGGACCACATCCCGGGCGTCGAAAAATGGTGCCCCGCGAAACTGTTCGTCGGTGATCGCTTGCGGCCTCGGGTTGAGGATCCGCGCCGCCTGCAACGCCTGCACCTTCGGATCCACCTTGCGCTGTCTCATCACAACCCAACCAATCTTGTCAATCTAATTATGCCGTTATGGCACGAACCAACGCACCAGGCAAGAGTCAAATACGGGCATTAATCTAAGTCAGCCCTGAATACTTCCACACGGAAAACGGGCACCGCCGACTGACCAACGATCAGCCGACGGCATAATCCACTTAACAATCACGGCGTAATCTGCCTTACGCCTTGCGGGCCTTCCTGCGGCGCTTTGCCGACGCCAGGTTGAGGTGAGCGGCCAGATCAGCCAGCGCCAGCAGATCCTCCAACCGGAACGGGCAGCGACCCGCCGCCATCACCACAAACGGATCAACATCAGCCTCATCGGTCCAGGTCGTGGGCACCGAGTGCAGCACCCCAGCCTCGTCATAGAAATAGACCCGGTCCTCGCCCCAGTTACGGCGCCGCGACACAAACTCGAACTCGCGGCCACACCACGGATGGAACCGATGCGTCACCCGAACTACTCGTCCAGCACCCTCATCGGGTGTAGTTGGCGACTCGTGATAACGACCGTGCCGAGAGTGTGATCGAAGAGCTGCGCAAAGAAGCAGAAGAGTCCCGGCAGATTGAGGCGAACGCCGAAGGGGCCTTCGACGAGTTGGACCGAACGGCGCAATCAGCAGGCGCCGACTACGAGGCTGCCAGGGAGCGCCTCAACGCTGCGAGCGTGTCGTCCGGGTATCAACGACTGCGGGAACTGGAACTCATTGCCGCCCGCCTGGAGGGACAACTAGCTGCTACCGGGAGCCGGCCACCGGAAACTGAGCCAGAGGACGGCCCCGGCCGTGTTATCGACGAGCTGCGCGTTGCGGTCGAAGCCGTCGTGAAACAGGCCACCGACGAAGTATTCCCGCAGCTCGACTCGAACATCGTCGCCCTGGCCCAAGCGTTCGGGGTCGAGAACCTCGATTCGGTACGGCTTCAGCGCAATGGCAACATCAATGCGGTCAAGGCGGGCAAGAAGACGCCATTCAGTGAGTTCAGCCGTGGTGATCGCCTGCGTATGCGGATCGCCACGGTGATCGCCATGCTTCGGGTCGGCTCGCAGCTGGGTACTCACCCCCACCCCGGCCTCTTACTTATCGATGCTGTCGGGTCCGAGGAAGTAGCGATCGAGCCAGGACGGGCGCTTGTCGCGGAGTTGCAGAAGCTTGCGACCGAGCTGCCGGACCTCCAGATCATCCTCACCACCGCAACCCCGGAACTTGTCACAGGCGTGATGAATGATGCTCACATCATTACCTCCGCAGACGATCACATGTTTTAGGGGCTGTGCTAGTTTCGTCCGGTTTAAGCAATTTGGCAGGGCGAGGGAGGCGAGATGGCAACCGTCGAGCAGTCTCTCGCCGCATGGGCGATATCGGCATCTGGCGAACAGCTCGAACGAGGCCCCAGCGTTGACGATCTTGGTGGGTACGACGCCGTGCTGGAGGAGGCAACGACGCTTGCCGTCGGTCCCCATCTGCCTTACCTGCTCATGTCGCTTGCGCATTCGATTCAGTCGCTGACCCAGGATCAAGCTGAGGAACTCGCAGCCGCGATCGTGCCGGGGCTTCGCCAGCCCCACGCAGCCTGGGTGCTGTCAGACCCAGATCCGCGATTAGTGTTCGGTGATCGTCTTTGGCTGAGTCTCATTGTTTCCGGTCGATGTGATGTTGGCTGTTTCGGTTGGCGGGCATGGTGATGCTCCCGGGTGGTAGCGCGCCGGGTGCGCGGGTCTCCGTGGTAGTGGGCCTTGGGCTGGGGTGGTCAGGTCCAGGTGGGTAGTGTCCGTAGCCGGGACAGGACCTGGGCCAACAGTTGCTGGTCTGGGGGCAGCCGCAAGATGATCTGCCGGCCGTGGCGGATCAGGCGAGCGGCGACGTTGAGTAGCCGGTGGCGCAGGGTGCCAAGATGGTTACGGCCATAGCCGTTGCCGGCGTCGAGGCCGGCCAGTTCTTGCAGCCACGCGGACAGGTTGATGGCCAGCAGGGCTGCCCACATCCACACCGTGTCTGCGACACGAGGTCGCACAATGCGAGTGAGCTCGCGGAATGGAGGCCGACGAATGTCGGACGCGTAGCTTCGGGCTTGTGCTCGATG
>Ga0075421_100010286_pt1 | contig 11559 bp, 10 predicted proteins | sample SoiMetdeltSBSDD5_FD_75292 | JGI IMG/M metagenome (GOLD analysis project Ga0075421, IMG submission 75292) | Bulk soil microbial communities from a Populus tree surrounding site in Tennessee, USA - Soil MetaG P. deltoides SBSDD5 | ecosystem: Environmental > Terrestrial > Soil > Tree plantation...
TACACCGACCAGTTCGAGCTCGACCGGGCGTTCTTCCCGCTCTACCCGATCCTGATCAAGGCGGCCAACTACATCCTCCCCGGCGATTATCTGTTCGCCGCGCTTGCCGTCTCCAACATCGCCGCCTACGGCGCGCTGGTCATGCTGCACCGCCTGACCGCGCACGAGCTCGGCTCGGCCACCGCCGACCGCACGATCTACTACCTTGTCGCCTTCCCCACGGCGTTCTTCCTCGTGGCGCCGTACAACCACTCCCTTTTCCTGCTCTGCGCCACGGCGTCGCTGTACGCGATGCGCACCGGGCGCTGGTGGGTGGCCGGGGCGATGGCCGCGCTGGCCAGCGGCACCCGGTCAGTCGGCGTCCTGCTTTTGCTGCCTTTTGTTTATGAGTACCTGAGACAGCGCTCGTTCCATTGGAAACGCATCCGCTTCGACGCCCTGGCCGCGCTGCTGGTGCCGGCCGGGCTCATCGCCTACGCGGTCTACTGCCGCCTGGCCTTCGGCAGCTTCACCGCCTTCTCGCAGGCACAGAGGTACTGGTACCGCGGATTCGATTTCCCGTGGAACTCGTTGTGGCGCACCATCAAGGAGCCGTTCAAGCACAACGCGCTCGACGAGTTCTCCATCGTCAACCTCACCGACTTCACCGCGGCCGCGGTTTTCCTCGTGCTGCTTACCCTTTGCGTCGTCGGCCCGTGGAAGCTGCGGCGCGACCAGATGTACCTTGTCATCTTCGGGCTGGCGGTGGTGCTGCTGCCGCTGCTGACGCCGGCCGCGGACAACCGGCCGCTGATCTCCATGGCCCGGCACGTGCTCGACGTCGTTCCGGCGTTCATGCTGCTGGGGCGCATCGGTGAGCACCGCGCGTTCGACCGCATCTATCCCATGCCCGCGATCGCCATGCAGGCGATGTTCCTGCTGATCTTCATGCACTACGACTGGGTCGGGTAGCCCATGCTTGAAAAACTCCGGCGGCCGCTGGTGGCCGACGCCCTCATCGTGGGTGGGTACCTGTTCGCCAGCTTCGCGATCTTCGCACGGCTGTGGAAGGACTTCGACGGGCGGCTGCTCGCCTTCACCCACGCCGACGAGCAGGGCTTCGAGTGGATCATCCTGGCGGCGTCGAAGCTGATCGCCTCGGGCCACAACCCGCTGTTCACCGACTGGCAGAACGCGCCGGACGGCATCAACGTCATGGCGCAGACCTCCGTGCTGGGCCTGTCGGTGCCGCTGATCCCGCTCACGCTCACCCTCGGGCCGGCGTTCACCTTCGCGCTGCTGCTGTCCCTCGCCCCGGCCCTGACCGCGGCGGCGTGGTACTGGCTGTTCTCGCGGCACCTGGTCTCCTCGCGGCTCGCGGCGGCGATCGCCGGCGGGCTGTGCGGCTTCTGCCCGCCCCTGATCTCGCACGCCAACGGCGCGCACCTGAACTACATCGCGCTTTTCGTGCTGCCGTTCATCCTGTGGTGGACCATCCGGCTGCGCGAGCCGGGGCGCTGGCTGCGCAACGGTGCCATCCTCGGGCTGCTGGTGACCTACCAGCTGTTCGTGGGCGAGGAGCCGCTGCTCGTGGCCGCGCTGGCGATCGCGGTGTTCCTGGTGGCGTGGGCGGTGATGCGCCCCGGGGAGGCCAGGACTGCGGCCAAGCCGTTCTTCTTGGGGCTCGGGGTCGCCGCCGCGGTCACGATCGTGCTCTCCGGGTACCCCCTCTGGTTTCAATTCTTCGGCCCGCAAAGCTATGGAGCCATCCCGCATGCCAGCAGGGCGGGCAATGATGTCTTCGCCTTGACGTCCTTCGCCAGCCAGTCGCTCGGCGGCGGGCACCCGGTCACCGGCGGCCTGGCGATGAATCCCAGTGAGGAGAATGGTTTCCTCGGCTGGCCGCTGCTGGTGCTCGCGCTCGTCGTGGCGGTCTGGATGTGGCGGGCGTCGGTGGTGGCACGCGCCGCGACCGTGACCGGGGTGTTTCTGCTGTGGGCGTCGCTCGGCGTCGAGGTGGTTCTCGATGGCCGGCACACGGGCATTGCGGGGTTGTGGAAGCTGTTGGCCAACCTGCCCCTCGTCGGCTCGATCCTGCCGGGGCGCCTGGTGCTCGCCGCCGTCCCGGCGATCGCGGCGGTGCTGGCGCTGGCCACCGACCGGCTGCTGGAGGTGGCGCCGCAGGTGAAGCTGGTGTGGTTCGGGGCGCTCGCCGCCGTGCTGCTGCCGATCGTGCCGACGCTGGTCGAGACGCAGCAGCGCCCGCCGGTGCCGGTGTTCTTCACCTCCGGGGACTGGAAGCACTATGTGACGCCCGGCCAGACGGTGCTGACCATCCCGCCGCCGAACGGATCCTATGCGGCGCCGCTGCGCTGGCAGATCGTGACGGACATGGAATTCTCCAATGTGGATGGTTACTTCATCGGCCCGCACGGTGAGGACCGGCACGGCTGGTACGGCGCCCCGGTGCGCCCGACCACCGAGCTGCTCTACAAGGCGTGGCAGAAGGGTGAGGTCCCGGCCGTCACCGACGCCGACCGCCAGCGGGCGCGGGACGACCTGGCGTTCTGGAAGGCCGGCACGATCGTGCTCGGCCCCGGCCACACCCATCAGGCCGAGCTGCTCAAGACAGCCGAGGCCCTGTTCGGTCCCGGCCGCCAGGTCGACGACGTGTGGGTGTGGGACTTGCGAAACCGAAGCTGATTGATCGCGGTCGGCCCGGGTCCGGCGACGCGGCGCAGATCAAAAACCCGGTGCCCCAGCCCAGGCACGCCGAAATGAGCCTGGGCTCGGTCATAGGCCAGACGCCAAACCCTCGTGGCAGGCCGTAACCTGGGCGCCTAAGCTCGTGCCGTGAGCGTGAAACGGCAGGTGCCGATCGAGTTGCTGGCGCACCTGCGGCGGGCACGCGACCATGTCGACCGCAACTACCGTGAACCGCTCGAACTCGACGAGCTGGCCCGGGTGGCCGGGGTTTCGAAGTACCACTTCGTGCGCTGCTTCGAAGCAACCTACGGGGAGACGCCGATCCGGTACCTGACCCGGCGCCGCATCGAGCGGGCGCAGGATCTGTTACGCACGGCCAACCTCACCATCACCGAGATCTGCATGCTCGTCGGCTTCTCCAGCCTCGGCTCGTTCTCGTCGCGCTTCACCCAGCTGGTCGGCGAGTCACCCACGGCCTACCGCGACCGGTGGGCGGCGCGGGGCGGCCCGCACGTGCCCGGCTGCTACCTGTTCATGCGCGGCGTGTTCGAGCCCCGCGGCACGGCCGGTTCGCGCAATTTGAAAGAAGACCCGGCGGAGCCGGACGGTCTAACCTAACTGACATGATCACAAATGTTTCCCTGGTTACCGTGTACTGCCTTGACCAGACCAAAGCTCGCGATTTCTACATCGACGTCCTCGGCTTCGAGGCCGGCACCGACGTCACCATGGGTGAGGGCTTCCGCTGGGTGACGGTGAAGCACCCCAACCAGCCCGAGCTGGAGGTGACCCTGATGACCCCCGGCCCGCCACTGGACGAGGAGATGGCCGAGATGATCCGCCGGCAGCTGGAGAAGGGCCAGATGGGCGGGCTCGGCCTGACGGTCGACGACTGCCACAAGACCTTCAGCGAGCTGAGCGCCAAGGGCGTCACCTTCGTCCAGGAGCCGTCCGACCGGCCGTACGGGATCGAGGCCGTCATGCGCGACAACTCCGGCAACTGGCTGGTGCTCGTGGAGCCAAAGGAATTCAAGCCCGAGGATTTTGCCTGAAGGTCGGGCTCGCTCGCCTCGGCGTCTCGGTAGCCGGGATGCTCACGGTGAGGGCGAGACCTCCGGCGGCTCGGGGGCGGGCCGTGACCGTGCCGTGGTGTACGGCGGCGATGGAGGCGACGATGGCAAGGCCCAGGCCGAAGCCGTCCCGGGTGGTCCGGTTTTCCAAGCGGTGGAACGGTTGGAACAGCCCGTCGACGGCGGCCGGGTCGATGGGCGGCCCGGTGTTGGCGACGGTCAGGGTGGCCCTGCCGCCCCGCATCCCGGTCGTGACCCAAACGTCGCCGCCGGAAACGTTGTAGCGCACGGCGTTGTCGATGAGGTTGGCGGCCAGCCGCTCCAGCAGGACGGGATCGCCCGACAGGGGCGCGGGCCTCAGATCGAGGTGCACGCCCCGGTCCCCCACCGCAGCCGCATCCACAGCATCCTCGGCAACGGTGGCCAGATCGGTGTGCTCCCGCGTGTGGAGCCCGTGTTCGTTGCGCGCCAAAGTTAGCAGGGCGTCGATGAGCCGGTCGGCCTGCTCCACGGCCGTGCGCACCTCCCGCCCCATGGCGAGAAGCTCATCGGGGGTGGCGGCGGGTTTGGCTAGCACGACGTCGACGGCGGTGCGCATGACGGTCAGCGGGGTCCGCAGCTCGTGGCTGGCGTTGGCGATGAACCGTTTCTGGCTCTGGAAGGCGGCCTCGAGCCGGGCGAGCATGTCGTCGAAGGTGTCGGCCAGGTCGCGCAGCTCGTCGCGCGGCCCGGTGAGCGCCACGCGCGCCGAGAGGTTGTGCTGTGAGGCGCTCCGCGCCGCGGCGGTGATCTGGTGCACGGGCCGCAGCACCCGGCCGGCGATGAACCAACCCGCCAGCGCGGCGAGCGCGGTCGCCGCCGCCAGCGTGATCACGGAGTACTGGAGCAGGTGGGCCAGTGTCGCCTCGCGCTGGCCGTGCGCCCCGGCCACCATGCCCTCCTGGAACGCTTTGTCGCACTTGAACCGCAGCTCCGGGTTATCGGTGTTGATCGCGTGGCGGCAGATCGCCAGGAACTCCGAAGGGTTCTCCATCACGATCGTCGAGGAGTCGGTGACCGCCTCCGGCAGGCTCGCCACGAGCAGGTACGACACGGCGACGAGGATGGCGCCGCACAGGGTGAACATGCCGGTGTAGAGCAGCGTCAGGCGCGCCCGCGCCGTCAGCCGGAAACCCCTCACAGCCGGTACCCCTTGCCCACCACGGTTTCGATCAGCGGCGGGTCGCCCAGCTTGCGCCGCAGCCGAGCCATGGTCACCGAGACGATGTTGCTGAACGGGTCGGCGTTGGCGTCCCACACGTGCTCCAGCAGTTCCTCCGCGCTGACGACCGCCCCATCGGCGGCGGCGAGCATCTCGAGGATGCCGAACTCCTTGCGCGTCAAGGAGAGCGCCTGCCCGCCGCGCCGTGCCCGGTGCCGGGCGCGGTCGACGGTGAGGTCGCCGCGGTGCACCAGCGGCGGGGCCGAGGGCGCCCGGCGGCCCAGCGCCCGCACGCGGGCGACAAGTTCGTGGAAGGCGAACGGCTTGCCGAGGTAGTCGTCGGCGCCCAGCTCCAGCCCGGCGACCCGGTCGTCCACGTCGGTGGCGGCGGTGAGCATCAGGATGCGCGCGCTCCGGCCGGCAAGGATCCGGCACACCCGGTCGCCGTGGACGGCCGGCAGGTCACGGTCGAGCACGATGACGTCATACGCGGTTTGCGCGGCGTCTTCGAGCGCGGCGGCACCGTCGTTGACGACGTCCACCGCCATCCCGGCGTCGCGCAAACCCTCGGCGATCCGGATGGCGAGGGTCCGATGGTCTTCGGCTACCAGCACGCGCATGCCGGCAATTGTGCTCCGCCAAAGGTGACATCCGTTCAACACGAGCGGTTGCGATGGTGTCACCGCTCTCCCGGTACACCCGAAGCATGAAACGACTGATTATCGCCGTGCTTCTGCTGACCGCGGGCTGCACCGCCCAGCCCAGTGGCCCGGGGGTCGCCTCGGTGAACGGGTCGGCCCAGCCCAGCGCCGCGGCCACGGGCGATCCTGTCGCGTTCGCGCGGTGCATGCGCGAGCACGGGCAGGACGTGCCCGATCCGCAGCCGGGCCAAGGGTGGAGCTTCGGATCCAAGGACAGGCCGGCCGGCTGGGACGAGGCGATGCAAGCCTGCCGGCACCTGCTGCCGACTACCTCGTCGCAGCAGGGCCCGACCGCGCAGGAGCTGGAGCAGCTGCGCGCGTTCGCCGTCTGCATGCGCGCCCACGAAATCGAGATGTCCGACCCCGAGACCGAGGGTGACCGCATCGGCAACATGACGATCCGCGGCCGGCTGGAGCACGTCACCCGCGCCCAGCTCGAGGCCGATCCGGTGTTCCAGGCGGCGATGGAGGCGTGCAGGGACAAGCTGCCCGACAGCGACCCCCACAAGAAGGGCGGACAATGAAGCGCCCACTTCGGGCCACCGTCGTGGCCGGGTCGGCGGTCCTGACGGCCGGCGCCATCGCCGCGGCCGCCCTCGGGCTGGGCGGCGGTGACGTTCCAGAGGCAACGGCCACCGGCCCGCAGACCGGGACCGAACCCGTCAAACGGATGGACCTGACGCAGACCCAGCAGGTCAACGGGACCCTCGGCTACGGCACGCCGGTGACCGTCGCTGCGCGCACCCAGGCGACGATTACCTGGCTGCCCGCGCCGGGCGCCACCATCTCGCGCGGCGAGGCGCTTTACCGGGCCGACGACGATCCGGTGCTGCTGTTCTACGGGAGCCTGCCGCTTTACCGGCCCTTGCGCGCCGGCGACACCGGCGAGGACGTGCGGGAGGTGGAGGCGAACCTGGCTGCGCTCGGCTACACCGGCTTCACCGCCGACGCCGGCTTCACCGCCTCGACGGCCGCGGCGGTCACCAAGTGGCAGAAGGACAACGGGCTGCCCGAGACGGGCATCCTCGACCACACAACGGTCGTCATCTCCACCGGCCGGGTGCGCGTGGTCTCCCTTGCCGCGCAGCCCGGGCAGCCGGCCGAGGGTCCGGTCCTGGCCTACGCCGCGACAACGAAGGTGGTGACCGTGGCGCTGGATGTCGCTTTGCAGGGTTTGGTTTTTCAGGGGGTACCCGCACAGGTCACGCTGCCCGACCGCAAGACGGTCGACGGTGTGGTGGCGGCGGTCGGCACCGTGGCCACGCCGGGTGAAGGTAACAACTCCGCCACCATCGAGGTCACGATCAGCGTCGCGGACCAGGCTGCGCTGGGCAACCTAGTGCAGGCGCCGGTCATCGTGAAGCTCGCCGCGCAGACCGCCCGCGGCGCGCTGACCGTTCCGGTGGCCGCCCTTGTCGCGCTCGCCGAGGGCGGTTACGGCGTGCAGGTGGTGTCCGGTGCTGACGGCTCCGGCAGTCACTACGTTGCCGTGCAACTCGGCATGTTCGCCAACGGCCGGGTGCAGGTCAGCGGCGACGGTATCGCCGAGGGGATGCTCGTGGTGGTGCCCTCATGATCACACTTACTGCGGTGGGCAAGAGCTATCCCGGCGGCGTCGAGGCGTTGCGCGACGTATCCCTCGCGATCGGGCCGGGCGAGCTGATCGCGGTGACCGGCCCGTCCGGCTCGGGCAAGTCGAAGCTCATGCACCTGCTCGGGGCGCTGGACACGCCGACCTCCGGCACGGTCCGCATCGCGGGCAGCGACGTGTCCCGCCTGCCCGACCGGCGGCTGTCGGCCCTGCGCGCAAGCTTCATCGGTTTCGTGTTCCAGCACTTCCACCTCCTCCACGGCATGTCTACTGTGGACAATGTTGCCGGCGGGCTGCTCTACGCCGGGGTGCCCCAGCGCGAGCGGCGCCGCCGCGCCCTCGCCGCACTGCACCGGGTCGGGCTGGGCCACCGGCTCTCCCACCGCCCGCACGAGCTTTCGGGCGGCGAGCGCCAGCGCGTCGCCATCGCCCGCGCCATCGTCGGTTCGCCCCACGTGGTCCTTGCCGACGAGCCCACCGGCAACCTCGACTCCGCCTCCGGCGCCACTGTGCTGGAGGTGTTGCGGCGCTTGCACTCCGGCGGCACCACGGTCGTCGTCGTCACGCATGACCGCGACATCGCCGCGGCAATGCCTCGCCGAATCGAGATGCGCGACGGGCGGGTGGTCTCATGAACCGGTCCTCCCCACTGTCTCCGTCGCGCCTGCTGCCTACGGACGTGCTGCGGGTCGGTGCGAGCGGGCTGCGCACCCGCCCCCTGCGGGTGTTCCTGTCCGCCTTGGGGATCGCCATCGGCATCGCCGCCATGGTATGCGTCGTCGGCATCGCCGACTCCGGCCGCGAAAACCTCGACCGGCAGCTGGAGGCCTTGGGCACCAACCTTTTGCGGGTCTCCCCCGGCCAGAAGTTCAGCGGCGAGCAGTCCCACCTGCCCGCCGAGTCGGTGGCGATGATCGGGCGGATCTCCCCGGTCCGGTCGGTCACGGCCACCGCCAGGCTGACCGCGCCGGTCTACCGCAGCGACCAGATCCCCGCCGCGCACACCGGCAACCTCACGGTGTTCGCGGCCCGCACCGATCTGCTCGGCACGGTCGGTGCGGCGCTTCACAGCGGCGCCTGGCTCAACGAGGCGACCGCACGCTACCCAGCGGTCGTGCTCGGGGCCAGGGCCGCCGGGCGCCTCGGCGTCGCCCGAGCCACCCCGCAGGTCCAGGTCTGGCTCGCCGGCCGATGGTTCACGGTGGTCGGCGTGCTCGCACCAGTGCCGCTCGCGCCCGAACTCGACTTCGCCGCGCTCATCGGCTGGCGGGCGGCTATGGATTATGCGGGCTTCGACGGGTACCCCACCACCATCTACACCCGAGCAAGGGACGACGCCGTCCTTGCGGTGCAAGCGGTCCTGGCCCGCACCGCCAACCCGGAACACCCCAACGAGGTCGAGGTGTCACGGCCGTCCGACGCGCTCGTGGCCAAGCAGGCCGCGGGGACCACGCTGAGCGGCCTGCTGCTCGGCCTCGGCGCCGTGGCGCTGCTGGTCGGCGGCGTAGGCGTGGCCAACACCATGGTGATCTCGGTGCTTGAACGCCGGGCCGAGATCGGGCTGAGGCGCTCGCTCGGCGCCACCCGCGGGCACATCCGCCTGCAGTTCCTCACCGAGTCGCTGCTGCTGTCGGGGCTGGGCGGCATCGGCGGCACGCTGCTGGGCATCGCGGTCACCGCCGGCTACGCCGCCTACCAGAGCTGGCCCGCGGTCGTCCCGCCCTGGGCGAGCCTCGGCGGCCTGCTCGCCACGCTGATCATCGGCACGTTTGCGGGTATCTATCCCGCGCAGCGAGCCGCCCGCGCCTCCCCCACCGAGGCGATCGCGGCGTCCTGATGGACGGCGGCTAGTAATGTTCTGTCCACTATGGCAAGACCCGCCCGCCGCCCCGGCAACCTGCCGGCCGAAGCGACCAGCTTCATCGGCCGCCGCCGCGAGCTTGCCAGCGTGAGGGCCAAGCTGGCCACCGCCCGGCTCGTCAGCCTCGTCGGGCCGGGCGGGGTCGGCAAGACGCGGCTGGCGATCCGGGCCGCGACCGACCTCGCCCGCGGGTTCCCCGCCGGGGCATGGCTTTTGGAACTTGCCGAGATCCGCGACCCAGCAATTGTCGGCAACGCCGTCATGGCCGCTCTGGACCTGCGAGATCAGGCCGCGACCGAGCCGGCGGCGTTGCTGCGCTCGTACCTGCGGGACAAGCGGCTGTTGCTGGTGGTGGACAACTGCGAGCACCTTCTCGCCGCGTCCGCCCGGCTCCTGACCGACCTCATGCGGGCCGCACCGGGCCTGCGCGTGATCGCCACCAGCCGCGAGCCCCTGTCGATCCCGGGCGAGCATGTGCTCACCGTGCCGCCGCTCGACCTGCCACCATCCGGCGCTTCTCTGGCGCGCCTGGCCCAGAATGAGGCGGTCATGCTGTTCACCGAGCGGGCGGCCGGATCGGGCGGCTTCGAGCTGACCACCGCGAACCGGGCGGCCGTGGTCGACCTGTGCCGCCGGATCGACGGCCTGCCGCTGGCGATCGAGCTGGCGGCGGTCAGGACGCGGGTCCTTACGGCGCAACAGATCCTCGATCGCTTGACCGATCGCTTCGGCCTGCTCACCTCCCGCGGCCGGGGCGCCCTGCCGCGCCACCAGACGCTGCGCACCACCATCGACTGGAGCCACGACCTGCTGACCGGCGGCGAGCAGATGCTGCTGCGGCGGCTGAGCGTATTCGCGGGCAGGTTCACCCTCGATGACGTCGAGGGCGTCTGCGCTTCGGACCTGACGGACACGTTGGATCTACTGTCGTCGCTTGTCGACAAATCCTTGGTGGTAAAGGAGGAGGCGCGCGACGTTGCGTGCTACCGCTTGCACGAGACGATGCGCGAGTATGCCGGTCTGAAGGTCCGCGACGCCGGCGAGCAGGAGACCATCGAGCTGCGCTGCACCGAGTACTACCGGTTAAGATGCCGGCGCTCCGTGGTCCAGGCGCGGTATCGCCTCGCGGAGTGGCTCGAGTGGATGGACCTCGAGGTCGACAACATCCGCTCCACCCTCCGGCGATGCGTTGCCGGACAGGACATCACGCGAGGGCTCGATCTCGCCAGCCACATCGGCTGGTACTGGATCACCCGCGCGACAAGCGAAGGCATCCGGTGGCTCGACGAACTGCTCGCGCACGAGGGCGGCAAGCCGCATCCTCTGGCCCACTTCATGCGCGGGTTCCTCTCCGTGCTGCGGTCCGATCCGGACGCTGCACTGCCGGCGCTCGAGCGCGCCGCGACGGCGGCCCAGCAGGCCGGGCATGCCGGCCTGCGGTCACAGTCGCTGTCCATGGCGTCCATCGCCCACCACATGGCCGGCGATCCCCTGTCGGCAAGGCTCCTGCTCGACACGGCCCAGGTCATCGCCAAGGACCTTGACGACTTCCCGGCCACCATCGCCGTGCTCCAGGCCCAAGCGCACGGCGGCCTCTTCGAGGGGGACATCGAGATGGTCAGATCCGCCGCGGCCGAGGGTGTGCGTCTCAGCCGCCGGGTCGGCGACCTCCACAGCCTCGAGATGATGCTGTCCAACCTGGGCTTCGCCGCACTCGTTCACGAGAATCACGAGGGTGCGCATCCGTTGCTCACGGAGGCGCTTCAGATCGCCCGCCGGATCGACGACCGCGTGGCGCAGTACTGCGTGCTCGACGCCCTTGGCTGCCACGCCGCCGGGACCGGCCAACCGCGGCTCGCGGCACGGTTGCTCGGTGCGGCGGAGACCGTGCGAACCGGTGTGGGCGCAAGCGTCCTGCCGTTCCTCGCCCCGCTCGTGGGCCGGGCCGAGAAGTCGACCCTTGCCGCGCTTGGGACAGAGGCGTTCCAGGCCGAGTTCCAGGCCGGCAGGCATCTGAGCCGTGAGGCCGCGATCGAGCTCGCGCTCGGCGAACCGGCTCCCGCGACCGTCGCGCCGGCGGGCCAGACAGCAGGACCGCTCGGGAAACGGGAGACGGAGGTGGCGCGGCTGGTCACGGAGGGCTTGAGCAACAAGCAGATCGGGGCTCGGCTGTTCATCTCCGAACACACCGTCGATACCCACGTCCGCAGCATCCTGAACAAGCTCGGGTTCAGCTCGCGCGCGCAGATCGCCGCCTGGATCGCCTCGGCCGGACACTGACTCAACCGCCCACGCACGTGGTGTTGGCGCAGTTTGCGGGCATGAAAAAGCCGGACACGGTGGTCCGTGTCCGGCTTTGGTTTTTGCGGTTGTGTTGCTTACTTGTTGAGTGCGTCCACGATTTGGGTGGCGCGGGTTTCGTGTTTGGCGTAGGCGTCGGGGTAGGCCGA
>Ga0075421_100010289_pt1 | contig 11558 bp, 9 predicted proteins | sample SoiMetdeltSBSDD5_FD_75292 | JGI IMG/M metagenome (GOLD analysis project Ga0075421, IMG submission 75292) | Bulk soil microbial communities from a Populus tree surrounding site in Tennessee, USA - Soil MetaG P. deltoides SBSDD5 | ecosystem: Environmental > Terrestrial > Soil > Tree plantation...
GAGTTCTTGATCGTCTCCTGCTTGGCGCCTTCTGCGTTGTTGATCAACGCGTCGCGGGCGCCTTCGGATGTGAGGATCACTGCGCGCTTCTCGCGCTCGGCGCGCATCTGTTTTTCCATCGCCGCCAGCACGTCGGCGGGCGGCTGAATGTTCTTGATCTCGTAGCGCAGCACCTTGACGCCCCACGCCTCCGACGCTTTGTCCAGTTCGCCGACGACGGCGATGTTGATCGTCGAGCGCTCTTCGAAGGTGCGATCGAGGTCGATTTTGCCCACCTCGCTGCGCAGCGTCGTCTGGGCCAGCTGGGTGATGGCGAACAGGTAATCCGAGATGCCATAGGAGGCGCGCTCGGGGTTGAGCACCTTGAGATAGAGGATGCCGTCCACGCCGACCTGCACGTTGTCGCGCGTGATGCAGACCTGGGCGGCGATGTCGTGCGCCGTCTCCTTGAGCGTGTGCCGGTAACGGATCGCGTCGACGAACGGCACCAGGATATGGAACCCCGCGTTCATCGTCGCGTGATAGCGGCCGAGACGCTCGACGACATAGGCGCTCTGCTGGGGTACGACAACCGCGGTCTTGTAGACGATGAAGAGCGTCAGCAGCGCGATGAGGAGCGTGACGACGAGCGCACCTTCCATGATTCACGCACCTCGTTCGGGACGGATGTCGAGCTCCAGCCCATTGACCGCGACCACGCGCGAGCGCTCACCGGCCGTCACCGGAAGCGCGCCGACGTTCCTGACCGCCCAGGTCGAGCCGCGAAGCTGCGCGCGCCCATGCCCTCCGGGCGCAATCGCCTCGGCGGCGATCGCCAGCTCGCCGACCAGCGAGTCGACCGGGTCGCTCGAATTCGCGCGGTTCATCCGATGCAGCAGAGGCTTGCGGAAGATGGCCAGCGAAGCGACGGAGACCACCGTAAACAGGGCCCATTGGAGGGGATCCGCCTCGAGAATGCCCGCGACCTCGATGAGGCCGACGAGCAGCGCCCCGACGGCAAAGAAAATGACGAAGAAACCGCCGGGCGTGGCGAGCTCGATCGCGGCCAGCGCCAGGCCGAGCAGAATCCAGTACCACCAGATCATCGGTGAGCCGGGCCGATAATAGCCGACCTCGTCTCCAACTCCCAAGGTCTCAACTCCCAAGGCGCCAAGGAATTCAGACCGTCAGGCCGAAGCCGGGTCGTTCGAGCGCCGGATATGCGGCAACGTCCAGGACTCCACCGGCTCCGAATGTCAGCGACGGATGGCAGACGTCACGCTCGAGCAGCAGCGTGCCGAACGCGCCTTCCTGCGCCACCAGGATGTCGCGGCTCGCGTGCGCCACGGCGAGCGCCGCGCGGGTCAGCACACTGGTTTCCCCCACCTGCGCGCCGACGATGAGACCGACGTTGGCTTTCCGAGCGGCCCGGGCCACATCCAGCGACCGTAGAAGGCCGCCCATCTTCGACACACGCAGGTTGATGATCCAGGCGTCAGCGTCGGCCGCGAGCTGATCCATCTGCGAGGCGCGCAGGAAGCTCTCGTCCAGGATCATCTTGCACCCGAGCCGCGCCGCGATGCGGGCGAGCTGGGCGTACTCGCCGGGCGCGATCGGCTCTTCCACCCCGAACAACGGATAGTCGAGCGCAGGAAGAAACGCGATCGCCTCGTCAGCCGTCCGCCACAGGTTGTTGGCATCCACCCGGACCCTGATGCCCGGCCACTCGCGAAGCAGCGCGATCTTTTCGCGGTCGCGGTCCAGATTACCGGAGAGTTTGACTTTGAAATCCGTGAAGCCCTGCCGACGATACTGCCCGGCCGTCGCCTGGAAGGCGTCGTGGCTCATATCGCCGAGCACAGCGGAATATTGAAACCGGCCGGCCAGGGGCGGCAGCGCCAGGAGTTTCTCGATGGCTACACCCGACTCGATTGCCAGCATCTCCAGAATCGCGAGCTCGATGGCACACCAGGCTGCCGGGTTCCCGTCCAGCTCGTGACGCCGTTCGGCCATCCAGGAGCGGAGCGACTCGAGATCGACCACCTGTGCGCAAAGCGCGGCTTCATGCCTCGAAAAGAACGCCTGCGCGCTCTCGATCGTCTCGCCGGTAACGTACGGCCTGGGGCACGACTCACCCCGACCGACGACGCCGCCTTCCGACACAGACTCGACCCAGACGCTGGAGGTTTCTGCCCGTTCGGCCGACGCATGACGAAAGGCGACCTTGAACGGGATGGCGAGCACCGCGAACCGCAACTCCCGGATCCGAGCCATCGGCATCAGTCCTCAGCGCTCGATGTAATCATCAAACGGGAAAATCAAGTCTTTCCGGTACTGCAGAACCGCTAGCTTGAACTGTCCCTCCCGCTGACCTGCTGCCACGGCAGCCAGCTTGTAGGCATCACCCGTCCCACTTTTCAGCCACGACACCGCGAGCGGTCGGAGCCGGCCGCTGGCGCGCTTGCCGTGATACTCGATGTTCAGCTCGCCCAGCCGCTCGTCGACGATGCGGCTCATGGCATCGGCATCGTGCGTCGAACCTTCGTCGACTTGCGCGTATAGACGGTACGCCGACGCGCCTTCGTCGGCCACCAGGACGAAGAACGAGGACCTCACGCGGCAGCGGGCGGCTGCGTCCTGAATCGCTTCGATCGCCTGGGCCTCGTAAAGCTTCTCACCGGTGAGGCTCGTCACTCCCCGGCCCTTCTGCACAAAGCGCAGCAGCGGAGTCTGATGGAAGAACCCCGTGACGTCGAGGAGATCGTTCATGAAGTAGCGGTACAAGCCGGCCGTCGTCGTGAACAGCACGTAGTAGCGGCGGCCAGCGGCGAGCTGGCCCAGCGTGAGGCACTCCCGGCGGCCGCTGTCCCAGGCGTTCTGTTCGGCAAACTCCAGGAAATGATGGTGGAGAGTCGGCAGCCCGCCTGCTGTCTCCAGTTCGAGCGCAATCGTGCCCCGGCACTCGCTCGACTGATAGCCGAGCTCCATCACCGTGGTGTCGCGTGGCAGCGTCTTGCGGACGCTTTCGAGCGCGATGCCGCAGCTCCCGCCCGTCCAGGTCGTCACGAGCCGGATCTCCGGCCACACGTTGGCAAACGTCAGCGCCGGCAGCGATCGAAGGCGCGCCGCTCGATCGGGATCGGACGTGAGCCGCCTGGCGACGACTGCGCGGAGCTGATGGTCGAGGGCATCCAGGGGATCGAAGCGGCCGGTGGCCAGCGACGCGATCAGGAGCTCGCGCCTCTTGTTGAGGACGTCCAGCAAGCGGAGAAATGTGCTCGGATTGGGCGCACCGAGATACGTCACACGCGGTTCGCTCAGCGCAAGGCGCAGGATGATGAGGTACTTGAGATCGTAGTCGGCGATGCCCAGCACGTCCGGCGGGACGACGAACCGCGACCGGACGCTCCGCGGCAGCGATTGATACAGGTGGCCCGAGACCGAGCCGATGACGTGTCCGGAGTCGAGGCGCCCTTCGACCGCCGCGCCCATGATCCCGAATGCCTTCCCCGCAAACGCCGCAGGGCACGCGCGATACTGGAGGTACGAGAAGAGCGCCTGCTCGTCGCGGTGCATCGCGAGCATCGACGGCGTGACCGGAATGTGCTTGGGCTTGCTCGTCGTGCCGCTGGTCTGCGCGTAAAACACCGGCGGCTCGGCGGTCAGCGCTGGTGCGCCTGTCTTCCGCTGTTCATCGATGTACGGCCGGAGCGTCTCGAACTCCTGCACCGGCACCCGTGCCTGGAAGTCGTGATGGTCGCGGATGGTGTCAAAGCGGTGTTCCCTGCCGAAACGCGTGTCCCGGTTGGCGCGGACGAGCCTCGCCAGCACCTTGTGCTGTGCCTCGTCCGGCCGGTGCGCGAGACGCTCGACCGTTTGCCAGTGCCGCAGCCGGGAATACAACATCCCGGCACGGAGAACCGCACTCTGCACGCTTACCGCCTGAACGGCGCGCGCATCAGCCCGAGAAACGTCTTCGGATAGTCGCGTTCCTGCAGCCCGAGCTCCTGGATCTCGCGATCCTTCGGCAGGAACCACGTCCCGAACACGAGGTCCCACACGATGACCGTGTTGCCGTAGTTGGCGTTCGACTCCCGCGGCACGCGCGAGTGATGCCAGCGGTGCGTCTCGGCGCTGCCGACGATGTAGTTCAGCGGACCGTAGCGAACGTGGACGTTGCAGTGCTGGAAGAAGCCGTTCGCCGCGTAGGCGATGTAGTAGAGAGCGAGGACCTGTTCGTGCACGCCCAGCAGCAGGAAGGGCAGACTGTCGAGGGACATCTGCAGCGTCTTCTCGATTGGATGGAAGCGAGCTGTATTGAGCCAGTAGAGCTGCTCGACCGAATGATGGACGGAATGCAGACGCCAGAGTGTGTCGTTCTCGTGCGCGAACCGGTGCAGCCAGTAGCGCAGCAGGTCGACGGCCAGCACCATCAGGATCGCCTGGATCCAGATTGGCCATCCGTGCGGCCAGAGGCCCGTGACTGGCAGGTCAAGCGCGCGCGCCGGCTCGATCAGCAGGTAAACGAACAGAAAACTGACCAGCGGCGGCAGCGCGAGCTGTATCGTCGTCATGAACACCAGGTCCGTCTTGATCTCCGCCGCGGGAGGTCTCCAGGCCGTCCGGTTCGGGAACGCGAGCTCGAGAAGCGTCACGGCGGCCGCCGCGAAGATCACCGGAAGGTAGGTGCTCGCAATGAGCGAGATCCCCTGCGACTGCAGCCACGCGAACATCGCGAACACCGCAATCATGACGAGCGGATAGTGGATCCAGGGAAGCAACCGCTTCACGATCTGCATTATCGGGACGCGTTTCCTGACACTGTATGGACGTGGCAGTACCCGTACATCAGCAGGTACGTCGCCAATACTAAATGAAAGAAGGCGGGTAGCGGGCTGGCGAACCAGCGCACGTCGCTGAGCACCGTGGCGCCCAGCAGCAGACGCAGGAACATCACGGCGAAATACACGCCGCCGAACGCCAGGGCGGCGCGCCCAATCGAGGGACGCGAAGTGACACTCCCGGTGCTGAACCTCCAGGCGGTGCGCGCCAGCCAACCGAGGATCACGAGCTGGGTGACAAGGAGCACGGGGTATGGCAGCACGCCGCCGTCCCACGAGTTGAACGGCGGCAGCAGGCGATCGAACACAAGCGCGGCGGGCTGTGCAGCGACCCGGAAGGCGAACAGGCCGGTGAGAAGCCATAGCGCCCAGGCGCAGGAGCGTGTGCTCACCGGCGTTCTTTGAAAAACGCCTGCATCAACGCTCGACACTCCTCCTCACACACGCCGCCGACGACATCAAAGCGATGATTGAGCCCGGGCAATTCGAGGCCACGCACTGCCGAGACGAGCGCGCCGGTCTTCGGTTCCGCCGCGCCGTACACCACTTCGCGGACGCGCGCATGGACGAGGGCGCCCACGCACATCAGACACGGTTCGACGGTGACGTAGAGCCTCGCCCCATTCAACCGGTAATTGCCGGCCCCCTTCCCCGCTTCCCGCAGCACCAGCATCTCAGCGTGAGCCGTGGGATCGGAGGTGGAAATGGGCTGGTTGAAGGCGCGCGCGACGATGCGACCGTCGACGACGAACACGGCGCCAATCGGCACCTCGCCCGCGGCCAGTCCCCGGCGCGCCTCTTCGAGGGCCATTTCCATGAACTCCTGGTGTCCGTGCCCTGAGATGGTCTTCATGGGAGATTCATGTGTCGAATGCATAATTCTCCCACCATGCGGATTACATCCCTTTTGGCTGCTGTCTTTTTATGGGCAGCCGTCGACTCGTCGGCGGGGCAGACGCCCCAGGCAGCCAATCCGGGCAGCGTACGCGTGGCCGTGCGCGACGCCACCGGTTTGCCGCTCGCGGGCGCCACTGTGACGCTGACGTCCCAAGCCGGTCCCGGCCCGACGTCAACCACCAACGACCGCGGCGAGGCGCTGTTCGAGCGGGTTCCGGCAGGCAGCTATAGCGCTCACATCGAAACCACAGGGTTCGCGCCGATCGACCGTCCGAACGTCGCAGTCCGCACCGGCCGCCGGACGGACCTGACGGTGGAACTCCAGATTGCCGGCATCGAGGAACAGGTCGAAGTCGTCCCGGAGCCGGAGGATGAACCGTTTACCAGCGCGCTGACCGCCGAGCAGATCCAGGCGCTGCCGGAAGACCCGACCGAGCTCGCGCAGGTGCTCGAACAGCTGGTCGGCGCCACCGACCTCGACATTCGCGTGAATGGATTCTCGGGCGGCGAGCTTCCGCCGGGCGGCCGCATCCAGGAAGTGCGCGTTCGATGGGATGGCGGGGCGGATGGCCGCGGCGACGGCCCCCGCGTCGAGATCCGCACCCAGCCGGGAAGCGACGGGTGGCGCAATCGCGTCAATTTCGGGCTGCGGGACGAGCGCCTCAACGCGCGTAACGCTTACTCGCGCGAGCGCGCATCGGGGCAGACCCGGCAGTACGGGTGGACTATCAGCGGCCCGATCGTCCCCAACCGGACCGGTATTTCGTTGACGATCGATCGCTCCGAGAGTTTCGAGCAGCAGGCGGTGCGGGCCGCGAGGCCGGATGGTGTTTTCTCGGCGCTGGTGCCCCAGCCGTCAAAACGGATTGGATTCACCGCCGAGATCGAGCACGGCCTCAATCCCAGGCAGGAGCTCCGCTGGGAGCTCCGCGTCAACAACAACGACCAGCGGAACCAGGGCGTCAGCGAGTTCGACCTGCCGGAGCGGGCGTACTCACGAGACCAGGGGGATGGCCGGCTGCGGGCCGGCTATCGCGCGACGGTTCGCCAGCGGTTCGTGAACGACTTGCGCGTGCAATTCGGATGGCGGACGAGCGATACGCGGTCGTTTAGCGATCAGATGGCGATTCGGGTGCTCGACGCCTTCACTTCGGGCGGCGCGCAGATCGACGGCGGCAGCCGCTCGCGCGAGCTCGCCATCGAAGACGAGCTGGAGTTCACGCTCGGCCGCGCACACCAGGTGAGCACAGGGTTCACGATCAACGGCACCGGCTATCGCGCCGATGAACGGCGCAACGAAACCGGCACGTTCACGTTCGCCAGCCTCGACGCATTCGCCGCCGGCGTGCCAACCACGTTCACGCAGCGCGTCGGTGATCCGACGATCCGCTATTCGATGGCGCAATTCGGCTGGCATGTCCAGGACAACTACCGCGTCCATCGCACGCTGATGCTCAACCTCGGTCTGCGCCACGACCTGCAGACGCGTTTGAACGACACGGCCAACGTCTCTCCCCGACTGGGCTTCAACTGGACGCCATTCGGGAACCGGCGCACCGCCGTCCGCGTCAGCGCAGGCCGGTACTACCAGTTCCTCGACTCCTCGCTCTACGAGCAGACGCTGCGCGTCGACGGACGGCAGCAGCGCGATCTCATCATCTCGAATCCCGGATACCCCGACCCGTACGCACAGGGCGTCCCGCTGGCCCAGCGCCCGCCCAGCATCATCCGGTTGGGACCGGAGCTCTTCATGCCGTCCACGTGGCGCCTGTCGGCCGGCGTCGATCAACCGCTGACGCCGTGGGCGCGCGTTCGGGCGACCTACGCCCGTCGCACCGGTCGAGATCTGTTCCGCAGCCTCGATATCAACGCCCCGATCAACGGTGTTCGCCCCAACGCGTCTCTCGGCAGCGTCACGCAGGTCGAGTCAACCGGACGATCGCTCAATCAATCGCTCGAAACCAGGCTGACGCTCACCTACCAGCCGTCGCGCCTGTCGGCCACCGTCGCCTACACGCTGGGAGAAGTGATGGATGACAGCGACGGTGCGCTGACCCTGCCGCCCGACAGCTCGGACCTCTCGGGCCAGTGGGGTCCGTCCCGGCAGGACATCCGCCATCGTCTGCAGGGATCGATCAACAGCAACTTGTGGGCGGGGTTCCGCTTCGACGCGAGCCTGCGAGCGCAGTCGGCCGCGCCCTACACGATCACGACCGGGCTCGACGCAAACCGCGACGGCGAGCACAACGAGCGGCCGGCTGGCCTCGGCCGCAACAGCGCCCGCGGCGCCTCCAGCACCAATCTCGACATGACCCTGACATGGGGCCGGCCGCTCAGGCGCGCACCGGCGGCCGACGTCTCCCGCTCGCAAGGCCCAGGTGGACCCCAAGGCCGTGGTGGTGGTGGCGGCGGCGGACAGAATCAGCGGCAGGGCCAGAGGGGCGGACGCGGGGGAGCTGCAAATACGCCGCGCCTCGAGATCTTCGCGCGCGCCACCAACGTCCTGAACGCCGTCAACCCGCAGCGGTTCGGGGGTGTGTTGACGTCGCCGTTCTTCGGACTGCCGACGTCGGCGGCAGCCGCCCGACGCGTCAACGCTGGACTGCGCGTGATGTTTTAGAACCACGATGGCACGACGAACACGACATGTTTTGTCGTTCGTGGCCGTCGTGAGCGTCGTGGTTATCCCAAGAAAAACGAATACGCGGGGTTTTCGGTTTCAGGCGTGTACGGATACCCGAGCGCCTCGAGGAACGAGCGGAACTCGGACAGGTCTTTTTCTTCGACCTCGAAGCCCGCGAGCACGCGGCCGAAGTCGGCGCCATGGTTCCGGTAGTGGAACAGGCTGATGTTCCAGCGTCCGCCAAGCTTGTCGAGGAACTCGGTCAACGCACCTGGCCGCTCGGGAAACTCGAACCGGCACAACCGCTCATGGCGCACCTCCGGCGCGTGACCGCCCACCATGTGCCGCACGTGGAGCTTGGCCATCTCGTTGTCGGTGAGATCGACCGTCTCATAGCCACTCGCGTTCAGCAGGGCGGCCAGTGCCGCGGCATCCTGCCGCGACTGCGTCGCGACGCCGACGAAGATGTGCGCCTGCCGGCGTCCGCTCAACCGGTAGTTGAACTCGGTGACGACGCGGCGGCCGATGGCGGCACAGAACTCGCGGAAGGCGCCGGCGCGCTCGGGGATGGTGACGGCCAGCAGCGCCTCGCGCGCCTCGCCGACTTCGGCGCGCTCGGCCACGAACCGCAGGCGGTCGAAGTTGATGTTGGCGCCGCTCAGCACGGCCACCAGCGACTGGTCGCGCACCCCCTCGCGCTCGACCCATGCCTTGAGGCCCGCCGCCGACAGCGCGCCCGCCGGCTCCATGATGGTGCGCGTGTCGTCGAAGATGTCCTTGATGGCCGCGCAGATCTCGTCGTTGCTCACGCGGACGATCTCGTCCACGGTCTTCTGCACGATCGGAAAAGTCAGCTCGCCGACCTCACGCACCGCCACGCCATCGGCAAAGATGCCGACATGGTCGAGCCGGACGCGCCGGCCGGCCTGGATCGACTGGAACATGGCGTCCGACTCGTACGGCTCGACGCCGATCACCTTCACGTCGGGCCGCAGCGACTTGATGTAGCCGGCAATGCCGGCAATCAACCCGCCGCCGCCGATCGGCACGAACACCGCTGAGAGGCGGTCCTGGCTGTGGCGCAGGATCTCGGCGCCGATCGTGCCCTGCCCGGCGATTACCAGCGGGTCGTCGAATGGATGAATGAAGGTCAGGCCGGTCTCCTTGACGAGCGCGTCGCAGCGGGTCTTGGCGTCGGCGTAGCTGTCGCCCGACAGCTCCACCATCGCGCCCATGGCGCGCACCGCATCCACCTTGATCTGCGGCGTCGTCTGCGGCATGACAATCGTCGCCTTCAGCCCGAGCTTCCGTGCGGAAAACGCGACTCCCTGGGAGTGGTTGCCGGCGCTCGCGGTGATGATGCCGCGCGCCCATTCTTCCTCGCGCAGGTGCGCGATCTTGTTGTAGGCGCCGCGCAGCTTGAAGCTGAAGACCGGCTGCAGATCCTCGCGCTTGAGGAGTATTTCGTTCGACAGGCGCCTGGAGAGGCGCGGCGCGAGGTCGAGCGGCGTCTCGCGCGCCACGTCGTAGACGCGGCTCTTGAGGATGTCGTGGAGAAGCTGCGTCAGCATCGGTAGCTGGGTGACTGGGTGGCTCGGTAGCTAGGGTTCGCGAAAGGACCCAGCTACCGAGCTACCCAGCAACCGAGCTACCTCATATTACCCGGCGCTTGGCTGATTGGTGCGGGCCCAGTCGGGCAGCGCGTCAACGACGACGCGCCAGGCGCGGGCGGTGCTCTCGTCGGTGTCGCGAAGGGCGGCGCCGCTCAGCCACGGTCCGGGGGTGTTGAAGTTGCGGCTCCACACCAACGTGGCATTCACTGACAGGCCGAACGAGAGCAGCGTCACTTCGACCGGTGCCGGCGGGGTCGTGTCGAGCGGCACGGGCATTTCGAGGCGGAAGCCGCCGTAGCTCATGTCCACGACCTTCGCCTTGCGGCCGGCGACACTGGCGTCAAACCCGCCGAGAATATTCTTGCGCGCCCACCGGCGGCGACGGCTCAAGTCGCTGACCTTTTCGGCCACGATGCTGAGAAACGGCGGAAGCTCCACCGGCCTGAGGAGACAGGTGGCGCCGAGGCGGGTGCATTCCCGCTCCACCATGGGGTCGGGAGTCGCGGTCATCGCGATGACCGCCATTCCCGGCTGCTGCTCCCGGGCCAGTCGTATCAGATCGAGCGAGGTGTCGGCGCCGGGCTTGACGCCGGCGATCATCAAATCGAATGGGATGGCGCGGACCAGGCCGGAAGCGGCGTCGAAATTGAGCGCGCCCGCGGCGCTATACCCCGTATTCCGGAGAAGTTCGAGGAGCGGCCGGAGCGTACCTAAATCGTCTTCGACGACAAGAATTCCCCAGGGGGTGTCGGAAGAGGGGCGAAGCGACATGCCAACCGTAAGACATGCCGCGCGCCAGAGGTGCGCAGGATTGCTTCCAGCGAGCGCCGGCGACTCGACGTCCTCGTAAATGACGGCAGCCATGATGTTTTTGCGCGCAGTACCGGCCGCGCCAGGGGACGCGAACGAAAGGGAAAACCCTCGAAGGGACTCGCCGGAGGTGTGTAGAACTTACGAATTCGTCTTAAAAGACGCAGGGCTGAAATTCGCGCGGACGCGGCCGACCGTCGCGAACAGGCTTAGCATGATGCGGATCGAGGTCCGCCACGACAACGGACGCGTCACGACGCGCACGCGACCGGCGGCGATTGCAGCGCAAATCGAGGCTGCGGTGCGATCGGCATCGACCAGCGAATAGGTCGTCCCGAGCTGCTCGAGACGATGGACATCGCCGTTCCCCACCATCGGTTTGCCGTGGCGGCGAGCCCACCGCTCTGCCAGCCGATTGAAATTCAGCGACGAGGTGTACATCGCGTTGTACTCGACCGCGTCGAAGATCGCTGCGTTGCGCCTCATCTTACCGAGCAGGCAGGACGGCATCGGAAAGAAGGGGTGCGGCGCGACGACGAGGCCGCGAAACCGTTGTTTCAAGGCAGCCACATCGGCGAACGACTGCACGGCTTCGGCGGCCGCCGCCGGAAAGTTGAGGAGCAGGACGTGCCGCCCCTCGATCGTCCGCTCCATGCCCGGAATCAGGACGATGCCCCGATCGGCGGCGTAGGCGGCGAGCGCCCGGTCCTCGGACTGGTGATCGTGCAGCGTGATGGCGAGGGCGTCGTAGCCCAGGGCGGCGGCGCGGTCGATCAGCGCCTGCGCGGAATGGGG
>Ga0075421_100010291_pt1 | contig 11556 bp, 7 predicted proteins | sample SoiMetdeltSBSDD5_FD_75292 | JGI IMG/M metagenome (GOLD analysis project Ga0075421, IMG submission 75292) | Bulk soil microbial communities from a Populus tree surrounding site in Tennessee, USA - Soil MetaG P. deltoides SBSDD5 | ecosystem: Environmental > Terrestrial > Soil > Tree plantation...
TGCTCTCGGGCCCGTCCTCCCGGGACACCTCCCGGCTCCCCGACACGGCTCCGCTCCGCGCGCGGGCGAGGACCTCGGGAGGCGGCGGCGAGACGAGACGGCATCTCGACGTGCCCGTGCCGGTCTCCCGATCCTCGAGCTTGCCCTCGAGCCCGAGCCGCTTGATGACGGCCTCCAGCTCCGCGGCGAGCGCTCCGCCATTCTGAAAGCGGCGCTTCGGGTCCCGCTCCGTGCACCTCCGGATGATGTCGCCGAGCTCCGGCGAGAGGTCGGGCACGCGGTCCGAGGGGTCCGGGAAGGGCTCCATGCTCACGAGCCGCATCACCTCGGTCCGCGAGCTCCCCTCGTAGGCATCGCCTCCGGCGAGGATGAAGAAGAGCGTCGCGCCGAGCGCCCAGACGTCCCCCTGCGGCCCGACCTTCTGGAGCCCGTCCCACTGCTCCGGCGGCATGTACGCGGGGGTGCCCATCGTCAGCCCCGACAGCGTGAGGCCTTCCCGGTTCCCTGCATCCTCCTTCACGCAGCCGAGCCCCAGGTCGGCGAGCTTCACCTCGCCTCGCGACGAGATGAGGATGTTGTCCGGCTTGATGTCGCGGTGGACGATCCCCTCGGCGTGCGCCGCGCCCAGCCCCTTCGCGGCCTCGAGCGCGATGATCGCGGCCTCGCCCTGGGAGAGCCCACCCCCCTTCCTGAGGATGCGCTCGCGGACGGTCTCGCCCTTCACGTACTCCATCACGAGGTAGTGGAGCCCGCACGAGAAGTCGACATCGAAGACCCGCACCACGTTCGCATGGTTCACGCGCGCGGCGAGGTGCGCCTCGCGCTCGAACCGGAGCACCATCTCCGGGCTCGAGTCGGCGAGGTGCGGGAGCAGGCACTTGACGGCCACGTCGATGTCGAGCTTGACGTGCCGGCCGCGATACACGGCTCCCATGCCCCCGCCCCCGACCTTGTCGTAGATGACGCACGAGTCGAGGACCTTGAAGCCGTCGATCTCGGGGACGTCCCGGAGGAGCGGATCCGTGCGCGCTCTGTCTTTTTCGGTCATCGAGCGTTCCGGCCGTCGACGTGATCGAGGCCCTCGTTGAGCGCCTCGATGTTCTTCAGGGCGCGGTCCCTCTCCTCGAGGCGCACCCGGGTGAGGTACTCCTTCCAGTAGCGCCGCCTCTCCTCGGAGAGGGACCTCCACCATTCCTCGTTCCGGGCCATGTCCTCGAGCACCCTGTCGATGTGCCCCTGGAAGACCTCCCTCTGGGAATAGAGAGCGGGCAGGTGATCGGGGCCGTAGGAGCAGCCCACGGCGAGGCACGCCGACAGCGCGAGAAACGACATCTTCATGAGAGTTCTCCCGGAGGAGGGTCCTGGGGGACGATGCGCGGAGCCGGAAGGAGACCCGCCTGTCTCCTCAGATCGGATGCAGCCGGATCCCGGATTGAGCGCGGGGGTGGGAGGGGCCGGGAAGACGCGAGGAGTACCGGAACACCATCGAGCTTCCGGGTGGGAAGCCCCCCACCTATACTCACGCCCACAGGAGGATTCGGGAACGGGAACGGGAACGGGTACGGGTACGGAAGGAAAGGCGGACACTCAGTTCGAGGACGTGACATGACGCCAAGGAATTCCATGCGCATCTTCCTCCTTCTCCTTCACCTCGCGGTCGGCGCCGCCGTCTCGTTCGCTGCCGAGGTTCCGGGCCTTCCCATGGCGCGTCCCGAGGACGTGGGCCTCTCGAGCGAGGCTCTGCGGGACGTGCGCGCCCTCCTCGACGAGAACGTCTCGAAGAAGTCGATCGCGGGCGCGGTGGGGCTCGTGGCGAGGAAGGGCAAGGTCGCCTGGCTCGAGACCGCCGGCCATGCCGAGATCGACGAAGGGCGCCCCATGGCCCCCACGACGATCTTCCGCATCTGCTCCATGACGAAGCCCATCACGAGCGTGGCCGCCATGATCCTCGTCGACGAGGGAAAGCTCTCTCTCGAGGACCCGGTCGCGAAGTACATCCCGGAGTTCAGGGAGTCCCGCGTCGTCGTGAAGCACGCGCCGGCGAACGGGGACGGCGCCGGGTTCGAGCTCGCGCCCGCGATGCGCCCCGTGAAGGTGCTCGACCTCATGACCCACACCTCCGGCCTCACCTACTTCAACCCGCAGATCAGCGAGATCCAGGACAAGGCCGGAGTCACGAACGGGCTGATCGAGTCGGACATCACCCTCGCCGAGAACGCCCGCCGCATCGCCACGCTCCCCCTCCTCCATCAGCCCGGGAGCGCCTTCGAGTACGGGCTTTCGACCGATGTCCTCGGCCGCGTCGTGGAAGTCGCCTCGGGCATGCCGCTCGATGCCTTCTTCAAGAAGCGCATCTTCGACCCCCTCGGGATGAAGGACACGAGCTTCCGGGTCACCGCCGAGAAGAGGGACCGGCTCGCGGCCGCGTACCGCCCATCGAACGGCGGCATCGAGGAGCTGCCCGACGGGCCCATCGGCGAGGTGCCCCTCCGCTATTCCGCGAGCTATCCCTACGCGGGCGCCGGGTCCTGCTTCTCGGGCGGGGGCGGGCTCGTCTCCACGGTGCCGGACTACTTCCGCTTCCTCCTCATGCTCCGGAACGGGGGAGAGCTCGACGGCGCCCGCATCCTGAAGAAGGAGACGGTCGAGAACATGACGAGGAGCCACACGGACGGCGTGCAGGTCGGCATCCAGAACCACGGGGACAAGTTCGGGCTCGGCTTCGGCGTCGTGACTCCCGCGGCGAAGGACCGCGGCCTCGGAAGCGAGGGCACCTACTCCTGGGGAGGCTTCTACTACACGTACTTCTGGGTGGACCCCAAGAAGGACCTCGTGGGCATCGTCATGGCCCAGCTCCACCCGTGGGACGGGCCCTCCCTCTGGGACGACTTCCGGAAGCGCGTCTACGCCGCCGTGAAGGACTGAGGCGGGGCTCCTCGTGGATCCGGACCTGCGCGGGAAGGTCGCCCTCGTGACGGGCGCGAGCCGGGGCATTGGAAAGGCCATCGCCGAGGAGCTGGGGCGATGCGGCGCCGATGTCGCACTCGCCTCCCGGGACGCCTCGGCCATCGCCGGGGCCGCCGCGGAGGTATCCGCCGGCGGCGCGGAGACGCTCGCCGTGCCCGCCGACGTCTCGCGCGAGGACCAGGTCGAGGAGCTCTTCCGGAGGATCGAGGCCTGGCGCGGCCGGCTCGACATCCTCGTCAACAACGCCGGGGTGGGGTCCTTCGGTCCGCTGCGGGACTTCCCCGTCGACGACCTCGACCGCATGCTCGCGGTCAACGTGCGGGGCACGTTCCTCTGCTCCCGCGCAGCGCTCCGCCTCATGAGGCCGAGGCGGAGCGGCTACATCGTCAACATCGCGAGCGTCGTCGGCTTCAAGGGCTACCCCGACCAGGCCGGCTACACGGCGAGCAAGCACGGCGTCATGGGCCTCACGAAGTCGCTCGCCGTGGAGGCGCAGGCGGACGGGATCCGGGTGAGCGCGATCCTCCCCGGCGGCGTCGACACGGACCTCGTGGGGGCGGCGAGACCGGACCTGGACCGCTCCGACCTCATGCAGCCCGGGGACATCGCCCGGGCGGTGCTCTTCCTCCTCTCCCTCCCGGAGCGCGCCGCCATCGACGAGATCTACATCCGCCGGCGGACGAGCCGGCCGTTTTAGGCGCCTGCGGGCTGCGCCCCGCCTCGCCGATTCTTGGTGCCGGCGGGGCTTCGCCCCGCCTCGCACCAAACTTCAATGAGGGAGGCCACTCCCGGGGACTCTGACGCTCGTGTCGCCGAGTGGAGAAGAAGTTAGCCAAGTAGTGCGCTGGGCGTTCTGATTCCAACTCCCCGCGTTAGAATCACGCCGGACAAGACATCACCGGGACCGCCATGAACATGATCCTCGCTCACTCTAGCATCGCCTTCCTCCTCGTGTGCTCCGCCGCTCTCGCCGAGGAGACGAAGGATGCCCCAGCCGACATCGCGGCCAGGATCGCCGCCCTGGAGAGCGCCTCCCCGGCCGAGCGGCCGCGGCGTGTCCACGAGCTCTCGGCCGCGGGCGCGGCCGCCCTCGAGGGGACGCGCAAGGCCCGCGATGCCGCCGCCGACCCGGAGCTCCGGCGCGCCTACACCCGGGCGGCGACCTGGCAGCTCGCGGCGAAGGTCACGCCCGCGCTGAAGGAGGGCTTCGAGAGCCAGCTCACCTTCGACGGCCAGTACGACGACCTCGCGAAGGAAGGGCCCGAGGTCATCGATGCCCTGCTCGCGCTCGCGGAGGACGCCGCCGGAGAGCCCGGGGTGCGCCTCGCCGCCTTCCGGGCGATCGCGGACGTGTCGAGGCGCCTCGAGGCATCGACCTCGAAGGAGTCCCGCCGGCAACTGCTCTCCCGCCTCCGGAACCTCTACCACGATCCGCTCCTCCCCCCTCTCCTCGAGGAGCAGGCGGGCTTCCTCCTCGCCATCTTCGGAGACACGCACGCCGTGGACGCTCGGATCGCCAGGCTCGAGGCCATGGCCAGGACTCCGCAGCTCGACGAGAAGCTCCAGAGCCACCTCGAGCTCGCGGAGCTCTACTACCGCATACGGCGCTACGACCAGGCGGTGAAGTCCTACGACGAGATCATCTCCGCGTACGAGAAGTTCCTCGAAATCCTCGAAAGGAACCAGATCTCCCGGGAGGACATGGCCCGCCACCGGAGGCAGCACGCGCTCCACCTCTACAACGCCGCCTGCTCGAGCTCTCTCGGGGGTCAGATCGACAAGGCGAAAGACTTTCTCAGGAAAGCCGTGGAGCTCGACCCCATGCACTACGGCAACATGGAGAAGGACGGAGACCTCGCCAACCTGAGGAAGGACCCGGGCTATCCCGCCTTCCGGAGGGAGCTCGGACGGAAGTCCGACAAGGAAGAGCTCTGAGGCTCAGGCCTCGGGACCGCCGGCGCCCGTGAGCTTCAGGAAGCGCGCCTCGAGGCTCTGACCCTCGTAGACCCTCCGCGGGGTGATCCCGGACTCGAGGAGGCGCCGCAGGATCGTCGCGATGATCGCGTCCGTGCCGTCCCGGGCGGCTCCCGAATCGAGGGTGAGCATGTAGCGTCCGACGCCTCGGCCCCCGATGCCCTTGACGCCCTCGATCCCGAGGAGAGCGGCTTCCTCCTCGGGCGTGAGGGCGCGCGGGAGCTCGAGCTCGAGCTCCTTCGCAGAGCGCGTGATCTCCTCGACGGTGCCCGCCACGACCAGCTTCCCCCCGTCGAGGATCGCCACGTGGTCGCAGAGCTCCTGGATCTCCGCCAGGTTGTGCGAGCTGATCACGGTCGTCGCGCGGGACCGCAGCTCGAGCACGAGGTCCCGGATCTGTCTCGCGTTCTGGGGATCGAGGCCCGAAGTCGGCTCGTCGAGGAGGATGACCTCCGGGCTTCCCAGGAACGCCTGCGCGATGCCGAGGCGCTTCTGCATGCCGTGGGAGAGGCTGTAGACCCCGCGCTTCCCGTAGCCCCCGAGCCCCACGGCCTCGAGCGTCCGCTCCACGTCCTCCTTCGCCTGCTCCGCGCTCGCCCCCTCGAGCCGCCGGAAGAAGGCGAGCTGCTCGAGGATGGGGACGTTCCGCTGGAACTCCGCGTCCTGGGGAAGGATGGTAAATCGGCCCTGGAGCTCCGCGATCCTGCGCACGTCGATCCCGAGCACGGAGATGCTCCCGCGGTCCGGCCTGAGGAAGCTCGCCGCGATGGAGAAGAGCGTCGTCTTCCCCGCGCCGTTCGGGCCCAGGAGGCCGAAGACCGACCCCGGCGGCACCTCGAACGAGACGCCGTCGAGCGCCCGGATGCGGCCGAAGGACTTCGAGACATCCTCGAAGCGTATGGCGGGCGCGACGCTCACAGGTCCCTCCGCGTGAAGCGCAGGTGGCCCAGCCAGAGGAAGATCATCGTGTAGCCGAGGCAGGCGCCCACGGCGAGGAGCACCTTCGAGGCGTCCGGGTGGAGGAGGTAGCTCTGGACCCCCCAGGGAAGCAGGTAGTTCACGTAGGCGAGCGGCTTCCAGCTCGCGCGGCCGAGAAGCGCGAAGGAGGGGACGGCTCCGATGACGATGTGTGCGATGGTGAGGGAGCCGAAGGGAGAGTCCACGCTCGCGGAGATGAGGGAGCAGAGAGCGATGTAGGGCAGCGCAGCGATCACCAGCGCCACGAAGCCCCAGAGGCTCCAGCCCAGGAGCGCCCCCGCACCGTAGACCTGGAGCTCCACCCCCAGGTAGACCGCCACGATGGCGACGACGGCCGCGAGGAGCCCGGCCGTGAAGAGGGCGACGGCCAGGAACCGGCCGAGGTACAGATTCGTCCTGGCCACCCGGAGGATCTGGTAGCGGATGCCCTTCGTCTGCACATCCCCCGAGAGCTGGTTGAAGGCCCCGAGGGAGACCAGGAAGGGAAGGCCCATGAGGAGGATGAGCCATATGGCCGAGAGGAGCGCCGGCTTCTCGTCGAGGAGGTAGGAGGCCCATCGCCTCGCCTCCGCATTTCCCTCCGGGTTCGACATGCGACCGATGTCCTGTCCGCCTATGGCCCACTCGACGGGCTTTCTCGCGTGGCGGACGAGCTCCTGCACCGCATCGGCCTTCGAGATCTCGCCGCCGCGCGCCTCGATGAAATCCACCTGAATCTCGACGGGCTGGAGGACGAGGTGCGCCGTGATGAGGCCGAAGAAGAACGTGGTCACGGCATAGACGATCGCCGTCCCGCCCCGCACCGAGTGCCGGAAGGCGTACGAGCACACGAGGCGCGTGTGCCGGGCGTGGAGGTCGTGGAAGCTCATCCCGGGCTCGAGTCCTTCATCAGTTCACGAGGTCTTCGCGGAAGGTGGTGTTGATGAGGACGACGGTGATCAACGGGTAGACGAGGTTCAGGATGAGGCCCAGGTTGAAGCCACCGCCCCGGGCCGACGCGGTGCCGATCCCCCACGTGAGCGAGAGCGCGATCGCGAGGATGACATACACGTTTCCCAGGCCGCGCCCGAGGAACCGCCGCATCTTGAGGTACCCGAACCCCGCCAGGATCTGGACGAGGCTCGTGAGGCCGTAGAGGGCCATGGCCGTGGCGATGAGGGGCTTCCCCGCCTTCTCGACCAGCTCGACCGCCGCCTTGTTCTCCTCGGACCGGGAGCCGGGAAGGGCCCCGTCGTGCATCGCAAGGAGCATCGCCATCGCGGGCACCTGCATGAGCACCAACGCTCCGAGGACGAAGTTCAGGATGGCCATGGCCGTGAGGCCGCTCGGTCGCGCTGCGCTCATGGGGGACAGAGTATCGCACGCCCGCCGCCGCGGAGCGAGAGCGCCCCGCGCGCGCGCTACTCGAGGGTGAACCTCTCCTCCGACGTGTCCCCCTCGCGGACGGCGACCTTCTCGCTCTTCGAGCGCCTCGCGTCCTTCGTCACGGACACCTTGTAGACGCCGGCAGGGAAGGGCCCGAGCTCGAGGAGGCCGTCGGGGCCCGTCGCCATGGGCGTCTCCTGGAAGAAGAAGCCGGCATCGTTCATGAGGTCCTCGCCCGCATCGTCGATCACCTCGGCAGTCGCGCCGTCCACGGGCTCCCTGCCGGAGACGACGCGCACCCGGATCTTCCCGCCCTTCTCGAGACGGAAGACCGGCTGGGGGGTCACGCTCCCGTCCTCGAGTACGGTGATCATCGCGCGCGCCGAAGCGTGGGCCTGGTGAGAGACCGTCATCTTGTACGTGCCGGGGACGACGCCCTGGACATCGAGCATGCCATCGCCTCCGGACCTCGCGGGGGACCCCGAGAGGATGAGGTCCCCCTCGACATCCCTGAGGAGCGCGAGCGCGCCCGAGAGGGGCCTACCCCCGGAGTCCTCCGCGCGCGCGCTGAAGGAGAGCGACGTCTCCAGCTCCACCCGGATCTCGCGCGAGGCCCCCGAGGCGCCGATCTGGATCGAAGCGCGGCGGACCTGCGCGTAGCCATTCGCGAAGGCGCGGATGTCGTAGGAGCCCTCCGGCAGATTCGAGAGGACGAAGCGCCCCGTGTCGTCGCTCCTCCCCATGACCTGCATGGACTTGTAGAGGGAGAGGATGGAGCTCCCGAGGCGGCCCGCGAGGAAGGCCCCCACCTCGACGCCCGGAATCGGCTGGCCCGTCGATGCGTTCACGACGGTCCCGCTCACGCGCCCGGAAGGGAGCTCGATGTCCTGGCGCACCTCCGGCGAGCCGGCGGGCACGACCACGTCGACCTTGACCCCGCCGCCCGGCCCGAACCCCACCATGAGCGTGTACGTGCCCGGGCCCGGGAGATCGAGCGCGTACTCGCCTCCCGGCGAGATCTGGGACCCCGAGCCGCCGTCGAAGCCCTGGTCGAGGCGCATGGCCTGCACACGCCCTTCACCCACCGAACCGTCCCGCGAGAGGATCCTTCCGCTCAGGCGGACGCCCGCCCCGCCCTCGAGATCGATGTCGACCGTCTGGCCCTCGATGATGGTCACCGCGCGGCGGAGCTGGGGCCCGCTCCGTCCGTTCCCCTCCACCACGATGATGTAGTCGCCGGCCGCGAGGCCCTTGATCTCGAAGGTCCCATCGGCGGCCGTCTGCGTGTTCCTCTGGGTCGCGCCGGCGCCCCTCGGCCGCGCGGTGACCCACCCCGATGCCACGGGGCTGCCGGCGCGCAGGGCCCTGCCGCGCACGGCTCCGCCCGCGCGGAGCTCGATCCGCACCGAGACCTTCGCACCCACCGTCGCCTGGACGCCGGACGCGGTACCGGGGGCGTAGTCCGGGTGCGCGGCGGTGACGGTCACCTCCCCCTCGGGGACGCCCTCGAGGAGGAAGTACCCGTCGGAGCGCGTCGCGACGCTTCCGGAGGACTGGCCCCACGGATCCGAGGTCTGCGCCGAGGACGAGATCGTCGCGTTCTCGACGGGGGCTCCCGACCCCGCGAGGAAGACGTAGCCCTCGATGCTGCAACCGTCGGGAAGCTCGATGTCGACGTTCTCGCGGGTCTCGCCCGGGGCCACCTCGATCTCGCTCGAGGTCGCCGCGGGTCGCCCCGCGACGTTCGCCCGGAGGACCCAGGTCCCCTTCGCCACTTCGAGCTCGTACGTCCCCGAGGGCGACGTCCTCGCGGAGCTGCCGCCGTAGTACGCGCGCGAGGAGGTGCCGCGGGGGATGCTCATCACGTCGGCGCCGGCGACCGCCTCCCCGGACTTCGTCCGCACCGTGCCCGACACCTTCGCCGCCCGGTCCATCCGGACCTCGAGGTCCTTCCCGGGCGCGGTCGTCTGGATCTGGGCGCGCGCGTATCCCGTCTTGTAGACCTGCAGGTCGAGAGGACCGGCGGTGAGGCCCTTCATCTCGAAGAGACCGTCAGGCCCGCTCGTCGCCTGGACGTTCCCCGCGCCCCAGTGCTGGATGGTCACGCCGGCGACCGGCGTCCCGGACTCGTCGACGACCTTGCCGGAGAGCGACACACCGGGTCCCAGGGTGATCTCGAGCTCCTCGCCCGGCTCGCCGGGGGTGACGCTCACGTCCTGGCGGACAGCGGCCTCCCTGTCCTTGGCCGTGGCGCGCACCGTGTAGGCGCCGCCGGCGAGACGCCGGAGCTCGAACTTGCCGTCCGCGCTCGTCTGCGCGCTCGGGTTCCCCTCCGTGTCGTACATGAGCGAGGGGCCTCCCTGCGAGGGATACGCGCTGACGGAGGCCCCGCGCAGGGGATTCCCCTTCTCGTCGACGACGCGGCCGCGCAGCTCCCCCGCGCGCCCGAGCGTGATCTCGACGCCCTCCGCGGACTGGCGGGGGCCGACGGCGATCGCCGCGCTCATGGCCGAGGCGTGATCCGGGTGCGTCGCGCGGAGGACGTACACCGGGAAGGCGTGCAGCCCCTCGATGGTGAAACGCCCCTCCTCGTCCGTCTCGGCGACCGCGCGCTGCAGCGGATCGAAGATCCTGTTGTCGCCCCAGGAGAAGTTGTTCGTCTGGCCGAGGTTCGGCCGGACCTGCGCGCCGCGGACGGGCCGCCCGCCGGGATCGAGAACCGTGCCGGAGATGGAGCTCGCCTTCTCGAGGACGATCTCGACGTCCCCGGCGCCATCGGCCCCCACGTTCACGCTCGTGCGGGCGGAAGGCAGGTATCCCCGCGCGCTCGCGATCACCTCGTAGGCCCCCTGCGCGAGGGCCCTCGCCTCGAAGGCGCCCTGGTCATCCGCGGCGGCCCGCTTCCTGCCGGAGGCTCCGCCCTGGCCCGCCGGCGTGAGCCGCACGGTCGCGCCCGGGACGGGGTCGCCCGCCTCCGCGGTGACCACCTTGCCGCGGAGAACGATCCCGCTCCCGAGCCTCACCGTGCGCTTCGAAAGCTCCTCGCCCGCGGCCGCCTCGAAGGGGGCTTCATCGCGATGCGGAGCGTACTCCGGATGGTCGACGACGAGCCGGTACGAGCCGGTCGCGATCTTCCGCAGGGTGAACGCGCCGGCCTTGTCGCTCACCGCGGTCACGGGGACCTTCGCGCCCTCGAGGGAAACCCGGGCCCCCTCGACGGGAGTGTTCGCGCCTTCCGCGACGATCTTGCCCTCGAGCACCGCCTCCTTCTCGAGCTCGAAGTCGATGCCCTCCGAGCCCGGGGGAACTCCGTTCCGGAGCACGGACGCATAGCCGTCCGCCATGGCGGTCAGCGCGTAGTTCCCGGTCCCGAGGAAGTCGACGAGGTAGGAGCCGTCCTTCTCCGCCGCGACGACGGGCGGAGGCTCGAGGACGCCCGAGCCGTTCACCTCCACCGAGGCCGTTTCGATGGGCTTCTCCTCGGTCGACCGGATCGTCCCCGCGATCCTCCCGCCCTCCTCGAGCCCGATGCGCACGGGCTCCTCCTCTGGCAGCACGACCTCCTCGCGCCCGGGCGCGAACCGGGGCGCAAGCGCCTCGATCCGGTGCGGCCCGGGCGCCGCGCGCTCGAGCACGTACCTGCCCTCGCCGGCATCCGAGGCCTCCCGGCGGCTGTCGTTGAACCCCATGCGCTCGAGCTCATCGGTCTTCCCGCCCGAGCGCCGCCCGACGAGGACGCGCCCTCCCGGCACGAGGCTCCCGTCCGGACCGGCGAGCTCGACGACCAGGGTCGAGCCGGGCTCGAGCGGGATGTCCCCCAGGTCCATCCTGGCCCCGTAGTCCGGTTCCTCGAGGCGGAAGCTGAAGGCCCGATCGGCCCACCCCTCGCCCTCGATCTCGAGGCGGAGCGCGATGCGTCCCGGCACGTTTTCGAAGGCGAAGGTCCCGTCGGGGCCCGTCACGAGCTGCCGGGGCGGGGGCGCCTCGCCGGGACGCGTCTTCCGCGGATGGCCGCGGAGGACAAGCCGCACGCCCTCAACGGGCAGACTCTCGGCGGCTGGCGGCTGGTCGGGCGACACCCGGGGCAGCTGGTCGGGCGACACACGGGGCGGGGAATCGAGCGGGCGGACGAGGCGGCCCAGAATGAGCCAGCCCCCGTCCTCGAACGCGGCCACGGCGACTCGCGCCGTCGGGTCGGCCGTCTCCTTCCGAGCGCGCGGGGCCGCCGTCGGCTTCTGTACGGGAAGAGGCGCCTCGACGGGCTCGGCCGTC
>Ga0075421_100010294_pt1 | contig 11555 bp, 8 predicted proteins | sample SoiMetdeltSBSDD5_FD_75292 | JGI IMG/M metagenome (GOLD analysis project Ga0075421, IMG submission 75292) | Bulk soil microbial communities from a Populus tree surrounding site in Tennessee, USA - Soil MetaG P. deltoides SBSDD5 | ecosystem: Environmental > Terrestrial > Soil > Tree plantation...
TCGACTGCGGCGCGAAGGGCAGCATCATCGAAGAGCTGCGCAAGCGCGAGCTCACGGTGATCCGGGTGCCGTGGGACTACGACTTCCTCGCCGAGGACTTCGACGGGCTCTTCATCTCCAACGGCCCGGGCGATCCGACCGCGTGCGGCGCGACCATCCGCAACCTCGAGAAGGCGCTTCGCCTGAATAAGCCCGTCATGGGCATCTGCCTGGGCAACCAGCTGCTCGCGCTCGCCGCCGGCGCCAGCACCTACAAGCTCAAGTTTGGCCATCGCGGCCACAACCAACCATGCGTGGAAGAAGGAACCGGGCGCTGCTACATCACCTCGCAGAACCACGGCTTCGCCGTCGATGAGAGCACGCTGCCCGCGGGCTGGCATCCCTGGTTCCGCAACGCGAACGACGGCTCGAACGAAGGGTTGCGTCACAGCACGAAGCCCTTCCTGAGCGTGCAGTTCCATCCCGAGGCCGCGCCCGGCCCGGTGGACTGCAACCATCTCTTCGACCAGTTCGCGGCGATGATGCGATGAAAGTCCTGATCCTCGGCAGCGGCGCGCTCAAGATCGGCGAGGCGGGCGAGTTCGACTATTCGGGCAGCCAGGCGATCAAGGCGTACAAGGAAGAGGGCATCGCCACGGTCCTGGTGAATCCGAACATCGCCACCATCCAGACCTCCGAGGCGCTTGCCGACCGGATCTACTTCCTGCCGGTGACGCCCGAGTTCGTCGCGCAGGTGATCGAGCGCGAGCGGCCCGACGCGATCGCGCTCGGCTTCGGCGGCCAGACCGCGCTGAATTGCGGCCTGGCTCTCGCCCAGCAGGGAATCCTCGAGCGATACGGCGTGAAAGTTCTCGGCACGCCGATCGCCACGATCGTGGCAACCGAGGACCGCGCCATCTTCTGCGAAAAGCTGGCCGAGATCGGCGTCGCGTTCCCGCGCAGCGGCGCGGCCGGCTCGGTCGAGGAAGCGGTCTCTCTCGCCAATGCCATCGGGTTTCCGGTCATGGCACGGGTCGCGTATGCGCTCGGCGGGCTGGGCTCGGGGCTGTGCGAGAACGAGACGCAGCTGCGCAGCCGGGTCGCCAAGGCGCTCGCCCACAGCCCGCAGGTGCTGATCGAGGAATACCTCGTCGGCTGGAAAGAGCTCGAGTACGAGGTGGTGCGCGACCGCTTCGACAACTGCATCGTGGTCTGCAACATGGAGAACCTCGACCCGATGGGCATCCATACGGGCGAGAGCATCGTGGTCGCGCCGAGCCAGACGCTCACCAACCGCGAGTACCACCTGCTGCGCGAGCTCGCGATCCGCACCGTGCGCCACCTCGGCGTGGTCGGAGAGTGCAACATCCAGTTCGCGCTCGACCCCAAGTCGGGCCAGTACCGGGTGATCGAGGTGAACGCGCGCCTCTCGCGCAGCTCGGCGCTCGCCTCCAAGGCGACCGGCTACCCGCTCGCCTTCATCGCCGCCAAGCTCGGCCTGGGCGCGAACTTGGGCGAGCTGCCCAACGCCATCACGCGCGCCACCATGGCGTGCTTCGAGCCGGCGCTCGACTACGTGGTGGTCAAGGCGCCGCGCTGGGACCTGCAGAAATTCCGCGGCGCGACGCCGACCATCGGCTCGTCGATGAAATCGGTGGGCGAGGTGATGGCGATCGGCCGCAGCTTCGAGGAAGCGCTGCAAAAAGCCTTGCGCATGCTGGATACCAGGCCGCCATCATTCAATGAACTAGAACTGAAGAAGATCCTGCGCGAGCCGACCCCGGAGCGCATCTATGCCGCGCTCGAAGCGCTCCGCCGCGGCACCAGCATCGAGGAGATCCACGCGCTCTCGCACATCGACCGCTGGTTCCTGCAGAAGCTCGCGAACATCGTGCGCGTCGAAAAAGATCCGGACGTGCAGGAAGCGAAGAAGCTCGGCTATTCGGATGCGCAGATCGCGGCGCTCAAGAAAACCACGCCCGAAGCCGTGCGCGCGCTGCGCACCGCGCCGTGCGTCAAGCAGATCGACACGCTCGCCGGCGAATACCCGGCGCAGACCAACTACCTCTACCTCACCTACAACGGCGAGGAAGACGACGTCGAGCCCGGCAGCCTGAAGAACGCGGTGCTGGTGCTCGGCTCCGGACCCTATCGCATCGGCAGCTCGGTCGAGTTCGACTGGTGCGCGGTGAACACGGTGCAGGCGCTGCGGCGCATGGGCTACAGCACCATCATGCTGAACTGCAACCCCGAGACCGTCAGCACCGACTACAACGAGTGCGACCGGCTCTACTTCGACGAGATCACGCTCGAGACGGTGCTCGAGATCTGCCGGCGGGAGCGGCCGGTCGGCGTCGTGGTCTCGGTCGGCGGCCAGCTGCCGAACAACCTCGCGCTGCAGCTCGCCGAGGCGGGCGTGCGCCTGCTCGGCACGCCGGCGGCGAGCATCGACACCGCGGAGGATCGCCACAAGTTCTCGCAGCTCCTGGACGAGCTCGGCGTGGCGCAGCCCGAGTGGAAGGAGCTGCGTTCCACCGAAGAAAGCCTTGCGTTCGCGAAAAAGGTCGGCTACCCCGTCCTGGTGCGGCCTTCGTACGTGCTTTCCGGCGCGGCGATGGGCGTGGCCTCGAACGACGCGGAGCTGGTTCGTTTTCTCAGCAAGGCGACCACGGTGTCGCCGCGCCACCCGGTGGTGGTCACGAAGTTCCTCGAGAACGCGCGCGAGCTCGAGATGGACGCGGTCGCGTGCGACGGCGTGCTCGTCGCCTCCGCGGTCAGCGAGCACGTGGAGAACGCGGGCGTGCACTCGGGCGACGCGACGCTCGTGCTGCCGCCGCAGCGCACCTACCTCGAGACCCAGCGCCGCATCCGCCGCATCTCGGCGCGCATCGCGGCGGCGCTGCGCATCCACGGCCCGTTCAACATCCAGTTCCTCGCCAAGGGGAACGAGGTGTCGGTGATCGAGTGCAACCTGCGCGCCTCGCGCAGCTTCCCGTTCGTCTCCAAGGTGCTGGGGATCAACTTCATCGAGGTCGCCGCGCAGGTCATGATGGGTACGCCGGTGCCGGTGCGGAACGGCTCGGCCATGGACCTCGACTACGTCGGCGTCAAGGCGCCGCAGTTTTCGTTCACCCGCATCGAGGGCGCCGATCCGGTGCTCGGGGTCGAGATGGCGTCGACTGGCGAGGTCGGCTGCCTGGGCGACGATTTCGAGGAGGCGTTCCTCAAGGCGCTGCTGTCGGTCGGCTTCCGGCTGCCGGTCCGCAGCGTGCTGCTTTCCACCGGCCCGATCGAGAGCAAGGCCGCGTTCCTCGAGAGCGTGCGCGTGCTGCGCGACATGGGCGTCGAGCTCTACGCCACCCGGGGAACGGCGGCGTTCCTGCGGCTGAACGGCGTGGAAGCGACCCCGCTGCACTGGCCCGACGAGTCCGCGTCGCCCAATACGCTCGAGTACCTGAGCAAGCGCAAGGTGGACCTGGTCATCAATATCCCCAAGCACAGCGGCGAAGCCGAGCTCGCGAACGACTACCAGATCCGCCGCAAGGCCGCGGACTACGGCATCCCGCTCATCACCAACATCCAGCTCGCCCAGCGGCTGGTCGAGGCGCTGTCGAAGAAGCGCCTGCAGGACCTGGACATCAAGAGCTGGCAGGAATACACCGGCGCCCAGCGCCCGCCGTCCCGGCCGCAGCCGCAGCGCGAAGAGCTCAAGCCGGCGGCCTAGTCCTAACGGACGGGTCGGGTTCAACCGGGCAAACCAGTGCACGAGCTATTTTTCCCCCTATGAAACCGACGCTGCCTTCGGACCGTTCGTTCGGCTGGACCTTTACCGGCGTGTTCACCCTGGTGGCCTTTTTCCAGCCCTGGGTGCTGGCGCTCGCCGCGCTGACGGCGCTCGTCACGCTGATCCGCTCGCACTGGCTCGCGCCGTTCAAGCGCGCCTGGATGAAGCTCGGCGAGCTGCTGCACCACGTGGTGAGCCCGGTGGTGATGGGGGTGATCTTCTACGGCCTCTTCACCCCGGTGGGATACGCGATGCGCGCGTTCGGGCGCGATGCCATGAACCGGCGCTTTGAGCCGCAGCTGCCGAGCTACTGGGTGCGGCGCGACCCGCCCGGGCCGCGCGAGGACAGCTTCCGGGACATGTTCTAGGAGGGACTCGAGATGGATTTCGTGCTGCAGATGTGGCGCTTTCTCGGCGCGCGCCGCAAGTTCTGGCTTCTGCCGATCATCGTCGTCACCGTGCTGCTCGGCGGGCTGCTGGTGCTCGCGCAGGGCTCGGTCGTGGCGCCGTTCATCTACACGCTGTTCTAGGCCATGCGCGTACTAGGGATTTCGGCCTATTACCACGATAGCGCCGCGGCGCTGCTGCGCGACGGAACGGTGGTTGCCGCCGCGCAGGAAGAGCGCTTCACGCGCAAGAAGCACGACTCGGGCTTTCCGCACCAGGCGATCCGCTCCTGCCTGGAAAGCACCGGCATGCGCGCGTCCGACGTCGACCTGGTCGCGTTCTACGACAAGCCGTTCCTCAAGTTCGAGCGCCTGCTCGAGACCTACCTCGCCTTCGCGCCGCAGGGCTTCGCGTCCTTCCGCCAGGCGCTGCCGGTCTGGGTGAAGGACAAGCTGTTCCAGCGGCGCAACATCCTGCAGGAGCTGAGAGCGCTCGACCCCGCGCAGGACTGGGACAAGAAACTTCTCTTTTCGGAGCACCACCTCAGCCACGCGGCGAGCGCGTTCTATCCCTCGCCGTTCGAGCGCGCGGCGGTGCTCACGCTCGACGGCGTGGGCGAATGGACCACGAGCTCGCTCGCGATCGGCAACGGCCGCGAGCTCAAGGTGCTGCGCGAGATCCACTTCCCGCATTCGCTGGGGCTCTTGTACTCGGCGTTCACCTACTACACCGGGTTCAAGGTGAACTCCGGCGAATACAAGGTCATGGGGCTCGCCCCGTACGGGCAGCCGCGGTTCGTGGACGTCATTAAAGAGAATCTGATCGACATCAAGGACGACGGCAGCTTCCGGCTGAACCTCGAGTACTTCGAGTACTGCACCGGCCTCACCATGACCAACGGCGCCTTCGACCGCCTGTTCGGCGGCCCGGCGCGCAAGCCCGAGCAGCGGCTCACGCAGCGCGAGATGGACCTCGCCGCCTCGATCCAGGCGGTGACGGAAGAGGTGATGCTGAAGCTCGCGCTCGGCATCGCGAAGGAGAGCGGGGAGAAGAACCTGTGCCTCGCCGGGGGCGTCGCGCTGAACTGCGTGGCCAACGGCAAGCTGCTGCGCAAGCGCTACTTCGACCGGCTGTGGCTGCAGCCCGCCGCGGGCGACGCGGGCGGCGCGCTCGGCGCGGCCTATGTCGCGCATTACCTCTTCCAGGGGCAGAACCGCAGCATCAACGGCGGCCTCGACGCGATGCGCGGCGGCTACCTCGGTCCCCAGTTCACTCAGGGTGAGATCGAATCCCGCCTGCGCAGGGCCGGCGCGGTTTTCGAAGTACTGGACGACAAGAGACTGGTGGAGGCGAGCGCCCGCGCTCTCGCCGAAGGAAATGCGCTTGGCTGGTTCCAGGGCCGCATGGAGTTCGGGCCGCGCGCGCTCGGCGCGCGCTCGATCCTCGGCGACGCGCGCTCGGCGACGATGCAGAAGACGCTCAACCTCAAGGTCAAGTACCGCGAGTCGTTCCGCCCGTTCGCGCCCTCGGTGCTGGCGGAGGACGCGGGCAAGTACTTCGAGATCGACTGCGAGAGCCCGTACATGCTGCTGGTGGCCGACGTGGCCAAGGATCAGCGCATCGCGATGACCGAAGAGCAGAAGCAGCTCTTCGGCATCGAGAAGCTCAACGTGCCGCGCTCCTCGATTCCGGCCGTCACCCACGTCGACTACTCGGCCCGGGTGCAGACCGTGCATCGGGAAACCAATCCGAAATATCACGAGCTCATCTCGCAGTTCAAGAACCTCACCGGCTGCCCGGTGATCGTGAACACGAGCTTCAACGTGCGCGGCGAGCCGATCGTCGGCTCGCCCGAGGACGCGTTCCGCTGCTTCATGGGCACCGAGATCGAGACGCTCGCGATCGGCAACTGCTTCCTGCGGAAGCCGGCGCAGAACCCGGCGCTCAAGCAGAACTACGAGCACAAGTTCGAGCTCGACTGAGGCCGACGCGATGAAGAGCTGGCTCTCCAATCTGTCCAATCTGGGGCTGATGCTGGTGGCCGCGGCGGTTCCGTGCTTCATCGCCGAGATCGGGCTGCGCATCGCGGCGCCGCCGGCCGATACGCCCGAGCTATTCCGCAAGCTGCCGGGATCGCAGGCCGAATGGTCCGGGCAGCCGAACGCGCGCGGCCTGCATGCCGGCGTGCCGGTCGCGTTCAACCGCTTCGGCCTGCGCGACGCGGAGCGCTCGCCGCGCCCGGCGCCCGGGGTCACGCGCGTCATCGCGCTGGGCGACTCGGTGACGTTCGGCATGGGCGTGCCGCAGGAGCAGACCTACCCGCGCCAGCTCGAGAGCCTGCTGGGCACCGCCGGCGCGAAGGTGGAAGTGCTCAATATGGGCATGCCTGGCTACAACACCGGGCACCAGCTCGGCCAGCTGCGCGAGCTGGGCCTCTCGCTCGAGCCCAAGGTGGTGGTGCTGGGCTTCCTCTACAACGACGTGCAGCTCTCCAGCGCGCAGCGCGCCAAGGCCGCCGCCGACGACGAGCGATCCCTGGGGAGAAAGGCGCGCTCCGCGTTCAACCGCAGCATGTGGTGGCTCAAGAAGAACTCGCTCTTCTTCGCGTGGCTCACGCCGCGGCTGGGCTGGGTGCTGCGTCCGCTCGGCGTGCAGGGCCTGGGCCAGGTGGGCGAGGTCAAGGACCGCTACGTCGAGTCCAACCCGCAATGGCGCATGGTGCGCGAATCGATCCTCGAGATGAGGCGCCTCACCGCCGAGCGCGGAATCGAGCTGGTGGTGATGATCATCCCGGCGATGACGAAGTTCGACGACGACCACTACCCGATCCGCGAGTACCACGAGGCGGTGGCCGCGTTCTGCCGCGAAAGCGGCATCAAGCACCTCGATCTCCTGCCGGCGTTCTGGGGCCTCGACGGCACGCGCTTCTGGATCCATCCTACCGACGGTCATCCGAACGCCGACGGCCAGCGCATCATGGCCGAGGCGCTCGCCGAGTTCCTCGCGCCGCTGCTGCGAGAGAAAAAGACGTGACCGCGGCCTTCGGCGGGCCGCTTTTCATCGTCGGCATGCCGCGCTCGGGCACCAAGCTGCTGCGCGAGATGCTGAACCGCCATTCGCGCATCCGCATCGCCGGCATCGAGACCGAGTTCCTGCCCTGGCTCGCGCACCGCTTCGCGCGCTTCGGCGACCTGCGCCGCCGCGCGCGCTTCGAGGCGTTCTACGCCGAGATGCAGCGCCACAGCTATTTCCGCTACCGGCGCGAGCAGGGCAGCCTGGTGGACGCCGGGCGCTGGCACGCGGCGTGCGCGGAGTTCTCGCCCGCCGGCGTATTCGAGGCGCTGCTGCGCGTGGATGTCGATGCGCCGCGCGGCAGCCGGCGCATCTGGGGCGACAAGTCGCCCTCGTACATGGACGACCTGCCGCTCATCCGGCAGCTCTACCCGCCGGCGAAGGTGGTGCACATCGTTCGCGACGTGCGCGACTACTGCCTGTCGATGCACAAGGCCTGGGGCAAGGACATGCTGCGCGCGGCGCAGCGCTGGGCCGACAGCGTGCGCCAGGCGCGCAAGGACGGGGCGGATCTTGGCGCCAACTACCTCGAGTTGCGCTACGAGGACCTCGTCGCGCACCCGGAGCGGCAGCTGCGGCGCATATGCAGGTTCCTTGGCGTGCAGTTCGAGCCGGGGATGCTGACGCTCACCCGGCCCGCGGAGAACCTGGGCGATGCGCGCGGCACGAGCCGGGTGCTCGCCGACAACCGCGGCAAGTTCCGCCGGGCCATGGCGGCGGCGACCCTCGCCCGCATCGAGGAGCTGGCGGGCCCGGTGCTCGCGGAATGCGGCTACGAGCTCGTGCTGCCCGCGCGGCCCGCGCGGCGCCTGTCGGCGCTCGAGATGCGGATCGCACAGGCAAAAGACGGATGGCGTCTTGCGCGCGCCGACCGCAACGGATGGGGCTTCTGGCGCACGGCCCTCTTCCACTTGCGCTACTTCGCCGCCACGCGCGGTTAATGGTGCGCCGCTAGGCTAGGACGATGAATTACCTCGATCAGCTTGAAAGCGAGAGCGTTTACATCCTGCGAGAGGCCTTCAACCGCGTCGAGAAGCTGGCGATGCTGTGGTCGCTCGGCAAGGATTCGAACACCATGGTGTGGCTGGCGAAGAAGGCATTCTTCGGCCACGTGCCGTTCCCCCTGATCCACGTCGACACCGGGAAGAAATTCCCGGAGATGTACGCGTTCCGCGAGCGCTACGCGCGCGAGTGGGGCCTGAACCTGATCGTGCGGCCGTGCCCGCCGGTGGAGGAGGTCGACCCGAGCCTGCCGCCCGCCGCGCGCGCCGCGGCGCGCAAGACGCTCGGCCTGAAGAACGTGCTCAAGGAGTTCGGCTTCCAGGGAATCATCGCCGGCATCCGGCGCGACGAGGAGTCGATCCGCGCGAAGGAGCGCGTGTTCAGCCCGCGCGGCGAGGACGGCGCCTGGAACCTGAAGGACCAGCCGCCGGAATTCTGGAACCAGTTCAACTCCGACGTGCCGCCGGGGGCGCACCTGCGCGTGCATCCGCTGCTGCACTGGACCGAGCTCGACATCTGGCGCTACGTGCAGCGCGAGCGGATTCCGAATGTGGATCTTTATTTTTCAAAGGCCGGAAAAAGGTATCGCTCGCTCGGCGACCAGGACATCACCTCTCCGGTCGCGAGCGGCGCGTCGAACATCGACGAGATCATCGCCGAGCTGGAAGGCACGCGGGTGCCCGAGCGCGCCGGACGCGCGATGGACCATGAATCGGAAGACGCTTTCGAACGCCTGCGGGCAGATGGGTACATGTAAATGAACAAGCTCAAGCTCGTCATCGTCGGTCACGTCGACCACGGCAAATCCACGCTCGTCGGCCGCCTGCTGCACGAGACCGGCGCGCTGCCCGAGGGCAAGGTCGCCGCGGTCAAGGCGATGTCCGAGAAGCGCGGCATGCCCTTCGAGTGGGCCTTCGTGATCGACGCGATGCAGGCCGAGCGCGACCAGGGCATCACCATCGACACCACGCAGATCCGCTTCCGCACCGCGGCGCGCGAGTACCTGCTGATCGACGCGCCGGGCCACAAGCAGTTCCTGAAGAACATGGTGAGCGGCGCCGCCGGCGCCGACGCGGTGATCCTGGTGGTCGACGCGCAGGACGGGGTGCAGGAGCAGACCCGGCGCCACGCGTACCTGCTGCGCCTGCTCGGCATCCGCAACATCATCGTCGCGGTCAACAAGATGGACCTCGCCGGGTTCCTCGAGCAGCGCTACCAGGAAGTGCGGCGCGACGTCGCCGCTTACCTGCGCTCGATCGGCGTCAACGCCCAGGACATCGCCTACCTGCCGCTCGCGGCTCGCGACGGCGAGAACATGCGCACGCGCAGCGCGATGCCGTGGTACGAGGGCCCGACGCTGCTCGAGGCGCTCGACAAGCTGCCGCAGCCGGCCTCTGCGACCGACCTGCCGCTGCGGCTCACGGTGCAGGACGTCTACAAGTTCGACGCGCGGCGCATCATCGCCGGTCGCATCGAGAGCGGCAGCCTGCGCGTGGGCGACCACCTGCTGTTCTCGCCGATCAACGCCACCGCCCGCATCGCCTCGATCGAGTCGTGGAACGCCCAGGCGCCGACCAAGGCGGGGGCCGGCCAGTCGGTCGGCCTCACGCTCGACGAGGACATCTTCGTCGAGCGCGGCCACGTCGCGAGCCATCCGCACAGCATGCCCGTGGTGAGCAACGTGTTTCGCGCGAACCTGTTCTGGCTCGGGCGCACGCCGCTCGTGCCCGGCGCGCAGCACCGGCTGCGCCGCGGCGCGGCCGAGACGCTCGCCGTGGTCGAAAGCATCGACCGGGTGGTCAACACCGACACGCTCGCTTCCGGGCCGGGCGACAAGCTCGACCCCGGCGGCGTCGCCGAGGTGATCATCCGCACGCGCGGCCTGCTCGCGCTCGACCACCACGCCGACAACGCGCTCACCGGGCGCTTCGTGCTGGTCGACGGCCACCAGATCGTCGGCGGCGGCACCGCGAGCACCGAGGACTATCCCGACCAGCGGCGCGACACCGCGCCCAAGGCGGCGAACCTGTTCTCGGTGCGCCACCGCGTCGCGCCCGACGATCGCGCGAAGCTCAACGGCCACTACGGCGCGATCCTCTGGTTCACCGGCCTTTCGGGCGCGGGCAAGTCGACGCTCGCGGTGGAGCTCGAGCGGCGGCTTTTCGGCAAGGGCTACCAGACCTTCCTGCTCGACGGCGACAACGTGCGCCAGGGCCTGTGCGCCGACCTCGGCTTCTCGCCGCAGGACCGCGCCGAGAACATCCGCCGCGTGGGCGAAGTGTCGGCGCTGTTCGCCGAGGCCGGGATGATCGTGGTGTCGGCCTTCATCTCGCCCTACCGCGTGGACCGCGACCGCATCCGCACCGCGCACGGCAACTACTTCCACGAGGTTTACATCAACGCGCCGCTGCACGTGTGCGAGTCGCGCGACGTGAAGGGGCTGTACCGCAAGGCGCGCGCCGGCGAGCTCAAGGAATTCACCGGCATCTCGGCGCCCTACGAGGCGCCAGTCGCGCCCGAGCTCGAGATCCAGAGCGGCGCGTGGTCCACCGAGCGCTGCCTCGCGGAGCTGGTCGACTACGTCGAGCGGCGCCTCGCGTACCGCACGACCAAGATCCACGCCGTCCGGTAGTGCGGATCTTCGTTTTCAACGGCGACGCGGACGGGCTCTGCGCGCTGCAGCAGCTGCGCCTGGCCGAAAAGCCGGCCGCGCTGGGGCTCGTCACCGGGCCCAAGCGGCGCACCCGGCTGCTCGCCAGCGTGACCGCCGGCAGCGGCGACGAGATCACCGTGCTCGACGTCTCCTTCCATGCGAACCGCGAGGGCGTGGAGCGGCTGCTCGCCGCCGGCGCGCGCGTGCGCTATTTCGACCACCACCACGCGGGCGAGCTTCCCAGCCACACGCGGCTCGAGGCGCACATCGACCTTTCGCCCACGACCTGCACCAGCGCCATCGTCAACCAGTACCTGGGCTCGAAGCACCGCGCGTGGGCCGCGGTGGGCGCGTTCGGCGACAACCTGGCGGACACCGGGCAAGTTCTCGCCAAAGACCTCCGAGATCCCGAAAAACTGGAGCAGCTCGGTGTATTGCTCAACTACAACTCCTATGGCGACAGCGAAGAAGACCTCTTCTTCCCGCCCGCGGAGCTGCACCGGCGCCTCGCCGCCTATGCCGACCCGCTAGACTTCCTCCAGGACGAGGCGTACCACCGCCTCGCCGAGGGCTATGCCGAGGACATGCAGCGCGCGCGCGACCTGAAGCCCGTGGCGGCGCGGGCGCATGCCGCGGTGTACGTGCTGCCGAACGAGAGCTGGGCGCGCAGGGTCAGCG
>Ga0075421_100010296_pt1 | contig 11554 bp, 11 predicted proteins | sample SoiMetdeltSBSDD5_FD_75292 | JGI IMG/M metagenome (GOLD analysis project Ga0075421, IMG submission 75292) | Bulk soil microbial communities from a Populus tree surrounding site in Tennessee, USA - Soil MetaG P. deltoides SBSDD5 | ecosystem: Environmental > Terrestrial > Soil > Tree plantation...
CTCGCCAAGGCCGACAGCCGGATGTATCGCGACAAGGTGATGCGCAAGTCTCACACGCGGGGTGGTGATCATGCCGCGCCGGTGGCGGCGTCGGAAGGAATGCGACGGTCCGGCTGACGCCGGACGCTACGCTTCGGTCCGGCTAAAGCCGGACACTACATTCCGGTCGCGTGGAATCCGGCGTCTACGAGCAGGACTTCCCCGGTGATGCCTTTCGCTGCATCGCTCAGCAGGAACGCTGCGGCTTCCGCCACTTCCGACGTCTCGACATTCCGCCGCAGAGGGGCGCGCTCGGGATAGATATGCAGGATGTTCGAGAAGCCCTTGATGCCCGCGGCCGCAAGTGTCTTGATCGGTCCGGCTGACACCGCGTTCACGCGGATGTTCTTCAGACCAATATCCGCGGCGAGATAGCGAACGGTCGATTCGAGCGCGGCTTTGGCGACGCCCATCACGTTGTAGCCAGGGAAGACGCGTTCGCTGCCGAGATACGACAGCGTGATGATGCTGCCGCCGCCGCGCGCTTCCATCATCGGCACGGCTCCGCGTGCGAGGGCGATCAACGAGTACGCCGAGATGTCCATCGTCATGCGGAAGCCGTCGCGGCTGGTGTTGACGAACGGCGACCTCAATTCGTCGGGCGGCGCGAACGCCGCGCCATGCACCAGGAAATCGAGCCCGCCAAACTCCTGCTGGACTTTGGCGAATACGGCGTCAATCTCCGCGTCCGAGGTCACATCGCAGGGCAGCACCAGCGGCGCCGGCTCGAGTCCTTGCGACAGTTCCTGCACGTGTTCCTCGAACCGGCCTTGATACGTCAGCGCCAGCCTGGCCCCGCGACGCGCAGTGGCCTGCGCAATTGCCCACGCGATCGAACGCTTGTTGGCGACACCGACAACGAGTCCGAACTTGCCCGAAAAATCTGTCATGGAAGATGAGGTGCTATCGGCCGCGCTTTGGTCCACGCCCGCCGCCCTGGCCACGACCATGGCCCGACGGACGGCCGCCGCTGCGTTGACCGCCCTGGGGGCCGCCCTGGCGATTCCCGTGGCGCTGCCCGTGGCCGGACGGCTGCCCCTGGCCTGAGCCCGAACGCGGATTACCAAACCGTCCCTGGCCGCCCGACTGGCCGTGTGCCTGCCGCTGACCGCGATGACGGTTGCCATTGCGCCCATCGAACCGGCCGTTTTGACGAATTGTGAAATCCGGCGCCTTCCGCTCCGGGACCTGCCCATCGGGCCGAGGCAGCGTCGCTCGAATCAGCGGACGATGCACGGGCCATTCGTCCTCGGATTGATCACCGGTCTCCGGCTCGGACTCGCTGCCTGCCGCGATCTCGGGGCTGGCCTCGATTTCAGTCTCGACCTCGGAATCGGGGGCGGGTTCAGCGGCAGGAACGTCGTCGAGCAGATCGATAGGCGCGGACACCGTTTCCTCGAGGACGATTGGCGGCTCCGGGTCGGATACTGGCGGGCGGGCAAAGGCTGCCCCTTCGGTGCCTGCGATCGCGGCCGCCTCGGGCTTCTTGCGCCGCGGCGCCGGCACCTTGGCCTGCTTGTATTCGTGGTCCGCGTCGCAGGTGGTGCAGCGTGTCTGCTTCACCTCGTCTTCAATCATCGCGACGACCGCATGATTCGTGATGCGGCGCTCGCGCGGACAGTAGTCGTCCAGAATGTCACCGAGCCGAACCCGGCGTTGCTGCATGAACTCCCCCGGAGCGTTGCCTTCAGGTGGGGCGGGTGAAAAAATCGAAATCGATGTGAAGGCGCAATGAGTCTAACAGACTCCCTTCAAACCTTAAATCTCTTCTTTACCCATGCCCGGCAATCATCCAAGGCCGCTCGGACGGCCTCCGGATTCGTGGACTGCGGGGTGCGCCGGGCCTGCACGGAGGCAAGCGCGGTGGCCGCCTGCGGCGCGTCCTCGCCGAACATCTCGCTTGCTTCGCGCCATTCACCCATGGTCAGCGAGCTGAAGTCCCGTCCCTCGGCCAGCAGGCGGCGAACCATGGCACCGACCACCTCGTGCGCTCGCCGGAACGGCATGCCGCGCGAGACCAGATAGTCGGCGACGTCGGTCGCCAGCAGCAGGCCGGAAGCGGCGCGGCCGGATCGATCGCCGTTGATCGAGAGCCGCGACACCACCGCGCGCGTCGCATCGAGCGATGCCGCCAGGGTCGCTTCGGCGTCGAACACGGCTTCCTTGTCTTCCTGCAGATCCTTGTTGTAGCCGCTCGGCAGGCCCTTCATGGTCACGAGCCATCCGGTGAGACGGCCGATCGCACGGCCGGTCTTGCCGCGCACCAGTTCGAGCGGGTCGGGGTTCTTCTTCTGCGGCATCATGCTGCTGCCGGTCGCCGACGCATCGGCCAGCTCGAAGAAGCCGTGCTCTTCTCCCGTAAAGATGATCAGGTCCTCGGCCATACGACTCAGATGCACCATCGCCACCGACGCCGCGTACAGGAACGACGCGACGAAGTCGCGATCCGACGAGGCATCCATGCTGTTGAGCACGACGCGGGAGAATCCCAGCGCACGGGCCAGACGTTCGGTATCGACCGCGTAGCTCGTCCCGGCAATCGCGCCCGAGCCCAGCGTCAGCGCATCGGCCTCGTCGACCGCAGCCTGGAGCCGATCGTAGTCGCGTCGCAGAGCCGAGGCGTGCGAGAGGAAGAAGTGCGCGACCAGTACTGGCTGCGCACGCCGCAGGTGGGTGTAGGACGGCATGACCGCCGTCACGCCCTGCTCGGCCTGATCGGCGCAGGCGGCCACGAGCTTCACGAGAGCCTGCTGCAGCACCGGGACTCGACGCCGCAAGTAGAGGCGCAGATCGAGCGAGACCTGCTCGTTGCGCGATCGCCCGGTGTGCAGGCGGCGGCCGGCGTCGCCGACGCGGCTGATCAGCTGACGCTCGACGAAGCTATGCACATCCTCGTCAGGGCCCGAGACCCACGCCGGATCGCCAAGCCCTTCCTCGAGGATGGCGTTCAGCGCGGCAACGATTGAGGCGCGATCGTCCTCGGAGAGCACACCGGCCGCCGCGAGCGCATCGGCCCAGGCGAGGCTGCCCGTGACGTCGTCCTCGAAGAGGGCGCGATCGAACCCGAACGAGATGCCGAAGTCGAACGCGGCCGGATCGGGAGCGGTGTCGAAGCGTCCAGACCAGAGCGTCACGCGTTCACCAGCAGCGCGTGCCGATCACCGCCGTTCAGCACGGTGTAGGCACCACCTGAAAGCGTCAGGCAGACGTCGGCGCTCGCCGAGCGGCCGGCGTTCTCGACGGCGGCGTGAAGGATGGTGGCCGCGGGTGCGTCGTACAGCACCTGGCGCCCCTGAGCCGACACGATCGTCTGCCCGACTCCGTACTGCCCACCAATCAGGGCGAGGCATTCAATGAGCTCGGCCGGCGACATCGGCACACCGTTGACCGACGTTGGAGCGCCATGCTCGAAGTGCAGATCAACGCGCGCGCCCGCGCGCGGCGCCGGTTCATCGAGGCGGCCCGCAGTTCCCGTACGAAGCGCCGCTGGCATCGCGTCGCCCGTCCACGTCACGATCCGGCCCCAGAGGTTCTGCTCGATCCGGTAGTCGTGCGCGGCGGATAGCTCGATGGGCAGGCGGCGCGCACGAGCGTAGGTGACGAGATCGGCCTCGCTCATGGTCCATTCACGGGCTGCAGCGATGATCGGGATCGACGAGTCGAGGGCGCGCGCCGCGGCGTCGAATGCCGGATCCGTCGAGCCGTGCGCAACCGCGCCGGCATGTTCGATGCGTGCGATCTCGACGAGCTTCCGCGCGATGAGCGGCCGCGGCAACGCGGCAAGAGCCTGCTGCCGTGGCAGGGCCGCAACACCGCGAAGGGACGACTCGATCGACTCGGTTGCCAGCGATGGAAACAGCACCTCACGCGCGAAGTCGTCGCGGGCATCGATCACGTGCGCACGTGCGGCGCCGCAGGCGAGCGCGCGGGCGCGCAGTTCACTCAACTCGTGCCCTTGTCCCACGTCGAGCGTGACCGTGACGACCTCGACGCCCATCGTGTCCGCGATCCAGGGAATCGCCGCCGACGTATGGATTCCGCCGGCGAAGGCCAGCACAACCGGTGATTTCATGCGTTCGACATCTCCTCGAGCCGCTTGACGAGCGTGCGTGCACGCCGGACATCCGGCGTGATGATCAGAATCGTGTCCTCACCGGCGAGGGTCCCGACCACGTCGGGCAACCCCGCTCCATCGAGCAACGCACACAGCGACTGCGCGTGCCCGAGCCCCGTCCGCAGCAGGACCAGCTGCTGCACACGATCGATGCGCCGCAACTGTGATCCGAGCGCGCGCTGAAACACCGCGGTCGGCGTCTGGCCGTTGCTGTCCGGCGACGGCGGCGGCTGATACGCGCCATTCGGCCCGCCTTTGACCAGCCCGAGCTCGCGGATGTCGCGCGACAGCGTCGCCTGCGTGACGTCGAAGCCCGAGCCGCGCATGTGGCGGCGCAGCTGCTCCTGACTCCGCACCGGCTGCTGCCGGATGACGTCGAGAATCACCGCCTGACGTCGCGCTTTCATCGTTCAACTACTCAGTGGTGGCCCCGCTGTCTGAGCCCGTCCTCCCAGCATACACGAAAGCTTGACTGGTTATGCATCTGAATGTATAAATATTCTTTCGACGGTAGACAGACAGAATGGCCATAGCAGCCCCTCTCGCATCGGATCGCTCGGCCGGCCACACCGCCCGGCTCACCCGCGTCGCCATCGCCGGCGCGACGGGATACGCCGGACAGGAGCTGGTGCGCATCCTGGCGCGCCATCCGGCGGTGACGTTGACGGCGGCGATGTCATCGGCCGCCACGAGCGCGCCGCGGCCGATGCCCGCGCTGGCGCGGATCTGGGACGGCGAGGTGCTGCCGCTCGACGTGGATCGACTGGTTCGCGACGCCGAGATCGTGTTCCTCGCGCTGCCCGAGGCGGCATCGGCCGAACTGGCGCCGACGCTGCTCGAGCGTGGCGTCCGCGTGATCGACCTCTCGGGCGCATTCCGCATCAGGGCCCAGGCCGATCGGCAGCGCTGGTATCCCGCCACTGCCGCCCTGCCCGAGGGCACGGTCTACGGGATGACCGAAGGCCGCCAGGAGGCCATCCGCGAGGCCCGTCTGGTCTCGAACCCGGGCTGCTACCCCACCGCGGCGCTGCTCGCGCTCGAGCCGCTGGCGGCTGCAGGGCTGCTCGACGGGGCGGTGTTCGTGGATGCCAAGTCGGGGATCTCGGGCGCCGGCAAGACACCGTCGGAGCGCACGCATTTCTCGGAAAATCACGGCAGCGTTGCCGCCTACGCGGTCTTCTCACATCGGCACACCGCCGAGATCGAACAGGCATTGGGCCGTACCGTGACGTTCGTGCCGCACCTCGTCCCGCTCGACCGCGGCATTCTCGAGACGATCTACGGATCGCTCAAGCCGGGCACGACCGAGCCGCAGGTGGCCGACGCACTGACGGCCGCGTACAAGGACGCACCGTTCGTGCGCCTCACCGGCGCCAGCCTGCCCGAGATCAAGCACGTCGTGCACACCAACTTCTGCGACATCGGCTGGAAGGTCGATGCCGAGCACGGCCGCATCGTGCTCGTCGCGGTGATCGACAACCTGGTCAAGGGCGCCGCCGGTTCGGCCGTGCAGAATCTCAACGTGATGCTCGGTCTCGACGAGCGAACGGGACTGCTGTGAAGAAGCGTCTCGTCGTCAAGCTCGGTGGTGAGCTGCTCGAGCAGCCGCACGATCTCGAACGAGTCGCCAGGGGAATTGCGCGTCTCGCCTCGCAGGTGTCGCTTGTCGTCGTGCACGGCGGCGGCAAAGAGATCGATGCGGCGCTGGCCACCGCTGGAATTCCCAAGCAGCAGATCGATGGCCTGCGCGTCACCGATGCACCGACGCTCGACGTCGTCGTCGCGGTGCTCGCCGGCGCGATCAACACACGGCTGGTTGCGGCCGTGCGGCGGGCGGGGGGCAAGCCAGTCGGATTGACGGGCGCGGACGCGACCGTGGCGACCGTCAAGCGGGCTGCGCCGATCGTGAGTGTGGCCGGTGCGTCCGTTGATCTCGGCCTGGTCGGCGCGCCGGTGCGCAACGGCGCGCCGCGGCTGCTGACGGATCTGCTGTCTCGCGGCTACACGCCGATCGTCGCGTGCATCGGTGCGACCCGCGACGGGCAGCTGCTCAACGTGAATGCCGACACGCTGGCCTCGCATCTGGCGGCTGCGATTGGCGCGAAGCGTCTGGTGATTGCCGGCGGCACGTCGGGAGTGCTCGACGCCGACGGCCGGACCATTACGCGGCTGACGAGACGCGAGGCGGCGCAACTGATCAAGACCGGGACCGCGAACAAAGGGATGGTGGCCAAGCTGCAGGCGTGCCGGGCCGCCTTGCAGCACGGCGTCGGCGACGTGGTGATCGCCGGTGGCCGGGACGTCAAGCTCGACACGCTGGCCGACGCACACGCGTCGCTCGCCGGGTGTACGCAGGTGGTGCGATGACGATCACATTCGACGACATTCAGAAACGAGAGTCCCAGCACGTGCTTCAGACGTACCGGCGTCAGCCGGTGGCGTTCGTGCGCGGCTCGGGACCGCGTCTGTATGACGTCGATGGCCGTGAGTATCTCGACTTCGTGTCGGGAATCGGCGTGGCGTCACTGGGTCATGCGCATCCAGGTCTGGCAGCCGTCATCGCCGATCAGGCGACGACGCTCCTGCACACGTCGAACCTGTACTTCCACCCGTTTCAGGCGGAAGCGGCCGGACGGCTGTCGGCGCTGTCCGGTCTTGCGCGAACGTTCTTCTGCAACAGCGGGACTGAGGCGAACGAAGCGTGTCTGAAGTTTGCGCGCCGCTACTGGCATACGCAGGGCGTGAAGGATCGCACCGGCTTTGTCGCCGTCGAGCAGGCCTTCGCCGGTCGCACGATGGGCGCGTTGTCGGTGACCTACGACGAGCACTACCGCGGACCGTTCGGACCGCTGCTCGGTCCCGTCACGTTCGTGAGTCCGGACTCGCCTGATGCGCTCGCCGCGGCCGTCACCGATCACACGGCCGCCATCATCGCCGAGCCGATTCGCGGCGAGGGCGGTGTCCGTCCGCTGCCGCGTGCATTCTCGGATGCAATCATGGACGTCTGCCGGAAGACCGGAACGCTGCTCATCGCCGACGAAGTGCAGACCGGTCTCGGACGTACCGGCTATCCGTTCTACTCGCAGGCCATCGGCTGGGAACCAGACCTGATCTCGGTCGGCAAGGCGCTCGGTTCTGGTGTGCCCGTCGGCGCCGCGCTGGTCGGCGAGAAAGTGGCCGCGACCATCTCGGCTGGCGATCACGGCAGCACCTACGGCGGCAACCTGCTCGCGACGCGGGCGGCGGTCTTCTTCCTCGAGCAGTTGATGGATCACGGTCTGCTCGCGCACGTGAAGACGGTCGGTGATCATCTCGAGCGCCGGCTGCGAACGCTGGCGCTGAAGCATGCGGTGATTCGCGAGGTCCGCGGCGCGGGTCTGATGCGCGGCGTGGATCTGCGAATCGACGCCGCACCGGTCATCGATCAGGCGCGACAGCAGGGTCTGCTCGTCAATCGCACCAGCGACACCGTCGTTCGTCTCCTGCCGCCGTTGACCATCGAGGCGGCCGACATCGATGCCGGCATCGACGTGCTCGATGCCGTGCTGATGACCGTCGCCACGGAGGTGCCCGCATGAGGGTCGTACACGCTACGTCCAGCCCGCTTCGAGTGATCCGGCCGCGCCGCGGCGTGGCGGCGCCGGTACGTTCACGTATGCGAGCCAGCACGGCGCGGCAGGTGGCCATTCGCACCGCAGCAGCGGATGACGTCGACGCGATTCACGAGCTGATCGCCGCGCACGTTGCCGATGGCCGGCTGCTGCCACGCACACGCGAGGACATTGCCGCCCATATCTCCCGTTTCGTCGTCGCGACGCACGGCCGGCGGCGGATAGTCGGGTGCGCCGACCTGGCGCCGCTCAGCCGGGGCGTCGCCGAAGTGCGCTCGCTCGTGGTCGGCGACGCCGCGCGCTCACGCGGCATCGGACGGCGGCTGGTGCAGGACCTCGCCGCCCGCGCCGCGGCGTCGGGCTTCGAGACGCTGTGCGCGTTCACACACGTGGCTGGCTATTTCGTCCGTATGGGGTTCTCGATCGTGCCGCACACCTGGCTGCCGGAGAAGATCGAAGCCGACTGCCGGTCGTGCGCGCTGTTTCGCAGCTGCGGGCAGTACGCCGTCATGCTGCCGCTCGTCGGGGCTCGACAGAGCTGCGTACCGTTGACTGCCCTCCATGCCTGAGACTTCTTCCATCGTGCGCGACTTCGCTATTTCCCCCACGACGGGCGGTGTCACCGCGCCGCAGGGCTTCCGTTCAGTGGCGCTCCACTGCGGCATCAAGGCAGCCGCATCGGCGCTGGACCTGACGGTGCTGGCCTCTGACGGCAATGCCTCGGCGGCTGGCATTTTCACCACCAACCTCGCCAAGGCGGCGCCCGTCGTCGTTTCGACGCGTCACCTCGAGCGGAGCAAGGGAGTGGCGCGGGCCATCGTCGTCAACAGTGGCTGCGCGAACGCGTGTACCGGCGTGCAGGGGATGGCCGATGCCAATCGCATGGCCACGGAGGTGGCCACCGGACTCGGCTGCAGTCCCGAGCAGGTACTCGTCGCCTCGACCGGCGTCATCGGCGTCAACCTCCGCATGGACAACGTCGTCAGCGGGATTCGCGCTGCGCTGCCGGCCCTGGCGCGTGGCAAAGGCAGCGACACGGCCCGCGCGATCATGACGACCGATCCGTTCCCGAAAGAGTGCGCCGTGTCGGTGCAGACCGGCGGCGGCTCGTTCATGGTGGGCGGCACAGCCAAGGGCTCCGGCATGATCGAGCCCGACATGGCGACGATGCTCGGCTTTCTCACGACCGATGCGGCCGTGCCGCCTGCGTTGTTGCAGCGGGCGCTGCGGGAGTCGGCGCGCGACACGTTCAATGCCATCACCGTGGACGGTGATGGTTCGACCAACGACTCACTCTTCGCGATGGCATCCGGGGCCAGCGGCGTGCAGATCGACGAGGACTCGTACCCGGCGCTGCTCGATGCCCTGCTTCATGTCTCGCGCGATCTCGCCATCGGCATCGTGCGCGGTGGCGAGGGAGCGACGAAGCTGATTACGGTGAACGTGCACGATGCACGGTCGCGAGACGAGGCGCGCCAGGTCGCGCGAACGATCGCCAACTCGCCGCTGGTCAAGACGGCAGTCCATGGTGCCGATCCGAACTGGGGCCGCATCGTAGCGGCAGCCGGACGATCCGGTGTCGCGTTCGACATCGATCGCGCCACCGTGCATGTCGGCGGGGTCCTCCTGTTCGAGAACGGTCTGCCCCACGATGAGGCGTCGCCCCAGGCCGGCGAGCACATGAAGAACACGGACGTCCGTATCGACGTGAGCCTCGGTACGGGAGGCGGCGCGAGCGCCACGATCTGGACCTGCGATCTGAGCGCCGAGTACGTGCGGATCAACGGGGAGTACCGCTCATGATCGACACCGCGTCGCCCGTGGCCTTCGCCAAGGACTTTCTCTCGATCCTCGATCTCGCTCCGGTCGATCTCGACCGCCTGCTGACCGTCGCGGCACAGATGAAGGCGGATCGCCGGATCGGTCGTCACACGACGCCGGCGCTGTCGGGCCTGCACGTCGCGCTGCTCTTCGAGAAGCCCTCGCTTCGCACACGGTCGACGTTCGAGATCGCCATCCGGGAGCTCGGCGGCGACACGCTCCACCTGCCCGCACAGTTCGCCGAAGGTGTTCGCGAGCCGCTGGTGGACATCGCTCGAAATCTCGAACGGTGGGTACGAGCACTCGTCATCCGCACCTACGAACAGGAGAAGGCGGCCATCATCGCCAATGCCGGCCGGCAGCTTCACGTCATCAACGCGTTGACCGATGAAGAGCATCCCTGCCAGGCGCTGGCCGACGCCTTCACGCTGCGCGAACGGTGGGGAGACTGCCGCGGCCGGAAAGTGGCCTTCGTCGGCGACGGCAACAACGTCGCCACGTCACTCGCCCACGTCACGTCGATGATGGGCATCTCGATGCACGTCGCATCGCCGCCGGGATACGAGCTGCAGGATCACGTCGTGCAGGAAGCTGCGCGCATCGCGCGCGACGGCGCCGAGGTCAAGCGCTTCAGCGATCCGAGACAGGCGGTCGCCGGAGTCGATGCGGTGTACACCGATGTCTGGACGTCGATGGGCGAAGAAGCCGAAGCCGACGACCGGCGTGGCGCGTTCGCGCCGTACCAAGTGAACAGCAGCCTGATGTCGGTGGCCAATTCGCACGCGCTGTTCATGCATTGCCTGCCGGCCCACCGTGGCGAAGAGGTCAGCTCCGAGGTGATCGATTCGCCGGCATCGGTCGTCTTCGACCAGGCCGAGAACCGCCTCCATACGCAGAAGGCTCTTCTCCAACTGCTGATCGGAAAGTAGCCACTACTCACCACAACCACCAACCACCAACCACCAACCACCAACCACCAACCACTAACCAGCTAGAATGTCGCCGGGATGAAGCCCTGGCTGGCGCACTACGACTCCGACGTCCGTCAATCGCTCGTGCCGTATCCGAACAAGACGCTCCTCGACTATCTGGATGCGCTGACCCGCGAGAACGGCGCCGCAACCGCACTGCTTTTCAAGGGCACCACCGTCTCGTACGGCGAACTGGACCGCGAGAGCACCGCGTTTGCCGCGGCACTCTGGAATCTGGGCGTCCGCAAGGGCGATCGGGTCGCGGTGCTCCTTCCGAACTGTCCACAGTTCCTGGTCGCCGAGTTCGGGATCTGGAAGATTGGCGCCGTCGTCGTGGCCGTCAACCCTACGTACAGCGAGCGCGAGATCGAACAGGTCCTCGATACCACGCGCGCCGAAACCGTCGTCGCGCTGACGCCGTTCTACAAGCGGCTGAAAGCCGTACAAGGACGAACAAGCGTCAAGCGGATCGTGGCGACCTCAATCAAGGAATACCTTCCGGCGACACTCCGCCTGCTCTTCACGCTGTTCAAGGAAGCCAAAGAAGGACACCGGATCACGATCACCAGCGACGACTTCTGGCTGCAGAACCTCCTGACCGAGCATCGCGAGGCGGCGCGGCCGGCCGTAACGGTCACCGCGGACGATCGCGCGGTGATTCTGTCGAGCGGCGGCACGACCGGCACGCCGAAAGGCGTCGTCGGCCTGCATCGTCACTACGTCACGTCGGGTCTGCAGTTGTACGAGTGGACGAAGTCGGCCAAGAAGCCATGGTCGGACGTGATCATGCTGCCGCTCCCGCTGTTTCACGTCTACGCCAATGTCGGTGTACAGCCGCTGGCGTTCGTCGGACCGAACCCGCTGTCGCTCGTGCCCAACCCGCGCGACATCGGCGACGTGCTGAAGACGATCAAACAGGTCAAACCGGCGTTCTTCAACGGCGTGCCGGCGTTGTACAACGCGATGTTGAATCACCAGGACGTGCGGGCCGGGAAGGT
>Ga0075421_100010298_pt1 | contig 11554 bp, 9 predicted proteins | sample SoiMetdeltSBSDD5_FD_75292 | JGI IMG/M metagenome (GOLD analysis project Ga0075421, IMG submission 75292) | Bulk soil microbial communities from a Populus tree surrounding site in Tennessee, USA - Soil MetaG P. deltoides SBSDD5 | ecosystem: Environmental > Terrestrial > Soil > Tree plantation...
CGACCCGCTGGAGGTCGCCCGCCTGCTGCTGGCCGCCGGCGCCGATCCGAACGCCGGCTACCTCTGGGAGTCGGAGTACCCGTTCACCGCCCTGACCGGGGCGTTCGGCGAAGGTGAGAACGGCGTGATGACGCCCCCGCACCGGCACGCGCTCGCCCTGGCCCGCCTGCTGCTGGCCGCCGGCGCCGACGCCAACGACAGCCAGACCCTCTACAACCGCCAGTGGAACCCCGGCGACGAGCACCTCGAGCTGCTCCTGGAGTTCGGCCTCGGCCGTGGCACGACGACGGTGTGGCACGCCCGGCTGGGTCTCGCCGAGCCGACCCCGCAGCAGCTGGTCGAGGAGGAGCTGCGGGGCGCGGCCGAGAAGGGGCGGACCAGCCGGGTGCGCCTGCTGATCCCGGTGGTCGACGACCTCGACGGCTCGGGCACGGATCATCCGCTGCTCGGCGGTCGTACCGCGCACCAGCTCGCGGTCCTGCACGGCCACGTCGAGATCGCGCTGCTGCTCGAGGAGGCCGGTGCCCGACCCACGCCGCTGACCCCCGTCGAGGAGCTGCGGGCCGCGGCGATGCGGGCCGACCGCGCCGCCGTCGCCCGGCTGACCGCGGCGGACCCGGCGTTGGCCGGCCAGCTGGTCGCGGCCGTGCCCGACCTGGTCGGCAAGGCCGCCGAGCTCGATCGCATCGACGCCATCGAGGTACTGGTCGGCCTCGGCTACGACCTCGACCCGACCGATCGCCGCACGCCGCTGCACGAGGCCGCCTTCCACGGGAACCTCGCCCTCGTCCGCGCGCTGCTGGCGCTGGGGGCGGACCCGAACGTCCGGGACCCGCACTTCGACAGCACCCCGGCGGGGTGGGCCAACCACAACGGGAAGCTCGACGTGGCCGCGTTCCTCGCCGGGCTCGAGGGCTAGGGCGATGTCCGGGCCTCTCTCCCTTCCGCCCAACCTGGTCGACGCTGCCCGCAGCGAAGGGCGGACGGGCTGGCTCGACCGGCTGCCCGGCCTCGTCCGCACGGTCGCCGAGCGGTGGGACCTCGACGTCGGCGGGCCCTTCCTGCCCGGCGGCCGCACCGCATGGGTCGCGCCGGCCCGGTCCACCCGACACGGCGACGTCGTGGTCAAGGTGGCCCGGCGGCACCCCGAGTCCGACCACGAAGCCGACGGGTTGCGGCTCTGGGGCGGCGCCGGGATGGTGCGGCTGCTGGCCGACCACCAGCCGGCCGCCGACACCACGGCGCTGTTGCTGGAGCGGTGCCGTCCTGGAGCGACGCTGGCGGCCACCGCCGCCCAGGACGAGGCCGAGCAGGACGCCGTCGTCGCCGCGCTGCTGCAGCGGCTGTGGATCGGTCCGCCGCCCGCCCACGGGATCCGCCCGCTGGCCGACATGTGCGAGATGTGGGCGGCCGAGGCCGAGCGCCGAACCTGGCCTTCGGGGCTCGACGCCGGTCTCGCTCGGGACGGCCTCGTCCTGTTCCGCGAGCTGCCGCTGACGGCCGAGCGCGAGGTCCTGCTCTGCACCGACCTGCACGCCGGCAACGTCCTCTCGGCCGGGCGCGAGCCGTGGCTGGCCATCGACCCGAAGCCCCACGTGGGCGATCCGACCTACGACGTGCTGCAGCACATCCTCAACTGCGACGAGCGGCTGCAGGCCGACCCGCACGGCCTGGTCCGGCGGCTGGCCGGCCTGCTCGACCTCGACGCCGAGCGCCTCGGGCTGTGGCTCTTCGCCCGGTGCGTGGTCGAGGCGCCGGGGCGGCCCGAGCTCGCCGACGTCGCCCGCCGCCTCGCCGCTCCAACGAAGGGGTCCCGATGACCACTGTCGATCTGAACGGCGTGCCCACCTGGTACGTCGCACAGGGATCCGGCGAGCCCGTGGTCCTGCTCCACCCGGCCGGCGTGGATTCGCGGGTGTTCGAGGCGAACTTGCCGGCGCTGACGCCGCACTTCCGGGTGTTCACCGTCGACCGGCGGGGCCACGGCCGGACCCCGGACGTCGACGGTCCGATCACCTTCGACCGCATGGCCGACGACACCATCGCCTTCCTCGAACGGGTCGTGGGCGGGCCCGCCCGGCTGGTCGGCTGCAGCGACGGCGCCATCGTGGCGCTCACGGTCGCGGTGCGGCGGCCCGACCTGGTCCGGCGGCTCGTGCACGTGGCCGGCGTGTTCCACCGCGACGGCTGGCTGCCCGGCGTGCTCGACGGGTCCGCCGAGCCGCCCGACTTCATGGCCGCCATGTACGGCGAGGTCTCGCCCGACGGCATCGACCACTACCCGGTGGTCACCGCCAAGCTCGCCCGCATGCACGACGAGGAGCCGTCGCTGACGCCCGCCGACCTGGCCGGGGTCCCTTGCCGGACGCTGGTGATGCTCGGCGACGACGACGAGATCCGCCCCGAGCACGCCCTCGAGCTCTACCGGAGCCTGCCCGACGGCGAGCTCGCCGTGATCCCCGGCACCTCCCACGGCCTGCTGGTCGAGAAGCCCGACCTGTGCAACCGGATCATCGTCGACTTCCTCGCCAACGACCCGGTCACCACGTACGCCCCGATCCGCCGCCGTCAGTAGGCGGCGAAGACCTGCGAGTCGTCGGCGAAGGCCTTGAACTCCAGCGCGTTGCCGGCGGGGTCGAGGAGGAACATCGTCCACTGCTCGCCGACCTCGCCCTCGAACCGGACGTAGGGCTCGATGACGAACGCGGCGCCCGCGGCACGGAGCCGCGCGGCGAGGTCGTGGAACTTGGGGACGGCGAGGATCAGGCCGAAGTGGGGCACGGGGACGTCGTGGCCGTCGACGGGGTTTTGGATCTGCTGCGAGGGCTGCGGCGCCAGGTGGGTGACGAGCTGGTGGCCGTCGAGGTTCCAGTCGATCCACCGCTCCGCGCTGCGGCCCTTCGCCAGGCCGAGCACCTCGCCGTAGAAGCGCCGGGCGGCGTCGAGGTCGTCGACCGGGATGGCCAGGTGGAAGCGGGGGAGCGGGGCGTCGACAGCGGCCATGGCGCCCTTGCTACCGGGGGTGTCGTCGGGATCCACCAGGGATCTGGGATGGATGTCGCCTCCGGGAGGGCGGACCGTGGAGCAACCATGGGGTTCCGAACGAGAGCGCTGGCCGTCGTCCTGCTGGTCGTTGCCGGTTCGACCGGACTCGTCGCGCCGGCCGCCCGAGCACGAGCGGAGGCGCGGCCGGAGACGCGGCCGCGGCCGGGGCCGGTGGCCCGGTGGGCGAGCGAGCGGGCTGTGCCGCTCGCGACCGTCGATCCGGCGGCGTCGCTCGACGATCTTGCGCCGTTGCGCCGCTCGATCGGCGACGCCGAGATCGTGGGCCTGGGCGAGTCGGTCCACGGCGCGGCGGAGGAGATCACGCTGAAGCACCGCGTCCTCCGCCTGCTCGTCGAGGAGATGGGTTACCGCTCGATCGCCTGGGAGGAGGACTGGGCCACCGGTCGCAAGATCGATGCCTACATCCGGGGCGGCGCTGGCGACGCCGACGCCCTGGTCACCCAGATGAGCCCGCAGTGGCCGTCACGCGAGGTCGCCGACGTCCTCCGGTGGCTGCGCGAGTTCAACACCGGGCGCACCGACCAGGTGCGGTTCGTCGGCGTCGAGTACTACCTGACCGGCCAGGGCGCCTACGACGCCGTCGACGACCACGTGGCCCGCACGGCCCCGGATCGGTTGGCCGAGCTGCGTACGTCCCTCCAGCTCGTGCGGCCCGCCACCCCGGACGTCTTCGCGCACATCCAGTGGTACACGTGCGTGCGGGACAAGCAGCCGTTCATCCGGGCGGCCCGCGAGGTCCTCACCCTGGTCGCGGGCCTGCCCCACGCTCCGGGCGACCGGGCCCACGAGCTGATCGTGCAGCAGGCCCGGCAGATCGTGTGGTTCCACGTCCACTTCAGCCTCACCGACGCCGAAGCGCTCGTCTACCGCGACGCCCGGGCGGCCGAGAACCTGCGGTGGTGGCGTGGCTTCACCGGCGACAAGATCGCCTACTGGGCGGCGAGCCCCCACACGGCCAACGCCCCGCAGCTGCGGATCGCCGATCCGCCCGAGCCCGCCATGCGGTTCGCGAGCGCCGGTTCGTACCTGCGGCGCTGGTACGGGCATCGCTACCGCTCGATCGGGTTCACCTTCGACCACGGGACCGTCCGCCTCGGCCCGGGCGCCGCCGAGACGGCTTCCCTGGCGCCGCCCCGGCCCGGGTGGTTCGAGCAGCCCTTCGGCGCCGTCGGCCTCGACCAGTTCGCGCTCGACCTGCGCCGGCGCGCCCCGTCACCGGTCCGCCGCTGGCTCGGGTCACCGATCACCACCCGCGGCCTCCCCGACGGCGGCCCCTCTGCCCACATGGCCGGCGGCACCCTGTCCCAATGGTTCGACGTGATCGTCCACCGCCAGGAGGTCACCCCCACCCACGCCCTCTGATGCGGCGGTGTTAGGTTGCTCTAGATTTCGACGTCGATGTCGAATCTTGGGAGGGGGACGATGGACGGCGACGACCTCCGCGAGGTGTTGTCGGCGTGGTTCGGCGAGCAGGTCGGCTCCGACCGGGTGCGCGTCGACGGGCTGGCCGCGGTCGACGTCGGTCACTCGGCCGAGATGCTCTCGTTGTCGCTCGTGACGGACCGGGCCGGTGGCGAGGATCGCGAGGACGTCGTGGTCAAGGTGCAGCCGTCGTCGCCCGGGCTGCTCGAGCCCTACGACCTCGGGCGCCAGTTCCGGATCCTGCGGGCGCTCGAGCCCACCGCCGTGCGGGCGCCGCGAGGCCGGTGGCTCGAGCCCACCGGAACGGTGCTGGGCCGGCCGTTCTACGTCATGGAGCGGCTCCCCGGTGCGGTGTACGAGCGTGAGGTCCCGGAGGAGCTCGATCGGCCCGGCCGGATCCCGCGCATGTGCGAGGACCTCGTCGACCAGCTCGCCGAGATCCACCTGGTCGACCTCGACGCCACGGGTCTCGCCGACCTGGGAGACGGCGCCGACTACGTCGACCGCCAGCTGCTCCACTGGGCGGGCGAGGTCGAGCGTGTCGGGCAGGGTCCGCTGCCCGCGCTGGAACGGCTCCTCGTGGAGCTCCACCGGCAACGACCACCACGGTCGTCGCAGGCATCACCGCCATCGCCGGCGTCACGGGTGACGCTCGTCCACGGCGACGCCAAGCCGGGCAACTTCGCCTTCGGCGCCGACGACTCGGTGACCGGGGTGTTCGACTGGGAGATGGCCGAGCTCGGTGACCCGCTCGCCGACATCGGCTACCTCGAGCTCATGTGGGGCTACCCGGTCGGCATCACCAGCCGTCCGACCGCACCGTCGATCGACGAGATGGTCGCCCGCTACGAGCGACGCACCGGGATCGTCGTCGAGCACCGCCCCTGGTACCGGGCCTTCCAGGCCTACAAGACCGCGGCGATCCTGCTGGTCGGGTCGATGCTGTTCGACGCGGGCCACAGCGACGACCTGCGCTACTTCGAGATGGGTCTCGGCGTCGACATGACCACCCGGGCGGGCCTGCGGGACCTCGGCGTCGACGAGCGGCTCGACGCCGGGCCCGTGCTGCCCCGCCCCGAGCGGATCGCGCAGGCCAAGGCCCGAGCCTCGGGCGGCAACGCCCGCTGACCTGCGGGGGAGACGGACGACACGATGGGCTACTCAGCGGCAGACGAGAGCTTCACCCACCAGTGGCCCCGGCCGTTCGATCAGGTGCACCACCCCGACGGCAGCTGGTCGGACCGCTGCTACTTCTTCGTCCACTCGCCCGACGGCTCCCTGCTGGTGACCAACGGGTACGGCAACAACCCCAACCAGCGGGGCGGCCTGGGCTACGGCAAGGTCGCCCTCGCCGACGGCCGGCACTGGGACATGACGGCGGGTCGGCCCGTCACCGGCGCCGATCGGGCCGAGCTGCGCGCCGGTCCGATGCGCTGGACGTGCGTCGAGCCCCTGCGACACTGGCGGCTCGACCTGGCGCCGAACGGCTCGGGGATCGAGTGGGAGCTGCACTACCGGCCGCGGGCGCCGATGTGGGAGCTGCTCCCGATGAAGGTCGTCGTCGACGACCGCCTCGTCGTCGACATGTACCACGTGAAGGAATCGGGGGAGTGGACGGGCTGGGTCCGGATCGAGGGCGAGCGGATCTCCGTCGACGGCTTCCACGGTGGCCGTGACCGGACCTTCGGTGTCCGGGTCGCGGACGAGATCAACTTCTGGCTGTGGCTCGACGCCGGCTTCGGGGATCGGGCGATCGAGGCCTGGGTCATCGAGTCGCGCGACGGCACGGTGCAGTACGTCGACGGCGGCATCACCCACGTCGACGGCACCCTGTCGAAGCGCTTCGTCGCGATCGACCACGACGTCGACTTCGACGGCGACCGCAAGCGGCCGGCCCGGGCCACGCTGGTGCTCACCGACGAGGAGGGCCGCCGCTACCGGGTCGTCGCCGAGCCGCCCCACCAGCACGTCAACGCGTACTACGGGCTGCCGCTGCGGGGGTTCTCCTACGAGGACCACGGCGACGGCGAGTTCTTCCTCCACTTCCCGTGGAACAGCGCCGACCGCGGGCAGCTGGTCGCGCTCGAGGGTGGGGCCATGTCGATCGACCAGCTGATGCGCTTCGACCTCGACGGCGACGTCGGTCTCGGCATCTTCGAGATCCTCTCGGGCAGCGACGGCTACGCCCGGTACCCGAACTGGCCAGCGATGGACATGGGCAAGTTCCGTCAGCGGGCCGCCGAGCCGGTCGAGCCCGGCGAGTCCCCCGAGTCCCCCGAGGAGCAGGAGCGATGACGACCATCCCGTCGACCGTCTCGGAGATCACGCCCGCGTGGTTGAGCGCGGCGCTCGATGCCGACGTCGCAGCGGTCGAGGTGCTCGACGCGCACTCGGGGACGACGGGCCGGGCCCGCATCGGTGTGCGGGGGGCCGGCGTGCCCGAGACCCTGTTCGTCAAGCTGCAGCCGTTCGAGGAGGACCAGCGGGCCTTCCTCCGGATGGTCGGCCTCGGCGTCGCGGAGGCGAAGCTCTACGCGGCGGTGGGCAACGAGCTGCCGGTCCGGGTGCCCCGGGTGTGGCACTCGTCGTTCGACGACGGCGGTTCGTTCGTCATGGTGCTCGAGGACCTCGAGGCGGCCGGCTGCCGGTTCGCGACACCCGATGACGACGACGTGCTGGCGGTGGCCGAGTCGCTCGTCGACGAGCTCGCGATCCTGCACGCCGCCTACTGGGGCCAGGACCTCGACTGGCTCGGCCGCCACGCCGTGGCTTCCGGCGACGGGTCCGAGGCGCAGAAGCGGATGGCGGGGGGTGCGGCCATCGTCCGGTCGGCGGTCGACCAGTTCGCCAACGACCTGCCCGCGGAGTTCCGGCGGATGGGCGAGCTGTACGTCGATCGTTACCGCGACATCGGCCGGATGTTCAACGAGGGCGAGCGCACGTTGATCCATGGCGACGACCACATCGGCAACCTGTTCGTCGACGCCGGCCGCACGGGGTTCTACGACTGGGCCGTCGCCAGCCGCTTCCCGGGCATGCGCGACGTCGCCTACTTCCTCTGCAACTCGCTGCCGACCGAGGTGCGCCGCGCCGAGGAAGGTGCGCTGCTCGGGCGCTACCGCGCCGGGCTCGCCGAGCGGGGGATCGTCCTGTCGGCCGAGGTCGCCGAGCAGCAGTACCGGCTCTTCTCGGTCTACTCGTGGGTAGCCGCCGCGACGACCGCGGCGATGGGCTCGAAGTGGCAGCCCGCCGAGGTCGGCTACCGCGCCACGGTCCGCACCACCCAGGCCCTCGTCGACCTCGACGTCCTCGAGCTCCTCGACCAACGCCTGCCCGACACCAGGTGACGTGATCCGTACGGAATCGCGAAGTTGCTCGCCCCGGTGGGTGGGATGTGCGGTACGGTGCGTGATGTAGGCGGAAGCGACGCCTGACGGCGGATCGACACGTGGAGAGGCTCGGGAACGACCTCTCGCACGGTCCTCGGGACGTCGTGAGGGCGCAGCCTCCCTCACCGAAGAAGCGGATCGGTGGACAGGAGGAACAACCATGGCGACGGACGAGACCCACAACGGTCTGAGCCGGTTCTCGATGCATGCCTTCGACGAGTCGTCGGCGGGCATGATCGACCAACTGCGTGAGGAGCAGACCGACTACCCGGCGTTCGGGTTGGACGGCGGCGAAGACCTCAGCCAGCTCGATCCCGAGACGGCGGCGCGGCGCCACCTCGACCAGGCCCTGGCCAGCGCGGCGGTGCCCGGGCTGGCCGCGCCCGCGGTGCCGGGGGCGGTGAGCGAGCTGGTCAGCCTCGGCACCGTGACGGTGCCGCTGACCGGCACCAAGATCGTCAAGTTCCGCCAGACGCTCGACAGGGTGCCGCTCTACGGCTCGCTCATCAGCGTCGAGCTCGACGAGGACAACAACCTGGTCAGCCTCGACTCGGCACTGGGCGAACCCACCGACGTCGACCCCGTGGCGACCCTCTCGCCGGCCGACGCCGTCGCGGCGGTCGAGGCCAGCCCGGGCTACCGGCAAGACCTGGCGGGCATCGTGCCCCGGCTGAACTACTACTTCGACGGCCGCTACTCGACCTGGCGGCTCGTCTACATCCTCGAGGACGTGCCGGTCGAGATCGACCCCGACACCGAGACCACGCGCGACGCGGCCAGCGGGCTCGAGCCACCCCGGGCGATGGACTACGTGGTCGATGCCCACACCGGCCGGGTGGTGGCCGAGCTGCCCCGCACGCCGAGCATGGCGGTCGTCGTCTCGCAGACGGCGCCCGACGGGCAGGGGGTCGAGCGGGCCTTCCTCGTCGACCAGCTGGCTGGCGGCCGGATGGTCCTCCGCGACCCGGTCCACAACGTGGAGACCTACGACTTCGCCTTCGCCGACCCGGTGGTCGAGGCGGGCCGGCTGCCCGGCACCGCCATCGCGAACCCTCCGGCGTGGACACCGGCCGCGGTCAGCGCCCACGCCAACGCCGTGGCGGTGTCCGACTTCCTGCGCACCGAGCTGCGCCGCAACAACATCGACGACCGCGGCGGCGCCATGGTCTCCACGATCAACTGCGTGGTCGCCAGCAAGAGCCCGGGACCCAAGCAATGGCACAACGCCTTCTGGATCCCGTCCGGCGCCCAGATGGTCTACGGCCAGGCCCTGGCCGGCGGCCAGCTGCGGTCGTTGTGCATCAACCTCGACGTGGTCGCCCACGAGATCTTCCACGGCGTGACCGACCGCACCGCCCGGCTCGAGTACGCGCTGCAGTCGGGGGCGCTGAACGAGTCGTACTCCGACATCTTCGGGGTGATCGTCAGCAACCAGGGCAAGCCCGACCCCCGCGACTGGGACTGGGAGATCGGCGAGGGGCTGCTGCCGGGTGGTCAGCCGCTGCGTGACATGTCCGACCCACCTCGGTTCAACCAGCCCGACCACATGCGCGACTTCGCGGTGCGGCCCAACACCCGGTCCGGCGACTGGGGCGGTGTCCACAAGAACAGCGGCATCCACAACAAGGCCGCGTTCCACATGCTCACCCACGAGGCCGAGCCCGGGCGCTTGGCGCTGACGCCCCGCGAGGTCGGCGCCGTGTTCTACCTGGCGCTCACCCAACGGCTGTCGCGCACGTCGCAGTTCGCCGACAGCCGCCTTGGCGTGATCACGAGCGCGCGAACGTTCTTCCGGGCCCTGCCACCGTCCGGGCAGGCCGAGAAGGTCGCCGCCATCGAAGCCGGCTTCGACGCCGTCGGCATCGTTTGACCGCCGCCCGCCTGGTCTCCCGAGCCTGGTCACGCTGATGTCCCACCCTGACCCCATTGCGCCGCTCGACCCGCCAGCGACGATCTCGACCCGCGCCGAGCTCGTCGACGCGCTCGGCCTGGCGGCCGAGATCGAGCACGTCGTGCTGCTGCAGTACCTGTTCGCCGCGTTCTCGCTGCGGCGACCGGGCGACGAGGGCTTCGATCCCGCCCGCGAGCCGGTCACCCGGCGGTTCGCCCGCGAGGTGCTCGAGGTCACCCACGAGGAGATGACCCACCTCGCGGTGGTCAACCAGCTCCGGGCGGTGCTGGGTGCAGCGCCGGCGTTCCATCGCCCGCACCTGCCCCAGCCCCGGGGCCTGGTCGACCAGGGCCTTCCACCCCCGACCGGCCCGGGGTCGACGGTGGCCGCGGCGCCGTCGCCGTTCGAGCACACCCTGGCCCGCTTCGAGGACGCCACGCTGGCCCGGTTCATGCGGCTCGAGCTGCCCGAGGGCCAGCCCGATCCCACACCTGTCGAGGCCTTCGGCATCGACGTCGCCGAGCCGGTGGCCTTCGCCTACCTGGGCGACCTCTACCGCCAGATCGAGGCCGGGTTCGTGGCGCTGGGGCCCGAGGCGTTCGTGGCCGATCCGGCGGTGGCCGACGCCGAGCTGACATGGGGCGTGGTGCGCGCCGATGCCCGGGCCATCCCGGCCGTGCCCGACCTGGCCGCCGCTCGGGCCGCCCTGAAGCTGGTCGTCACCCACGGCGAGGGCTCGCCGGTGGCCGGTCCGGGCTCGCACTTCCGCACCTTCGCCGACCAGCGGGCCCGGCTCGCCGCGCTGACCGCCGAGGGGTTCGATCCGGCCCTGCCCTGCGCGCCCGACCCCCGGGTCTGGGCGCGCCACCGCGACTCGACGCTCGAGGGCACGGTCATCGTCGACGAGACCACCCGGGCGGTGGCCGACGCCGCCAACCGGGCCTACCGGGCCGTGCTGCTCCTGTTGGAGTGGGTGTTCGCCTACGACCGCCTGCGGCCCGACCCGTCGCCGGGCGGCGGTGGCCACCGGCAGCTGCGGGCTCTGTCGGGCCCGGCCATGAGCCTGCTCGTGCGCCCGCTCGGCGAGGTGCTGGCCCGGCTCCCCATCGGCGGGTCCGACGACCGCACCGCCGGCATGCCCTTCGAGGTCTACGAGGCCGTCCGGCTCCCGACCCAGCGCGAGCAACGGCAGGCGGCGGTGGCCGACGAGCTGGTGGCCGTTGCCCGCCAGCTGGCCGAGGTGGCGGCCCAGGGCGGCCCGGCCCGCTGCCACCGCATCGCCGAGTCGGCCGGCGTCCTGGTCGCCCGGCTGGCGGGGCTCGAGGAGGGATAGGCGATGGAACTGCACCTGGGCTTCTCCGGCTGGTTCCAGTGCCGGCTGGCGACCGATCCCGATCCGTTCGACGAACCCCGCGGCGTCACCGGCTGGACCTTCGCCCAGCCTGGCGAGCCCGATCTCGACCGGGTCGTGCGGTTCCAGCCCGAAGGGGTGACCGCCCGGCTCGGCTGCGAGCGCATGGCGGTCGGCGTGGTCGTCGACCGGGTCACGCTGGGCGACCAGCTCCAAACCGAGCACGAGCTGCTCGGGGCGCCGGTGCGGCTGGTCGCGCAGGACGGCCGGCCGCCGGTGTTCGAGGGCCGCAACGGAGCGGTGGCCGACGACAGCTTCGAACCGATCGTTCCCCTGGTGCCGATGGTCGGCGATGGCGACCGACGGTTCGGGAGAGCCGCGGCGGCGAGCTACTCCTTCCCGTACGCCGGGCTGCGGGGGCGGGGTGGGGTGCCG
>Ga0075421_100010299_pt1 | contig 11554 bp, 11 predicted proteins | sample SoiMetdeltSBSDD5_FD_75292 | JGI IMG/M metagenome (GOLD analysis project Ga0075421, IMG submission 75292) | Bulk soil microbial communities from a Populus tree surrounding site in Tennessee, USA - Soil MetaG P. deltoides SBSDD5 | ecosystem: Environmental > Terrestrial > Soil > Tree plantation...
CGCGCGAGAACTCGAGGTGCAGCGCAGCGGGGTGATGCTCGCTGCGGTACGGCTCGACCGGCCGCAGGTCGAGCAGCAGCGCGCCCGGGGGCAGGCGGTCGAGCGCGAGGCCCTCAACATCGAGCGAATCGAGGTCGAGCGCGCGCAGGTCGAGCACGCTGCGTTTCGCGACCAGATCGTCCAGCAGGCCGGCCGGCAGGCGCGTCTCCTGCGCCTCCACGAGATCCTGCGGCGCGCGCGTGGCGGGGCGCCGGGGGACCATCGCGCAGTACTCGCCGACGACCTTCGAGAGCTCCGCCGTCCCGATGCGGCGCGCGAGCTCGATGATCTCGTCCTTGTTCGTGCCGACGAGCGGGCGCAGGATCGGCAGCTCCGTGGCGCGGGAGACGACCGCGAGGTTGTGCAGGGTCTGCGACGAGACCTGCCCCACCGCGTCGCCGGTGACGATCGCAATGGCGCGCCGCTCGCGCGCGACGGCCTCCGCGGCGCGCAGCATCATGCGCTTCAGCAGCACCTGCCAGAAGCGCGTCTCGGTGTGCGCGCGGATCGCCTCGGCGACCGGCTCGAAGTCGATGGCGTGGAGCAGCGGGCGCTCGCCGTACGACCAACGGTCGGCCAGCACGCGGGCGACGCGCGCCGCGCCGCGCAGGTGGCTCGCGCCGCCGAGGTTGCAGAAGACGTGGTCGAGCGCGACGCCGCGGCGCTGCATCTGCCAGGCGGCGACGACCGAGTCGAAGCCGCCCGAGTGCAGCGAGACCGCGCGGCCCTCGACTCCGAGCGGCAGTCCGCCCGGCCCCTGCGAGCGCTCCGAGAAGTACGCGGTGCCGGCGGCAGACAGCTCGACGTGGACCGTCTCCTCCGGCGCATCGAGATCGACGCCCGCGGCGAAGGGATAGAGCGCCGCGCCGAGCTGGCGCTCGACCTCCATGCGTTCCGCACGCACGGTGTGGCGTTCGCCGACCCGGCGCGCGCGCACCGCGAAGCGCTTGCCGCGCACCTGCTCGCGGAAGAGCTCCGCGCCCGTGCGCACGATGTCCTCGGTCTCCCATACGGCGTGGCGCACGGCCAGCGACACCGACGAGATGCCGAAGACGCGCGTCAATGCGTGGTCGCGCAGCGACGGCACCGCGTAGTCGCCCGGCAGCTCGACGAACATGCGCTCGTGCGAGACCTCGATACGCGCATTCACGCCTTCGGCGGCGAGGGCGTCGCGCAGGTTCTGGAGCAGCCTGCGGCGGAAGTGCGCGCGCGTCCCGCGCGCCTTGATCGAGAGCTCGCCCGCGAAACGCAGCAGGGCGAAACGGGTCGCCGTCTCGCCCATGGAATCTTCCTAGCGCTCCGCGCAGAAGCGCGAGATGGCGGCGCCGATCGCGAGCAGCACCCACAGCGACATGCCACCGAGCTTGCGCACCGAGACCTGGCCCGGGAGCTCCAGCTCGTCGGGCTCGGCGGCGCCCGGCGTGATCGGCGTGGCGCCGAGGGTCAGGGGATTCCCTCCGATCGGGCGGCTGCAGTGGATGCAGCGCCTCGTTCCGATGGGAAACGTGACCTTGCAGTCGTAGCAATACACCTCGAAGGGAGTCTGCGGCCCGACCCGGGTTTCCATGGCTCAGCAAGATAGGGCGCAGATCGCCGCTCAGTCTCCCAGCTCTTCGAGGGCTGCCTCCTCGAAGCTCCGCAGGTCGGGGAACCAGCGCGTGGCGAGGCCGTCGGCCGCCAGGCTCTTCAGCGACGCCGGAGCCCGCGCGCTGCCGATGCCGCGCTCGAGGGCCCGCGCCAGCGCGATGGCCGCATCCCCGGGCTCTGCATCGAGGCGGTGGACCACGGGCCCGCCGTCGCACGTCCCGATCAGGTCGCACACGATCGTCCGGACGCCCTCGGGCTCCCCGACCTCGGCGACGACCACACGCTCCACTTTGCCCCAAGCGAGGAGCTCGCGGGCGGAGGCCGGTCCATGCGCGATCCCGCCCGGCTCGAGGCGGGGCGACTCCAGCACCCGCACGGGGTACCGGGCGCGCCGCTCGGCGTCGGTCGGGGGTCGCAGGAAGTTGCGCATCGGAGGCGGGATCGGCAGGCCGCGGGGTCGGGTTGACGCGGCTTCTGACGTGGAGGCTGCGGGCCGAATTCGCTACTCGTGCCGATCCTCCGAAACCCCGCTGGAATGGGCCACCTGTCATGAGCTCCCCCCGTAAGAAGGTCGCGATCCTGGGCGCCACCGGCGTCGCCGGGCAGCAGTTCCTCGTCTCGCTCGAGGGCCACCCGTGGTTCGAGGTCACGGCGCTCGGCGCCAGCGAGCGCAGCGCCGGCAAGCCCTACCGCGCGGCCATCACGGAGCCCTCCGGCCAGTCACGCTGGGTCTGCGAGGAGGCGCTGCCCGAGCAGTTCGCGTCGAAGCCGGTCGTGGACGCGGCGTCGCTCGACCCGAAGCAGTTCGATCTCGTCTTCTCCGCCGTCGAGAGCGACGCGGCGCGCAAGCTCGAGGAGCGCTTCGCTCCGCACGTGCCGGTGGTCTCGACCTCGTCAGCGTTTCGCTACGAAGACGACGTCCCGATCGTCGTGCCCGGCGTGAACCACGACCACGCCACGCTCGTGAAGCGACAGCAGCGCGAGCGCGGTTGGAAGGGCTTCGTGGTGCCGATCCCCAACTGCACGACGACCGGCCTCGTCGTCGCGCTCGCCCCGCTGCAGCGCCAGTTCGGTGTGCGCTCGGTGATCATGACCTCGATGCAGGCGCTCTCGGGAGCCGGCCGCAGCCCGGGCGTCCACTCGATGGACATCCTCGACAACGTCATCCCGTACATCGCCAAGGAAGAGGACAAGGTCCAGAAGGAGACGCAGAAGATCCTGGGCGTCCTGGAAGGAGACCGGATCATCCCGCTCGCCCTGCCCGTCTCGGCCCACTGCAATCGGGTCAACGTCCGCGACGGCCACACGGAGTGCGTGAGCGCGGGTCTCGGCCGCGCGGCCGGGCTCGACGAGGTGCGGGACGCCCTGCGCTCGTTCGGGCGGGAGTTCACCGATCTCGGGCTTCCGTCCTCGCCGCCCGAGCTGTGCCGGGTTCACGAGGATCCCTACCGGCCCCAGCCCCGCCTCGACCGCGATACCAATGACGGCATGACCGCGGTGGTCGGCCGGCTGCGCGAGGACCCGGTCCTGCCGAACGGGGTGAAGTTCGTGGTGCTCTCGCACAACACCAAGCTCGGTGCGGCCAAGGGCGCCACCCTGGTCGCCGAGTACCTGGTACACCGCGGCCTGGCCTGAAAAATCGCAGGCTTGGCGCTTGCCGTGGCGGGGACGACCCGCCAAGCTATGCGGCGTTCAGCGCGGGGGGGTCGCTCGGGGTCCGAGCGCGTCCTGGTCGCGCCCAGAGCTTTTCATCGGGGGGATACGAGATGCGAGCATCGATCGCCCGCTTCACGACCGCGGTAGCGGTGGTGATCGCGTTGGGCGCGTTCGGCTGCAAGAGCAAGCCGAAGGAGACGACACAGACCAGTGATACGAACAGCGAGTGGAAGGAGGCTCCGACCACTCGCGATTCCGGCGCCGGCGGCGCGGGCCGGAAGCTCGACCTGACGACGATCTACTTCGACTTCGACAAGTACGACATCCGCGCGGATCAGCGCGACGCCGCCAAGGCGAACGCGGCCCGGGTGAAGGACATGACGGGCAACGTCGTGGTCGAAGGCAACACCGACGAGCGCGGCAGCGAGGAGTACAACCTCGCGCTCGGCGAGCGCCGCGCGAACACGGTGAAGCGCTACATGGTCGACATGGGCGTGCCGTCGTCGCGGCTCTCGACGGTGAGCTTCGGCGAGTCGCGCCCGGCCGTGCAGGGCCACGACGAGTCGGCCTGGAAGTTCAACCGCCGCGCCGATTTCTCCTCCGGCAACTAGCGGCGGACAGATCTGCCGATCGGAACTCCACGTGACGGGGAGCGCGCACGCGCTCCCCGTCACGCGTTTCGAGATTTGACCCTCTCGTCGGGCCGGTGATACCGTCGCGCGGCGTCTCCACCCCAGATCGAAGAGGTGTCCGCATGTCCCCCGTCCACGGCGGAATTCTCGCCGCGCGTGCGCTGAAGCAGGCCGGCGTCGAGTGCATCTTCACGCTCTGCGGCGGCCACATCATGCCGCTGTACGCGGGCTGCAAGGAGCAGGGCATCCGCATCATCGACGTCCGCCACGAGCAGGCGGCCGTCCACGCGGCGGACGCCTGGGCGCGCTGCAACCCGGGCAAGGTCGGCGTCGCCGCCATCACCGCGGGGCCGGGCGTGACCGACGGCGTGACCGGCATCGCGAACGCCTGGCGCGCGAACTCGCCCATCCTCGTCTTCGGCGGGCAGGGTCCCTTCGACAACCTGCGCCGCGGCTCGCTCCAGGAGATGGACCACATCGGCGTGGTCCGCCCCATCACGAAGTTCGCCGACGCCATCTACCAGACGCACCGCATCCCCGAGTACATCGAGCTGGCCATCCGCCACGCGGTGTCGGGCATCCCCGGCCCGGCCTTCCTCGAGATCCCCATGGACGTGTTCATGGGCCAGGTCGACGACGACAAGATCTACATCCCGCGCATCCGCACCACGGCGCCGCGCCTCTCGCCGGACCGCGAGGCCGTGCGCGAGGCGCTCTCGCTGCTGAAGAGCGCGCAGCGCCCGATGCTGATGGCGGGCACCTCGGTGAAGTGGTCGCTGGCATCCACCGCGATGAACCGCTTCATCTCCGAGACGCACATCCCCAGCTTCACGAACGGCATGGGCCGCGGGACGATCCCGCCGGATTCGCCGGAGTTCCTGAACCGCTCGCGGCGCGAGGCGCTGAAGCAGATCGACTGCATCATCCTGGCCGGCACGTTGCTCGACTTCCGCATGGCGTTCGGCAAGACGATCCCGGCCGACGCGAAGATCATCCAGCTCGACATGGACGCGACCCTGATCGGCCAGAACCGCCAGTCGGACGTCGGTCTGGTCGGCAACCTCGCGTGCAGCTTCGAGCTGCTGCTCGAGGAGATGAAGAACCAGGGCCTGCGGCTCGACTTCAGCGGCTGGCGCGACCAGCTCCGCAAGGTCGAGACGGCGGCCGAGGCGAAGGTCGAGGCTGCGCTCGGCAGCGACGAGGTGCCGGTCGATCCGCAGCGCATGTGCCGCGAGGTGCGCGAGTGGCTCGACACGCTCGACGATCCCATCGTGATCGGCGACGGCGGCGACATCGTCGCGACGGCTGCGAAGATCATCCCGGTCAAGCGCGAGGGCGCGTGGATGGACCCCGGTCCGCTCGGCACGCTCGGCGTCGGCGCTCCCTTCGCGATCGCCGCGCAGGCCGCGAACCCCGGCAAGCGCGTCGTGATCGTCTACGGCGATGGCTCGTTCGGGCTGAACGGCTTCGAGTTCGACACCGCCGTGCGTTTCGGCCTGCCGATCATCGGCATCGTCGGCAACGACGGCGCGTGGGGCCAGATGATGCGGCCGCAGGGCGCCATCTACAAAATGTTCGACAGCACGCTGCTCAACTACACGCGCTACGACAAGGTCGTGGAGGCGCTCGGCGGCCACGGCGAGTTCGTCGAACGGCCGGAGCAGATCCGCCCGGCGCTCGAGCGAGCGGCGGCGTCGGGCAAGCCGGCGCTCGTGAACGTGATCATCCGGCAAGACCGCGACTACAAGGGTGGGATCTACGTCTAGCGACTTCTTGCTAGGCGCTCGCGAACGCACTCCCGCCGAGCTCGGCCTCGATCTCGACGCGCTGGCGCCGTGGCTCGCGGCCACGGGCCCGGTGGCCGTCGTCGACTTCGAGACGACCGGCTTCGCCGAAGACGCTGCCGCCGAGCCGATCGAGATCGGCGCGGTGCTGCTCGATCCGGGCCGCACCGCGGTCACGACGTTCGAGCGCACGCTGCGGCCGCAGGGCCGCGTGCCGCGCGCGGTGCGCGCGCTGACCGGCATCGCCGACGCCGATCTGGTCGGCGCTCCGCGCATCGAGGAGGTGGCGCCCGCGATCGCAGTGCTGCTCGCGGGCCGCACGATCGTCGCGCACAACGCCGGGTTCGAGCGCCACTTCCTGGCACGCTATGTGGCGCCGTCGCTGCGGAGCGCACGCTACCTCGACACGACCGAGCTGCTGGCGCTCGCGCATCCGGATTCGTCGGATCTCCGCCTCGAGACGGCGGCCGAGCGCCTGTTCGACGTGCACGTCCACCACCGCGCGTTGCCCGACGCCATCTCCGCCGCGCGGCTGCTCTCGCTCTGCGCGGCCGGCGCGCGCGCCGGTGCCACGCGCTACGCCGTCGTGCGCGCGGCGCTCGAGCGTCATGCGCCCCGCTCGCCGTGGCTCGACCTGCTGCGCACGGGCGAGCTGCTGCCGGCGGAGGAGCCCGAGCCCGCGCAGTACATCCGCATCCGCGACACGCGCGAGGCGCCAGTCCCCTTCGACGCGGACGCCATCGCCGCGGTGCTCGCCGACGAGGCGCGCGGCCGGCGCTTCTTCCCCGGCTACCGCGTGCGCGAGGGCCAGATCCGCATGGCGCGCGAATTCGTGCGCGTGCTCGACGAGGGCGGGCGGCTGCTGCTCGAGGGCGGCACGGGCGTCGGGAAATCGCTCGCGTATCTCGCCGCGCTGATCCCCTATGCGATGGAGCGCTCCGCGGGCGGCATCCGTGAGCCGCTGATCGTCTCGACGCGCACGAAGCTCCTCCAGGATCAGCTGCTCGCGAAGGACATCCCCGCCGCTGCGGCCATGCTCGGGCACCGGGGCCTGCGCGCGCTCTCGATCAAGGGGCGCGCGAACTACGTGTGCCTGCGCCGCTGCCAGCAGGTCCTGGCCGAGGGCAGCGAGCCGCGGCTCCTCGAGGAGGACAAGGTCGCGTTCGCGGCGCTGGCGTGCGCCGCGAAGCTGCGCCCGCACGGCGAGATCGGCACCTTGCCCGGCGCGCTGCTCGCGCTCTATCCGCCGCTGCGCGACCTGCGACAGCGTGCGGTGGCGGCGCGCGCCGAGCACTGCACGCGCGAGGAATGCGCGACGGAGCGCACGTGTCCCTTCGGACGTCGCCGCAAGGCGCTGGCCGACGCGCACCTCGTCGTCGCGAACCACGACCTGCTGCTGCGCTGGCCGCCCGACTACCCCGCCTTCACCGTCGCGATCGCCGACGAGGCGCACGAGCTGGCAGGTGTCGCGGACGAGGTCTACGCCGCCGAGGTGCGGCCCGAGGACGTGATCGCACGCGTCGACGATCTCTACGGCACGGGCGCCGGCCGCCGCGCCTTCCGGCCGCGGGTCGAGTCCGACGAAGCGCCCGTCTGGCGCGCCGATCTCCACGCCGATCTGGTGTCGCTCGGCGGCATGTTCGCGGAGCGCGCCGGCGAGTTCGGCGGCCTCGAGCTCCCGCCGCAGGCCGCGCGCATCTTCCCGCAGGCCGCGCAGACGGCGAACCTGGCCGCGCAGCGGCTCGATCTCCTCGCCGGCGCGGCCGAGCAGGCACTCGAGCGCGAGGATGCGGAAGCGGAGACCAACGAGGCGATCGCACAAGGCGCCCACGAGGCGATCGCGCGCGGCGCGGCCGAGCTGCGCGACGCGGCGGTTTCCCTGCGCGCGGCCTTCGCCGACGATGCGCGCGACGAGGTCGTCGCGGCGTTCGAGAATCTGGCGCCGCCCTACGACCGCTGGCGGCTGGCGCTGCGCAAGGTGGCACCCGCGCCGGCCTTCCACGAGGCGTTCCTCCAGAAGCTCGAGAGCTTCGCCGCGGTGTCGGCGAGCCTCTTCGTCGGCGGCGACGCCTTCGCGGCGCTCGGCGAGCTCGAGATCGAGCGCTACTCGGAGCGGCCCGTCTGGAGCCTGCGGGTCGAGAGCCCGTTCCCCTACGAGCGCCACATGCGCGTGGTCGCGCTCGATTCGACGGAGGAGCTCGTCGAGGAGACGGCCGGCGTGGTCGAGGAGCTCGCGCGTCTGCTCGGCGGCCGCACGCTCGCGCTCTTCACGAGCCTGCGCCGCATGCGCGACGTGCGCGAACGCCTGGCCGACCGGCTGCGCGGGGAGGGCTTCGACCTCTTGATGCCGCGCCGCGCGACCGACGACCCGGCTGCGCTGGTCGACCGCTTCGCGCGCGCGGGATCGGGCGCCGTGCTGCTCGGCTCGCGCACCTTCTGGCAGGGGCTCGACATCGTCGGCCCCGCGCTCTCGGCAGTCGTCATCGAGAAGCTGCCCTTCGAGGTGCCGACCGAGCTGCGCCGACGTCGCGAGGCGCGCCTGCGTGCGGAGGGCAGCGACGCCTTCGAGCGCCAGGCGCTCGGCAAGATGCTGCTGAACCTCAAGCAGATGGTCGGGCGGCTGATCCGCAGCGAGGAGGACCGCGGCCTCGTGGTGATCGTCGAGCCGCGCAGCGACAGACCGTACTTCGAGCGCCTCGGCGAGGCGCTGCCGCGGGGCTGCGGGGTGCGCATGGCGACGCGCGCCGAGCTCGGCGCGCTGCTGGACGAAGCGGGCGTGCTCTCGAAGGGTCGCGAAGACCGATAGCGGTTGGAACGCCCGAAAGTGTCCGCTCGCGCTTGTGTCGCTCAGTTTCGAGCGTGCGGCGAACCACTCCCTCAGGCCGAGCCTCTAGACAGCCGATTTGCGGGCTGATGGCTGTGCGGCGGCTCTCCGCAGAAGACGTCCTCGCAGCGACCGCAGCGCTGCTGATCCTGGCGGTGGGTGGCGCATCCGCATCCGTGTGGAAGGACGTGCCCGCTGCACGAGAGCACGTCCCGACGGGCCTGACGTTCCCGGACCAGATCGACGGCTTGCGGCGGATGCCGATCGTTTCCAGTGCGGAGAGTCTTTTGTCGGTCGTCGAATCTGCGCGCACATCGCGAGGACAGCTCGGGGTTTGGAGGTCTTCCGGGAGCTCCGCTTCGTAGGCAGCTCCAGTAGCAACCCGCGCCTGCCCCACTACTACGCGAAGGTGGGCGATGCCCTGGTGAGCCTGAAGTACATCTACTGGAGCAACGGTGGCCCGAGAGGGGCGACCGCGTGGCGGGCTCACGAGTTCGCAACGGGTGAGCTGGAGGCAGTCTTCGATTCGCTACAGCCCGTCGAAGTGGAGGACATCGTCCGCTTCCCGGGGATGAGCGTCAGCGAGTAGAACGGGCTGCTGCGGGCCGCGGGACTCCATATGGCCGCCCGGGAAGGCAAGGTGGCCACTCTTCTTGCTAGGATGCCATGAGAGATGGCCAAGAGGAGAGAGGGCATGGCCAAGCGCGAAGTGGCAGTCGGTGACTTCCGGCAGCGGGCTACCGAGCTCGTCCGACAGGTCGAGGAGACGAAGCAGGCGATCACGATCACGCGACGCGGGGTGCCCGTGGCCGAGCTTCGCGCGGTGACGGCCGACCCCGAGGCGCTGCTCGGCTCGGTGACCTACCTGGATCCCGACCTCACGCGCCCCGTGGTGGGTCCCGAGGACTGGGAGGCCGCTTCGTGATCGTGCTCGACACGGCGACCTGGATCTGGCGCGCGAGCGACCCGAAGCGGCTCACGACGAGCGCGCGGCGCGCCATCGATCGAGCGGAGCACGCGTTCGTCTCCGCGATCAGCGTCTGGGAGGTTGCGATGCTGGTCGCGAAGCGGCGCATCCAGCTCGACCGTCCCGTCGAGCAGTGGGTCGACGTCGCACTCGCCCTGCCCGGGATCCAGCTCGCGCCGCTCGAACCGGCGGTCGCGGTGCGGAGCACGAAGCTGCCCGGCGAGTTCCACCCCGATCCGGCGGACCGCATCATCGTGGCGACCGCTCTCGAGAAGGGGGTGCCGATCATCACGCCCGACGACCGGATTCGCTCCTATCCGCATGTTCAGTCGGCCTGGTGAGGTCGAGGTGAGTCGCGGCTAGCATCGGCTGCGCATCACAGAGAGGGGCGCATGGCGTACTCGCGCGATCAGTGGGCCGTGATCCTGGGCGGCTCGTCGGGCTTCGGGCTGGCGACGGCACAGCGGCTCGCCGAGCAGGGCATGAGCGTCTTCATCGTGCACCGCGACCGCCGCGCGCTGATGAAGCAGATCGAGCCCGAGTTCGAGAAGATCCGCGGCACGGGCGCGCGCCTCGTCACGAAGAACACCGACGCGCTCGACGCCGAGTCGCGACACGCGGTCGTCGAGGAGCTGGCGCAGGCGATGGGCGGTGAAGGCCGCGTGCGCCTGCTGCTGCACTCGATCGCGTTCGGGAACCTGAAGCTGCTCGCACCCGAGGTGCACAAGCCGCGCGAGGTCGTGCGCGAGCTGGCCACGCAGCTCGGTCTCGAGGAGGGCAGGGTGCAGTCGGCCGTCGACTCGGTCTTCGGCGCGGGCCACCCCCAGGCGCTCGGCCTCGCGAGCCCGCCGCTCTACTCGGACAAGCACTTCCTCGACGAGGAGGACTTCTCCCGCACGATCCACGCGATGGGCACGAGCCTCCTCGGCTGGGTGCAGGAGCTGTTTCACCGCAAGCTCTTCGCGTCCGACGCGCGCGTCTTCGGCCTGACCAGCGAGGGCAACCAGCTCGCCTGGAAGGGCTACGCGGCGGTCGGCGCCGCGAAGGTCGCGCTCGAGTCGCTGGCGCGCTCGATCGCCGTGGAGTTCGCGCCGTACGGCATCCGCTGCAACGTGATCCAGGCGGGCATCACCTTCACCCCCGCGCAGGACGCCATCCCCGGCAGCGCGCACATGCGCGCGCAGGCGCTCTCGCGCAACCCCTTCGGCCGCCTCACGACACCGCGCGACGTCGCCAACGTGATCGCGCTGCTCGCGTCCGACGACGCCGCCTGGATCAACGGCGAGGTGATCCGCGTCGACGGCGGCGAGCACATCTCGGGCGCTTCTTCGTGAGCGACGAGCGCCCCGTCGCGCTGGTCACGGGAGGCGGCACGGGCATCGGCGCCGCCTGCTGCCGTGCGCTCGCGGCCGCAGGCTTCCGGGTCGGCGTCCACTACCGCAGCAGCGAGGAGTCGGCGCGCAAGCTCGCCGACGAGATCGGCGGCTTCACCGCGAAGGCCGATCTCGCCGAGCCGGCGCAGGTCGACGCGCTGATCGCGGGGCTGAAGGACCAGACGGACCGCATCGACGTGCTCGTCAACAACGCGGGCCTGAACGTCAACGCGCCGATGCTCGCGATGGGCGTCGAGGACTACGACCGCGTGGCCGGCATGGCGCGCGGCACCTGGTACCTGACGAAGCTGGTGCTGCGCCGCTTCATGCTGCGCAAGAAGAGCGGCCGCATCGTCAACATCTCGAGCGTGGTCGGCCACACCGGCAACCCCGGCCAGATCCCGTACACCATGGTCAAGGCGGGCCTCGACGCCTTCACGAAGAGCCTCTGCCAGGAGCTCGCCGGGCGCGACATCCTCGTCAACTCGGTGGCGCCGGGCTTCATCGACACCGAGATGACGTCGGAGCTCCCCGACGAGATCAAGGCCGCCATCCTCGCGCGCATCCCGCAGCAGCGCATGGGCCGCGCCGAGGAGGTTGCGGACGTGGTTGCCTTTCTCGCGACTCGTGGGAGCTACGTGAACGGCACCGTCATCCACGTCAACGGCGGGATGTTCGGGGGTTAGTTGACT
>Ga0075421_100010300_pt1 | contig 11553 bp, 9 predicted proteins | sample SoiMetdeltSBSDD5_FD_75292 | JGI IMG/M metagenome (GOLD analysis project Ga0075421, IMG submission 75292) | Bulk soil microbial communities from a Populus tree surrounding site in Tennessee, USA - Soil MetaG P. deltoides SBSDD5 | ecosystem: Environmental > Terrestrial > Soil > Tree plantation...
CGCCTGACGACTCGATCAAGGGACAGGGCGCCGCCGGCGACATTCGTGACGGCATGTTCGTGGCCGAATTCGCGGGTGTGTACAACGTCATGGCTGTGAGCGGCCAGGCGACCGCCCGGAAGGCCGTCGACGTCCGACCCCGCGAGGTCATGAAGAGCGTGAAGGTCCTGGGGCGCGGGACGGTCACCCACGTCAACACGTCGGACTTCTGGCCGTTCACCGGCAAGGATGGCCGGGACTACGCGCTGCTCGGGACCTGGGGTGGTGACGGCTGGACCTACGTCTTCGACATCACCGACCAGACGAACATTCGGAAGACCGACTCGATCCAGGTGGACGCGCGCGTCGTCAACGACGTGACGGTGTCGCCGGACGCGCGCTATGGCGTCATCACGCGTGAGGGGGCGTCGAACCGCGTGAACGGTGTCGTGCTCCTCGACCTGTCGAACCCGGCGCACCCGACGATCGCATCGCGCTTCGACGAGCAGCTCACCGGCGGGGTGCATAACGCGTTCGCGACGAACGACTATCTCTACGCGATCTCCGGCGGGGACAAGTACGTCATCATCGACGTCCGTGACCTCAAGACCCCGAAGTACGCGGGCGAGTACAACCACCCGAATTCGCGCATCCACGACGTGTGGGTGAACGACGGCATTGCGTACTCGTCCGAGTGGGGCACGGGCGTCGTGGCGGTGGACGTCGGCAACGGGAAGTACGGTGGCACGCCGCAGAAGCCGGTGCTCGTCGGCACGTTCCCGACGACGAGCGGCGCGACGCACGAGATCTTTCCGTACTTCCAGAAGTCGACCGGCAAGGTCTACCTCTTCCTCGGCGATGAGGTGATGAGCCGGAAGGGGAAGGTGTGGGAGGGCACGGACTACATGGCCACGTTAGGCCAGGCCGGCGGCCTGCCGCAGACGTCGGCGGGGTACACGGCGATCGTGGACTTCACCGACCCGAAGAACCCGAAGCAGGTCGCCCGTTACGAGCAGCCCGAGTTCGGCTCGCACGACATCATCGTGCAGGACGACGTGCTCTACCAGGCCTATTACGACGGCGGCTTGCGCGTCGTGGATGTGTCGGGTGAGCTGATGGGCAACCTCGCGCGGCAGCAGCGCGAGATCGCGGTGTGGAAGCCCTTCGACCCGCAGGGGCGTACGGCGAATGCGTCGTTCGTGATGAACGCGATGCCGTGGAAGGGGAACGTACTCTTCACGGACTTCAACACGGGGCTCTGGGCGGTGAAGCTGGAGCCGAGGAATCCAGTCGTTCCATAACGTCAGGAAACGGGAAACGAAGTGAAAGGCGACGGCTGATAGGCTCGAGCTGATGGCTGACTGTCGATGCTGATGGCTGACTGCCAAGGCTGACGGCTGAGCGCCGATGCTGACGGCTGACTGAGAGCAAGGAGCGAGGAACTCCGCCCGAGCCCTCAGCACCCGCAGTCAGCCATCAGCACCCGCAGTCAGCCATCAGCGCAGTTCCGACTCCCGATTCCCGATTCCGACATGGTCCGTTCGCTCGTCCTCTTCCATCTGTCGGGCGGAGCACGCGTTGCCGCGCGAAACGCCATCGCCACCATCTGCGCGGTCATCATCATTCTCGGCTCCGCCCCCGATCCGTTGGTCTGGCTCCGCTTCCTCGCGCTCGGAGTGGCCGGCGCGGGATTCGGGAGCGGACCGCTGATTGGTCTCACCGTTCTCGCCTACGCCCTCGCCCGCGATGCCGTCCCGCGCCTAACGTTGGGACTCGGCGGCTGGATGCGATCCCTGAGCGTCGGGGGCGCGCAACACCGGCGCGGTGTCGTGTTCGGGCTCCCGATCGTCCAGCTCCCTCTACTCGCGGCGGTGCTCCTCGCAGTCGGACTGACGCTGTCCGTGTACCGAGTGCCGTTGTCGTGGCCGAAGCTTCTTGGCGCGGTCGTCACACTCGTCGCCGCAGGGGCGACGGCGGTGCCGTCTCGGCGCTGGCCGGTCGCGCTGCCCCTCTTCGCGGCGTCTGCGCTTCTCGCGTCCCTTGGCCGCTGGGACACGCTCGCCGCGTCGCTCGCGCTGTTCGCCATCGGCGATCTCGCCGCCGGCGCTCTGCGCTTTCCGGCGCGTCGAGCGGCCGTCCCGACCCCGGCGGCACCCGGTACGCTCCGGATGTTCCGCTTCACCTGGCGCGCGCTCGGGTGGCGCTTGCTCGGACCGGCCCCCTTGCCCGCGTTCGCGCTCGCGGCGGCGTGGTTCTACACGCGAAACAACGAGCTCGGGCCGGCTGACACCGCCTTCGTCGCTCGGCTGTGGAGCGTCATCGCCCTGGCTCTCTACGTTGGGGCCGTCGGAGATACGATCGCGTCACGTCGCCCACCGTGGCCGTGGATCCGATCGCTGCCCTGGCCCAGCCTGGACCGCGCGATCGACGACGCGATCGCCGTCGGCGCGCCCGCGGTTGTCGTAGCACTCGCCGTTGCCGTCGTGGACGCGCGAACGGTCGTGATCGCACTCGCGTCGATCGCCCCGCTTGCCTCGCTCGCCGTCTGGCTCCTCCACGGCGCGCGGCGGCGCCTAACACGCGTGAGCGGGCCGATGATCATCGTCGGCAGCGGCCTCGCCACCGCCGTCGCGTTCTGGCCCTGGATCATCGTCGCTGCACTCGCCGCCACGCCGCTGTTGGTCCGCCTCGCCGCGCGGCGCGACCGGCGCGAGGTTGTCACCGGGTGGAAGGAACTGCACCATGACGCAACGGGCGACTCGCTTGCCTGGAGCACTCGATGATCACCCTGCGAGGCGTGCGTTTCAGTTACGGGCGTGCCATCGCCCTGCAGTGCGACACGCTGGAGATCGACGCCGGCGTAACGCTGCTCCTCGGGCCTAACGGCGCGGGGAAGAGCACGTTGCTCAAGCTCGTCGCCGGAGTGGAGCAGCCCACGGCCGGCACCATCGCCATCGACGGGCACGATCTCTGGCGGGACGAGGTCGCGGCGCGCGCCTCTCTCGCCTACGTCCCTGAGCACCCTGACCTGACACCGTACGCCACGGTGGGTGAAGTGCTGGGCCTCGTCTGTCGGTTGCGCGGCCGGCCGACCGAGGATGGCGTGCGGGCCCTATCGACCGTTGGCCTCGACGGACTGGGCGACCGGTCCGTGCGCGAGCTCTCGATGGGCCAGCGGCGCCGCGCCGTCCTGGCCGCCGCATTCATCGGCGAACCGACGACATTGCTCCTCGACGAGCCACTCGAGGCCATGGACCGCGCCATGCGCGCGTGGCTGACGTCGTGGATCACTGACGCAAGCGCGCGCGGAGCAACGGTGGTGATCGCGACCCACGACATCGAGCCGTTCGTCGATCTCGCCGTGCGCGCAGTGGTTGTGACGCGCGGAGCTCCGGAGCTTCTGGCCCCGCTTCCGGGCGATCGGGTTGTACGCCGCGGTATGCTCGACGCGTCGGCCCGAGGCGTCGCTTCGGTGTGATCGTTCGGCTAGGTTAGAACTATGGCTCAGCACACGCTCTTCGTTCGGTCGACGCTCGCTACCGCTCTCGCCAGCGCGACGCTCGTCTCCGTATCGTGCGCCCGCAATCCCGCGCCCGAGCAGCAGCCCGCCAGTGCGACGGTTGCATCGATGCCGCCGCGCCCGGCGCCTGTCCCGCTGCCCGCGCCGTCGACACGCGCGGCTCCGTTCGATCCCCGCACACCGCTGACGCCAGCGCAGACGAAGTGGATCGACAGCACACTCGCCTCGCTGCCGCTTCGCGAACGCATCGGCCAGATGGTGACGGTCTGGGTCCTCGGCGACTACACGAGCAATGGCGACTCGTCGTTCGCCGAGGTGCGCCGCTGGATCGAGCGTGACCATATCGGCGGCGTGAGCATGTCGTTAGGCACGCCCATCGAGGTGGCGGCGAAGATCAACAGCATGCAGCGCATCTCGCGCGTGCCGCTCATCGCGTCCGCCGATCTCGAGCCGGGCCTTGGCCGTCTCGAGGGCGGCGTCTTTACGCACTACCTGCTCGAGGCGGGGAGCGCGACGGTGTTCCCGAGCGCCATGGCGATTGCCGCTACGGGACGCGACCAGGATGCCTACGACGCCGCGAAGGTCATTGCAACGGAGGCGCGCGCCGTCGGCATCCAGATCAACTTTGCGCCCACAGTGGACGTCAACAACAACCCGTCGAACCCAGTCATCAATACCCGGTCGTTCGGTGAGGACCCGGAACGCGTCGCACGGCTCTCGGCGGCGTTCGTCCGCGGCACGCAGGAGGGCGGCGCCGTCTCGACGGCAAAACACTTCCCTGGCCACGGCGACACCGACGTCGACTCGCACGTGGGGTTGCCCGTCGTCGGCGCGAACTGGGCGCGTCTCAACACGGTCGAGCTGGTCCCGTTCCGCGCGGCCATCAGCGCCGGCGCGGGGATGGTGATGACCGCGCACATTGCGTTGCCGGCGGTCGAGGGTGACTCCACGACGCCGGCCACGCTGGCACCGCGTATCATCACCGGCGTCCTGCGCGACACACTGCGTTTCCGCGGCGTCGCGATCACCGACGCGATGACAATGGAAGGTGTCGGTAAAGGGTACGGCGTCGAGGAGAGCTCCGTACTGTCGGTGAAGGCTGGCGCCGACATCATTCTCAAGCCCAGCGATCCGACGAAGGCGATCGATGCGGTCCTGGCCGCCGTCGAGCGCGGCGAGATCTCGCGCGCCCGCATCGACTCGGCCGCACGTCGTGTGTTGGAGCTCAAGGCTCGCACCGGCGTCGCGTTCCAGCCCATCGTCGACCTCGAAGCGCTTCGCGAAGTCGTCGGGTCGCCCGCGCATCGCGCGACCTCGGCGGACATCGCGCGGCGCGCGGTGACCTTGCTGCGGGACAATGCAGCGCTGCTGCCGGCGGCCGGTCGCCGCGTCGCCATCGTGCAATACATGCCCGAGACCGAGCTGCGCGCCGGAAAGATCTTGAGCACTGACCTCCGCGCGGGGATTCCCGATGCGAGTGTCTTCAAGATCTCGCCCGCGACGTCGCCGACGGATCTGGACTCGATCGCGCGGCAGGTGGCAGGCTCGGATCGCGTTGTCGTCGCCGCGTACGTGCGCCGGATCGAGGGCGAGGGCCGTCCGGCCGTCCCACCACACGTTGCCCGCTGGATCGACGCGCTCGCCGGTCGTGAGAAGGTCATCGCCGTGGCGCTCGGGAATCCGTACCTGATTCGCCAGTTCCCGAACGTGTCGACGTACCTGGTGACGTACGGCGTCGGCGACGCGCTCGAGCGCGCGGCGGCGGCGGTTGTCCTCGGCCGAGCGCCAGTGACGGGGACGTCACCCGTCTCGCTCCCTGGGTTCTTCAAGCGGGGGGACGGCATTCAGCGAACACCGAGCGGAACACGTTAGGCGCGTTTTTCAAGGGGTCAGAGTTGTTGAAAGTCGAGGCCTCGACTTTCAACAAACTCTGACCCCTTTGAACGATCTTGGATTATCGGACCGCACCGGCTGAGGCTTTCCGGGCCCGTGCTTGTTTCGTCTTCGCGGCCCGAACGCGGTAGTTCATGAAAACACACCCGCCATCGAGGACACGCGACTCGGTGAGCTCGAGCGCGATTCTTCGCCCCGCGTCGCGGAAGAATGGTACCCCCGACCCGAGAAGAATTGGGTGAACGTTCAGCCCGACTTCGTCGATGACTCCCGCCGCGAAGAGCGACTGCGCGAGCTCCCCTCCACCCATCACGCAGATCCCCCTCCCGGGCTGTTCCTTGAGGTGACGTACGAACTCGCCGGGGTCCTCCGACACGAGGTGAGCCCCGTGTCCCACCGAGCGAAGCGTCCGAGAGAAGACGTACGTCGTGATGCCTGACATCTCGCCACCGCCACCCCCTCCCCCCCCTCCCCCACTCGCCATCGCGACTTCCCACGTCTTTCGACCCATGAGCATGGTGTCGATCGTCGCCCAATACTTCGCCATGATGTCCTGCACGTCACGACTGAAGTGCAACCAATCCATTGAGCCGTCGCTTGGCGCGATGAAGCCGTCGAGACTGCAGGCCGCGCCGTACGTCACGATACGCATCGCGAGATCCTCGTTTCCCATGGTGGACCGATGTGGTGTCGAGGCCGGCGTCGGTCTATACTACATCGGCGTTTAGTTTCAAACTATATTGCCGTTTAGAAACGTCAAGACTCCGTGAGCCCACGCCCCCGCAAGGTCACCGACGACCAGGTCTTCGCCGCCGCGCACCGCGCGACGATGCGACTGGCCCCGAGCGAGCTCACCCTTGCGGAGATCGCGGCCGAGGCGGGCGTAACGGCCGGGGCGCTCGCGCAGCGGTTCGGGTCAAAGCGCGCGCTGCTTCTCGCGCTGTCGCGCGCCGCCGCCGCGTCATCGGACGGGTTCATCGGCCAGCTGCGTGCGTCGCACCGCTCGCCGCTCCGCGCGCTGCGCGCCTACGCCGAATGCATGGCGGGACTCGCGCAGTCGCCTGCGGCGCTCGCTCGCAACCTTGCGTACCTGCAGATCGACCTCGCCGACCCCGACTTCCGAGAACAGCTCGGGATCCAGGCGCGAGCGACGCGCGCCGGCCTACGTGACCTTCTGCGGGACGCCGTCGCCGCCGGTGAGCTCCGCACTGACACGGACGTCGATGCGCTCTCGCGAACGGTCGAGATCACCGTGAGCGGGGCCCTGATGACGTGGGCGATGTACGAGGACGAGGGACCCGCCGACCGCTGGATCCGCGCCGCCGTTGACGCCGTGATCGCTCCGTATCTCACGCGGCCCACACCGAAGGCGCGACGGTAGCCTACGGTTCATCCCAGAATCGTTGCCGTGAATGTAGAAAGGCGACACATTGTCGTCACCTTTTCAATGAACGGACCTCATGCAGGGCGAAGCCCGAACGCGGGCACTCCAGCTCGACCTCCGACACTTCCGGCTCGTCGCCGCCGTGGCTGAATCCGGAGGTCAGACGCGCGCCGCACGTCGACTGAACGTGACACAGTCCGCGCTCAGTCATCAGCTCCGCGAGCTCGAGGCGAGGCTCGGCGCGCCCCTCTTCATTCGGGCGAGTCGTCGGATGGTGCTCACCGCCATGGGCGAGCGAGTCCTCGCGTCCGCCCGTCGCGTTCTCCATGAAGTCGAGACGCTCGAACGCGACCTCGCTGCGGCCGAAAACATCGGCGGGGCCGGCGTCGTTCGCCTGGCGACCGAGTGCTACACGTGCTACCACTGGCTCCCGGCGGTCGTCACGGCGTTCCGCCAGGAATGGCCCGGTGTCGACGTGCGAATCGTCGCTGAAGCGACGGCGGATCCGGTGCGGGCGCTGCTGGACGGAGCCCTCGATCTCGCGATCGTGGCGGGCGATGTGGATGAGCGGCGACTGGGATGCACCTCGCTTTTCGAGGATGAGCAGGTCGTCGTCGTGGCGCCCAATCATCCGCTCGCGCGGGAGCCGTTCGTCGCGCCTGCCGACCTGCGGAACGAGCACCTGATCCTCTACACCACGCACAGCTCGGAGAGCTCCGTCCTGCGTGAGGTGCTGCGTCCAGCGGGGGTCGAGCCACGCCAGCTCACTCGCGTGCAACTGACCGAGGCCATTGTCGAGTTGGTGAAGGCGGGCCTCGGCGTGAGCGTGCTCGCGCGGTGGGCCATCGCGCCCCAACTTCGCGATAGGTCGCTCGTGGGCGTGCCGCTCACGTCTCGCGGATTCCACCGCCGGTGGTGGGCAGTGACCCGGCCTCACGAGACGGCGCCAGCGTACCAGCAAAGCCTGCTCGAGCTGCTTGGCCGCCACCTGCGCGGCGGTCCCCCACCGGCCGCGGAGCTACAGCTACGCGCGTGAGGTGGACGGCGCGGCCGTGATGGTTCGGCGCCGTTAAGGTTGGCCAGCGCCGGCCACGTGATCGTGACCGGGATCTCGACCGTCACGGGCGCAGCGCTGGGCGTCGTGGGTGCGCGCGCCGCCGGAGGCCGACTCGTCACGCCGGGTCGCGCCTCATCACGCTCTGCTGTTTGGGGCCCGAGTGCCGACGGACATTCGCGCCATGATCGCGCGCGCCTTCACACGGCTCACCGCACTCGGTGCTCTCATTGGCTGCCTCGGAACGAACCAGCCGGCGGGTCCGAGCCTCCCGTCGCGTGATGGCCGGCCGATCCTGTTCATCGGCAACAGCCTAACGTATTACAACGACCTCCCGCTCATCGTCGAAGCGCTTGCGGATTCGGTGCCGGGAATTGACCGCGGAGCAGCGGCTGGCCGTCAGTATCGCCGCCTATCCCGACTACGCGCTGTTCGATCACTGGAACGACGGCACAGCGGTTCGGGCGCTGGAACGCAACCGGTGGAATACGGTCGTCCTGCAGCAGGGCTCATCCGCGCTCGATGAGAGCCGTGTGCTCCTGCGCGAATGGACGAAGAGGTTCGATGAGAAAGTGCGGGCGGCAGGTGCACGCACCGCGATGTACGCAGTGTGGCCCAACGCGAGCCGCCAGTTCGACTTCGATCGCGTGAACGAGTCCTATACCCTCGCCGCGACGGACGTGAACGGCATGCTGTTCCCGGTCGGCGAGGCGTGGCGCGCTGCCTGGCGCCGCGACGCCAACATGGTCCTCTACGCTCCCGATGGTCTTCACCCCTCGATGCGCGGTTCCTACGTCGGCGCCCTGGTCATCGCCTCGATGCTGCTCGAGCGCTCGCCGATCGGCATGCCGGCGCGCCTGACGTTGCGGAGCGGGGGCTCGATCTCGATCCCCGCCGAAGACGCCGCGATCCTCCAGCAGGCCGCCGCCGAGGCGATCGAGAAGTTCGGAAGACGCTAGGCTAGTAGATGTAGACCTTCGTCCCGACAGGCACCATCTCGTACAACCACTCGATGTCCTCGTCGCGCAGGCGGACGCACCCATGGGTCGCCGCCGTGCCGATCGACGCCTTGTACGGCGTGCCGTGGAGGAGGAAACCGTTCCCCGTGTCGAGCATGTGTTTGCCGAGTTGGCCGTCGATCCGGCGGTTCACCGATCCGATTGGTGGGATGAACAGCGTACCGTCGAAGATGATGTGCTCGTCCGTCGGCAGCACCGCGAACTCACGCGTGACCGGATCCACGACACCCACCTCCCCGTTCCGCGTCTCGAGCCAACGCCCGTCGCTCAGCATGGTCTTCCCGGGCCCCATGGGCGCGAGCTTGAGCGAATGCTCCCGCGCCGTCTCGGCGTAGTGCCAGTCGGGTGGACTCCAAACGGGCTGCTCTCGCTTGGCGAGCACGGTTCGAATCCCGCGAGGCGTCTCGAAGCGCCACGTTCGCCCCTCGTACTCCAGGCTTTCGTCCGTCGACACCGCAACCTGGGCGCCGAGCAGCGTGTCGGGCCCGATCAGCGCCCAGAGCTTTCGGTCGTTGAGTGAGATCACGATGCGCAGGTCGCGGGCGTTGTCCGCCGCGATGCGCGTCCTCATCGACGTGACGCTGTCTGCGCGCGAGCGAAACGTCGGGATCGGGGCACCGGACCGCGCCAGCGAATCCGCCATCGCTCGCACCGACGCCGCGATTGTTGCTGCATCGATCGATCCGTCGAGACCGCCCGCATTCGCGCTGCGCTTGCCCTCGATCGGGTCACCTGACGCCGTCGTGACGAGGCTGCCCATGATCGTGCTCGGCGTGACACGGGCCAGCAACGCGCTATCGCCGCGGGTCGACTGTGCGCTGCCTAACGACGAGAACGCGGCGAGCGCGAGCAGCGCGAGCGTCGCCACGCCCGCGACTGCCCGTGCCGCGTGCTCCCCGCGGGCGTTCTGCAACACCAGCGGTTGGGCGCGCCGCCCACCGATATTCCGGCGGTCGGCGCGGCCCAGGTCCCGGGACATCGTTACCGCCACTTCACACCGATGACCACGGGTACCCATCGCGTGTTCTCCCCATCGGTGAACACGTTCGTGTAGCGCGACTCGAGGAACAGGCTGGCGCCACCGATCGGGAAGGCCAGACCGGCGCCGCCGGTGAGGCCGCCCTTCGTGACCGGGTTGCCTTCGAACGCGCTCTCAGGATCGTTGTCGCTGCGATCGGTGTTGTAGAAGTCCGTGAAGCGGTAGACGCCGCCGCCACCGATGAGATACAGCGCGCCACGCCGGCTCTCGCCGAAGCGGAAGAGATCGAGCGTCGCGTTCGCGGTGCCCGACCAGATGCTCGGGTCGTCGGGCTGAGTGCCACCCAGGTCATCGCGGCCATTCAGACGGCCGTAGCTCAGATCGAATCGCAGCCCGAACGCGCTCGCCTGCGGCTGCCATCCGATCGGGACGGTGACGTTGAACCCCGTCTTGTAAACGTCCTCCACGGTGCCAGTCGGGATGTTCGGGCCGCCGCCGAGTCCGAGGTACCAGCTGCCACGACGCACTTCGAAGGCGTCGGTGCTCATCGTCGTGGTCGGCGTGGGAACCGTGTCCGTCAACGCGGCCTGCCGCGCGCGCGCGATCGAGTCGGCGCGAGCTACCGAGTCACGGGCGATCGAGTCCTGCCGCATGCGCTCCAGGCGCGCGAGAGAATCCGCGCGGGCGATGGAGTCCTGCCGCATCCGCTCCAGGCGCGCCAGCGAATCGGCACGCGCGATCGAGTCTCTGATAAATGCGGAATCACGGCGGGCAACTTCACCACCGGCTTCCTTTGTCACGCGGACACGCTGCTGCGACGTCGGCCGGCGCGTCGTGTCCGCCTGCGCCGATGCCGTCGTGGCTCCTGCAACGACAAGCGCCGTCGCCACAACGCTCGCCAACGAAAATCGAACATTCATACGTTCCTCCCCACACTGTCGCCCTGACGTCAGGCCCCGAGGGCGATTGGCGGGCGGGGCTTCCACCTCCTTCGACGTGGCCGGGCGAATCGGTGTCGCCTTCACCAGTGCCGCCCTCAGCGGCGCCCCGAACGGCTCGAAATGGCCGCTGCACCGCGGCCCAGAGAAAGCATTCACCGTGCCGCGGGAAACGGGCATGAGCCGCGCGTACCGCCCTGGGTGAGTTAGGCAGTCATGTCGGCCTATTTGACCGACTGCGGCGTAGACCAGCTGCCCTCGCGCCTAACGCGCTCGGGCGCACGAGCGGGCTCGACTGCACACGGTAGAGCCCGCCTAACGCGTAAACCGTGGCGGCGGAGCCAGCTGCGAGCAGCGGAAGCATGCAGCGTGCGCCAGAACCGCAACACTAGCAGGCAGCCCGCAGCGCCCCACGCGCAACCCGCCGGTGTCAGCTGTCCGTGCTGAGGCACCCAATTGACGGGACAGGCACCGTGCCATAGCTCTAGCGTATGCCACCACGCACACCGCAGCGGCCTGGGGAGCGGTGAGCACGACTGACCGAGGAGGAATCCGTGACAGACAACCGGACGCCGAAGACCGACCAGACGCTGGATGCCGAAGCGATGACGGGCACCGAAGACCATACGTCGGATCCCGTCGGTGGGCAGCCGCGGAGCGGCCGCACGAGACGGGACTTCGTCCTGGCCGCGTCGGCGGGTGTGGGCGCACTGCTCCTCGGCCGCCGAGCCGAGTCGTTCGTACCTCGTTCGATGCCCGCGTCGCTCGGTGCAGCGCAGCCGATCGG
>Ga0075421_100010304_pt1 | contig 11550 bp, 12 predicted proteins | sample SoiMetdeltSBSDD5_FD_75292 | JGI IMG/M metagenome (GOLD analysis project Ga0075421, IMG submission 75292) | Bulk soil microbial communities from a Populus tree surrounding site in Tennessee, USA - Soil MetaG P. deltoides SBSDD5 | ecosystem: Environmental > Terrestrial > Soil > Tree plantation...
TAACGCCCTTCGCTTCGCTCGGGAGATTTAGGAGAAGCGCGTGAGCCCGCAGCCCGTGGACACCCTCAAAGGGTTTGGCGTGACCTTCAAGCAGATCTTCAAGAAACCGATCACGCAGCAGTATCCCGAGCTCAAGCGGCCGGTCTACCCGCGCTTCCGCGGCAGGCACCGGCTCTGGCGGCACCAGAACGGGCTGGAGAAATGTGTCGGCTGCTCGCTCTGCGCGGCCGCCTGCCCGGCCGACTGCATCCGCGTCGTCGCGGCCGAGAACACGCCGGACAACCGCGTCTCCGCGGGCGAGCGCTACGCGCGGATCTACGAGATCAACATGAGCCGCTGCATCTTCTGCGGCTACTGCGAGCTCGCCTGCCCGTTCGACGCGATCACGCTCGGCAACGAGTACGAGCTGGCCGAGTACGACCGGGACGACCAGATCTACACGAAGGACATGCTGCTCGCCGAGCCGATCAAGAAGGTTCCCGTCGCCGACCGCGAGCTCTACGACACGCCGTTGCCCTACTACCACGAGCACTCGTAGTGGGAAACGTCGTCGTCTGGGTCGTCTGGGTCGTCGCCGCGTTCGCCTGCATCTCTTCGGGGATCGCGGTCGTGACCTTCTCGAACCCGTTCTACTCGGCGCTGGCGCTGATCGGGAACCTCGCCTCGCTGGCGGTTCTCTACCTGCTGCTCTCGGCCGAGTTCGTGGCCGCCGGGCAGGTGCTCGTCTACGCGGGCGCGGTGATGGTGATGTTCCTCTTCGTCACCGCCTACCTGGGCGGACGCGCCGACGCGCCTTGGGCCGGAGGACCAACCTGGCAGCAGATCGGCGGCGTGCTGGCCGCCGGCGCCATCCTCGTCGAGGTGATCGTCGTGATCGGCCTCAAGGCCGGGGGCAAGCTCTCGCACGAGGCCAAGATCGAGTCAGGCTTCGGCTCGCCGCACGAGATCGGGCGGCTGTTCCTGACCGACCACCTGCTGGCGTTCGAGATCACTTCCGTCGTGCTGCTGGTCGCGGCCGTCGGCTCCGTGATTCTCGGTGCTCACGCGCATGCCCGCGGCGCGCTCGTGGAACGGGGGAAGGAGGCCGGTGCAGGGACCTGAGGTCGCCTGGTACCTGGTAGTCGCGGCCTTCCTGTTCGCGACGGGGGCGCTCGGCGTGCTGCTCCGCCGCAGCCCGTTGATCGTGCTGCTTTCGCTCGAGATCATGCTCAACGGCGCAAACCTCGCGCTGATCACCTTCGCCCGACACCAGGGTGACGAGACCGGACAGATCTTCGCGCTCGCGGTGATGGCGGTGGCCGCCTCGGAGGTCGTCGTCGGCCTCGGCCTGATCGTCGCGATCGCCCGCAAGCGCATCGACCTCGACGTCGACAAGCTCAACGTCCTGCGCGGGTGATCACCGCCGCCTGGATCTGCCTGGTCGCCCCGCTCGCCGCGACGCTCGCGATCACGCTGCTCGGGCAGAGCCTCTCGCGGCGCGCCGCAGGCTACCTCGCAACGGCCTCGGTACTCGGCTCCTTCGCCGCGGCGGTCGTGGTGTTCGCGAAGCTCTGGGGCGAGTCGCCGGACAGCCGCTCGCATGCCTCGACCGTCTGGGAGTGGCTGAACGCGGGGTCCTTCCACGTCGGCCTGCGGATCCTCGTCGACCCGCTCAGCGTCTTCATGATGCTGATCGTCTCCGGAGTCGGGTTCCTGATCGTCGCCTACTCGATCGGCTACATGGACGGCGACGACGAGGAGCGCCGGTACTTCGCCTACATGGCGCTGTTCGTCTTTTCGATGCTCTTGCTCGTCCAGGCGGGCAACCTCGTGATCCTGCTCGCCGGCTGGGGGCTCGTCGGCCTCAGCTCGTACCTGCTGATCGGCTTCTGGCACGACCGACCATCGGCGGTGGCGGCCGCGAAGAAGGCGTTCATCATGAACGCGATCGGCGACGCGACGATGGCGCTCGCCATCTTCATTCTGATCCAGCACCGGCAGACGCTGAACTTCCCGGACGCGTTCGCCGTAGGCCCTGGACACGGCTGGCTCGTCAATCTCGTCGCGCTAGGGCTGCTCGGCGGCGCCGTGGCCAAGTCGGCGCAGATCCCGCTCCAGACGTGGTTGCCCGACGCCATGGAAGGGCCGACGCCGGTCAGCGCGCTGATCCACGCCGCGACGATGGTGACCGCCGGCGTCTACCTGATCGTCCGCACGCACCCCGTCTTCGAGCAGGCCCCGCGGGTGCTGGAGCTCGCCGCCGGGCTCGGCGCGGCGACGCTGCTGATGGCCGGCCTGATCGCGCTCGTGCAGACGGACATCAAGCGCGTGATCGCCTACTCGACGATGTCACAGATCGGCTACATGTTCCTCGGCGCAGGGCTCGGGGCGTACGGGAATGCGATGTTCCACCTGATGACGCACGCCTTCTTCAAGGCGCTGCTCTTCCTGGCCGCCGGCATCGTCATCCACGCACTCGCTGACGAGCAGGACATCCGCAAGCTGGCCGGAGTCGGTGGCGCGCTGCCGTGGACACGTCGGGCGTTTCTGATCGGCTCGCTGGCGCTGGTCGGGATCCCGCCCTTCGCCGGCTTCTTCTCGAAGGACTCGATCATCGCCTCCGCGCTCGGGCGCGGGTGGTATGGGGGAATCCTCTTCGCGGTCGCGCTGGCCGGGACGTTCCTGACCGGTGTCTACGCGTTCCGGCTCTACTTCGTCGTCTTCCGCGGCGAGCCTTCGGCGTTCGTGCGCGAGCACGTCACGGAGCACGAGCACTCGGGCGAAGGCCCGTTCTCGATGACCGCGCCGGTCGCCGTTCTCGCCGTGCTGTCCGTGATCGGCGGCTGGATCCAGTTCGCGCCTGTCTGGCATCCGGTCTCGGACTGGCTCGACCCGGTCGCGCCGCCGATCGCGACCCCTTCCAACACGGAGGAGGCGCTTGCGAGCCTGTTCGCGCTCCTGCTCGGGCTGTCCGGCATCGGCGTCGCCTGGATGCTCTACGGAGCGCGTCGCTGGTCGGTGCCGCGCTACGCGTTGGGGCAGCGCGTCCTCGAGCACAAGTTCTACTTCGACGAGGCGTACGACATCGCGTTGTACCGGCCTTCGGTGGCGCTTGCGGTCGGGCTGAAGCGCTGGTTCGAGGACCCGGTCATCGGCGGCTCGATCAAGGAGTTCGCGACGGGCATGCGCGACCTCGCTCTCGGGACACGGCGCATCCAGACCGGCCTTGTCCGCACCTACGTGCTCGCGATCGCCGCGAGCCTCGTCGTCCTCATGGTCGTCTTCGTGGCGGTGCGCTAGATGGGCTGGCTCACGACAGCACTGATCCTGCTGCCGCTCGGCGCCGCGATGCTGGTCTGGGTCTTCCCGTGGGATCCGTTCACCGCCGGCGCGATCGCCCTGCTGGCCGCGCTCGGGGAGGTCGGCCTCTGGATCGAGTGCGTCTTCCGCTTCAACTTCGACAAGGGCGGCCTCCAGCTCGACCAGCAAACGAGCTGGTTCAGCGACCTCCACGTCTCCTACCACGTGGGCATGTACGGATTCTCGCTCTGGCTCGTCGGGCTGACCGCCGTCGTGCAGGCGGCGGCGATCATCTACGCCTTCTGGGCCGGACGTACCGGCGCCCGCGCGTACTTCGGGCTGATGCTGCTGCTGACGGCGGCGATCGCCGGGGTCTTCACCGCCCAGGACCTGCTGCTCTTCTACGTCTTCTGGGAGGCGATGCTGATCCCGCTCTACGTCCTGATCGGTGTCTGGGGGGGTCCGGGGCGGCTGGGCGCGACGCTCAAGTTCTTCATCTACACGATGGCGGGCTCGCTCCTGATGCTCGCCTCGATCATCGTGCTCGGGATCTCGCAGGGCACGTTCGACCTGACCGCAACCTGGCAGAGCTCGAGCGACTGGATCTTCCTTGGGTTCGTGGCGGCGTTCGCCGTCAAGGCGCCGCTGTTCCCGTTCCACGGCTGGCTGCCCGACGCCTACCGCGAATCTCCGCCCGAGGTCTCCGCTGTGCTCAGCGGTCTCGTCTCGAAGGCGGCGATCTACGGATTCATCCGGATCGCGATCACGAAGTTCCCCGAGCCGACCAAGGACTTCCGGACGGTGATCCTCGTGCTCGCTGCGATCGGGCTCGTCTACGGGTCGCTGCTCGCCTTCCGGGCGCCGGACATCCGCGGGGTGATCGCCTACTCCTCGCTGGCGCAACTCGGACTGATCACGTTCGGCGTGTTCGCCGTCAACGACCTCGGCCTGAACGGCTCCGTCCTGCAGATGGTCAACCACGGACTGATCTCGGCGGCCCTCTTCCTGCTCGCCGGGGGCATCGAGCGGCGCGCCACCACCGGTGACTTCGCGCGCCTCGGCGGCTTCGCGAGGGGCCGTCCCGTGCTCGCGACCGTCCTAATGACCACCGGGATCATCGGCCTCGCCGTGCCCGGCTCCTCCGCGTTCGCGGGTGAGTTCGAGATCCTGGCGGGAGTCTTCTCGGTCGGGTGGGGCTACGCCGTCGTGGGCGCCGTCGCGATCGTGCTCGCGGCGATGTACATGCTGCGGCTGATCTCGGCCGTGTTGCACGAGTCGCCGGGGCCGGCGGTCTCGCCGGAGGCGCTAGACCTGCGCCCGGCCGAACTGAGCGCGGTCGTTCCGCTGGTCGCCTGCCTGCTGGCGCTATCGGTCTGGCCCGCTGCGATCACGGAGCGGTCGTTCACGAACGACCGCGGGTCGACGGACGTGAGCGCGCAGTTCGAGGCGGCGAAGTGATCAAGACGCCTCACGTCGACTGGTTCGCGCTCGCGCCGGAGCTGTTCCTGCTCGGCGCGGCGGGCCTCGCCCTGATGGCGGCCGTCCTGCTCCCGCGACGGTGGCGGCGCGACTTCGGCGCGCTCGTGGCCGCGCTCGGCTTCGCGGGCGCGTTCGTCTTCGCGATCCTGATCTACATCCACACGCCGGAGGTGCAAAGCGTCATCGCAGACTCCGTGCGCCGCGATCGTCTCGGGGCGCTCGCGCAGGTGATCGTCTGCGGCGCCGGCCTGCTCACCGTCGGCGTCGCCTTCGACAACCGAATGCGCGACGAGCACATCGCCGAGTTCTATGCACTGCTGGCCGCCGCCGGGGCGGGCATGTGCTTCATCGTCACTGCGAACAACCTGATGACGCTCTTCCTCGGGCTCGAGTGGTTCTCGATCTCGCTCTACATCCTCTGCGCGATCGACCGCCGGCTCGAGGGCTCGCTCGAGGCGGGGCTCAAGTACCTGATCATCGGCAGCTTCGGCTCGGCGGTGCTCCTGTTCGGCTCGGCGCTGGTCTACGGCGCGACGGGTGAGATCGCGTTCAATCGGATCGCCGAAGCGATCTCGGCCCAGCACCTGACGGGTGACGCCCTGCTCGTTGCCGGTCTGGCGATGATGATCGTCGGGCTCGGCTTCAAAGCCTCGTTGGCGCCGTTCCACCAGTGGACGCCGGACGTCTACGAGGGCGCTCCGACGCCGGTGACCGGCTTCATGTCGGCGGCGACGAAGACGGCGGCGCTCGTGGTGACGCTGCGGATCCTCCAGGTCGCCTTCCCCCAGGAGGCGCACCTCTGGACGATCGCGCTCGCGGTGATCGCCTGCGTGTCGCTGGCGATCGGGAACCTCGCCGCGCTTACGCAACGCGGCGTCAAACGAATGCTCGCGTACTCGTCGATCTCGCAAGCCGGCTTCATGCTGATCGCGATCGCCTCGGACAACGCGATCGGCGCCCGCGCGCTCCTCTACTACCTGATCCCGTACTCGGCGCTCTCGATCGGCGCATTCGCGGTCGTCGCCGCGCGGGAGCGGGAGCTCGCAGCTCCGGTCACGCTGGACAACCTCGCCGGGATGGGCTGGGAACGGCCGCTGCTCGGGATCTCGATGTGCACCTTCATGTTCGGATTTGCCGGCCTGCCGCCGACGGGTGGTTTCGTCGGCAAGTTCTACGCCTTCTCGGCCGCGTATGAGCACGGCTGGACATGGCTCGTGATCGTCGGCGTCGTGGCGACGGCGGTCAGCCTCTACTACTACCTCGCGGTCGTCCGGGCTATGTACATGCGCCCGGCGGCGGAGCTGCAGCTCGGTGCGGCGGCGCCGGTCGCAGGCGGCGCGCCGCCGCGGGACGCCCTGCTCCAGACATCGGTCGTGCTCTCGCTCGCCGTTGTCGTCGGCTCGTTCATCGCCGTGCAGCCGCTGATCCACATCGCCAAGCTCGCGGCCGAGTCGCTGCCGTTCTAGCCGCGAGAGCCTGGGCCGGTTAGTTCCTGCGCAGTTCGGCGGCGAGCGCTCCCAGCGCCTGCACGCAGAAGACGACTACGCAGGCGACCAGGGCTGACCGCGCCACGGCGGGCACGGACGGGTCGCCGACGGCAGGCGCGCGTACGGCGGTGGCGATGAGCAGCAACCCGAGCACGACCGCCCAGCCGTAGGGATGCGCCGGGTTGCTCTTGCCGTCAAGACGCTCGGAGACGCTCCGGAGCCCGGCGATAGCCGTCACCGGCACGGCAAGGAGCAGGAAGTCGAAGGCGATCGTATGAGCGCCGAAATGGTCGGCGAGGGCCGCCGCGAGAACGAGGGCGATCGGGGCCAGTCGATTGATGCTCGCCGGTTCGTCGGACGGCGCAGGTTTCCTGCGTCGTTCGTTACCCTCGCGCCACCCAACGAGGAGGATGTGAATGCCGGATGTTTCCGTCACGTGGCTCGGCCACGCCGCCTTCCGCGTCGACAGCCCGAACGGGAAACGGATCTATGTGGACCCCTGGCTCGACAACCCGAAAGCCCCCGACGGGGAGAAGGAGCCCGAGCGCGTCGACATCGTCGCCGTCACGCACGGCCACGACGATCACGTCGGCAGCGCGGTGGACATCTCGAAGAAGTTCTCGCCGGAGATCATCGCCTTGATCGAGCTGAAAAGCTGGCTCGGCGACCAGGGCGCGAACATCGGCGAGATGCCTGGCCCGAACAAGGGCGGCACGGTCGACGTCGACAGGATCAAGTTCACGATCGTGAACGCCTTCCATTCGGGCGCGACGCCCGACGGGAGCTACGGGGGCGAGCCGTGCGGCATCGTGATCACCTTCGAGAACGGCACGGCGGTCTACTTCGCCGGCGACACGTGCGTGTTCGGCGACATGCAGTTGATCGGGCGGATCTACCAGCCGGACGTCGCGGTACTGCCGATCGGCGGCCACTTCACGATGGATCCGCGTGAAGCCGGCGTTGCGCTCGAGCTGCTCGGCGTGAGGCAGTGCATCCCCTGCCACTACGGCACGTTTCCGCTACTCGCCGGCACCCCCGACGAGCTGCGGCAGCATGCACCCGACGGCGTCGAGATCCTCGAGATGCAGCCGGGAGAGACGGTCACGGTATGAGAGAGCGCTGGTTCGGCTCGACCGGCAGGCGCGTGCCGGAACTGGTTCTCGAGGGCGACCCGCTCGTGCCGCTCGACGAGGCGCTCGTGCTCGACGACGTCGCCGACGATGACGCGCTTCACCGGGCCCACGAGGAGGGAACGCCGGTAGTCGTGCGCGCCGACTCGGTGGAGCAGATCATCGCGGCGCTGAAGCGGCCGGAGGTGGCATCCGTGCTCCTTCCGACGGACAAGCCCGAGCTGCTCGAGCTGGACTTGCGGGAGCTCACCTATGGCTGAGTCCGTCGTCGCGACGTATTCGATCGCGGCCTGCGACCTCGAGGCCGGCCAGTGGGGCGTCGCGACCCAGTCGAAGTTCCTCGCCGTCGGCTCGGTCGTTCCCTGGGCCGAGCCGCGCGTCGGCGCGATTGCGACTCAGGCCTACGCGAACCCGCGCTACGGCTCGGAGGGCCTGGTCCTCCTCCGCGAGGGCCTGACCGCGGAGCAGGTCGTCGACCGGCTGACGTCGGCGGACGAAGGGCGCGATCACCGTCAGCTCGGCGTGGTGGACAGCGAGGGACGCAGCGCTAGCTTCACCGGCGAGGAGTGTCTCGATTGGGCAGGCGGCAGGACCGGTCCCTGCTATGCGGCGCAGGGCAACATCCTGGTCTCGGCCGCGACCGTGGACGCGATCGCGGAGACGTTCGAGGGCTCTTCCGGCGCCCTGGCCGACCGGTTGCTCGACTGCCTGGATGCCGCGCAAGCGGCGGGCGGCGACCGGCGCGGCCAGCAGTCTGCCGCGATCCTGGTCGTCGAGAAGGACGGCGGCTACGCGAAGCTTTCCGACGTCGTCGTCGAGCTACGCGTCGAGGACCACGAGCGCCCGCTCGAGGAGCTGCGCCGGCTCTACCGGCTCCACCACGCACTCTTCGGCGAGACGCCGCGCGACGAGTGGCTGACGGTCGACGCGTCTCTCGCCGACGAGCTGCGCGATCGGCTCGGGAAGCTCGGGTACGAAGGCGATCTCGAGGACGCCTTCAACCGGTGGGCCGGCAACATGAACCTCGAGGAGCGTGTGGACGGCGTCGAAGAGATCGACCCGGTCGTGCTCGAGGAGCTACGGGAGCTGTCGTGAGCGGCTACGAGGTGGTGCACGTCGACGAGCTAGAAGAGCTGCCGATCAGTAATCCCAACGGCGCGTTTGTCCTCCGGCCGGTCCGCCGGCGGTTCGGGATCACCGCCTTCGGCACCAACGCGTACACCGGTGACGCCGGACAGCGTGTGATCGAAGAGCACTTCGAGCGCGATAACCACCAGGAGATGTACGTCGTTCTCCGCGGCCGCGCGACCTTCACGCTCGGAGACGACGAAGTCGACGCGCCCGCCGGGACGATCGTCTACGCGCAGCCCGGGACGAGGCGTGGCGCGATCGCGGCCGAGGACGGAACGGCGGTGCTCGCGGTCGGGGCGAAGCCCGGAGTCGTCTTCGAGCCGTCGCCGTGGGAGGACATCTTCGTAGCGAACGCCTACGCGGACAAGGGAGACCTCGAGGGCGCTCGCGCCCTGATGGCGAGCGCGCTCGAAAAGCACCCAGATGCCTGGCAGGGCTACTTCAACGCCGCCTGCCTCGAGGCTCGCGCCGGCGACCCTGAGCGTGCGTTCGACTACCTCAAGAAGTCGGTCGAGCTCGAGCCGGAGGCGGGCGAGTACGCCCAGAAGGACTCCGACTTCGACTCGATCCGCGACGACGAGCGCTTCAGGTCACTTGTCGCCGGGCAGCCGGAGTCCGGCGGCTAGCTCGCGCAGCGCCGGAACCGGGTCGCCTTCCGGCCGCGCAACGAAGAGCACGGCACCGTAGCCGTCGGCGCCGGTCAGCGAGTCCACGAGCAGCTGCAGCCCCAGGGCGAGCGCGAATCCCTTATGCGCCTGCTCACCCCCGAACGGGACGAGCTCCTCGGGTCCCGCCGCGCCGGTCAGGACATCGCCGTAGGTCACCGCGCCCATCGAGACGTCGGCGACGATCGGGCTACCGTCGGAGCTCGGGATCGCAATCGCGAGCGGGTTCGTGCCGGCGAGCTTCGGGCCGCCGTCGGGATGGCCCAGCCGCGCGGGCGACGTCGCGGTCAGCGCCGCGACGAGACCGCCCTCGGCGAGCGCCCGCACCCAGTAGCCGAGCATCCCGGTCGGGAAGGTGTGTGCGGCGACGATCAGCCTGCCCCGCTCCGGCGGGTCGGCGACCTGCGCCTCGACGATCGCGGCGAGGACGAGGTAGCCGAGTGCCCCGCGGCCGTCCCAGCGCTCGTAGGCGCCCTCCGCGACCTCGATTTCCGGCTGGGCGTGCGGGTCGAGGTCGGGGAGGGTCGCGAGCCAGTCGACGCGCGACAGGCCGTGGCCTGTCTTCCCGCGGCGCTCCGCCTCGAGAAAGTGGCCGGCCAGCGTCGCCGCGTCCTCGGCCGAGAAGCCGAGCGCGCGAAGCTTGGCGGGAACGTCGGTCAGGAGAGGACCGGCAGCGCCTTCACGAATCCGACGCCCTGCTCGCGCCGGGTCTCCGCGACGGCCTCGGCGACCTTGGTGATCGCCGCTGCTGAGGGAGCGTCCGGATCCGTGCTGACGAGCGGCTCGCCCGCATCGCCGGCCTCCCTGAGCGCCGGGTCGAGCGGGATCGAGCCGAGCAGCGCCACATGCAGGTCGTCGGCGAGCTCACGGCCGCCGCCCGAGCCGAACACGTCGCCGCTCATGTTCTCGATCACGCCGAGCAGGCGCATGTTCGTCTTCTGCGCCATCAGCGCTGCGCGGGCGGCGATCTCCTGCGCGAGCGGCTGCGGGGTGGTCACGATGAGCGCCTCTGCGCGCGGCAGGAGCTGGCCGAGTGAGATCGAGACGTCACCGGTCCCCGGTGGCATGTCGACGACGAGCGTGTCCAGCTCGCCCCAGTGAACGTCGGAGAGGAACTGCTCGAGCGCCCGGTGCAGCATCGGCCCCCGCCACATCACCGGGGAGTTGTCGTCGAGGAAGAAGCCGATCGACATCAGTTTGAGTCCGTCCTTGACCGGCGGAACGATCATCTTGTCGACCACGACGGGGCGCTGGCGAATCCCGAGCAAGTGGGGGATCGAATGGCCGTAGACGTCGGCGTCGAGGATTCCGACGCGTTGGCCGAGTGCGCCGAGCGCCGCCGCGAGGTTCACGGTCAGCGACGACTTGCCGACGCCGCCCTTTCCGCTCGCAACGGCGATCACACGCGTCGAGCGGTCGAGAGAGATGCCCTTCGTGCGCTCCGTGACGCCGCCGCGCAGCTTCGCGCTCAACGCCGCCTTCTCGTCGGGCGACATGACGTCGAAGTCGAGCGCGACCCGCTCGACGCCCTCTACGGGGGCGAGCGCCTGCGCGACCTGCTGCTCGAAGCTCGAGCGGAGCGGGCACCCGGCGACCGTGAGCGCGATCGTGACGGTGACGTCTCCCCCTTGGATGCGAACGTCACGGACCATGTCGAGCTCGGTCACCGGCCTGCGCAGCTCGGGATCGATGACCTGCTCGAGCGCCTTCAGGATTTCAGTGCGGTTGGCCTCCACGCGGCTGAGCCTAGCAACGGCCCGCTCACGGCCCGAGCCGCTCCCTGAGCCACAGTCCGTTCCGGACCGCGAACCCCTCCCAGTCGTTGTTGAAGTACGCATAGACGTCGACCTTGCGGCGCCAGCCTTCGATCCGTCGCGCCCACTGCTCGAGCTCCGACTCCGAGTAGTTGCCGCGCCGACCGCGGGAGCCGTGGTGGAAACGAAGGTACGTCCAGTCGGCAGTCAGCTCGTGCGTCTGGAACGGCCGCCGGGGATCGTCGCCGATCACGAGCGCGGCGCCGGCAGTCCGCAGCAGCTCGTAGACCTCGGGCACGAACCAGCTCTCGTGCCTGAACTCGAAGCAGTGGCGGCCGCGCGGCAGGCGCGCCAGCGCCTCGGCGAGCCGCTCGTCGTCCCGGCGGAAGTTTCCGGGAAGCTGCCATAGCACCGGGCCCAGGTTTGGGGTGCGAACCAGCGGCGTGATCCGGTCGTAGAACGTCCTAACTCCCGCGCCCAGGTCGCGCAGCCGTCGGATGTGGGTGATGTAGCGGCTCATCTTCACCGCGAAGAGAAACCCCGGCGGGCTCGTACGCACCCAGTTCGCGACGACCTCGCGTCGCGGCAGGCGATAGAAGGTCGCGTTCACCTCGACGGTGTCGAA
>Ga0075421_100010305_pt1 | contig 11550 bp, 9 predicted proteins | sample SoiMetdeltSBSDD5_FD_75292 | JGI IMG/M metagenome (GOLD analysis project Ga0075421, IMG submission 75292) | Bulk soil microbial communities from a Populus tree surrounding site in Tennessee, USA - Soil MetaG P. deltoides SBSDD5 | ecosystem: Environmental > Terrestrial > Soil > Tree plantation...
GTTTGAAGTTTTCCTCTGCGTTCTCTGCGCCTCTGTGGTGAATATGTCTCAAGATACGATGAACCGCAGCGGCGCAGAGAACGAAGAGATTACGCAGAAGCAGATTAGGACACGACTAAATTTCGAGAAGCTCACGCGGAAAGAACGAGGCTTTGCAACAGAAGAAACATAATAAATATCTTGACACTGTCCAGCGCGGTCAATAACATTTCAGGCCTTCTCACAACTCGCCCAGAGCGTTGGTCCCAGATGATTTTCTAACTTACTAAACTGCGCCTCCGCCGCTCCGCAGGTTATTGAGGGTTATCTCGGCGAGACTTTCAACCAAAAGGTCACCCGACCGCCACTACTGAAGACGGTCTTCGCGCCACAGGAATTTCGCTTCGGCGACCGAAAGCGATGGCGGTGCTGGAGCCAATCCTCAAGTTCGTCCATGTGATCGACGGCTTCACTAACCGTCAAGTCGTCACGCTCACTTCGCTATTACTCAATGAAGACTACACCAGCCGACGGGCAATTATGATCTGAGGCGGCTTATGAATGTCGACCAGAATGCCGAAATACGTCAATCCTGGGAACCGTCTCTCTTACTCGATCCTTTTATTGGGCCAAGCGCGGCAATGCGTGCGATCGAGCAGAAGGCCAAGAAGTTTCTTCTTACAGATCAGCCTGTTCTCATTCAAGGAGAAACGGGAACCGGCAAAGGAGTTTTGGCTGCCTGGCTGCATTACCACGGGGGTCGTCGGGATCAATCGTTTGTCGATTTGAATTGCGCTTCCCTTTGCCGGGAATTGCTGGAATCCGATTTATTTGGCCATGAGAGAGGGGCGTTTACCGGAGCCGTCGCCACTAAGAAAGGGTTGCTTGAAATTGCTCACAACGGCACGGTCTTCCTTGATGAGATCGGTGATCTCGATTTGCAGGTGCAACCGCGACTCCTAAAAGTACTTGAGGAAAATCGCTTTCGCAGGTTGGGTGACGTCTGCGAACGACACGTGAATATTCGCCTCATTACAGCGACGCGCAAAAATCTCGCGCTCCTCGTCCGGAAGCATCAATTTCGCATCGACCTCTATTATCGGATCAATACGTTTTCCATTAAGTTGCCGGCGTTGCGGGAAAGAATCGAGGATATTCCACTCCTGGCTCGAAAGATGCTCAAGAGAATCGCCATCGATCAGGGGCGTAATGAGCTTCTCTTGTCGCCGGAGTTGGAGAAGCGTCTGCAAGCCTATCCCTGGCCGGGAAATTTAAGGGAGTTACGCCAAAGTTTGCAACGCGCGGCCACCTTTTGCGAAAACGCTATGCTCACCGTCGAGGATTTACAGCTTGAGCATGAGCATTTAGCGAACGATTCGACAGTTTCAGAGAAGCGACAGATGACCCTTTCGGAATTGGAGCGCCGACATATCGAACAGGTGCTGCGAATTGAAAATGGGAACGTTGAAAAAACGGCGAAGACACTCGGACTATCGCGTAGCGCGCTTTATGAGCGGATTAAAAAGCACGGAATCAGCCTGTCCGGAATTTCCAAATTGAATCCGGGATTCGGGACGAATGTATAACCGGGTGGGGCGGCCCGTCGAAGTTGCTGGTCCGCGTTTCGTGCACGCTTACCACATAGCCATCATAAACGCGGAACTTCAGGATTGGAGAAACCACATGAAACCTGATGACCTCAATAAACCAAATACGCAAACAATTGAACCCAAAGAAGTCAAAAGCAAGATCCTCTCACGAATCCAACAGCAGCTTAACCGTAAAGAAGGCGAAGAGCCGATCACATACATGAAACACGATGAACACACTAAACAAGATCAGTATTCAAAAGGCCCGGTGCCGATCTCTCCGCTCGCCGTGTAACTCCCTCTTGTCGCCGTTTGCGGCTTTCCAATCAAGTTAACGGTCTGTCCGGAATTCCCAAACTGAATCCTGAATTCAGGAACTAATTAGTAACTGACCAATCGTCCTGAAGAATTTTTGGAGCCAGTAATAAAGGAAACGCAGCCTACGCCAGTACGGTTCGGTAATTGCACTGTCGGTTTCCACTCGCCGGAAGAAACATGTCACTGGGCGCACGGGAGGCGCAACATGTCGCAGCACCGACTGACGGGTGTTTTCGTCGGCCGACGCCAAAGTGATTATTAGGATGTTAGTTTCGGGCCCGAATCCAAAACTTCAGAATGGAGAAACCCCATGAAAGATGAAATCAATGAACCGACTACGCAGACAGATGTAACGCCGGCCCCTGCTGAAGACGAAGGCAATGTCCCTCGCCGTCAATTCTTCGGCAACCTCGCCGGAGTTGTGGGAGCAACTGCCGCCATCGGCGCCATCGGCTTGACGGCGAAGGCGCAGGAACAAACTCAAGACAAAGAAATCAAAAGCAAGATTCTCTCAAGAATCCAACAGCAACTTAACCAGGAGCCTGGTGAAGAGGGAATGGACTACATCAGAACGGATTTACACACTAAAGGCGGTTCATATACAAAAGGGCCGGCCCCGATCCTGCCGATCGCCGAATAATTGTCGACCGCCATTTGCGGCCGCCAATTTCGGGGCAATTTCAATTGCACAGCGACACCGAGAGAATTAAAGATCCGCATTAATTCTCTCGGCGTCATCTTTGCCGCCACCCGACAACACACGCGTTTATGCGCGGCCGTGAGGCGAGGCCGGAATCTCCAATCCCTACCGGAGAAGTTATGCATCAGACTCAAGAGGATCAAGACATTTATCGCGGGTTTTCCTGTCCCTATCAACCATTCAATCAGCGGTTCTTTTCACTACTCGCAGCGCAATACTCTCGCTCGCTGATTGAATTGTTTCTTGACCGTTTCGAACAGCGCTTGGACCAAACGGGCAACGGGGTGACGGAAATGCTTTCCCGCGTCCATGCCGACGAACCGCCGAACGATGAGATCTTCTGGTCGGGGGTGCCGGCGATGATGATGGACTCGTTAACTAATGGCGATACTTTATCGGCGCAGCGGGCCGCCGCCTCATTATTGCTTCATTGTGGCGCGCACGGCGTGAGCGGCGATTGGGAGCTGCGCTTCGATCAGCCATCGATCTTCCTATGGGGATCATATTTATTGCCCGAGTCGGAGCGGCTGATTGTTAATCACAAGCAGGAGACAGTGCGGATTCTGTCGGAAATCAAGGGCTCCAGACATGAATCTCGTTTACATCGGGTGGCGGAAACCGGTGCTTGGCGCTCGGAGGAACTCACACAACTTCCGCTAGTCGCCGATGACGGGTATGCCGTAACGTTATTGCCCGATCGGGTGGCGCCACCATTGCAATGCGACAGCCCAACCCTTTCGCAAATCTCTTCCGCCACGCATGACTCGATCGCGCAGGCCCTTGGACTGCTTAGAGCATTGGCGCCGCGGTACCGTGACTGGGTGACTCGCGTCTTACGCCGCCTGGTTGTTGTCGCGGCGCCGCAAGCCGGGATAATGAGCGGCAATGTTCACGGATATTACAGCATGTTCTACATTTCAGACTCCCGTGTTCCGCTCGTGATCGGTGAAATGCTGGTCCATGAGGCCTCGCATCAATACTTCCATTCACTCACGTCGCTGGAAGATGTGGCCGATCAGACGGATCCGACAACTTATTACTCTCCGTTCGTCAGGCGGCAACGGACGATCGATCGTTTGTTACTGGCCTATCACGCCTTTGCCAACGTCTACCTTTACTATCGCGAATGCCTTGCCTCTCAAGACCATCATGAACGGGCGAGCGCGGAGCTTCGCACGGTCTACAACGACCTGAGCGTCGTAGAAGAAACTCTGATGACGAGCGATAAACTGACGCCGACAGGAAGGGCGCTGATTGAACCGCTTTATCGGGAGCTACACCGTGGCAACTGAGATTAAGGGCCTCGTCGTTAAAATCGCGCAACGCTGCAATCTTAACTGCAGCTATTGCTATATGTATCAGCATGAGGACCAGAGTTGGCGGCAACGTCCTCCATTTATGTCGGAAGAAACGTTCGGTCATTTGTTGACCCGTATTGAGGAGTATTGCGACCGCCGTCCCGGCAGGGAAATGAATATCTCCTTTCACGGGGGCGAGCCCATGTTGATCGGCCCGCAGCGATTCGATCGCATTGCCGGCATGGCAGTGGAGAAGCTGAAGGACCGCGTGAGCCTGGGGATGCAGACCAACGGTACGCTAGTAAATGACGAATGGATTGAGGTGTTGAAACGGCATAACTTGAGAGTCGGTGTGAGCCTCGATGGGCCACCCGAAATTCATGATCTATCACGCTTCGATCATGCTGGACGAGGGTCTTATAGCCAGGTGGTTCAAGGATTGCGGAAACTGCAAGAGAACCGGGTTTTTTCCTGCGTTCTGACCGTAATTAATCCCGGGCAGTCAGGCCTCGAGATCTATAGGCATATTCGCTCTCTCGGCGTGAAAAACATGAACTTTCTCTTGCCGGAGGTGACGCATGACTCAAGACGCCTATTCTATCCGGACTTCAGCGCGACGCCGGTCTCAGACTATCTCATTCCCATTTTTGACGCCTGGTTTGACGAAGATGATCCGAACGTGGTGATCCGTATTTTTAACGCCATCCTCAGCTACCTGATGGGAGGCTCGGCCCACTTCGAAGCGATCGGCAATCATTGCGAAAATTATCTGGTGATCGATACTGACGGGAATATTCAGGCCAACGACGCGTTGAAAGTGTGCGACGACGGGATCTCGGAAAGCGGCTTGAACGTTGCACGACATGGATTCGACGATCTTCATCTCGGGCTGCCTTTAGTCAATCGACTCGTTCATGAGGGGCTGTCGTTGTCGGCGCAATGTCAGGCCTGCGCGGAGCGCGATGTTTGCGGCGGCGGCGCGGTGACAACTCGTTATGCAAAAGCGAACGGCTTCGATAATCCCTCCGTCTGGTGCGCCGACATGTTGGAATTAATCGCGCACATTCGCGCGAGGGTCCGACCCGCGCTGGGTGAGCCGGCGTTCCCTGAAACAGTATGTCAAGTAGAAACGGATCTCCCGGTACCGGCGGCAGCGACAGGGCTCTTTTGAGGAAAGCTCTGAAAGCGGAAGCCCCGGTTATTTTTTTCGTCAACGGCATCGGCGACAACATTCTCAATCTGCCGGCATTGCGCGCATTAGGCGCGCTCTTCGCAGGCGGCTTAAGCCTGATCTGCAGCGGCAGCGATTCATTGTTCGTGTTTGACGACCTGCCGCTGAAGCGGGCAATCAAGATCCGCGTGGAAACATCGGCCTCCGGCCGCGAGTTCGACGCTGACGCGGTCGCGGCCGAGACGGGAAACTGTGATCTGTTTCTCTCGCTTGTCCCATGGCATTCGAAATCATTGACGCGGTTGGTCGAAAAATTACGTCCGCAGATGTCGGTCGGCTTCTTTTCAAATTATGACATTCGGATGCCGCTTAATTTCGATCAACACACCTCCGAACTCGCATTTGACCTGGTGCGGCTGTTTGACGCGCGCAGCCGGCTTCAGGATTTCACCGCCCCACCCTGCTACCCGAATGAGGTGCGGGCAGAAGCGCGAAAACTCCGCGAGCAATTGAGTCCCGGCGCGAAAGTGCTGGCGGTTCATGCCGATACCGGGCAGAAAAAAATGTGGGACGGCGTTAAATTGATGCAGACGCTGGATACCTTTCTCGGTCTTAATAAGGAATTTACTGTCTTGCTGGTCGGCAGGAGCCCGCAACCACTGGATTGCGGGTTATACGGAGATCGCGTTATTCCATGCTATGGACTTCCGTTGCCCATTTCGATGGCTCTGGTAACCGAGGCGGATTTTTTTCTCGGCATCGATTCCTGCATGTTGCACGCGGCAGATTTCGCCGGCGTTCCGAGTGTCGGTTTGTTCGGGCCGACAAGCGCGGCGGAATTCGGCTTCATCGTGGGACCGCATATCGCGATTCAGGCCCCGCACACCATGGCGGAAATCGAAGTGCCTGACGTCACCGATGCGCTCGAATCGTTGCTCGCGGAGCCGCACCAATTTACCGTTCGTTATCTTTCCACACCGCACGTTGAAAAACGAAAACAAGGCATATGAAAAATCTGGGCTTTAAGACGAAACCGCTCATCTTTTCCCTGATCGCCGTCTGTGCGGCGGCGCTGATCTTTTGGCGCGTTGCCGATCCGTTGCCGACCGGCTTCGTGTCGCAAGCGGCCGTCCCCGAAATCGCCGTTGAGAGATTCACCCTCAACAACGGTCTGACTGTGATCATGCATGAAGATCATCGTTCTCCCTGGACGGCAATCAACCTGTGGTACCACGTTGGGACAAGAAATGAGCGGCCGGACAGACATGGCATCGCGCATCTCTCCGAGCATTTGATGTTCACGGGGACGCGACGCGTCAACGTTAAAGAAGACACCGCAAAAGTGTTGAAGCAAATGGGCGTCAAGGGCGCCACCGCGTCAACAGATCATGATCGTACACGTGTCATGATGGATGTGCCCGAGGCGTCTTTCGATGACGCGTTGCGGCTGGCGGCGGAGCTTATGGCGGGGACCGTCGACGGGCTGACGGAAACGAAAGTGGACAGGGCGCGGCGTGAAATCGCACAGGAAGTCGCCCGCAACGATGATTCCCCCTATATTTTCGCGGAAGATTTGCTGAGAAGCCGCATTTATCCGGCCGAACATCCATACTCTCGGCATCCGTTGCGGTCGATTGAGGGGATCAACTCCATTTCTCTCGCGGACGTGAAAGAATGGTTCAGGGCTTATTATTGTCCAGCGAACGCGGTCCTGGTTGTGGCAGGCGATCTCAAGCCGCAAACAGTCCGCCGGCAGGTTGAAAAGTATTTCAGTGGGATTCAGCCGGGTCAAGCGCTCAGCCGAGAGCAGCGTCCGATCCCTGGAGCCGCGCCAATCAAGCGTGAGACGGTCGCGGGAAAGGTACCGCGGCAACGTCTTTACATGGTCTGGAACATTCCGGGATACGCCGAGCCCGATATCGACCGCCTCGATCTGATTCGACATTACTTAACCCTCAAAATCCAAGAGGGCATGCCGCGCGAAAAACCGGAACCCGAAGTCGACATCTCGCTCAAGTCTTATGAGCTCTCCGGAGAGTTTCAAATTCGGCTAACCGCCTCCACCTCCGAGCAACTCCAGTTACTTGAACGCGAAGTCGAGCGGCAAATCAAGGCGGCGATGTTGCAAGGGCCCGCGCCGGCGGAATTGGAACAGATCAAGACGGAACTGTTATCAAGTTTAAGCAGCGATCTGGACCAAGTCGGCGGGTTCGGAGGAAAAGCCGGGCTCTTAGCCATTTCAGAAGTATTTGCCGGCGACCCCCATCATTACAGGAAAGCTTACCAACGCATGCTGGAGACAACGCCAGCGCATGTGAAAGCCGCTTGTTCCCGTTGGCTGGCCGCAAGCCCATATGTTTTACATGTGAAGGATCAATAGAAGACGTCATGAGGACAAGTCCGAAAAGTTGTCAGACGCTTGATTGGAAGATCGAGCAATGCGCTGATTTTCTTCAATGGCATGGGGACAGCGATTTCAAAATATATTGTGGGAGCAGTGATCTTAAAAAAGAGGATTTGGCCTCTGGCATAACTCGACAAATCTTCGGATCGCTGATTGACCTTCATTCAGAGTGCAACGGTACAACGATCCCGAATAAATAACGCTTTATCCGCATCAGGATTTGGAGGCACGAACATGACTGCCGAGATCGCACTCGTCAACATGCCGTTTTTCTCGATTTCGCGCCCCTCGTTAGGTTTGAGTCTCTTGGCGGCGGGGCTGGAACGGATCGGCTATGCCGCCGATATTCACTATCTCAATTTATTATCGGCTTCGATCATCGGACACGATCTCTACAGTTACCTCGAAGAGCAACCAAGAGGGCGATTGGCGCTGGAATGGATATTCATGGAAACGCTTTGGGGAACCGATCATGAACTCGACGGGAAGTTTATCGACTATATAACCGACCATCGAGGCATGGATCGGGAAGACCGTTATCTTCAGACACTAAGCGAATGCCGCGGCAGTGCCGACCGATTCATTGAAACAGCGATTAAAAACATCCCCTGGGGTCGCTACCGCCTCGTGGGGTTTTCCTCAATGTTCCAACAGCAAATGGCGTCGCTCAGCTTGGCCCGCCGGTTAAAGCGGCTCTATCCGGATTTGTATATTGTCTTCGGCGGCGCCAATTGTGAGGGGGTCATGGGCGCCGCGTTGCTCAAATCATTCCCGTTTATTGATGGCATTTGCCTGGGTGAGGGAGACATCGCATTTCCGCAGCTAATTCAACAGTTGCTTGGCGATGCGCAACCGAGGCCTATTCCCGGCATTCTGGAACGCCGCGATCTTGGCGCCAGCGCGCGACGAGGCAATCTGCCGATTCTTCAGGCCGCGAGCGGCCGGCCTTCGCCGTCGGCGCAGCACGAAACAAACCACGATTGCGGAAGTCACGACTGGGAACCCTCGGTTAAAGCCCGCGCGACGTACCTCACGTCGGCTCCGGCAGCCACGATGGAAGAACTGCCGTATCCGAATTTCGATGATTATTTTGCTCAGGCAGAGTTCTATCAACTGTTGGACCGCATGAAGGTCATGCTGCCGTTTGAAACTTCGCGGGGATGTTGGTGGGGAGAACGCCATCATTGTACGTTTTGCGGTCTCAACGGTATGACGATGAAATTTCGTCATAAGTCCGCAGTCCGCGCCATTGATGAATTGAAATATTTGGTTTCACGTTATGGCAATCGCATCCGTTATCTGACCGCCACCGATAATATTCTGCCGATGAGCTATTTTAACGATTTTGTTCCTTCATTAGGTGAGTTGGGAATCGATTTGTTCTATGAAACAAAGGCCAATCTGCGCGAAGAACAGGTTGCGGCCTTAAGACGCGGCAATGTCAGATCGATCCAACCGGGCATCGAAAGCCTCAGTACCACAGTGCTTAAGTTGATGAGAAAAGGCGTGACGGCCATCCAGAACCTCCAACTGTTAAAGCTCTGTGTTCAATACGGAATTGACCCGTCCTGGAACTTTCTGATCGGTTTTCCCGGAGAATCGCAAAAAGACTATGAGGGAGTGGCCGAATTGATGCGAGCCGTCCCGCATTTTCGGCCGCCCGACTTTTTAAGCCGTGTCCGCTTTGATCGCTTCAGCCCATATTTCACCGAGGCGGAAAAACTGGGCGTGCGCTCGCTGACTCCTTTCCAAGGCTATCGTTATCTCTATTCGCGATTCGACGAAGAAACCATCAATGATCTGTCCTACTTTTTTACCGGATCGTTTGACGGTCAGGAGAAGATTGTCGAGTATGAACCTGAATTGGCCGAAGTTCTCCGCGCTTGGAATGAGAAACATCAATCAGCCGCGTTATTCGACATGGAGTTTGATGATTTCACCGTCATCTGTGACTTCCGCTTCGAAGAAGACGGACAATTCCATCTACTTAAAGCGCCCATGAACCACATTTATAAAGAGTTTCACACGATGTGCAGTCTCAAGAAAGCTCTTGCCGCGGTTGAGGGGGTGGGTGAGATCTCGGCTGGCGAACAGCAAGAGCTAATCGACTATTTGGAAACCCACCGGCTCGTCTGGCGCGAGGATCAATCTCTGCTCAGTCTTGCCGTCCCGTTGGGATTCGCCTTCAAACCGGCCAATCGTCATTTGGAAAGGTTATCGGCGGTGACCGCTTCTCTCGATCTGAGGTTGTGACTTATGTCCGGATCAATATGCACAAATTACTTTGCCCGCCTGGCCGCAGACGTTTGGAAATTGTGGAAGGAATACCAGTATGACGAAGCGGCATTCTCGGATGTCGCCCTGCGAATGCTGACTGAAGATCCGCCCGCCGACCAGGTCTCTTTCCTTGATGTAGCCAAGTTCGGCTTATTCACCAATCCTTTACCGTTCCAGACGGACATTGAATCTATCTTCGGTCAACCGCCGTTAACTGTCCATTGGCAACCTGAGTTTCGCATCGAGGTGTTGTTTTGGACGTCGACAGTAATAGGCATTCACCAACATGCTTTTTCCGGAGCTTTTCATCTGTTGACCGGATCAAGCCTGCATACCGTCTGGGATTTCAAATGCGAAGAAAGAGTTTCGTCGCAATTGCTGCTCGGCGCGCTCGACTTAAAGAAGGCCGAGTTACTCGGAGTCGGCGACACGACAGCGATTATTGCCGGGAACCGCTTCATCCATGCCACGTATCATCTTGACCGGCCGACGATCACCGTGGTGATACGCACCAACTCCGAAAAGAATCATCTCCCGCAATATTCTTACCTGGAGCCGTTTATTGCCTATGACCCCATTCACGGCAACGCTGGGGTCAGGAGGCGTCTGCAATTGTTGGACATGTTGAGCTCAACCGGGCGTGACGAAGAGCTTTTGGACGCCATCAAGTGTCTCCTCGATGATGTAAACCATCACTATGCCTTCATCTACCTCATGGAGGCATACAAGTTAATTGGGGACGAAACCAAGCGAAATCTGCTCTTATCATGGGCCGGCAGTAAACACGGCAGCCTCGCGGAAAGCTTCCGCCTTGTGTTGGACACTCAAGAACAACGCGACGATATACGGCGAATCGCCGAAAAGATCGGGCATGGAGAACTGCGATTCTTTACAGGATTACTGCGCAATATTCCCAAGAGCGGCGAAATCCTCAAACTAATTCGTGAGCGCTTTCCACATGAAGATCCGCTCACGATGATCGACAAGTGGACGGCGGACTTGTCACGGTATGATTTGTCCGATCTCGGCTTGTCGGCTCCTTCGTTGATGCAGCCAATACGCGAACTCCTGGATGAATGTGGGCCTTCAACCAACCCTCAAGCAGGCGTGAATCGAGATGAAGATAATGCGCTGGTGAGCAAGTCGCCGGCAGTGGAGCATGCGGCCGTCGTTTCTTAGCCCTTGCAATTTCTGATGAGCATTGCCGAGTGTCTCAAATGTTTGATTCAGGCGCTTTCCCGCAATGAACCCGAGGAAGTGATAAAGCATCTTGCGGTGGGCTGTGATGCCTATCGCTTTTATCTGATCTTCGGCGGTAACTTTCTTTGGCGGATGCTCAACGGCATTCCGGCCCGTCATTTAGAACTCGATCACTTGCTTGTTGAGGAAGGAGTCGCAAGAGCGGTGCTGCGGGCACCGGATACTCGGAAATGGTCGACGGTTTGGTTAAAACAGACTGACGAGGTCTGGCAAGTCACTGCCGCCTATCCCTTCCGGCCTGAGGAGATGGCCGAAAACGAGCAAGTGCCCAAAGATCTCCGCGATCTCTTATATGGAAGAATCTCGTTTCGGATCGATTGCCAGGACGCCCGGCTGACACGCTTTCTCAATGATGTCCATGGAGAGTGGAAACGAACGACCGGCTCAACTCAGGCCCTTGACAGCAAAAAGAGTTCGATCTTTGACATTACCGATCACTTGTGGACCCGAAGGACGCTTTGGAACGATCTGCGACAAATGGGATATGACACTGTCCTCTTTCGCACGACGATGAATAGTGATGTTTATGTCTGTTCCGATGGACCTGGATCGCG
>Ga0075421_100010307_pt1 | contig 11550 bp, 11 predicted proteins | sample SoiMetdeltSBSDD5_FD_75292 | JGI IMG/M metagenome (GOLD analysis project Ga0075421, IMG submission 75292) | Bulk soil microbial communities from a Populus tree surrounding site in Tennessee, USA - Soil MetaG P. deltoides SBSDD5 | ecosystem: Environmental > Terrestrial > Soil > Tree plantation...
GCGGAGGAGCTGATGCGGACAGCCGGGGCCACCGAGGCGCAGGCCAAGGCCTGCCTCGCGCTCGCGGAGATCTCGGCCGAGGACGCATCCTTTGTGGACGCCGTCGCCGCTCTCGGGGTGAGCGACCCGCTGCTCGACGAGGGCCTCGCGGAGCTGGTCCGGGTGGTCGAGGCCGCTCGGGAGCACAGCCCGGGCCTGGTCGTGGCGGACCTGCGGATCGCCCGGGGCCTGGACTACTACACCGGCACGGTCTACGAGGGCGTCATGCAGGGCTATGAGAAGGCCGGCTCGGTCTGCTCCGGGGGGCGCTACGACAACCTCGCCTCGGCGGGCGATGACCGCTACCCGGGCGTCGGTATATCGATCGGTGTCTCCCGGATGCTCGGCCTGCTCTTCGGCGCCTCGGCGCTGACCGTGTCGCGATCCGTGCCGACCTGCGTGCTGGTCGCGCTGCCGGACGAGGAGTCGCGGCCGGCGAGCGACCAGATCGCCGCTGCCCTGCGCCGCCGGGGCATCCCGACCGAGGTCTCGCCGTCGGCCGACAAGTACGGCAAGCAGATCCGGTTCGCGCAGCGCCGCGGAATCCCGTACGTCTGGTTCCCCGGCGCCGAGGGCGCCGCCGACGAGGTCAAGGACATCCGCTCCGGCGACCAGGTCACCGCGGACCGTACGGTCTGGACCCCGCCCGACGAGGACCTTCACCCGACGGTGGGAGCCGCGCCGTAGCGGTCGCTCAGGGGGCAGCCGCGTAGGCTCGCTGCTCCGCCGCCCGAGAACGCGGCGCTGACCGGCGACGGGTCGCTGCCCGCCAGATAACGGCGCCGGCCACCAGCACGACGACGATCACTGGTCCGAAGTGGATGATGGGTGCCCACGGGCCGCGGTCGGGGTAGGAGCTGTCCCGCACGCCGGCCGGGCCGAGCAGGTTGGTGGCGAGCTGAATGCGCCAGACATCGCACTTGACCAGGATCTCGCAGCTGGGGGAGTAGCTGAAGTGGCTGATCGCGCTGGTCGATCCATCCACAAGGGACGCCTCGGCGAGTCCGTAGCCGCCGTCGGGGCGGATCTGCTCGCCCACCAGCATCGTCGGCGATCGCCAGCCGAGCGGCTTCAGGCAGGGCAGGGCCGGCTGCGGCGTCCGCGGCCGGCCGTCGGTGGTGTCGACGAATGCCGTGACCGTCATCGCCGGTCCGCCACCGGTCAGCGTTGCCCCGTGGCCGCAGAACCGGTTGGTCGCGACGGCCAGGGTGGTGCCGTCCGGCGACCAGGCGAGGCCGAAGATCCCGACGGGACAGTCGAGTGGCACCGATCGCTCGCCGTCTCCCTCGTAGGTCACGTCGGGTGGCACGATGCTCGTCGGGTCAGCCCAGGTGCCGAGCCGAGTGCCGTCGACCGAGACGATGAGCCCGCCGGCCGTTGTCGCGAGCGCCAGCCGACGGCTGTCGGGAGCAAAGGCTCCACTGTAGACACCTTCGATCTCCCTGAGGAGCGTGGCGTCGTCGGCGACGAGGTCGAGGATCACGAGTTGCCGCGACGGGCCGGCGTAGGTGGTGGTGCCGAAATGCGGCGCGCGCACCGTGTAGGCCATGTAGCGCCCGTCCGGTGACCAGGCGAGCAGCGCGACGTCCTCCCGCTCCCTGGGCGTCCAGGCGACGCCGTGGCGGATTGTCGAGTCCCCGGTACGCAGGTCGAGCAGTTCGAACTCGTCGGGACCGCCGCCCACCCGGCGATGAATCACCTGGGTGCCGTCCGGGGAGAGCAGGATCGGCCGATCCGGCAGGCTGTCCGGCCTGCCGCCGTGCAGTTGCCGGTAGCTGTCCCGGTCGGCGCCGACCACGAGCGCCTGGTAGCTGTAATCGGCCAACTCCCACGAGCCGGTCTCGAAGAAGGCGATCGCCCGCCCGGCTGCCCGGTCCTCGGCGTGCGGGGTGAATCGGGAGAAGGCGGCGAACCCGGCGGGCAGGGTGGGCGTATCCGCCACCGGCGCGGGGCCGGGCCAGGCGAGCACCGTCAGCCCTGGGGCGCCGAGGAGCGCCACGGCCACGCCGGCGGCGGATCCACAGGCGGAGCCTGCGCGTCATCCCGGAAGACTAGCGGCGGTCCCGGCGAGCCGGGGTCCCGCGCCTTGACCGAGCCGCGGTCCCGCGCGTCGCGTATGCCTCGGTCCGGCGCTCGGCTGACCCGGGCAAGCAACCATGCCCGCTATGAACTGCGTTAGGTATGTAGGTGGCTGGGGCGGGAACAGCCGTCGCGCAACCGCCCGCCCTGAGAAAGTCGCTTCGAGTCGGTGAGAGCCATGAGTAACGGAGGCACGGATGTCCGCAAGCCCCAAGCTGAACCAGATCAACATCGTGGTGTCGAACCTGGAGGCGTCGATCAAGTTCTACGAGCGGCTCGGCCTCAGGTTCGTTATCGACTCGGAGCACACCACCCACGCCCAGTGTGAGCTGGCCGACGGCACGGTCGTGGCGCTGGATACCGAGGCGGCGGTCGCGCAGTTCACCGCGGGCTGGACACCTCCCGTGGGCGGGCCCCGGGTGGCGTTCGCGTTTGGGCTGCCCTCCGCCGACGCGGTGGACGCCCTGTACGCAGAGCTGGTCGCCGCGGGGTACAGCTCGTTGCGTGAGCCGTGGAGCGCCGAATGGGGCGTCCGCTACGCGACCGTCCTCGACCCCGACGGAATACCAGCCGATCTCCAGGCCGCGCTGTAAGCGTTCCGACCGTACGGGCTGCGGCTCAGGCGCCGGCGGCGGCCGCGCGGTGGTGGACGCGGACGATGTCCTCGATGGATGCCCGTAGGGCCAGGAACTCCGGGGCGCGCTTGACGGTGAGGTCCCGGTCGTCGCCGAGCGGAACGTCCACCACCGAGACGATCCGGCCCGGGTTCGAGCCGAGCACCACCACGCGCTGGCCGAGGAAGACCGCCTCCTCCACGTCGTGAGTCACGACGAGCACGGTGGTACCGGTGTCCGTCCAGATGCGACGGATCAGGACCTGCATGTCCTCCTTGGTCTGCACGTCGAGGGCGCCGAACGGCTCGTCGAGCAGCAGCACCTCGGGCTGACAGACCAGAGCCCGGGCGATCGCCACCCGCTGGCGTTGCCCGCCCGAAAGCTGCTTCGGCAGTGCCCGGCGCAGCGCGGTCAGCCCCGTCTCGGCCAGGTACCAGTCGATCCGGGCCCGCCGGTCCTCGGCCGACAGGCGGGGCAGCAGCTCCAGGCCGAACGCGACGTTGCGCTCGACCGTCCGGAAGGGATAGACGGCGCCATCCTGGAAGACCAGACCGCGGTCGGGACCGGGACCGGTGACGACGTAGTCGTCGAGCAGCACCTCGCCGCTGGTCGGCCGGGACAGGCCGGCGATGAGCGAGAGCAGCGTGGACTTTCCCGAGCCGCTCGCGCCGACCACCGAGACGAACTCGCCGCGCGGCACGGCCAGGTCGATGCTCTCCAGCGCCCGCACCGATCCGGACCGCCCGTCGTAATGCTTCGTCACGGCCCGCAGCACCAGTCGGTTACGGTTACTGGAAACACGGTCGATCACACCCACCTCCCCACTCGATCGCGCAGGATGCGCAGCGCGATGTCGATCGCCAGCCCGATCAGCGCGATGACGATGAGAACCGCGAATATGCCCTCGTACTGGGAGAACCGGGCCAGCCGGGTGATGCGGTAGCCGAGGCCGGACTCTGAGGCGACCAGCTCGGCCACGACGACGGCGCCCCAGGCCGCGGCGGCATTGACCCGGATCGCATCGATGATCCCTGGCAGCGAGTGCGGCACCACGACCTTGCGCAGGACCTCACCGGTGCGCGCGCCGAGGGTGTACGACACATCGATGAGACTCACCGGCACGGTGCGCACCACGTCGGCGGTCATCAGCGTGTTGAAGAAGAAGGTGGCGATGAAGATGAGCGTCAGCTTCGGCGCCTCGTCCAGTCCGAGCCAGCCGATGAGCAGCGGCACGAAGGCCGGGGCGGGCAGGTAGCGCAGCAGGCCGAACGCCGGCTCGAAGAGCGACCAGATCGACCGGAAGCTGCCCATGAGCAGACCCAGCGGGACCGAGGCGACCACGGCCAGCCCGAAGCCGTACAGCACGCGTCGCACGGAGGCCCACGCGTCGTCGAGCAGCTGACCGGAGGCGGCCATCTCGACGGCCGAGTTCACAGCCTCGACCGGGCTCGGCAGGAATCGTGCGTCGACCGCGCCGGTCGCGGTCAGCAGCCACCAGCCCAGCAGCGGTCCCGCCACGGAGAGCGTGATGAAGATGGCCCGGGCGAGTGGGGAGATGTCGACCCGCAGCGTGGCGACGGCGGGCCGCGGCCGCGGTGGCCGGCGCCGGGGTAGCGCCGACCACCGCGGCCGGGTCGTGGTGGCGGTCTGGCTCACGCGTCCGCAGCCTGTACGAACGTCGGGTCGAGCAGCCCGTCCAGCGTGGGGCGTTCGTCGGCGAGGCCAGACGAGACCAGGAAGTCCGCGATCTGGTTCGCCATGTACTCCAGGTGCACGGCGGAGTCGCCGGGACTGAACGCCTCGAGGTTGTCGTCCTTGCTGAAGATCGTCGTGCCGGCGTCGTACGTGATGTAGTCGTCGACCGAGACGCCCGCCCGGGCCGCCATGATGGCTACCGCCTCGTCCGGGTTCTCCTCGATCCAGGCGAGGGTGTCGAACCAGGTCTGCACGACCTTCTGCACCTCCTCGGGATGTTCCTCCACAAAGGACGATTCAAAGACCAGGTGGTCGGGGATGGCGCCGGGGAACTCCGCGGAGGTGATGAGGACCGTGCTGCCGGGGCGTTCCAGGGCGGTGGTGGTGAACGGGGCGAAGGCTCCGACCGCGTCCACCTGGCCGGCCTTGAACGCCGCCGCCGCGTCGGCCGTGGGCAACGCCTCGATGGTGACGTCGTCGCCGGTCAACCCGACGTCGTCCAGGGCCAGCAGGAGCAGGAAATGGTCGACCGTGCCCGCCTCGATCGCGATGGTCTTGCCGGCCAGGTCGGCCACCGAGGTGATGCCCTCGCGGACGATGATCTGGTCGTTGCCGGTGGAGTTGTCATTGACCAGGACGATCGTCTGGGTTGCGCCACCGCTGACCGAGATGAGCGTGTCGTTGAGCGTCTGGGTGTTCGCGTCGAGTGCGCCCGCGGAGAGCGAGGTGAGACTCTGCAGGTAGTCCTCGAAGTACTGCAGCTCGACATCGACGTCGTTCGCCTCGAAGAAGCCCTGCTCGAGCGCGACCTGCCAGGGGAACCAGCCGGGCCAGGCGCTGAAACCCATGCGGACCGTGACGCCGCCGTCCGGGTTGGTGGGTTCCTCCGTTGCGCAGCCGGCGGTGGCGGCGATGGTGGTAGCTATGGCGATCGCGAGCGCGAGTCGTCGGCTCATGGCGTGTCTCCTGTATCGCGGGCGGGCGAAGTCGTGGGTGGGAAGCCATACGCGTCTGGCGACGTCCGGCAAGCCTGCGAGCCGGCTGGTCGGCTCTTCGGCAAGTGGCCGGCGCGGACCAGGCAACCGAGCGTGTCGCAGATGACGCGGGTCGCGATCAACGAGGTGATCTCCGCGTTGTCGTACGGCGGCGAGCACTCGACGACCTCGATGCCGGCGAGCGGCCGCTCCGCGACCAGTTGAATGAACTTGAGTACTTCACGGGGTAGGAAACCGCCCGGCTCCGGCCAACCGGTGCCGGGGACGAAGGCCGCGTCGAGGCAGTCGACGTCGAACGAGAGCCAGACCGCGTCGGCGCCGTCCCAGGCCACCTCCAGCGCCCTGGCCGCGGCGGCCTCGATGCCCATCTCGACGCAGTCGGTGACCGTCATGATGGTGGTGCCGCGTTCCCGCCCGACCTTCACGCCCGGGCGGGGCGCCTGCCAGCCGCCGATGCCGATCTGGACCAGGTTCTTCGGCGGCACGTTCGGTAGGTCAGTGGCGTGGAACCACGGGGTGGTGTGCATCCGCTCGTCGAGGTCGGTCTCTTGCGTGTCGACGTGTCGATCGAAGTGGATGATGCCGAGGTTGCCCGGCAGGTGTTGGGCCACGCCGCGGACGGTCGGGTAGCCGATGGAGTGGTCGCCTCCGAGCACGACCGGGAACGCGCCCGAGGCGTAGACGTGGGCGACGGCCTTCGATATCTGGTCGAACGTCTTCTCGATGTTGGCCGGGATCGTGAAGACGTCGCCCAGGTCGGCGATGGTGATGGATTCACGCAGATCGACGCCGAGCTCGAAGGAGTACGGTCCGTAGAGCGCGGAGATCTTCCTGATGCCCTGCGGGCCGAACCGGGTGCCCGACCGGTAGGTCGTCCCGCCGTCGAAGGGCGCGCCGAGGACCGCGACGTCGTACTCGCCGCAGCGGCGCACATCCTCCAGGTACGGCGCCTTCAGGAACGTGTTGATCCCGGCGAAGTGCGGCAGCTCGCCCCGCGAGAACGTCGGGATCCGTTTGTCCACAAGGGAGTCCGCTCCGGGCAGGCCGAGCTCGAGACCGCGGGCGACCTCCTCGTCCCACTTCGTCGTCGGCAGCTCGGCCTCGCGCGCCACGGCGTAGCGCGCCTCGGGGCCGCTTCTGCTCGATGATTCCGCTCCGCGAGCGTCGCTGGAATTGTTCTGCTGGTGATCTGGGCCGGCCATGGCATCTCCGAAACGAGGGCCCGGCCGGGGAGCAGCCGGGCGTCGGCGCTCTCCCGGGCTTTTCTCCCGCCGTGGAGCGGCCGGCTCCTGCCATGCGGCAGTGGCCGGGCCACCTCGCCTCTCGGACCAGCCCGCGGCCGATCGCCAGACCGCTATGAATGGTCGGCCGACCGCGGCGGAACCCTAGGCGCGCCCCACCCTGCCTGCCCCGGCAACGCACCATGCGCGTCGCCCGGGGACTCTCGGGTGGGTCGGGTGACAGTAGACCGGCCTACGGTTTCGCGCCGATTACCCGGCCATTGCCGTCTGGTGATACGACCGTCAGTCGACCGTGGGCCAGCTGTACGCGTAGCTGAGCGAGAAGGTGGCGTCGATCCACGCCCGGCGGGCCTCGGGGTCGGGGCTGGGCGGTTTCAGGCCGGCCGGGCCCAGTCGCTCGCGCACCGCGGCCAGCTCGGCCGACCGGTCGTACGCGTGAGTGAGGCGGCCCCGGTCGAAGACCAGCTCCCGTACGTCGGCGAAGAGCCAGGCCGGCACGAAACCCATGTGCAGGTAACCCAGGCGGAGGTAGTCGTCACCGATGAGCAGCCGGCCGGTGAACTCGACCGGGGCGTCGGGCTCATAACGCAGGGCACCAAACAGACCGTCGGTCGGAGTGACGCCATGGAGACTGATGCGCTCATGCTCATCGGTCCGGCCGATCTCGAGCCCGCGCAGCGTCAACCGGTCGTCCGCCACCAGGTACCGGCACACGTACCCGCGCCAGCACCCCGTGCTCATCGGCCGCGGATCGAAGCCGTACTCGGTCGGGTCGAACAGACCGGTGCCCTCGACGGCGGTGATGGCGTACCAGGTACCGAGGTAGTTGATCTCGTCCGGGATCTGTCCCGTCACGGCGCCCAGCTTAAGGTGGGTTGACTACAGTGGGCCGGTGCGGCGCGGCAGCAGAGGGGCGACCGTGGCGTGGCTCGGCACGCTCTGGCTCGTCAATGTCTTCCTGTTCGCGATCGTGGCCTGGGTGTCGGTGCTGACGATCCGCGGCCAGATGCTCGACACGGTGGCGCTGTACGGCAACAGCTTCGGCCGCCGTACCCTCGACGACGCCCTGGACGCGGCGTTGAGTGCGGTCTCGGCGGTGTCGCTCGGGCTGATCTTGCTCGTGATCCTGGCCGTGGCCCTGGCCCGGCGGCGGGTGACGCTGGCGATCATGTCAGCCGCGATCGTGCTGGGGGCGGCCGGCACGACGTACCTGCTCAAACGGGTGATCGACCGGCCCTACCTCGGGGTGGACCCGGACCGGGCCTTCGCCGGCAACAGCCTGCCCAGCGGACACGCCACCGCCGCCGCGGCGTTCGCCATCGGGCTCACCCTCGTGCTACCGCCGCGAGCGCGGGGCGCGGCGAGCATCGTCGGCGCCACCTACACCGCGATCGTCGGGATCGCCACGCTCTCCTCCGGCTGGCATCGGCCGAGCGATGTCGTCGCCGCCTACCTGGTGGTCGGGGGGTGGGCGGCCCTCGCCGGCCTCGTCCTCGTCCTCACCCAGCGCCCGACCGCCGTCGTCAACCGGCAGGAGCGCGCCGGATGGTCGCTCGCCGGCTCGACCGCCGTCGGTGCCCTCCTCGCCGTGGTCGGGCTCGCCCTGCTGGTGCTCACCGCGGGACGGATGAGTGAACCGGTCGAGGCGATGGCCTCCCCGCAGCTGCGGGTGGGCTACCTCGGCAGCGTCCTCACCGTCGCCGGCGCCGCGTACCTGATGATGGCGGTCGTTCTCTTCAGCGTGCATCGCGTCGTCCCCCACAGCCCGCAGGGGCCGATCGGGCCGATGGCTCCGCGGGCTGGCGCCCCCGCGTCCGGCGGATAGGGCGCGGTAGCAGCGGCCTCCCGATCCTCGCCCGGTCTGCGCGTAGCGTCAGGCGTCCAGCCAGTCCGGCGGCGCCACGCTGGCCAGTCGGCGGCGCAGCGTCGGGATCTCCGGGGCGACGGCACTGCACAGGAACACCGGCCCGCCTAGCGGCATGCGCGCGGCGCCGTCGACCACGGCGGGCTGCGCGGGCGGCTCGCCGTGGGTAACCACGACGAGGTTGCCGGCCGTACGGCTTGCGCCCACCACCGCCGGTGAACTCCATTCGTCGCCCACGATGAGTTCCTGCGCCAGCACCGTCGCTCCCGCGTAGCGCAGGCGGGTTAACTGGCTCACCCGTCCGGGCGTCTCGCCGTGCCGGCCGGCGACCAGCTCCTCCCGCCACACGAGGGCTGCCCCCGCATCAAGCTCCACTGTGGAGAGCAGTCGGTGGTCGCAGCCGCCGGCGGCCACCACCGGCTCGGGCAGGAACGCGAGTCGACCGCCGGCCGCCACGCTCGCCCGGATCGTGGTCGACGACGGCTCGCCGTGCGGACCGGGCAGAGCAATCGTCGCCGCCACGGTTCGCAGCACCAGGCTCGCGCCCGCACCGACCTCGATGTCGAAGAGGAGCTCGTCGCCGCCGAGTGGTCCGGCTGCCCCGCCGACGACGTGCACCTCGGCTACGGGCCCACCGCGCACTCCGGTGACGCGGGGGAGCAGCGGCGCCTCCCCGCGCAGCTCGCGCAGCACGGTGGATCCGGCCCCGTCGGTGGCCGCCACGATCTTGGCGCGCGCCCTCACCCGCCCCACCACCCTGACCCTGACCCTGACCGGTCAGATTTCCGAGTTTTCTCGGAGTTTTGACCGCGGAGTTGGATCATGGTGACCGATCGGCCAGGTGGGAGCGGATCCAGGCGGCGACCGGGGTGGCGGTGTGATCCTCCACAAGGGACACGAAGACGGTCGGCAGCTCGCCGCGCCGGGACGCCGCATCGCGGGCCATCACCGACAGGTCGGCCCCGACCAGCGGAGCGAGGTCGGTCTTGTTGATGACCAGGAGATCGGCGCTGGTCACCCCCGGCCCGCCCTTGCGCGGTACCTTGTCCCCGCCGGCCACGTCGACGACGAAGATCTGGCGGTCGACCAGGCCGCGGCTGAACGTAGCGGTGAGGTTGTCCCCGCCGCTCTCCACCAGCACCAGGTCGAGCGGCGCGATCGAGCGTTCCAGGTCCTCCACCGCGTCCAGATTGGCCGCGATGTCGTCGCGGATGGCGGTGTGCGGGCAACACCCGGTCTCTACCGCCCGGATCCGCTGCGGTGGCAGCACTGCGTGGCGCAGCAGGAAGTCGGCGTCCTCGGTGGTGTAGATGTCATTGGTCACCACCGCCAGCGAGTGCTCGCCGGCGAGCGCGTGGCACAGCGCGGCGACGAGCGCGGTCTTGCCCGAGCCGACCGGACCACCGATGCCGATGCGCAGGGGCCGCTGGCGATGGGGGAGCGGTGGGTGCGGGTCGACGGCGGGGTCCGGATGCGCGTGCGGCGGCTCGTCCGGCCCGTGTACATGAGGATGTTCAGGAAGCAAACAGACGCACCTCCCAGGTGGCGTGAGCCTCGGCCGAGATGTCCAGCAGCGGCGCGCTGCAGGCCGGCAGGTCGTCGACGTCACGGTCGGCGAAGGTCGCCCCGACCGCGGCGGTGCGGTCGCACTCGGGCGCGAGCGCGGCGAGCAGCCCCTGCACCGGGTAGGGATCGAGGGCGAGCAGCCGTACGGCCGCCGCCGCCGGACCGCTCACCGCGGCATGGGCGGCGGCGAGTGCGGCGTCGTGCGGCGACAGGCCGGCGGCGGCCGCCACCACCCCAAGCGCGACGGCATGGTGCGGACTCTCCATTGGGGACAGTCCGGGCCACATGGCCCGGCCGGCGCGGAGCAAAGCTCGCCCCTGCGCCCGCGACGCCCTGCGCAACGCCGGGGAGGGGGTGCGGGCGTCCAGCGCCGCGTCGAGCGAATCGATGTCAGGCGATGATGCCGGCACCGCTCGCACGCTCGCGTCGGCAGCACTCTGCTGTACACCAGGTGTCAGGAGGGTGCCCCTCCTGACACAGTGAGCTGCCGCGGCGGCGAAGGCGGCACTCACCACTCCAGCGGTCGCCAACCGTCCACGCAGGAACGAGCCCAGCGTGGCCAGGTCGTGCACCCGTCCGTCGCGCACCGCCGCCTCGACCCCGCCCGAGTGCGCGTGGCCCCCGGACGGCAGTCGCCCGTCGGCGAGCAGTAGTAGCGCGGTGGAGCCCATGACCGGCTGCTCAGAACAGGAAGTAGCGCTGGGCCATGGGCAGCTCAGCGGGGGGATCGGCCTCGACCAGCTCGCCGTCGATGCGCACCGCGAAGGTGTCGGGCGAAACCTCGATGCGGGGCAGCGCGTCGTTGAGCGGCAGGTCGGCCTTGCCCCGGGCACTGGTGTCGGCGACGGGGACCAGGCGCCGCGCCACCGCCAGCCGTGACGCCAACCCGTCCTCCAGCGCCGCCGGGGCGACGAACGCGACCGATGTGGCGGCCGGAACCCGACCATAGGCGCCGAACATGGGCCGGGGGAGGATCGGCTGGGGGGTCGGGATCGAGGCGTTCGCATCCCCCATGGCGCCCCAGGCGATCGCGCCGCCCTTGACTACGAGGTGTGGGCGGACGCCGAAGAACGCCGGGTCCCACAGCACGAGGTCGGCGAGCTTGCCCACCTCGACCGAGCCCACCTCGGCCTCGATGCCCTGCGCCACCGCGGGGCAGATCGTGTACTTGGCGACGTACCGGCGGGCGCGCAGGTTGTCGGCCGCGCCGTCAGTCTGAAGTGGACCGCGGCGCGCCTTCATGACGTGCGCGGTCTGCCAGGTGCGCAGCACGACCTCGCCGACGCGCCCCATCGCCTGGGAGTCGGAACCGATGATCGAGATCGCGCCGAGGTCGTGCAGTACATCCTCGGCGGCCATCGTGGAGGGCCGGATGCGGCTCTCGGCGAAGGCGAGGTCCTCCGGCACCGCCGAGTTCAGGTGGTGGCAGACCATCAGCATGTCGAGGTGCTCGGCCA
>Ga0075421_100010308_pt1 | contig 11548 bp, 7 predicted proteins | sample SoiMetdeltSBSDD5_FD_75292 | JGI IMG/M metagenome (GOLD analysis project Ga0075421, IMG submission 75292) | Bulk soil microbial communities from a Populus tree surrounding site in Tennessee, USA - Soil MetaG P. deltoides SBSDD5 | ecosystem: Environmental > Terrestrial > Soil > Tree plantation...
GGTCCGACCGGTCTAGCCCTACCAGCCGTAGAGTGCCTTGTACGTCGCCTGGTTACGGAGCAGGATGCGGACGTAGTCGCGCGTCTCGTCGTAGGGGATCCGCTCGATGAACAGTTCGGGGTCGGTGCTCCCGGCCTTTTGCCGCCACCGCCGCACCGGTGACCCACCGGCGTTGTACGCGGCGAGCGCGTAAACGATGTGCGGGTACTGCCGGAGCATGGCGTCGAGGTGAATCGCGCCAAGCCGGATGTTGACGTCGGGTTGGAAGAGCAGCACGCGCTCGAACGGATTCACCCGTGCCGTGCGCGCGATCGACGCGCCGACGCTGGGCAGCACCTGCATCAGCCCGAGAGCGCCCGCGCGCGAAGCGGCGCGGGGATTGAAGCTGGATTCCTGATGGATGAGGGCCGCTACGAGTGCCGCGTCCACTCCTCGCGTTGCTGCCTCGGCTCGAATGACGTCCGCGTAGGCGACGGGGTAGAGGAGTTGGAACAGTCTCATGTCGCGTGGTGCCGCGACGTCCAGCGCGCGTTTCGCTAGGGCGATTGCACGCCACGTTTCTCCGCTTTCCCGAAGAGCAGCCGCGGCGGCCAGAATTGAGTCCGGTGCATTGCCAGCACCGGTCGCCATCGCGTCGTATTCGAAAGACTCTTCGGTGGTCATGCCGAGGAGCTCGAGCAGCTCGGCTCGTTGCATCGCCGCCTGCAAGGCGACTGATCTCGCGACGTTATCGCTCGAAGGCTGCGGCCTCCACGGCGAAACTCCGAGCCGGCGAGCGCTGAGTTGGCTGTAATAGGAGAGCGGGTCTGTTGCCATCACGTCACGCCAGTGAATGCGCGCGCGTTCCCGATCGCCTGCCCGTTCTCGCGCGCGGCCAGCCCAGTACCGCGCCGCCGAGGCGTCAACGCTCTGCGGGTACCGCGCGACGAGCGCCTCCATCTCCCGTGCTGCTACATCGAAAGAGCCCGTCGCGAAGGCAATGATTCCTGCGCGAAAGAGTGAGACGGGCGCGAGCCTGCTCGTGCGGTAACGACGGGCGACCTCTTCGAACGCCTGACGGGCATCCGTGTCTCGACCGTCATCCGTCGCGAGGTCCGCGAGAAGAAAGAGCGCGGGCGCCGACACTGCTGTATCCGTCGCAAACGCTTTCGTCACGCGGCGCAATTCCGTCCGGGCCGACGTACTCTGTCCGGCACGAAGCAACGACCGAGCACGCTGATAGGCGGCGGCACCTCCCATCGGCGCGCTCGCGGGCACCCGGCCAAACTCTCTCGCCGCATCCGCGTCGCGCCCCAGACGCGACAGGACCGTTGCATAAATGAAGCGGTCCGACGGCTCCAGTCCTCGGGCACGAGCAAACCCCGAGACGGCGCGTGGCAGCACCCCCGCCGTGGCCGCAGCGCGAGCAACGATCAGCTCTTCTTCGACTGAAAGCGGTACTCCGAGCGAATCGACGATGGCGATGGCCGCCCGCACATCCGCCACAGACGTCGATTTACCGAGCAGCGCTATCGCCTCCGAGCGGATCGCGCGTCGCGCAACGTCGTCATTCGCGCCCATGAGTCTGAGTCGAAGCGCCTCTCCGGACTGGCCGAGCTCGGCGTAGGCGCGCGCCGCTCCGACGAAGTCCCGCCACCGCTCGAGCGCCTGGGCTTCCGTTGGTCGAATCCGCGCGCGGGCGACTGCGTCCGATACGCGCGAGTAGCTTCGCTGGCGTCGGGACGGATCCGGGAGCGCCCCTGCCGCGCGGAGCTGCAGCCAGTCGTCGACCAGTGGAAGGAGCTTTGCCGCCTCGAGGTAAGTGGCTGCAGCGCTATCGCCGAGTGCCTGCCGGTCGAGCGATCGCGCGAGAAGCACGAGCCGTACACCCCGGTCTCGGTTCGTCCGCGCTGACCGAACAGCGAGCTCGGCGTGCGCCCGAGCGGCGGAGTCGATCCCGCGCGCGAGCGCCGCGCGTGCGAGCAGTTCGCGGCCTCGTCCGTCGAACAGTGTGTCGAGCCACGGTGCTGTCGACAGCTCACGATCGACGCGGCCCCAACCGCCCCATTCGGCCGCTGCGGTGGCCGCCAAGAGCGTAGCCTCGGGGGTCCGCGTCGCTGGATCGCGGAAGGCGGAGTCGAGCAGTTCGGTCGCCCGCCACGGGTGCCCGGAAGCGAGCGCCGTCACGGCCATGCGAACGATCGGGTCTCGGCTCGAGGCGAAGGGAGTCGCGTCGTGCTCGGCCTGAGCGGGCACGTTACCGGGGCGACCGCACGCCACAGCGAGCGCTACGGCGAGCACACGAACGGATGAGGCGAATGGCATGTCCAAGAGTCGAGTCAGCTTTCGTACCATACACGAGAGTGGCGGCACCGACGTGCTCCGTTCGGGTACGAGTCCGATGGAGTGCCGAATACTCGTTCCCTATTGGTGACGAATCAGCCACTCGATGTGTCGAACGTAGGGGCAATGGCACGATCGGGTCTGTCCCACGCATTAGGTTGTGATCCATGGTCCGTCTTTCACGCGTTCCCCTCATCGGTACGCTCGTGCTCGCCTTCGCCATTGCTGTGGCGTGGGCGATCGCGACGCGCGGAGCGCGCCATGGATCGATGTCGCGAGAGGTCGCTCGCGAACTGAGCCTCGGTGCCGCTTACGCGGACCGCATCGACCGTTCACTAGCCGGACCGGGCGATTCGCTGTCGGCCGTCGACGCGGTGGCGGCGACCTATCTGGAGCGGCTGCGGCTCGGCCTGGGCAGCCCGTTCCGACTGATCGAGTACGCCCTCGAGGATCGGATGTTGTCCGATTCGGTGCGACGCCGGGTGGCGTATGCCGTGCTCGATCGGACACTGCGTGGGAATAGCTACCAGGCACCGTCGCCGGCGTTGTCGATTGTCGGGTCTCAAGGGCTGCTCGCGCCTGAGGTCGCACGTCTGCACGCGGCGCTCATCGAGCGCGCGATCGAAGACGCGTCTGATCCTCGCGCCGGGGAGCTGGCTGTTCGCGAGGCATACCGTCTCGCGGCGTCGGCCGGAAGCGTCGGATCGCGGGGCCCGTGGCTTGGGGCGCAGGTCGCGGCGCTCGCGCGCGACCGGGTATTGGCTCGCCGGGACGTGGAACGCCTCCTCGAGATGGCTCGGCGCAACCGGATCGATCCGCTCGGGCTCGTCCCCGTGTGGCGTCTCGAGCGTCGGTTCGCGGTGGAGCGCCCACTCATGGATCCGCTCGGCGCAAGCGCGGAGCGCAGCGCGCTCGGCGCGGTCAGCGAACTCGTTCGCGATCTCGATTCTCTGGCGACAGTGGAGCGACGGGCACTCGTCGACTCCACAGACGCGAGCGCGAAACCCGATCCGCGCGTATCCGAGTCGGCCGCGCGCCGATTGGTCTCGGTCGTGGCGGCGCGTGGGGCTCCACCTCAGGCGCCAGTCGTCGTCGCCGTGGCGAGTACCGTCCGTCAGACGCGCGTCGTGGCGACCTTCGACGTCACTGGTGGTTTGCGCGAAGCGCTCGCGCGGTTCGGGCAGCGGGCGATGAACGAGGAGACGCTCGCCGCCGAGTACGCGATGTTCGCCGCGCGTGACACGTTAGGTGAGACGTCCCCGTCGTTGGCCGTGCTGTGGGCCGCGGTCTCGATGCGTGCGTACGCGCAGGAGCGCGTGTGGTTCCCCGGTGATGGTGGCCCGACGGTCAAGGACCTCAAGGATCGCTTCGGCCTGGCGGCGGTCAGCTTCGACGCGACCACCCCGTCGGCGTGGCGGCCGTACTATCTGAGAATGCTCGGCGCCGCGTTGACCGACTTGCAGCGCGTCCTGCCGGCGTTCGGCGTGCGCGGACTGGGCGTTCACTTCGGCGAAAGCCCGATGCGCGATGCCGCGCTCGCCATGCACGATCCGGCGAGACGAACCATCTTCCTGCCGCTGGCGACCAGCGCCGGCGTGATCGCGCACGAGCTCGCGCACGACCTCGATTGGCAGACGGCTCGTACGCGGTACGGCCTGCGCGGCACGTACAGCACGGACCGGGCTGTCCGCCAGTATCGTGACCGGCTCGCCGCGTCGGTGCTGGAACTGCGGGACGTCCACCCGGGCGAAAGCTCGTTAGGCACAGATGGCGTGCGGCAAGTGCCGAGCGCGAGACCGACGGAGGTCTTTGCCCGCAACGTCGACTGGTTCGTGAGTGCCGTCCTGGCCCATGATGGCCGCATGAATGGCTACCTCTCGGCCGTGCAGGATGGCCTGCTCACCGGTTACGGAGCGGTTGCGGCGCCGGAGGTATCGCGGGACGGCGCGCAGGCAATGATCAGCGCGCTCGACGCGATGACACTCGTCACTCCCGCGACCCGCGCTTGGTTCGTGGACACGCACGGGAGGGGGCGCGCGGTACCGATCGGTGATCTGACACGGCGCGTGCTCGACATTCCGCTTATGCCGACGGACCGGCGTATCGGCCAGCTTCCAAAGAGCCCCACTGATTACGTCACGGTGCCGGGCGAGGCGAGCGCGCGCACGCTCGTCGCGATCGGAGCCGGCTGCCGCGTCGACGCCATCGACGAGCGCCTCGCGGAGCAGCGGGAGCGCGTCCTGCTCGAAGCGGCGGACGCGCGGGCCCGTGGGCTCCTGGCACGTCGTGCGCGCTTCGCGGCGTCGTCCGAGCGGGCGCCGTGGCAGGCGCGTGCGCTGCTTGGCAACGCGTGGTCGACGTCCTACGCCGACCGCGCCCGTACGGAGCTGCGCGACGCGATCCTCCGCCGCGCGGTACTGGCCGCGACCCCCCGCGGCGCTGCCGCGATCGTCGCCACCGCTCCTCTCGGCTGCCGTTAGGCTAACAGCTGCGGGCTGCTGCCTACTGTTCGTTCCGGTAGTCACGGGGGGCGCGGTGGGAACTACGATTGGAACGGAACTGCACGAGAACGGCCGGGATACTGACTGCGAACGCTTCATTTCGCCATCAGTCGGAACGCTGAGAACGCTGAAGAACCGAACGCTGAAGACACTGAGAAACAGTTCTCAGCGTCGTCAGCGTTCGCGGTTGCAGCGCCCTCTGCGTTCCGTTCGATGGCGCGATGAAGTCAAGAAGATCAACGGTCAGTTGTTGAAGATTCGTTTCAACGACTCTGACCTCTTGAAATTGATCCGACTGTTTCCGGGGTTTCCGTCACAATCGTAGTTCCCACCGGGCCGCCTGTAGATGCCGGTCCAGCCCCAGCTCGCAGCCCCTCGGCGGCGGGAGTCTGAACGTGAACCGTCCGCGTGGGAAACGCGAAATGGATCCCCTCCGCAGCAAAGCGGCGGAGCAGCGTCAGATTCACCGCCTGATGGATGTCCATGTAGACGAGGTAATCCGACGTGAGCACGAAGTACACCGACTCGAAGTTGAGGGCCGAGTCGCCGTAGCTGCTGAGGTGGGATCGGTCGAAGCGCACCGGCGACTGCGCCTCGATCGCCTCGCGAATGATCGTCGGGATTCGCGCGACCGTATCGGGCGGCGTGTCGTATGTGACGCCGATCAGGAACAGCACGCGCCGCTCCTGCATCCGCTTGAAGTTCCGGATGCGACTCTTGAGCAGATCGGCGTTCGAGAAGATGAGCTGCTCGCCGTTCACACTGCGGATGCGCGTCGTCTTCAGGCCAATGTGCTCGACTGTCCCTGAGAGTGTGTCCACCGAGATCGAGTCACCGACGACGAACGGTTTGTCGACGACGATCGCGAGCGCGGCGAAGAGGTCGCCGAGAATGTTCTGAACGGCCAGCGCGAGCGCGATACCGCCAACGCCGAGTCCCGTGATGAGCGCCGTGACGTCGTAGCCGAGTCGATTGAGCGCCACGAGCGCGAGCATGATCCAGAGCAATCCTCGCGCGACGAAGCTGAACGCCGCGATGGTCGTGCGGCTCGAGATGTCCGCGTCGGCCTTCTGTTCCGCGTAGTGCTTGAACCAGAAGGAGATGAGGCCGTTGCCCCAGATCGCGATCTGCAGGATGATCGCGATGGTCCCGAGGACCCGTCCGATGCCGAGGGCGCGCTGCGGGAGGTCGAGGAAGAGCGTCGCGCCGGCGACCGCGGCCGCGAGGATGAAGAAGTAGCGCGTCCGCCTGATGAGATCCACGACGGCGTCGTCCGCGCTCGTCGCCGTTCGTTCGGCGATCTTGGCGAGATGCCGCGCGAGCATCGTCCGCACGAGGAGCAGCGAGAGGCCGATGACCAGGAACACGGTCCCGGCCACGAGCCACGCTCGCACCGAGTTGTGGTAGAACTGCCACTCCAGAAAGCTCGGCGCTTGCATCACGTTCAGTCGTCGTCAGCGATGGAGTCTTGCGCGCGGCCTACTAGTCTTCCAGCACCGGCTCGTACTGCTCCACGGGTCGCGGACGGAGATGGTCGTCCGACGCGAGCACGCGGACGCACGTGTTCCAGCGAAGGATCGCCTCGTCGTTCCCCGCTGGCCGGATCGCCTCGGCCTTCTCGTACCACGCCATCGCTTCCTGCAGGGACTCGTACGCCATCGACCCGGAGCCGGGCATCGATTGGCGTCGTTGTGCTTTCGCGCGTCGCTCGCAGATGATCCCGGAGTAGTAGAACCGCTTGTACTCGTCGCGCAGCTGCGGCAGCACGTCCCGCGCCCGCCGCACCGCGTCGCCGAGGTCGTCCCCGAATTGATCGGTGATGGAGAGCAGGAGGACGATCAACGCCTGCTGGTTGTCCGGCTCGACCTCGAGAATGTCGCGGCAAATGCTTTCAGCCGCCGACGAGTCGTTCAACAGGCGATACCGCTCCGCCTTCTGGAGCGCGGCAGGGACGCCGGATGCAGAGATGCGTTTGAGCGTAGACACGGACACTCCTGTGCGTCGAAGACGCGGGTCGGTATCAGTCCTTCTTCCGGCGCGAGAAGATCTTTACGAGTCGCCCCAGCGGGTCGTAGAACTCATCGATCACTCGCTCCTTGAGCGGGATGATCGCGTTGTCCGTGATCGTGATGTGCTCCGGGCACACCGCGGTGCAGCACTTCGTGATGTTGCAGAAGCCGATGCCGTGCTCGCGCTTGAGATCCGCAACCCGATCCTCGACGTCGAGCGGATGCATCTCGAGCGCCGCCGCGTAGACCAGGAAGCGCGGACCGATGAACTCTTCATGCTTGTTGTGGTCCCGCAACACGTGGCAGACGTCCTGACAGAGGAAGCACTCGATGCACTTCCGGAACTCCTGCACGCGATCGACGTCGCGCTGGTCCATCCGCCAGGTGCCATCCGGCGCGTCCGGCTTGCGCGGTCTGAACGGCTTGATCTCCTGTTTGACGCGGAAGTTCCACGACACGTCCGTCACGAGATCGCGAATCGGCTTGAACGCGCGCATTGGTTCGACCGTTACGGGCTTGTCCAGTGGCAACTCGTTCAGCCGCGCCATGCACATGAGCTTCGGCTTGCCATTGATTTCGGCGGAGCAGGAGCCGCATTTGCCGGCTTTGCAGTTCCAACGGACAGCCAGGTCGTTCGCCTGGTCCGCCTGGATTTGATGGATCGCGTCGAGCACCACCATCCCTTCGGACACGGGCGTCGTGTAGTCAACGAGTTTGCCGCCGCTCTCGTCGCCCCGCCATACACGAAAGGTCGCAGTCGACTGCGGCGCATTCTGCGGCACTGCCGAGGGCGACGACCTCCCGGCCACGGGACCGGTGTCGCCGATCCGGGATTTCGGATCGGCCACGCCAGTCCCTTTCTCCGTACGCGGTTGCATCCCTGCGCTCATTTCATCTCCTCGATGACGGCCTTGAGCTCCGCGGGCATGGGCGGGATCGGAACGCGCTCGAGCTGCATCCGTCCGTCGGCACCCTTCTTCAATGTGATATTGAACGTTCCGTACTGCGGATCCTTTTCCGGATAGTCATCGCGGAAGTGACCGCCTCGACTCTCCTTGCGCTCGATCGCCGCCCGCGCGATCGCCTCCGAGATCGTGAGGAGGTTGGCGAGATCGAGCGCCGTGTGCCACCCCGGATTGTACTCGCGGTTCCCGGTGACACCGACGTGCGTCGCCGACTGCTGTAGCTGGAGCACCTCATCCAGCGCGCGCCCCATTTCGGCTTCGCGCCGGACGATGCCCACACCGTCCTGCATGATGGTTTGCAGGCGCTGCTGAATGTGATAGGGCCCCGCCGTACCGCCGGTGCCGTTGCCGTTCGTAGTTCGCTCGAACGGTGCCAGCGATAGCCGCGCTGCGCCGTCCACGCCCGCCTGGTCTACCGCGGCTGACCCGTGCTGCCGCGCGAATTTCGCCGCGTATTCGCCGGCCCGCTTCCCGAAGACGAGCAGATCCGACAGCGAGTTGCCGCCCAGCCGGTTCGCGCCGTGGAGCCCGGCCGCGCATTCGCCCGCGGCGAAAAGGCCAGGCACCGTGGACATCTGCGAATCGCCGTCCACACGGATGCCGCCCATCACGTAATGCGTGGTTGGACCGACTTCCATCGGCGTGGTCGTGATGTCGATGTCCGCGAGCTGCTTGAACTGGTGATACATGCTCGGCAGCTTCTTCTTGATGTGCTCAGGGGCGTCAGGCAAGCGACCCTTGATCCACGCGATGTCGAGGTACACACCGCCGTGCGGGCTGCCCCTGCCCTCGCGCACCTCGCGCACGATGCAGCGCGCCACGTGGTCGCGCGTGAGGAGCTCGGGCGGGCGCCTGGCGTTCTTGTCGCCCTGTACGTAGCGCCAGCCTTCCTCCTCGTTATCGGCTGTCTGCGCCCGGTAGTTGTCCGGAATATCATCGAACATGAAGCGGCGGCCTTCGCTGTTGAGCAGAATGCCGCCCTCGCCGCGCACGCCCTCGGTGACGAGAATCCCCTTCACGCTCGGCGGCCACACCATGCCGGTCGGGTGGAACTGGACGAACTCCATGTCCTGGAGCACCGCGCCGGCGTGGTACGCGAGTGAGTGACCGTCGCCCGTGTACTCCCAGCTGTTGCTCGTGATGCTGTACGCGCGCCCGATGCCGCCGGTCGCCAGCACGATCGCCTTTGCACGGAAGACGCGGAATCGCCCTCGCTCGCGGTCGTACGCAAACGCACCGCTCACGCGGTCGCCGTCCCTGAACAGCGTGACGACGGTGCACTCCATGTGCACGTCGATCCCCTGATGAACGCCGTGGTCCTGGAGCGTGCGGATCATCTCCAGACCGGTCCGGTCGCCGACGTGAGCGAGGCGCGGATACCGGTGGCCGCCGAAGTTCCGCTGCAGGATGCGGCCGTCGGGCGTCCGATCGAACAGCGCGCCCCACGCCTCGAGCTCGCGCACGCGGTCGGGTGCCTCCTTCGCGTGCAGCTCGGCCATGCGCCAGTTGTTGACGTACTGCCCGCCGCGCATGGTGTCGGCGAAGTGGACGCGCCAGTTGTCGCGATCATCCACGTTGCCGAGCGATGCAGCCATCCCGCCCTCGGCCATCACCGTGTGCGCTTTGCCAAGCAGCGACTTGCATACGAGCCCGACCGTTACTCCCTCGGCGGCTGCGGCGATCGCGGCGCGCAGCCCAGCCCCACCGGCACCGATGACCAATACGTCGTGATCTATGGTTTCGTAATCTGGCATGCGTATTCGTGATGGGCTGACGGCTGCTTGCAAAGGCTGACGGCTGACTGCTGGTACTGACGGGCTGATGGCTACGGCTGAGTGCTTCAGCGCCGCTAAGGGGTCAGAGTCCTAACCCATCGTTTTCCCGCACCACTGCGCCCGAATGATGCGTTAGGACTCTGACCCCTTAGCCTTAGCCATCAGCCTTGGCTAGCAGCGCTCAGCGCTGTCAGATGATTCGGACGTCGCTCCAGATCCCCATGGAGCATAGCCGGATGTAGACGTCGCAGAACGCGACTGAGAACAGACTCAGCCAGGCGAACCGCATGTGACGCCGGTTGAGGGCCGAACACCCCTCGTAGAGCGTCCGGCGCACTGGCCGCCCCGCGAGTCGGTCGAGATAACCGCCGATCACATGCCGGAAAGAGTGGCAGCCTAACGTGTAGCTGCTCAGAAGCACGACGTTCACCGCCAGGAGAATCGTCCCCAGGCCGATCCCGAACGTCGTCTGCCCTGTGGCCGGATTCGTGAACCACAGCGCCTTCCACACATCCCACGCGAGCAGAAAGAGGAAGAGCACCGCGACGTAGAGAAAGTAGCGGTGGACGTTCTGCACGATGAGCGGAAACGAGTTCTCGCCGCGATACGACTTCCGCGGCTCACCGACCGCGCACGACGGCGGGTCGGCCCAGAACGCCTTGTAGTAGGCGCCGCGATAGTAATAGCACGTGAACCGGAACAGCCCCGGAAACGGCAGGATCAGGAGCGCGGGCGAGAAGGGCAACCAGCCCGGCCACCACGCCGGCTTCGGGCCGAACCAGGCATGTGGCGAGTCACCCCAGAGCTCCGGGGCGTAAAACGGTGAGAGGTAGGGGCCGAACGTGTAGTGCGCATTCTGAAACGCTGCCCAGGTCGCGTACACGACGAACGAGCTCAGGATGAGAAAAACGACTACCGGTTGCACCCACCACGCGTCACGGCGGTACGTCTCGCCGAAGCCACGTTGAATCACCGGCAGTTGTGCATGCGCCATTCACATCCTCCTGTAGCGTTCTCTGGCATGCGCGCGACCTCGCGCACTCGCTTTAGCGACGCGAAAAAAACGGTGTGGGCCGAGTCGATGTCAATACGGGACCTGAGGTCGGTGAGGTCGCATGTGCCTGCTACACCGCGAGGGCGGGACCGATCGTGTGACGATCGGTTCACACCGCCGTTGCACGCTCGCACGCGCATGGAAGCGCGGTTCGCCACGCGGCTGTTTGAGACCATCCCACCGCGTTCTAGGTTAACCCACTCGCCAGCGCTTCGACCGCGAATCGGTCGAAACGCCGCAGTGGTGTGACAATGTGATCTCCAGTCGTCTGGTCGACTGCGAGCGCAACCGACAGTAACCCCGCGCAACGCCGCAACGCGAGCGTCCACGCGCCTCATCTCCTCGCGCGGAGGTTCCCATCTCGCTGTGTCGTCATCGACGTCCCGTGTCAAGCGGGACGCAGTCGCGTGCTCAGTCCCCATCACATCGATCAGGAGAAGGCCATGAGCAGCCACGTTTCATGTCGGAGATCGGCTCGGAGCTCACCACTTACTCGAAGCGCAGCGATCGTTCTGACTGCGCTCATCACGTCTGCCGCTGCCGCCGGCGGGCAGGCCGGCCCCACTGGCAGCATTGTCGGAACGATCACCGACGCCGCGTCCGGACTGCCCGTCGATGGCGCGCGCATCGCGGTAGCAGCGTCACAACTTGCGGCACCCACGGACCCACGCGGGCGCTTCGTGCTCCGCAACGTTCCGGCGGGCCAACACGAGGTTCGCATTACACGCATCGGCTATCGTCCCGCGTCGCGCACCATTTCGGTGCCCGCCAACGACAGCACCAACCTGTCGCTCGCCATCACGCCAAGCGCGGTTGAACTCGCTGCCGTCGTTACCACGGGTACCGGTGGGGCGGTGGAGAAGAAACGGATCGGCACTTCGATCGGTACCGTCGACATGGCCGCCGTGCAGGAACAGCTCCC
>Ga0075421_100010309_pt1 | contig 11548 bp, 13 predicted proteins | sample SoiMetdeltSBSDD5_FD_75292 | JGI IMG/M metagenome (GOLD analysis project Ga0075421, IMG submission 75292) | Bulk soil microbial communities from a Populus tree surrounding site in Tennessee, USA - Soil MetaG P. deltoides SBSDD5 | ecosystem: Environmental > Terrestrial > Soil > Tree plantation...
GTGGCCCAGAGCAGGAAATCGTCGAGCTGGTGCGGCGTGACCGGAGGGCCGCCCGGTTCCCATAATTCGCGGCGCCGCACGAGGCGCTTGGCATAGGCGACGGCAAGCAGCAGGCCGAAGACATAGGCGAGCGCGTACCAGCGGATGGCGAGCGGGCCGATCGAGAAGGCGACGGGGTCGATCTCGGGAAAGGGAAGAGCATAGAGCGGCGGCATATCGCGGCGACACTGGCCTCATGGCGACGATTTGGTCAAGCCGGGCGGGCCCGCCCTTGAATGGCGCACGATTGCGTCATAGTTGTGCAGACGCCGACGGTCTCAGAAAGGGCCATAAGATGACCACGACCTCCTCGCGTTTCTTCGACGAGATCGCCAAGCTGATGAACAGCGCCGCCGGGGCCGCTCAAGGGGTGCGCCGCGAGATCGACACGCTGGTCAAGGCGCAGGTCGAGCGCGTGCTCAACGAGCTCAATGTGGTGCAGCGGGAGGAATTCGACGCCGTCAAGGAGATGGCGAGCCGTGCTCGGGAGGAGAATGAACGACTGCTCGGACGCGTGGCAGAGCTCGAGCGGCAGGCCGCCGCAACGGGTGCGAAGGTCGAGCCGCAATCGCAATCCACGACTCAGCCGAGTCCCGCGCCGCCGCCGTTCCCGGCAAACGAGTCCGGCAGCGGCGGAACCTCGGCCGGCGGTGCTTGAGAAGCACAGAAGTCGTGGTTCATACCCGAGAAATCGATCTCGGGTCTTGATGCGCGACTCGCGATTGGGCAACTTCTTGTTTGGTGGCTAGGGCATTGATTCGGGGGGCCAATCGGGGGGCCTCTATCGCGTTCCTTGCCTCCGGAGATCACTTACTGGCGGTGTCCTCCAGGCACCGCGGGGGGAACAAAGATGACGGCTGCCCCTTTGCTCGTCGAGGACGCTCCCAATCCCATCGACAAGATCGAGCACCTTGCCTCACGGCACGACTGGTTCGTCGACCGGCCGGCCGACGACGAGGTCAACATGATCATCGCCGGCGGTTGGACCGACCTTCATGTCAGCATCAATTGGCGCGAGGATCTCGAAGGGCTGCACATCGCCTGCTCCTTCGACCTCAAGGTCCCGTCGAACCGGCGCGGCGAGGTCGCGCGGCTGGTGACGCTGATCAACGAGCAGCTCTATTTCGGACATTTCGATCTGTGGGCGAGCGAAGGAACGCTGCTGTTCCGCAACGGTCTCCTGCTGACCGGCGGGGCGCAGGCGACGGAAGCGCAATGCGAGGCGCTGATCGATCTGGCGCTCGATGCTTGCGAGCGATATTTTCCGGCCTTCCAGTTCGTGATCTGGGCCGGCAAAACCGCCGACGATGCGATGCGATCCTGCTTGATCGAGACCATGGGTGAGGCATGAGCCTGCCGCTTGGCGGCACGCTTGCACTGATCGGTGCCGGCAAGATGGGCGGCGCCCTGCTCGAAGGCTGGCTGCGCCAGGGCATCGACCCGGCGCAGGTGGTGGCGTTCGATCCGCATCCGCCGCCCGAGATGGCGGCGGTGCTGAAGGAGCGGAAGATCCGGCACAATCCCGATCCGGCGGCGCTCGAGCGCCTCGAGGCCGTCCTGGTGGCGGTCAAGCCGCAATTCATGGACGAGGCGCTGGCGCAAGCGAAACCGCTGGCGCGGCACCGGCCGCTCGTCATCTCGGTCGCGGCGGGCAAGACCATTGCGACCTTCGAGCAATGGGGCGGCAAGGATGCGGCGGTGGTCCGGGCGATGCCGAATACGCCGGCAGCGGTCGGCCGTGGCATCACCGCGATGGTGGCCAATGCCCAGGTCGACGAGCGACAGCGGGCGCTGGCACTCGAGCTGCTCTCGGCGGTCGGCGAGGTGGTGACGCTCGAGGATGAGGCATTGCTCGATGCCGTCACCGCGGTCTCAGGCTCGGGTCCGGCCTATGTGTTCTACCTGACCGAATGCCTGGCGGCGGCGGGACGGGCAGCGGGGCTCGACGAGGCGCTGGCGGTGCAGCTTGCCCGCGCCACCGTTGCCGGAGCCGGCGAGCTGATGCGCCAGAGCGGCCTGCCGGCAGAGGTGCTGCGGCAGAACGTGACCTCGCCCAAGGGCACCACCCAGGCGGCGCTCGATGTGCTGATGGCGGATGACGGGCTCGCGCCTTTGTTGCGGAAGGCGGTCGACGCGGCGCAGCGGCGTTCGAGGGAGTTGGGGAAAGGGTGAGAAGGCAGTAGGCAGTAGGCAGTCGGGAAGTGTTCCGGTCACTGCCTATTGCCTAATGCCTATTGCCGGCTAGATTCCCCGGCATGGCGAAAAGTCCTTCGACCAACGACAAGATCCTCGATGCGGCGCTCCGGCTCGCCGCGTCCCGGCGGTGGACCGAGATCACCCTGCGCGACATTGCGGGCGAAGCGGGCCTGAGCCTCGCCGCGCTCAATGAAACGGTGCCGTCGCGCGCCGCCATCCTGGCCCTCCTCAACCGGCGCATCGACCAGCGCATGCTGGCGGCGCTCGACCAGGACCCGGTTTCGGGCGATGCCCATGACCGGCTCTTTGAGGTGCTGATGCGCCGGCTCGAGGTGATGGCGCCCTATCGCGCGGCGGTGGCGAGCATCATCGCCGATCCGGCAACCCTGCTCGACGATCCGCCGGAGATCGCAAGCTCGCTTGGCCGGAGCCTCGGCTGGGTGCTGGCGGCGGCCGGGCTCGAGGATAGCGGCAGCCGCGAGATCATCAAGCGGCTCGGCCTTGCCGCGGTCTACCGGCGGGTGCTCGGCATCTGGGTCGAGGAGGACGATCCGGGGCTGGCGCGCACCATGGCGGCGCTCGATCGGGCCTTGCGGGACGGCGAGACCTGGCTCAAGCGCCTGGCGCCAGGCTTGGCGCTTGCCGGTGCGTTCGGCAGCGCGGCGCTCGCCCTGGTCCGCGGACGGCGACGGCCCGCCGCATGACCGACACCATCGCTTTCGGCGACTTCCTCAAGGTGGACATCCGGGTCGGGACGGTCATCGCGGCCGAGCCCTATCCGGAAGCGCGCAAGCCCTCGATCAAGCTCACCGTCGATTTCGGGCCGGAGATCGGCGTCAAACGCGCATCGGCCCAGCTCACCCGCTATTACACGCCGGACTCGCTGATCGGCCGCCAGGTGGCCGGTGTGGTGAATTTTCCGCCGCGCCAGATCGGCAGGTTCATGTCGGAGGTGCTGGTGCTCGGCTTCCCCGATGCCGATGGCGAGGTGGTGCTGGTGGCGGTCGAGCGGCCGGTGCCCGATGGGGGGAGGCTTTTTTAGGAGGCAGTAGGCGTTAGGCAGTAGGCAGGGCGTGGAGCGCAGGTCACTGCCTACTGCCTATCTCACGACTGCCTCTCAATCGATGTGCAAAATATACCCCGCGCCGCGCACCGTCTGGAGATAGACGGGCACGGCCGGATCGTCCTCGATCTTGCGGCGCAGCCGGTTGATCTGGACATCGACGCTCCTGGCATTCTCCTCGCTGCCGCCGACGGCCAGCTCGCCGCGCGCCACCGCATGGCCGGCGCGCTGGGCGAGGAGCCGCAGCATGTCGCGCTCGCGCGACGACAGGCGCACCAGCTCCTCGCCGCGCCGCAACTCGCCGCGGGCCAGGTTGAAGCGGCAACGGCCGAAGCGCACCTCCTCGGCGACAGCCGGCCGCTGCGGCTTGCGCTTGAGGATCGAGCGGATGCGCAGCAAGAGCTCACGCGGATCGAAGGGCTTGGACAGATAATCGTCGCTGCCGGCGGTCAGGCCGCGAATGCGGTCCTCGGGGTCGGCAAGCGCCGACAGGATCAGAATCGGCATTTCGCTGTTCTCGGCGCGGAGCTTGCGGGTGAGCTCGAGGCCCGATTCATCCGGCATCATCACGTCGACCACGGCGAGATCGAAGGCAATGCCGAGCATCCGCTGGCGCGCCTCGGCGGCGCTGCCGGCAGCGCTCACCCGCAGGCCGTTGGCCGACAGGAAGCTCTGGATCAGCTCGCGGATGCGCCGGTCGTCATCGACCACCAGCACATGGGGAGGGTTGCTCTCGCTCATCGTCAGCCGCCCTGGCGGGGCGCGGTCAGGCGTCCGACCTTGTCGCGGGCCGCCCGGTCGATGAGCTTGCCGAGCACGCGGCGATATTGGCCATCCTCGGGCTCGCCGGCTTCGGCGAGGGCCTGGCGGATGCGCGCGATCTGCGGCGCCATCAGCGAGGCGTGGAGCCCTGCCCCGTCGGCGGTCAGAAACAACAGCCGCTGGCGCCGATCGTCTTCGCCTTCGACCTGATAGACAAAGCCTTTGTCGATGAGCTCGCGCAGCACCCGGCCTAGGCTCTGCTTGGTGATGCGCAGGATGTCGAGCAGCTCCTGGACGCGGATGCCGGGGTTGCGCCCGACAAAATGCAGTACCCGATGATGCGCCCGGCCGAAGCCGTAATCGGCGAGCAGCCGATCGGGATCGGAGACGAAGTCGCGATAGGCGAAGAACAGGAGCTCGATCAGCTCGATGATCTCCTGGTCGGCCGGACGCGGCGCCTCGCTCGGGGCGGTGGCCTTGGCTGCCGACGGTATGGCGCGGGCGGTTACGTCAGTCATATTGACATATCCTACCCTCGCCAGTAGTTTTTGCAACCACCCGGCGGAAAGATGACAAACAGCGTGCTCGCTTCTGCAAGCCCATGTTGCGGAAGTCGCCGTCCGGATATCAGGAGGTCAGAATGTCGGTTGTTCCCTTCGATCAGCGCGAAGGCGTGATTTGGCTCAATGGGGAGTTCGTGCCGTGGGCCGATGCCAGGGTTCATGTGCTGACTCACGGGCTGCATTACGCCTCCGCCGTATTCGAAGGCGAGCGCGCCTATGGCGGCGAGATCTTCAAGCTCAGGGAACATACCGACCGGCTGTTTGCCTCGGCCGAGATGCTCGACATGGTCATCCCCTACACGGTGGAGGAGATCGACGAGGCGTGCCGCGAGACCCTGAAGCGTCAGGGCTACCGCGATGCCTATGTGCGGCCGATCGCCTGGCGCGGCTCGGAGATGATGGGAGTCTCCGGCCAGAGCAACCGCATCAATGTCGCCATCGCGATCTGGCAGTGGCCGGCCTATTTCGACCCGGCGCATCTCGAAAGGGGCATCAAGCTCGACATCGCCGAATGGCGCCGCCCCGACCCGCGCACCGCCCCGTCCAAGGCCAAGGCGGTGGGACTCTATATGATCTGCACGCTCGCCAAGCATACGGCAGAGCGCAAGGGCTATGCCGATGCGCTGATGTATGACTGGCGCGGCCAGGTGGCCGAATGCACCGGCGCCAATATCTTCTTCGTGCGCAATGGCGAGCTGCACACGCCGACGCCCGACTGCTTCCTCGACGGAATCACCCGGCGCACCGTCATCGACCTGGCCCGGCGGCGCCAGATCAAGGTCAATGAGCGGGTCATCATGCCGGAGGAACTCCCGGGCTTCGAGCAGTGCTTCATCGTCGGCACCGCCGCCGAGGTCACGCCGGTGGGCGAGATCGGACCGCATCGCTTCACGGTGGGCGATCTGGTGCGGACGCTCAGAGCGGATTACCTGTCGGAAGTTCAACCGAAGGCAGCAGCAGCCGAGTGAGGCCGCGCCTTCAGGGTTGAGGCGCTCAAAGCTTGCCTCGGGGGATCGGGCCGCTATCCTGGCCGGCCATGGGAAGCGGGAGGGACAGCGCATGATCTCTGGAGCGTTGCGGCTGTGTGCCGTGGCAACCATGCTGCTCGGATTGGTCTTTGCCGGCAGCGAGGTGGCCCAGGCGCTCGGCAACGAAAAAGTGGCCCATGAGATCGAAGTCATCATCAAGAATGGCGAGAGCAATATCGGCTCGGAGCGCGACGACCAGCGGCTAGTCCAGGTCTACACCTTCTATTTCGACCGCGACTTCAAGCCGGTGTGGACGCGCGATGCCGGGGCCAAGAGCAAGGCGCGCGAGCTTCTGGCGATCATGAAGCGGGCCGAGCAGGAAGGGCTCGATCCGGCGTGGTACCGGGTTCGCGAGATCGACGACCTGATCGACGAGACCGATCCCCGAGGCCTGGCCGAGCTCGACATGCTGGTCACCCGGGCGTTCATCGACTATGCGCGGGATCTGCAGAAGGGGCGGGTGTCGCCTTCCGAGGTCGACAGCGAGAACGCCACCGCGCCGCTCGAGATCGGGGCGGCGACGCTGCTCGACGGCGCCGAGCAGGCGGAGAGCATCGCCCAATATGTGCAGACGCTCCAGCCCGGGTCGGACCGCTATCAGCGGATGCGCAGCAAGCTTGCCGAGCTGCGCAAGATCGAGGCGAAAGGCGGCTGGCCGACGATTCCTGCGGGATCGGCGCTAAAGCCGGGCGGCAGCGACGGGCGGCTGCCGGCGATCCGCGACTATCTGGTGATGACGGGCGATCTCGGTGCCGCCGACCGCGGGTCCGGCGATCGCTATGACGAGAAGACGGTCGAGGCGGTCAAGCGCTTCCAGGAGCGGCATGGCCTGACCCAGGACGGCATCATCGGCGGCACGACGCTCTCCGAGATGCAGGTGTCGGTCGACCGTCGCGTCCGCCAGATGGAAGTGAACATGGAGCGCCGGCGGTGGATGAACCGCGATCCCGGCGACCTGCACATCTTCGTCAATCTGGCGGATCAGTACCTCAAGGTCGTGAAGGACGAGAAGACGATCCACACGGCACTGCTGGTGGTGGGCAAGCCGTTCACCCGGACGCCGATCTTCTCCGAGAAGATGACCTATGTCGTGTTCAATCCCTATTGGAGCGTGCCGCCGTCGATCGCCAACAAGGAGTATCTGGTCAAGCTCAGGCAGGATCCGGGCATTCTCAACCGCCAGAAGATCCGTGTGCTTGCCGGCTCAGGCGACAAGGCGCGCGAGATCGATCCCTATTCGGTGAACTGGTCGGGGATGAGCCGCATTCCCTATGCGCTGCGCCAGGATCCGGGCAAGGGCAATTCGCTCGGGCGACTCAAATTCATGTTCCCGAACAAGTACAATGTCTATATCCACGACACTCCCGCCAAGGCGCTGTTCAGCAAGGATCTCAGGGTCTACAGCCATGGCTGCATGCGGGTGCAGCACCCCGAGGCGCTGGCCGAGGTGCTGCTGAAGGCGCAGGGCTGGACCAAGGAGAAGATCGATGCGCAGCTCGCAACCGGGGCGCAGAAGATCGTCAATCTCAAGACGTCGATCCCGGTCCATGTCACCTATCTCACAGCCTGGGTGAACAAGGACGGCACGGTGAACTTCCGCCGCGACGTCTACAAGCGCGACCAGCGGCTGATGGAAGCGATGTACCACACGGAGTATCTGGAGCATTAGAGGCAGTCGGCATTAGGCAGTAGGCAGTGAGCGGTGCTACTGCCTAATGCCTAATGCCTACTACCTGCTACCTGCGCTGCGCCATCAGCCGCCGGTGACGGGCGGGAACAGGGCGAGCTCCGTGATGCCGGCCAAGGGATGGTCGAGCGGCACGTGCTCCTGGTCGGCGGCGGCGCGGATCACCCTCAGATCGGCAAAGGCCAGGCGCCCCTCCTCGTCGCGGTCGCGAAGCCAGACGACGAGGTCGCGGATGGTCTCGAGCTCCGGCGGAACGGCGATCTCCTCAGAGGAGCGGCCAAGCCGCTCGCGCACCCAGGCGAAGTAGAGCACCTTCATCTGTTCTCATCCATCAGATGGGCAACGCCCACACGCAAGTAATCAAAGCCGGTGACGACGGTGAAGCCGGCGGCGATCCACAGGCCCGACAGGCCGATTGCCGTCGTCCAGGGCAGGATCTTGTCGCCGGCCGAGCCGGCAATGAGGAAACCGATGGCGACGAGCTGGATCGAGGTCTTCCATTTGGCAAGGCGGGTGACCGGGACAGGCACCCGAAGCTCGGCCAGGAACTCGCGCAGTCCCGACACCAGGATTTCGCGACAGAGGATGATGATCGCCGCAACCAGGTTCAATCCGGTGATCGTCTCGTCGGCGGCGAGCATCAGAAGCGTCGCCGAGACCAGGAGCTTGTCGGCGATCGGATCGAGCATGCGGCCGAGCGATGATTGCTGCGACCAGCGGCGCGCCAGAAAGCCGTCGAAGAAATCGGTCACGCCGGCGGCGATGAACAGGCCGAGCGCCAGCCAGCGGGCGTCGTCGCCGCCAACAAGCAGGCAGGTGACGACCGCCGGCACGGCGGCGATCCGGGCATAGGTCAGGAGATTGGGGAGGCTGATGCGTGGCTTCAGCGGCGCATCGATCGAGCGGCGCACGTCCATCACTCGCGGCCCTCATGGAAGTGACCATAGATGCTGCGGGCGAGCGAACGGCTGATGCCTTCGACATTCTCGAGATCGGCAATGCTGGCGCGGCTTACCCCCTTGGCCGAGCCAAAGGCCCTGAGCAGCGCCTTCTTGCGCTCAGGCCCGATGCCGGCCACCTCGTCGAGCGGATTGGCCGAAACGCCCTTGAGGCGGCGGGCGCGATGGGTGCCGATGGCAAAGCGATGGGCCTCATCGCGCAGGCGCTGGATGAAATAGAGCACCGGCTCGCGCGGCTCGAGCATGAAGGAGGGCCGGCCGGGCAGATGGAAATGTTCCCGCCCGGCGTCGCGATCGGGACCCTTGGCAACGGCTATCACCGGCAGGTCGCCAAGACCCAGCTCCTGCAGGACGGACAGGGCGGCGCCGAGCTGCCCGGCGCCGCCATCGATCACCGCGAGATCCGGCCAGACCGCCGGCCGGGCGGCGGCGCTCTCGCCTTCGTCCTCCTCGGGAAACGGATTGCGCGTGCCATGCTCCTTGAGGAGCCGCGCGAAGCGGCGGCCGAGGACCTCGCGCATCATCGCGAAATCATCGCCGGGGGTGAGGTCCTCGGAACGGATGTTGAACTTGCGGTAGCTGTTCTTCATGAAGCCTTCCGGCCCGGCGACGATCATCGCGCCGACCGCATCGGTTCCCTGGATGTGCGAGTTGTCGAACACCTCGATGCGGCGCGGCGGGGCCGGTAGACCGAAGACCCGCGCCACCCCGGCCAGCAGCTTCGATTGCGAGGAGGATTCCGCCATGCGCCGGGCCAGCGCCTCGCGGGCATTGATGGCGGCATGCTCGGTCAGGCGGCGCTTCTCGCCGCGCTGCGGCACGGCAATCTCCACCTTGCGGCCGGTCCGCTGGGTCAGCGCCTCGGCGATGAGGCCGCATTCGGCCGCCTCATGGGACAGCAGGATCAGATGGGGTGCCGGCTTGTCGTCATAGAACTGGGCGAGGAACGAGCCCAGCACCTCGCCCGGCTCGAGCGTCTTGTCGGCGCGGGGGAAATAGGCCCGGTTGCCCCAGTTCTGGCCGGAGCGGAAGAAGAACACCTGGATGGCGAACTGGCCCCCCTCCTGGGCGAGGCCGAAGACATCGGCCTCCTCGATGCCCTCGGGATTGATGCCCTGCTGGGCGGTGACGAAGCTCATCGCGGAGATGCGGTCGCGGTAGCGCGCCGCCTGCTCGAAATCGAGCCGCTCCGACGCCTGCTCCATCGCTTCGGCAAGCTCCGCCTTCACCAGCTGGCTGCGCCCCCCGAGAAAAGCCTCGGCCTCCTGGACGAGGATCTCGTGATCCTCCCAGGAAATCTCGCCGGTGCAAGGGGCCGAGCAACGCTTGATCTGATAGAGGAGGCACGGGCGGGTGCGGTTCTCGAAGACGCTGTCGGAGCAGGAGCGGACGAGGAACGCCTTTTGCAGGGCATTGATGGTGCGGTTGACGGCACCGGCAGAGGCGAAGGGTCCGAAATAACGGCCGGGCAGGCTCCTTGCACCGCGATGCTTGGCGAGTTTCGGAACGGGATGGTCGCGGGCGATCAGGATATAGGGGAAGGACTTGTCGTCGCGCAGCGTGACATTGAAGCGGGGCTTGAGCTTCTTGATCAGATTGGCTTCGAGCAGCAGGGCTTCCGCCTCGGTCGCGGTGGTGACGAACTCCATGCTGGTGGTCACGGCAATCATCGCTGCGATCCGGTTGGTGTGACCACCAAAGCGTGTATAGCTCGCGACCCGCGCCTTCAGGTTCCGCGCCTTGCCGACATAAAGGGCATCGCCCTTGCGGTCGAGCATGCGGTAAACGCCGGGCTGGTTGGGCAGGAGGCGGGCAAAGCGGCGGATTACCGCGGGGCCGCAGGCCTGAGCCTCGGCAGCCTCGTCCGGTTCATCGATGGCGATGTCGTCCGTTTCGTCCTCTGGCAGCATGCCGGGCTATATGTAGGAAAGGGAAACGGGATGCAAATCGGCGCTCAGCCGGATTGACGCTCCGCCGGACGCGGCAGCTCGAGGCTTGCCGTGGCTTCGAACAGCGGCGGGCGCGGCAGTGCGGCGGGACCGTCGTCGTCGAAGGGAATAGACTGGAGCCACACCCGGCCGGGACCGCGCAGGCGGGCAATGTGGACCGGCAATGTCAGACCCTCCGAGTCGACGCTCTCCGACCCGTCCATGAGATCGATGTCGACGGTCGCGGTGAGCGCCGAGATGGCAAGCGCCCGGGCACAGACGACCTTGCCCGGAGCGAGCAAGATCTCCTGGACATCGCCGCGGGCGCGGGCGAACAGCCAGCCCGAACCCTCCGCGAGCAGCAGCTCGAGGCCGCGCGGGCGCGCCGGGCTTCGCAACGATTTGAAGCGGGCGTAGAGGCCGAGCGATACGCCCGGCCCGGCGGCGATCATCGCCGGCTGCGGCACCAGGAGCTTGCCGCCATAGTGGCGCAGATCATAGGCGCCGATCGTGCAGGGCTCGCCGGAGGCGAGGAGCACGCGCTGGGCAATCCCGCTATCGGCGTTGGCGAGGCGCTGGCCGGTGCTCTCCGGCGCGACGCTGCCCTCGGTTCGGATGGTCTCGCCGAAGGACAGAAGAGAACGGAAGTCGGCAAGCAGCGACTGGCCCGGCGGGAGCAGGATCTCGATCACCGGCGCTAGCTGCCCGTGAATCGCAAAAGCGAGATCGCCACGCGCTCCCACAGCTTCATCGATGCCGGAACAGTCACCGGCCAACGGTCCGGTCGATGCCATGTGAGCCCCCAGCCGCCCGATAAATCTCGCGATTTTCAAGATGAGCAGATACTACACCGGAATTCGCGCCCGGTTCAGAGGAAAGTTATGTGCGATGTCAAAAATCATCGCACGTTTCCGTGCGCAGCATGGCGGGAGTCGCGACCTTCAGGATTTGGGAAGCAGGATCACATAGTGCTTGCGCACCTTCTCGACCGTCTCCCAGGTGCCCTTGAAGCCGGGCGGGATGATGAAGCCGTCGCCGGCCTCCAGCGTCCAGCTCTCGCCCGCCTCATTGGTGAGCACGGCCTTGCCGGCGATGAGGTGGCAGAACTCCCACTCGGTGTAAGCGACATCGGACTTGCCCGGCTCCGATTCCCAGATGCCGCAGAGCAGACGGCCATCGTCACCGGTCCAATGGTTCCAGGTGGTGGTCGCGCGATCGACCTCGGGCGCAGGGGCGCCTTTGCCCTCGGTCCGCAACACGGTGATCTTCTCAGCCAAGGTCGTTGTCCTTTCCTGTGAGTGCCGCGACCTCCTCGAGAATCGC
>Ga0075421_100010310_pt1 | contig 11548 bp, 6 predicted proteins | sample SoiMetdeltSBSDD5_FD_75292 | JGI IMG/M metagenome (GOLD analysis project Ga0075421, IMG submission 75292) | Bulk soil microbial communities from a Populus tree surrounding site in Tennessee, USA - Soil MetaG P. deltoides SBSDD5 | ecosystem: Environmental > Terrestrial > Soil > Tree plantation...
GCCGGTATGAAGGACCACCCGCTCGACGATCTGGATGACGATATTCGCGACCACATCGAGCGCGAGACTCAGGAGAACCTCGAGCGGGGCATGCCGCTTGATGCCGCTCGCTACGCGGCGCTTCGGAAGTTTGGGAACGTCACTCGAGCCAGGGAGGACACGCGAGCCGTGTGGATCCCTCGCTGGTTCGACGACCTGGTTCGCGACCTGCACTACGGCGTTCGCACGCTGAAGCGATCGCCGGGGTTTGCAGCCACCGCGATCCTGACCCTCGCGCTCGGCATCGGCGCCAACACGCTCGCCTTCAGCATCCTCAACGCCGTGCTCGTTCGACAACTGCCGTATCGCGATCCCGATCGAATCGTGCTCGTGAACTTCAGTCCACCGAACGCGCCGGACGCGCGTGGCGGAGCCACGCTTCAGAACTACTTCGCGGTCAGGGACCGGAGCCGGTCCTTTGAATATGTCGGCTCCACGTCGCCGACACTGGCCAGCATTGCCGTAGCGCCCGACGATTTGGCCGGTGCCGAACCGGTCGCGGGGGAGCGGATCCACGCCACGACGCCCAAGGTGCTGGGCATCCAGCCGCTGTTGGGGACCTGGTTCACCGACGCCGACGATCCGGCGACCGCGCCGCGCAAGATCGTCCTGAGCCACGGTCTGTGGCAGCACCGCTTCGGCGGCGATCCGGGTGTGATCGGCCGCTCGCTCCGGGTGGATTCACAGGAGACCACCGTCATCGGTGTGATGCCGGAGGGATTCGAGTTCCCTGGCTCGACGACGCAATTCTGGACGTCAAGCCGCTGGTCCGAAGCGACGATGGCGTCGCCGAGCCGCATGCTGGTTGTCGCGGCGCGGCTGAAGCCCGCGGTCACGCTGCAGCAGGCCCAGGGGGAGATGGACGTTCTCGCGGCGGACCTCTCTCGGGAGTTTCCGCAGACCAACAAGGGTTGGCGCATCCACCTCGAGTCGATCTACGACGCGTACACGTGGCGGGCTCGCGGACCGCTGCTCTTGCTGCAGGGCGTCGTCGCGCTGGTCCTCGTGATCGCGTGCGCCAACGTCGCGGGGCTGCTACTGGCTCAGGCTTCGACGCGCCAGCCGGAGTTCGCGATGCGCCTCGCGCTCGGTTCGAGCCAGGGCCGCCTCGTGCGCCAGTTGCTGGCCGAGAGCGTGTTGCTGTCCAGCATCGGCGGTGCCTGTGGCGTTGGACTCGCGTTCGGCGGCCTGCGCGTGTTCATGGCGCAGAATCCCGACGCGTGGCTGCCGCGCGCCAACGGAATCGGCATCGACGGCCGCGTGCTGGTGTTCGCGCTGCTGGTCACGGCGGCAGGCACGATCCTGTTCGGCCTCCTGCCGTCGTGGACGATGTCGCGCCCATCGCTCGCCCCGGGCAGGCCCGCGAACGCCATGGGGCGAATGTCGCAGCAACAAATTCGGGGCGTGCTCGTTTCGGGCCAGGTGGCCGTCGCGCTGGTCCTCCTCATTGCCGCCGGATTGCTTGTCAACACGCTGGTCCGACTGAATCTGAATCGGCCCGCGATCGATCCGACGAATCTGCTCACGTTTCAAGTGCGGCTCAATTTGAGCGAGATGGTGACGCCGACCGGCCGGGATGTGGAAGGCTTTTTCTCGATGCGGTTCAGTCCCCGGGTCAGCCTGATCTTCAGCGAGATCCAGCAACGGCTGTCCGGCGTTCCCGGCGTGCGATCGGTTGCGGCGTCGATCTCTCCGCCGACGGGTCAGGGGTTCGGTATGCGGCTGACCGCGATCGGGCAGCCGCCTCCCGCGGACGGCAACATGGAACCGGTCGGCTGGTCCCCGGTCAGCACCGGCTACTTCAAGACGCTTGGCATTGCGGTGCGGCGCGGCCGCGAATTCACGCCGAGCGATTCGCTCACCTCGACCCAGGTGGCGATCGTCAACGAAACGCTCGCGCGCCGGCTGTGGCCCGGCGAGGATCCCATCGGCCGGGAGATCGCGATCGATTTCGTCAACGATCGGCCTCGGCAGGTGGTCGGCGTGGTAGCCGACGTGCGCGACACGAGCCAACAGCGCGAGTTCGCGCCGCACGTCTTCGTCCCCGACGCACAGCTGCCGCTCGCCTCGCGCGGATGGTTTCAACAGCCGCGCATCACGATGACGTATCTGGTCCGCACGGCGACCGATCCGCTGCCGCTCGTCGACCAAATGCGCTCGGCCGTCGCGGAGGTGTACCAGGGCCAGCCAATCTACAACATCACGACGCTGGAAGAGGCCATGTCGAGCGAGCTGACGTCGTGGCGGCAGTATCTGATGCTGCTTGGCGCGTTCGCGGCAATCGCGGCGCTTCTCGCTCTCGTCGGCGTTTACGGCCTCGTGGCGTACGGCGTCGGGCAGCGGACGCACGAGATCGGCATCCGCCGGGCGCTCGGAGCGGGCACGGCCGCTGTCATGAGTCTGGTACTTCGCCAGGGGCTCCTCCTGACAGCAATAGGCGTCGGCGTTGGCGTCGTCGCCTCTCTGGCGGCGACGCGCGTGCTCAAGGGTCTGCTGTGGGGTGTGTCGCCGACCGATCCCGTCACGTTCACGCTCGCCGCCACGGCCCTCGCCGCCGCGGCCATGCTGGCCTGTTGCGTGCCGGCAAGCCGAGCGCTGACCATCAACCCGATCGTCGCGCTCCGCAGCGAATAAACCAGAAGCTCCGACATGCTGCGATCGATCACCTGGACGAGATTGCTCTTCCCTGCTCGATCGGCTCAAGATTGTGATCTTGGACACGATTGACCTCGCCCGACAACTGGCCGAGATCGGGCAGCGCTTCGACGCGCGGAACTGGGTGCTCGGCACGAGCGGCAACTTCAGCGCGGTCATCAGTCGCGATCCGCTGCGGCTGTTGATGACGCGCAGCGGCATCGCGAAAGGCGCCTTGACGATCGACGGGCTCGTGGAAGTCGATGAAGGCGGCGCGGCGGTGCAGCCGGGATGCGGGAAGCCCTCCGCGGAAGCGCTGCTGCACGTCGAAATCGCCGGCGCGCGCGAAGCCAATGCGATTCTGCACACGCATTCGATCTGGAGCACCGTGCTCTCGGATCGATATGCGTCCGGGGGTGGACTCACCATCGCAGGGTTCGAGATGCTCAAGGGCCTCGAAGGCGTATCCACACATGAGCACCGCGAGTGGGTCCCGATCCTCGACAACGATCAGGACATGGCTCGACTGGCCGGACGCATTCGGCAGCTGCTCGCGGCGCACCCCGCAAGTCATGCTTTCCTTCTGCGCCGGCATGGTTTATACACGTGGGGAGAGACGCTCCCGCAGGCCGTGCGCCACGTGGAGATACTCGAGTTCCTGCTCGAAGCTGTCGGGCGGACCGGCGGCTGAGAAAGAGGCGCCATCATGGCCATCATCAGAATTCCCTCGGAACAGGTCGTGCTCCAGGAGAGCGACGCCGTTCGCGACTTCCTGGCGCGTTTCGCGATTGATTACGAACAGTGGGTGCCTGAGCACGCCGTCGCGGCTGACGCTCCTCCGGAAGACATTCTCACTGCGTATGCGCGCGAAGTGGATGCGCTGAAGACGCGAGGCGGCTACGTGACCGCTGACGTCATCGACGTGAAACCCGCAACGCCGAACCTCGACGCGATGCTCGCCAAGTTCAGTCGCGAACACTGGCACGACGAAGACGAAGTCCGCTTCATCGTCGAAGGCCGGGGTCTTTTCCACATTCATCCGACCAGTGGACCTGTGTTCGCAATCGAAGTGGAGGCCGGCGACCTGATCCGCGTGCCGCGCGGAACGCATCACTGGTTCGATCTGTGCGCGGATCGCCGCATTCGCGCGATCCGAATGTTCCAGGATCCCTCGGGGTGGACGCCGCATTACACAGAGAGCGGAGTGGACAAGGGCTTTCAGCCCGTGTGCTTCGGTCCTGCTTACGTGACCTCGGAAGCGTCGCGCATGTGAGCCGTTCTTCGACAACCGACGTTCGCGCCATCCTGCTCGACGTCGAAGGCACCACAACGCCGATCGCGTTTGTCACGAACGTCCTCTTTCCTTACGCGCGCAGGCACCTGCGCTCTTACCTCGAACAACACGCCGGCAGCCCCGATGACGAATCGCTGTTCACACGCCTTCGAAACGAGCACAGTTCGGACGTGCGCAGCGGCGAAGCGGTCCCGCCATGGATCGAAGACTCTCCGAGCGCGCGTGTGGCGACGATCATCGCGTATCTGGAGTGGCTGATGGATCGCGATCGCAAGTCCACCGGTCTCAAAGAGCTGCAAGGGAGGATTTGGGAAGAGGGCTACAGACGCGGCGAGCTTATCGGAGAAGTATTTCCCGATGTGCGTCCGGCACTCGAGCGTTGGCGTGACCGCGACGTTCACGTCGGAATCTTTTCGTCGGGCAGCGTCCTGGCACAGAAACTCCTCTTCCGCCACTCGTCGGCGGGAGATCTCACGACGTTCTTGAAGTGGCACTTCGATACGAACGTCGGAGCGAAAGCTGATCCGGACAGCTATCGTCGTATCGCGAATACGATTGGACTGCCTGCCGACGCCGTCATGTTTCTGTCGGACGTCACTCGCGAGCTCGACGGCGCTCGCTCGGCGAGGATGCAGGTGCGCCTCGTTATGCGCCCGGGAAATGCGCCTGCCTCAACGCCTCACGACTATCTGATGATTCGCAGCTTGGACGAAGTTGGATGAAAGGTCTTCGACGCCCTCGAGCAGCGCTCGGCGGCGCGCCGTCGACGAGACCGGGTAACAGATCCGGTATTTGATGACCCGATATGTGATTGAAAACCGCATGAAGGCGACCCTTACGTCGCGTTCGATCGAAAAGCGCGCGCTCATCGGTCGCCGAATCACGTTCGCGCAGTGGCATTTCGGTTGCAGCGCGAGCCGGCCAGGCTTCCGGCAAAAACTGCGTGAACAGCATCCTGACGGTTTTCACAAACCGCCACGCCGCGCGCTTTCCGTTTCGAGCCCGCCTGGGCGCGGCTATCCTTCTGGCGCTCTGCAGCGGAGCGCGCCAGGCGATCGTCACGGCGCAATCGAACGGTACAACAGCCGGCGCCATTCGAACCTACTCCACCATTTCATCGATCGGCATCGAATGGGACATCGTCGGCGATCTGGATCACGACGCGACGGCGGCCGTGGAGTTTCGAGTCGCCGGGACCGCGGCATGGCGGCCGGCGTTGCCGCTCGTTCGCGTCGACTACAACGGCGCCAATATGCTGGCGGGCAGCGTGCTCTTCCTCAGCCCGAACACTGCGTACGAGATCAGATTGACGCTCACGGATCCTGACGGCGGCGCTGCCGGCCAGACCGTCGTCGTCGCGACGCGGCCGGTTCCGCTGCTGCCGGTTTCCGGCAGGACCTTTCACGTCGTTCCCGGATCGGGCGGTGGAGACGGATCCGCTGCGAATCCGTTCAGAGGCATCACCGCTGCTGAAGCCGTGGCGCAGCCGGGAGACATCTTTCTGGTGCATGCCGGAAGCTACGGCGGACGCGTGACGTTCACCAAGCCGGGCACGTCTACCAATTACGTCGTCTGGAAAGGCGCGGGCGACGGCGAGGCGCTCTTCGCTGGCATCGACGTCTCGGCCAGTTATGTGTGGCTGCAGGGTCTGACGCTCAGGGATCAACCGTTCGCGTTGATGTCGAAAAACGCACCGATCGGGGTCGTCATCAGCCGATGCTCGTTCTTCAACAATCACTATTCCATCTACCTCCAACGGGGCGGAAGCAACTGGTACATCGCCGACAACACGATCGTCGGTGATACGCCGTACTGGACCGAGAGCCTCGATGGGGAAGGCATCGAGTTGAACGGCTACTCAGTCGAAAGCTTCGGTCACGTCGTGGCCCACAACAGCATCACCAACGTGGCCGACGGGATCTCGAACGGCACTTACAACATCGATGTGTTCGGCAACGACATCTTCGACACGTCCGACGATGGCTTTGAAGGAGATCCGGGCGGCGCAAACATCCGCGTGTGGGGAAACCGCATCCACAATGCCGCCCACAACGGGATCAGCTACCAGCCTCAGAACGGTTCGCCATGGTACATCCTGCGGAATCAGCTCGTGGGGTTCATTGAAGCGCCGTTCAAATTCAGGACGACGGATCGATCGGTCATCGCCCACAACACGATTGTGATGTGGGGCCAGATGATCTGCTGCAGCGATGCGCACCTGTTGAGATCAATCGTCAGGAACAACCTCTGGGTGTCGGTGTCCGGAGGGCAGATCTGGGATTTCGGGTCGACCGTGAAGGACTGGCGGAGCGATTTCGACAACGACGGCTTCGACTGGGGGACCAGTACAGCGCCGTTCAGGTACGGCGGCGTGGTCTACTCGAGTCTCGCCGGCTTCGCGGCGGCGTCAGGCCTCGAGACGAACGGACGACACATCAGTTGGGCGAGCTGTTTCACGACGTTCAATGTGCCCGGTCCTGCGCCCGTGCCGATTCCGCCACAGCACATGACGCTGAAGGCCGGCTGCGGCGCCGCAGATGCCGGCGCGATTCTGCCCAACCTCAATGACGGTTTTACCGGCAGCGCGCCCGATCTCGGTGCGTACGAGATCGGGCAGCCCCTCCCGACCTACGGTCCGCGACCGGCCGCGATGCCGCCGAGGGCGCCGACAGGTCTGCAAGTCCGCTGACAAAGGAACCGAACTGTCGGTGTAGTCGGGCTCTGGGTTCATCGTGACGATGTGGTTCTACCGACCTGCGCGGTAGTGGGACCAAAGGCCGGCGGCGGTGTCCGGTGGTGGGTCGCCGACTCATAGGCAGTACCGATCTTGATCAGCACCGGCTCCTCGCCCTGCCCCGCAAAGAACGTGAGGGCGATCGGCATCGGGTGCGGCAGCTTGGTCTTCGGTGTATTCGGTGCGATCGTGGCGATGTAGTCCGTCTTTGCCTCGTTCAGCGCGTACTGCGGCTCGACGACGACATCGTTCGTGCCGGCGGGGACGACCACACGCGGGATCTGGAGGAACGGCGTGATGCCGTCAAGGCTGATGTCGCCGACATTTGGCCCCTGGATCTTCGGGGTGGGCACGGTGTTCTCCGGATGCACGAACGCCGCGATGCCGTTCTCCGCCATCACGCGCTGCAGCGCCAGGCGCCCGATGTAGCTGCGCGCCAGTCGGTCGGCTTTCCCCGGCGCAAGGTGATCCTTCAGCGCGACCCAGTTCTCGGCCCCTGCACGCGACGCGTCGTCCCTGAACCGCGCATGCGAGACCCAATCGGCGAATGTCCTGATGGTCGCGTCGTTGCGCGCGGCCAGATAGCGGTCGATGTCGAAGGCGACGTCGTTGCAGCGGAGGATATAGCAGGGCTCCGATGCGTAGGTTTCGAAGTTCACGATGGTGATCTTGTCGCTCAGCGGCGCTTCGCGGACGCTCAGCTTCCGGAGATAGTCGTACGACGTGACGTCGTAGCCCGGTACCGCGAACAGCAGCTGACCCTTGTCGTCGCGGCGCGTGAAGATCTCCGGCATCAACCGCGGCAACAGTTCAGAGAGCGCGTCGGAGAACGTGTACTTCATGTTCGGCACATCCGGATCATCCGGGTACGCCGGCGTGATGGTTTCGACCAGGTCGGCGCCGAGCTTGTCTCGCAGCACCGTTTTGATCTCGTGGTCCAGCTGGTCGGAAATCGCCTCGTGGTTCGGCGTCCGTTTCACCATGTGTTCCCGCAGGATCGCGATGCGCATCCCCTGCAGCGGCTTGGGCCGGCTCGCGAGCGCCCCATCGCTCACGGCAAAGCTGGCATACGGCCGGTCGGATATGAGCGCGTTCGGCAGAGCGGTGAAGGGATCGCGCGAGTCGTAGTAACCAGTCGACGGGTCCTTGACCGCATCGAGCACCTTCGCGGCGTCGACAAGCGTACGCGTGTGGATGCCAGCACGGTCGAAGAACCACTGGTTCCCGATGCCACCGCTGTCCGGCAGTACGCCCTTTGTGGTCAACAGCGTCGTGATGCCATTCCGCGACGCGGGCCCCTGGCACGACGTAACGGTCTGTTCGCAGATGCCGATGGTCACCAGGTTCGCCGAGACCGCAACTCCTGATCCGCTGCTCGATCCGCGCGGCACGCGTTCGGTGTCGTACGGATTGCATGCCTGTCCCGCCCAGGCGCTGATCGCCTGGCCGCCTGCCACTGCGTTGGTGCGGCTCTGGGCGTTTCCACCTGGATCGCCCGGTCCCGCGTTGAATTCGTGCGCGTTCGACTTCGCGTAGACGATCGCGCCCCTGGCACGCAGCCGCGCCACAACCGTGGAATCGAACGGCGGGACGTCCATCGCGAACGCCACGTCGCTATTGGCCGTCGTCCGCATGTCCTTCGTGTCGAACGGATCCTTGATTGCCGCAACGACGCAGTACATCGGGAGCACGGTCAGATCGGGATTGCGGCCATACTGCGCGTCGAGTTCGGCGGCGCGTTCGAGGGCATCGGGCTGTTTGCGAAACGCCTCGCACACCGCTGGTGCGCCCGGCGGCAGCGGGCCGGTTGACGGGTGGGCATCGAGCGCGCCTTTGCAGGTGACCGACCGCTCGCCACGGATGTTGAGCGTCGCCAGCGCGTTCAGTTGTCCAGCGTTGGAAATGCCGACGCGCATGCCGGCCTGCGCGCTGACGCTGGGGTCCGATACGGTTCGCTCCATCCGTCCGAAGTCGAGCGGCTTGCCACGGTATTGATCGAGGTCAGGGAAGATGGCCGACGCCTGGGTCGTCTTCGTGGGAAACGTCATCGGCGCTCCTGCGCGCACGGCGCCGATCGCCTGGGGAATGTCCGCGCCATCGCTTGTGACGAGGCTCGTGCAGACGCCGTTGTATGCACGCGCCCGTTCGATGTAGGCCTGGACGATGCCCTGGCAGGTCGTCCTGCCGGACCGGATCGCGGCATGAAGGCCATCAATGGTCGCTTCCTCGATTACCAAGGCTGCCGACAACGCGGGAGAGCCTGCTGAGGATGGAGAGGACTGCGGTGCCCCGCTCCCGCATGAGAGGCTCCAGGTCACGGCAGCGGTTGCTATCAGCCCGCCGAGGAACATTCGTCCATTCGGCGCTTTCAACGCGGTGGCAGCCGCGCCCTTGCTGCTAGCGAAGACGGTCAATGCCTTTGGCTTTCAACATCGTGGTGACCTTGGGTCCTGCGAGAAAGGCGATCAGCGCTTTGCCGGCGTCAGCCTGCTTTGACTGCGCGCTCGTTGCCGCACCAAAGCGGATGTCCGATTCGTATTCCCCCGGAAACGGTCCCAGAATCTCGACGCCGTGCGTCGGGACGATTTCGCTGAACAACGTCAGCACCATCGCCGCCTTGCCGGCCGCAACGCTTTCGGTTGCCGGGCCCGACCCGGGCGCCAGGATGATCTTCGGTTTCACTTCGGCGGCGATGCCCAGCCGCTCGAACATGCGCTCAATATATCCGCGACTCGCACCATCCTGCGGATACGTGATCGAGGGCGCCTCGCGGAGCGTTTGCGTGAATGTCGCGACCGTGCGGATGTCGGGCCTGGGCACGCCGGCGCGGATGCCGACCCCGAGCTCGGAACGGCCGACCACCATCCGCGTCGCGCTCGTGAGCATCGCTTTCTTAATCAGGTCGTCGATGGCTTCGATCGTGATGATCGTGACGTCGAACGCCTCGCCCGCCTCGATGCGCTGCTTCAATGATGCCGTGGAACCGAACTGGATCGCGAGCCGCCGACCCACTTCCTTCTCGCACTGGCCTTGAAGTGCCTCCATGCTGCCCTTCATGCCGTTGGAAACGAACAGGCGCAGGGTGTTGTCCTGTGCCGCTGCAGGCGGCGTCGAGAGGCCGGACAGCAGCGCGATGGTCGTGGCGACGAGTGTCCTGGCGATGGTCGGTTCGATCATGGGCGTCATCCCTCTTTTTCAGCGCCGACGGACGAGGTAAAGCGCGTGCGTCGACTGCCACGAAGCACGTTCGAGCGGCACGATGCGCAGAATTTCCGAGTCCGGCAGCGGGCTGTTCGTGATGCTGTAATGGGTCGGACGATCGGAGGTCACGAAGGGCACTTCGTAACGACGATCGGTTCCGGGCGGCAGATTCTCCGGGTGGGCGTACAGATTCCAGCCGTTGAGCGCATAACCGGCGTCGATGTCCCAGCGCGGAATCCCGCTCGCCTCGGTCTCGCGCTCGAGTGTCGCCGCCGCCTGGTTGAACGCCAGCATGTCGCGTGTCCCGCTGATTGCCACACCCGACCAGACGACCAGCATCGCTGCCGCGACCCATTTGGCGCGACTATCGAGATCCAGCGCGCGTGCGGCGACGATGGCGACGAGCGGCGCGAGCACGACGTAGTAGCGATCGTTGTAGAGCCAGAGCACGTTGATGCAGACCAGATGCAACGCGGCGAACGCCACGATCACGAACTCCGCGCGGCCCCAGCGGTTCGGCGGCAGCCAGCTTCGGACGCCGATCACGAGGAGCGCAGCCACCGTCAGCAGGCCGGTCAGCTTCACGAGCGGCACGACACGCAGCGCCCACGCCGACGACACGACGGCGCCGTCGAGCATCATCCGTGCGGCGATATCGTGCAGGCTCCACGTCTGACCGTTGAGCAGAGGCATCGGGAAGGAGCCGAGAGCGGCTCGACTGGCGATCGCCAGGACGATCGCCGCAGCGCCCACTTCGAGCGCGCGGACGCGGCCGAACGCGTACGCGAGCAGCAGCGGCGCGAGCGGAAACACCGACACGAACAGGACCTCGACGTTCCAGCGCAGATAAGACGTCAGCGGTATCATGAACCACCAACGCAGGTAATCCTCGCGAACGGCCGCCCAGTCGAGCGGGCCCAGCATCCGCGGCAACCCGAGCTGCAGCGAGACCATCACCACCAGTGCCGACGCGATCGGCACCACGCTGCGGCGGAGCAGTGTCCACCGATCGCGGCTCCACGCGAGCGGTGGCAGCAACGCCAACGGGAGCACGATGCCGATCGGACGGACCATGAACGCGGCGACCGCGCACAGGCAGCCGAACCACACGGCTTTCGCCTCGTCTCGCCGGATGGCTCTGACATAGAAATAAAGCGCCAGCGTCGACGCGCAGACGAATGGCACTTCGGTCATGAAGGAAAACGACAGCGCGAAATACACCGGATCGAAGGCGAGCGCGAGGGCGCCGAGCAGGCTCGTGCTCCGGCGGCAGCCGAGCTCGCAGAGCGTCAGATACACGGCCCAGCAGCCGAGCGCAGAGAGCAGGACGGTGGAGAATCGAAGAGCGACGAACGAAAACCCGGCGAGCTGCGCGATCAGCGCGCCCCAGAGAATCTGGGCGATCGGATAGAACGCGCTGATGTCGAGGACCTGGAGACGGCCCGTCTTCAGCAGGTGCTCGACGCTCCAGGCATACACCCAGTCATCGATCACCGGCACGTTCGCGCGCGGACCGACCAGCTGCCAGGCCGCGATCCACATCGCCAGAAAGAACAGCAGCGCCGACCACTCGCGATCGGCGCCGCGTGCGACGGCGGAAAACGGCCGCCCGTTCACTTCACGGAATATTTGGTGAACGCGCCGCC
>Ga0075421_100010311_pt1 | contig 11546 bp, 8 predicted proteins | sample SoiMetdeltSBSDD5_FD_75292 | JGI IMG/M metagenome (GOLD analysis project Ga0075421, IMG submission 75292) | Bulk soil microbial communities from a Populus tree surrounding site in Tennessee, USA - Soil MetaG P. deltoides SBSDD5 | ecosystem: Environmental > Terrestrial > Soil > Tree plantation...
CATCCGTGGCCCATTCTTTGAACATCCGATACACGACCTCCACCGGCAGCCCGACGACGTTCGAGTAGCTGCCCTCGATCCGCTCGACGAAGCGTGAGCCGAAGCCCTGGATGGCGTAGGCCCCGGCCTTGTCGAACGGCTCGCCGGTCGCGACGTACCACTCGATCTCGGCGGCGGAGAGCGGGGCGAACTTGACGCGCGTCGTCGCCACCTCGGCCCGGACCTCGCCCCGGCGCCGCAGCGCGACGCCCGTGAGCACCTCATGCCACCGGCCGCTGAGGAGGCGCAGCATGCGCCCGGCGTCCGGTCCGTCGAGCGGCTTGCCCAGGATCTCGCCGCCCACGACGACGGTCGTGTCCGAGCCGAGGACCGACTCGCCGCCCCGCGCCACCGCCGCGGCCTTGGCCCGCGCCAGCCGGATGACGTAGGCCTCGGGCGGCTCGCCGGCGAGCCGCGTCTCGTCGACGTCGGCCGCTCGGACCGCGAAATTGATCCCGGCGGCGCGCAGCAAATCGGCGCGTCGCGGCGAGGCGGAGGCGAGCACGAGCGGGGAGTCGGTCATAGGGTAAACTCGAAGACCAGCTTGTCGGGCCTGCACTTTTTGACTACACTTGTCGGGCGACGAACGTAGATTATTGCAGCATATGCGCATCCGGATGTCTAACCCGAAGCGGGCGCTCTCACTCGGCCTGATCTGCGCCTTCGCGCTGGCCGCGCTGGCGCTGGCGCAGACCAGGCCGGCCCCCGACAAGTCGCAGGCCGACCGCCGGGCGCTGGCGAAGAAGCCCGCCCCCACGGGGACGCTCCGCGACCGGCTGGCCGCCGACGACAAGTATGCCCTGGTGATCTTCTTCTCGGCCGACGTCCACGGCAACCTCGAAGTCTGCGGCTGCCCGATCCACCCGCTCGGCGGGGTCGCGCGCCGCATGGGCTACATCAACGCCTTCCGCCGGCGCAGCCCCGGGGCGGCGACCCTTGCGGTCGACGCCGGCTACGTCTTCAGCGACGACCTCGACGCGGCGGGAGACCGGCTGCGCGATGACGCGCGTTTGATGAATGACTGGATCGTGCGCGCCAACGAGCAGATGCCGCTCGACGTGGTCAACCTCTCCTACCGCGACCTGCGCTACACCGGAGAGTTGCTCGGCCCCGACGCCAGGCTCAAGCCCGAAAAGTCGGCGCTCGTCTCGGCCAACATCAAGGCGAGCATCAAGGCGGACGGGGGGCCGTCGCCCGCGCCCTACGTCATCAAGACCGTCACCGGCCGGCGGCTGCCGCGCCCGGTGCGCGTCGCTTTCATCGGCCTCAGCGACCTCCCACCGGACGAACTCAAGGGGGCCGTCGAGGCGGGCGGCTTCGCCGTCGAGGACCCGCTCGCGGCGGCCAAGACAGCGCTCGCCGAGGTGCGCGACCGGGCCGACCTGACGGTCGTCGTCGGCTACCTCAAGCTGAGCACGGCCAACAAGCTGGCGCTCCAGAACGACGACCTCGACCTGATCATCACCGCTGACGTCCCGCGGCGCGGGCTGATCCCCGACCCGAAGCAGGTCAACAATGCTCTCGTCCTGGTCGCGGCCAAGGAGACCAAGTACCTCGGCGAGTTGCGCTGCTACGCCGACGCCGCGGGCGTCATCGACCGCTTCACGGCGCGCTACGTCGAGCTCGACGAAGTCATCCCCGACGACCCGCAGATGGCCGAGGTGACGCGGCGGGCGCGCGCCGAGATCGACCAGGTCCAGACGCGCATGGCCGAGGCGGAGGCGGCGGCCCATGAGGCGAAGGTCGCGGCCGGGGGGCCGGCCTCGCCCTACGTGACTTCGGCGGCCTGCGCCACCTGCCACCAGGCCGAGTACCAGACCTGGGAGCGGACGCGGCACGCGCGCGCGTTCGCGGCGCTCGAGGCGCGCCAGCGTCCCTTCGACGCGGCCTGCGTCGGCTGCCACTCGGCCGGGTTCCAGCAGGGCGGGTTCGTCAACATCAAGGCGACGCCGCAGTTCGCCGGGGTCGGGTGCGAGTCGTGCCACGGGCCGGGCGCCGAACACGTCAAGCAGCCAAAGGCGGGCGGCTACCCGACACCGGCCGCGCCGGCGAGCTGCGTCGGCTGTCACGACCGCGACAACAGTCCCGACTTCGTCTTCGCCCGCTACTGGCCGGTCGTCGCGCACGGCGGCGCCAGGAAGGGGGCGAAGTGAGAGCTGGCCGCTGACCGCTTTCGATGAACAGCATGCTCAAAATGCTGCCGACCATGATCCGCCTCTCGGGCGACAACGAGGACGTCCGTGAACAGGCGGCCTTCGCCGCCTGGCGGTCGACGGCTGGCGAGCAGCTGGCGCAAGTCTGCGAGCCATTCCGGCTCTACCGCAAGAATTTGATCGTGGCGACGGCGAGCCAGATGTGGAAGGCGGAGCTCGAGCGGATGAGCGGGCGGATCATTTTCCGGCTCAACTCGCTGCTCGGCGCCCCGCTGGTGACTTTCATCGAATTCCGCATCGACCCGGGGCACGTCGCCCGCGCCCGCGCCTCCGCTCCGCCCCCGGTCGAGTTCCGCCACACCGCGGAGCTGAAAGAGGAGCTCACCCCGGCGGCCGAAAGGATCAGAGACGAATCGCTGCGCGAGACCTTCCTCCGCGCCGCGGCCAGATGTCTGGAAAGGAGTGTCCACGAAGGGCACGAAGGTTGCGAAGGAAAAGCCTGATCTTCTTCGTGTCCTTCGTGGAAATCTTCATGCCGATCACGCAAATCGAAGTCGAAAAGATCGCCGAGCTGGCCAACCTCGAGCTGAGCGCCGAGGAGAAGCAGTCGTTCTCGGTCCAGCTGGCGGCGATCGTCGAGTACATCGACCAGCTCAACGAGCTCGACACCGGCGCCGTCAGCCCGTGGCAGCACCGAAGCGCGGGCGAGGCCGCGACCTCCTTCGCCGCGCGCGGGGACGTCACCGAGCCGAGCCTCGGGCAGGAGAAGGCGCTCGAGAACGCCCCCGACCCGGCCGACGGCCACTTCCGCGTCCCCCGCGTCATCGGGGGCTAAATCGGGCGAGAACACGGATCGGGACGGATGCGACAGTTGACCACGGATCGATCCGTGAAAATCCGTCGCATCCGTCTCATCCGTGTTCTGCTTCCCCTGTCCCGGAGTTGTCTTGAAAGAGAATTACACGATCGACGAATTGCACCGTCTCTACGCGGCGGGCGAGGCGAAGCCGAGCGAAATCGTCCGCGCCGCGCTCGACCGGATCGCCGAGAGCAACGAGCGGCTCAACACTTTCCTGACCGTCGACCGCGAGGGCGCGCTCGCCCGCGCGCGATCGATGGACGAGACGATTACGGAGCGGGTCGGGGCGCAGAGGCTCGCGGGCGTGCCCGTCGCGGTCAAGGACAACATGTGCACGGCGGGGCTGCGGACGACCTGCGGCTCGCGCATCCTGGGCGATTACGTCCCGCCGTACACGGCGACCGCCGTCGCCCGGCTCGAGGCCGAAGGGGCTGTCGTCCTCGGCAAGACCAACATGGACGAGTTCGCCATGGGCTCGTCGACTGAGAATTCGGCCTTCGGGCCGGTGCGCAACCCCTGGGACCTGGAACGCGTGCCGGGCGGCAGCTCGGGCGGCTCGGCCGTCGCCGTCGCCGCCGGTCTCGCCCCGGTCTCGCTCGGCTCGGACACGGGCGGCTCGATCCGCCAGCCGGCCTCCTTCTGCGGCGTCGTCGGACTCAAGCCGACCTACGGGCGCGTCTCGCGCTACGGCCTGGTGGCCTTCGCCTCCTCGCTCGACCAGATCGGGCCGTTCGGGCGGACCGTGCGCGACGCCGCGCGCATGCTCGGCGTCATCGCCGGGCGCGACCGCTACGACGCGACCTCGGCCGAGACCGAGGTCCCGGACTACCTCGGCGCGCTCACCGGCGAGGTCAGGGGACTGCGCATCGGGGTGCCGCCCGAGTGCTTCGGGGAGGGGCTCGACGCCGAGGTGCGGGAGCAGGTCGAGGCCGCGATCGAGTTGCTGCGGGAGCGCGGGGCCGAGGTCGTCGAAGTCAGCCTGCCGCACACCCGGTACGTGATCGCGGTCTACTACATCATCGCCACGGCCGAGGCCTCGTCGAATCTGGCGCGCTTCGACGGGGTGCGTTACGGGTTCCGGGCCGAGGAGGCGCGGACGCTCTCGGGGATGTACCGGCGGACGCGCGACGAGGGCTTCGGGGCTGAGGTCAAGCGCCGGATCATGCTCGGCACCTTCGCGCTCTCGTCGGGCTACTACGACGCCTACTACGAGAAGGCGCAGCGCGTCCGCGCCATGCTCGTCGCCGACTTTGACCGCGCCTTCGAGCGGTGCGACGTGATCGCGACGCCGACCGCTCCGACGCCGCCCTTCCGCCTCGGCGAGAAGACCGACGACCCGCTGGCGATGTACCTCAACGACATCTACACCGTGACCATCAACCTCGCCGGCCTGCCGGCCGTGAGCGTGCCTTGCGGCCTCTCTCGCGCCGGCCTCCCCGTCGGCCTCCAGCTCATCGGCAACCACTTCGACGAGGCCCGGCTGCTCAACGCCGCCGACGCTTACGAAAGAGAACGCAGCTAGCGGCGGGTCAGACCCGCGTAGAATCCCCCTCCTCCCCGGCGATCCGCGTGCGGTCGGTCTTCCGGTCCGGCAGCCAGTCCCCGGTGAAGGTCTCGATCGCGTTCTTCGCCAGGCCGACCACAGGCGTGGCGTCGAGCGCGACGTTGACGACGCCTTTGACGAGCCCTTTCTTCTTGACCTCGTAGCCAAGGAGCCCGATTGCCACCGCGCTGCCGACCAACGGCATCGACTTGGCGGCCCGCATCGCCAACCGCGCCCCGCCGGCCTGGATGATCCGTCTCAAAATTTTCATCTGCAATCCCCCTACTTCTCGTCTATATCATAGATGGTAAATCATTTCGAGACCTTGACTTGATTCTTTAATGATTCACATGGGTCAAAGCGGCCCGCGCATCGGGACCGTTTAGAAGGAACTGTGTCAGATAGTGCCGATTGTCAAAAAGGGATTAGAGGTTCTGTATCAAAAAGTGCTGATGGAAGAAGGGGAAGGCCGTCGGGGGGGTGAAGATGAGCTCTCGGGCGGTCGCGTAGCGTGGCTGTAGATCATTGATATGAGACGAGATAAGTGATCACCCCGGAGTCAGTTGTGGTCTTTGGGGGATGAGGGTAAGGTGGCATATCTATTGCTTTTAAAGATTGGAACACTGTTTCATAGCATCCCCACAACTTTCAAGCGGGCGCCGCACTTGAGCGAAGAGAAGAGAAATCCAGGTGTGGCACCAATTGAGCGCAGGCAGTCGAAGAATCGGCGGGCTTCGGAAGGTTCACCCCTGGATCCCGCATCTGTCAACACTGGCGGGCACCGGTTTATAGCTCTTCCCACTTTTTTCTTTGACTTAGGCTGTGGTAACCATCAACCCCAAGCGAGGTATAGCGATGTCCACGACAATCGGTGAGCAGCCGACGGCGACGGCGCCGCAGGCTCTGGTCAACATTACTTCGAAGGAAGAGCTGATCAGGCGCAAGCTCGACGAGGAGCGCGCGCGCCTGGAGCGCGAGATGGGGCTCGAGACCCAGCTCCGGGAGCATTTCAAGAAGCCGACGGAGAATCCTTTCCTCAAGAGCCAGCGGGGTCACACGACGCTGCTCTTCGGCGGGCTCACCTGGCGGCACGAATACCTGGTGCACGGGGCGCTCGAAGGGCTGGGTTATAAGTGCGAGGCGGTCCCGACCCCGAACGTCTCGGCCTTCCAGCTCGGCAAGGAGTACGGCAACAACGGGCAGTGCAACCCGACTTACTTCACCGTCGGCAACCTGGTCCAGCATCTCCAGGCGCTCGAGCTCAAGGGGCTGACGCGCCGGGAGATCATCGACAATTACGTCTTCTTCACGGCGGGCGCCTGCGGCCCGTGCCGCTTCGGGATGTACGAGTCGGAGTACCGGCTGGCGCTGCGCAACTCGGGCTTCGACGGGTTCCGCGTCCTGCTCTTCCAGCAGTCGGGCGGGCTCAACCAGGCCGAGGCCGAGGCCGGCCTGGAGCTCAACGTCGACTTCTTCCTGGCGATCCTCAACGCGCTCAACATGGGCGACTTGATCTCGGACGTCGGCTACCAGATTCGCCCCTACGAGCTCAACCCGGGCGAGACCGACGTCGCGATCCGCGAGTCGATGGACTATCTCCACGAGGTCCTCAAGACCCACCGCACGTTCACGCTCGAAGGCCAGGTCGGCGGCTTCCTCAAGAATCTGCCGAAGTTCGGCGGGAGCGCCGAGTACATCGGCAAGTTCCTCGACCAGCTCTGCGGCACCGACTACACCGACGCGCTGCGGGCCGTCGGTCATCGTTTCGCCCAGATCAAGGTTGACCGGACACGGGTCAAACCGACGGTCAAGATCACGGGCGAGTTCTGGGCGCAGACGACCGAGGGCGATGGGAACTTCAACATGTTCAAGTTCCTCGAGCGCGAGGGCGCGCAGGTCATGACCGAGTCGATCGGGACCTGGATTATGTACCTCATGCACCAGGCCAAGCAGCAGAAGCACGACCGCCAGGGGGTGACCGCCGACGAGGCGATGCCCGCGGCGTGGCGCCTCGACAAGCGGCTCAAGAACGAGTGGCAGGTGCGCAAGGCGAGTGCGCAGCTGACGCTCGCCGAGGCGATCTTCAAGCGCGAGAACAACCGCCTGCGCGAGGCCCTCAACGGGCTGCCGCACGAGCTCGCCGACCAGTACGAGCTGCAGCGCGCCGCGCACCCGTTCTACAACTCGCGCGCCGCGGGCGGCGAGGGGCACCTCGAGGTCGCCAAGAACATCTACTACTCGAACAAGGACCTGGCCCACATGGTCCTCTCGCTCAAGCCCTTCGGCTGCATGCCCTCGACCCAGTCGGACGGCGCGCAGTCGGCCGTGGTCAACCTCTATAAGGACATGATCTACCTGCCGATTGAGACCTCGGGCGAGGGCGAGATCAACGCCCACAGCCGCGTCCAGATGGCGCTCGGCGAGGCAAAGGTCAAGGCCAAGCAGGAGATCGCCCGCGTCTGCGAGGAGGCGGGGGTGACGCTCGACGAGGTGCGCGCCTATGCCGAGGAGCACCAGGAGCTTCAGAGCGGCCTCTACCACGTGCCGCACCACAAGGGCGTTGTCGGGACGGCGGCCAACTTCGTCAAGCACGTCGCGGGGCTGATGAAGAAGGAAACGGAACACTGATGAGACGGATGTGACGGATGACCACGGGTCTGATCCGTGCCGATCCGTCCCGTCCGTCCGATCCGTGTTCCCCCCTCCAGTGCCGAAACCATTTTTTTGAGTCGGAGATGCTGCGGATGACCCATAACTACGAAAAACTTTACATCGGCCTCGACGTTGGGTCGACGACCGTCAAGGCGGTGGTCGTCGACCCGGCCAAGGACGAGATTCTGTGGAGCGACTACCAGCGCCATGACACGAAGCAGCCGGAGAAGGTGCTCGAGTTCCTGACGCGGATCGAGGAGGCTTTCCCGGCCCCGCGCGAGAATTTTCGCGTCTTCATCACGGGCTCAGGGGGAGGCGGGATCGCGCGCCTCGTCGGCGCGAAATTCGTCCAGGAGGTCAACGCCGTCTCGCTCGCGGTCGAGAAGCTCTACCCGGAGGCCGGCTCAGTGATCGAGCTCGGCGGCCAGGACGCGAAGATCATCATCTTCAAAGAGGACCCCGAGACGGGCAAGAAGAAGAAAATCCCGTCGATGAACGACAAGTGCGCCGGCGGCACCGGCGCGGTCATCGACAAGATCAACAACAAGGTGCGCATCCCGGCCGAGAAGCTCTGCGACATGGGTTACAACGGCCTCAAGCTCCACCCCGTAGCGGGCAAGTGCGGCGTCTTCGCCGAGACCGACATCAACTCGCTCCAGAAGATGGGCGTCCCGCCCGACGAGCTCATGGCCTCGCTCTTCGAGGCGATCATCGGGCAGAACCTCGCCGTGCTCACGCGCGGCAACACGCTCAGGCCGCACGTCCTCCTGCTCGGCGGGCCGAACACCTACATCCGCGGCATGGTCGAGGGCTGGAAGCACAACATCCCGAAGGTCTGGGAGGAGCGCAACTACCCGCTGCCCGAGGGCGTTGATCCGAAGGACCTGATCAAGGTCCCGGAGAACGCGCAATATTTCGCCGCCATCGGCGCGGTCGAGTTCGGCAAGTCCGAGGACGAGACGGTCGGCGTCTACCGCGGGCGCAAGGACCTCGAGTACTACATCAACGTCGGCCGGCTCGAGGAGAAGAAGAAGGCCGGCGGCCGCGGCCTCGCGGAGGATGCCGAGGACCTCTCCAGGTTCAAGGAACGGTACAAGCGGAAGAAGTTCGTCCCGGCGACCTTCACGCCGGGCGAGGTCATCGAGGGCTTCATCGGCCTCGACGGCGGCTCGACCTCGACCAAGGCCGTGCTCCTCGACCGGGACCGGCGGGTGCTCGTCAAGACCTACCAGCTCTCCAAGGGCAACCCGATCGAGGACACCAAGGATGTCTTCGCCAAGCTCGTCGACCAGGTCACCGACTGCGGGGCGACGCTCAAGGTCATGGGCGTCGGGACGACCGGCTACGCCAAGGACATTCTCAAGGACGTGCTCGCGGCCGACGTGGCGCTCGTCGAGACGGTGGCGCACACCGAGTCGGCGCTCCAGTTTTACAAGGACGTCGACGTGATCGTCGATGTCGGCGGGCAGGACATCAAGCTGATCATCCTCAAGAACCGGCAGGTCAAGGATTTCAAGCTCAACACGCAGTGCTCGGCGGGCAACGGCTACTTCCTGCAGTCGACGGCCGAGGGCTTCGGCATGAAGGTCGAGGACTACGCCGACATCGCCTTCGGCGCTCAGGCCATGCCGACCTTCGGCTACGGCTGCGCGGTCTTCATGCAGTCGGACATCGTCGACTTCCAGCGCCAGGGGTGGAAGCCCGAGGAGATCATGGCGGGGCTCGCCGCGGTGCTCCCGAAGAACATCTGGCTCTACGTCTCGCAGATCCCGAACATCGCGGCGCTCGGGACGAACTTCGTCCTCCAGGGGGGCACCCAGCACAACCTGGCGGCGGTCAAGACGCAGGTCGACTTCATCGAGTCGCGGTTCAAGGGCAAGGACGTGCAGCCGCGCGTCACCGTCCACGAGCACTGCGGCGAGAGCGGGGCGATCGGCGCGGCGATCGAGGCGGTGCGCCTCTGGGAGAACGGGCGCGAGACCTCGTTCATCGGCCTGGACCGCGTCGCGCAGATCACCTACGACACGCACCGCAACGAGAACACGCGCTGCTTCTTCTGCAAGAACAAGTGCCTCCGGACCTTCATCGACGTCAAGGTCGCGGGGGCGGCGCCGGAGCCGGAGGCAGCCTCAGCGCGCAAGTCGAAGATCCCGATCCTGCCCGGAGTCAAGCGCCTGATCGTCGGCAACTCCTGCGAGAAGGGGCTCGTCGAGGACGTGGCCGACATGCGGGTCATCAAGAAGGGGCTCGACTCGGTCAAGGGGGCCAACCCGAACTTCGTCGAGATCGCGGCCAAGGCGGCGTGGCGCAGCTACCACCCGCGCCCGGCCTCCGACCCGCCGCCCAAGTTCGCCCTGACCCCGTCGCAGAAGCAGCGCCAGGAACTGCTCCGGCGGCGCGGGAGTTTGCGCATCGGCATCCCGCGGGTGCTCAACCAGTACTCGGTCAACCCGCTCTTCTCGGCCTACTTCGAGAGCCTCGGCGTGCCGCCCGAGAATCTCATCTACTCGGACTACACGACCGAGCAGCTCTACAAGGAAGGGGCGAAGCGCGGGGCGATCGACCCGTGCTTCCCGTCGAAGGTCGGCATCCCGCACGTGCACAACCTGCTCTACGTGCACCACAAGAAGAAGCCGCTCGACCTGATCTTCTTCCCGATGATCGACGCGCTGCCGTCGGACCTCATGAATACGCAGTCGAGCCGCGCCTGCCCGACGGTGACGACGACACCCGAGGCGGTCAAGGCGGCCTTCATCAAGGAGGGCGACCTCTTCGCGCAGCTCGGGACGCGCTACCTCGACCCGCTGCTCAACGTCGACCAGCCGCGCTTCCTCGAGAAGCAGATGTTCGAGGCCTTCAAGGACATCCTCGGGCTGACGCCGGGCGAGCACCACCGGGCGATCGAGGAGGGCTACAAGGCGCTCGACATTTTCTACAACGTGACCCTCCGCGGGGCGGGGCGCGAGGTCCTCAACCAGCTCGAGGCCGAGGACCGGATCGGGGTGGTGCTCCTCGGGCGGCCGTACCACAACGACCCGGGGCTCAACCACGAGATCCTCGAGGAGTTCCAGAAGCTCGGCTACCCGGTCTTCACCATGGACTCGCTGCCGCTCGACGACGACCTGCTCTGGCGGCTCTTCGGCGACGAGGTGCGGGCGGGCGCGATCACGCACCCGCTCGACATCCAGGACGTCTGGAAGAACTCCTACTCGGAGAACACGAGCCGGAAGGTCTGGGCGGCGAAGTTTACGGCGCGCCACCCGAACCTCGTGGCGCTCGAGCTCTCGTCGTTCAAGTGCGGGCACGACGCGCCAATCTACACCGTGGTCGAGGAGGTCGTCCAGAATTCGGGGACGCCCTACTTCTGCTTCAAGGACATCGACGAGAACAAGCCGACCGGGTCGATCAAGATCCGCGTCGAGACGATCGGCTACTTCCTCAAGCGCTACCGCGAGGACATGGTCCGCAACAAGGGCAAGGTCAAGACGCTCGAGGAGCGGCTGGCCGAGTACGAGCGGACGCTGCGGCTCCAGATGGAGCTCGAGGAGCGGGCGCCGGCCGGGCAACTCCCCGTGCTTCCGGTCCAGATTTCGGCCGGCCCCCAGATCGGGGCATCGGGTGACTAGGCGGACCGCGGGGGGACGGGGGGCACGGGGATCAGGCCGAACGATTCCCCCTGCCCCCCGTTTTCCCCGCGGCCCGGATTGATGAGGTTATGCGCGAATCGGAAAAGGTGATGTTCGAGATCTACCGCGAGGCGAGCTACAACCGCCGCTACAAGGTGGTCTACTTCACCGAGCTCAACGAGCACAACAAAGAGACGGAGATCAACCGGGCGCTCGCGGGCGACCATTTCCTGGACGGCTACCTGAGCGGGCGCCAGAAGGAGGAGGCCAAGGCGGTCATCGACCGCGCCCTGGCCCGGCTCAACGACGGGGAGGCGCTGAGCGCGGAGGACCTGGAGCGGGAGTTGGGCGCCTACCTCGCCTGAGGGTGCGAAACGTGGAGGGGGGAGCCATCCCCTCCTGAGTCTCACGGTCACGAATCACGGGCGGGGAGTAGCCTCGCCCTTCACCCCGAGGAGTGACGACAATGCACAAGCCAGTCAAATACGTGGAGAAAGGCATAACCTACGTGGCGGCCGGGGCCTGGGCTGTGTATGAGAGGCTCAACCGGGTGCGGCCGAACCCGTCGTTCACCCCGAAGTGGTCCGACGAGCCGCTGCTCAAGTCCTACGAGAAGAGCAAGCCGCCGCTTGGTTGGCCGCGGACGACCGACTCGCTCTGCCCGAAGTGTGTCC
>Ga0075421_100010313_pt1 | contig 11546 bp, 11 predicted proteins | sample SoiMetdeltSBSDD5_FD_75292 | JGI IMG/M metagenome (GOLD analysis project Ga0075421, IMG submission 75292) | Bulk soil microbial communities from a Populus tree surrounding site in Tennessee, USA - Soil MetaG P. deltoides SBSDD5 | ecosystem: Environmental > Terrestrial > Soil > Tree plantation...
TTTGTTCGGCTCGCAAGCCCGCGGGGACGCCCGCCCCGATAGCGACGTGGACCTGCTCGTCGTGTTTCCCACGTGCGAAAACACGAGACTCCAGGCGGTTGCCATCTTGGATGAGCTAAGTGGTCTGGGGATGGCGAAGGACGTCGTCGTCACGACGCCCGAAGAGATAGCGGGCTGGGGCAAGCTGATCGGCAACGTCCTGGAGCCCGCCCTACGTGAGGGGCGGGTGCTCTACGATCGGCAGGCTGCGGCGTGAGATAGGAATCCCCCACCCCGACCCCTCCCCCGTGCGCGGGGGAGGGGCTACTTGCGGGCACTGGTCTCCCCTCTCCCTCGCGAGGGAGAGGGGCCGGGGGTGAGGGCTTCCTCGGCGTTGCCCTCCGTAGCTAGGGCATCACTGCGCCACCGGCGGCTTGCGGTCGAACCAGGGGCGCGCGGCCTCGAGCTGGCTGCCGAGCCGGAACAGCGTCGCCTCGTCGCCGAACGGGGCCACGAGCTGGACGGCGATCGGGAAGCCGGTCTCCGAGCGCCCGATTGGCAGCATCATCGCGGGCTGGCCCGTCAGGTTGAACCAGACGGTGAACGGCGAGAACGCGAAGACCCGCCGCCAATACTCGTGGACGTCGTCCATCATCATGTCGATCCAGCCGATCGCCGGCGGCAGCGTCCCGAGGCCGGGGGTTAGCAGCACGTCGTACTGCTGGTGGAACGCGGCCATCTGCCGGCCCAGCCGGTGCATCGTCTGGGTGGCGCGGACGTAGTCGGCGGACGAGATCTGCTCGCCGAGCTTGCCGGTGTCGAACGTGACGGTCTCGACCTCGCCGCGCTCGGCCGGGCGGCCCTTCGTCGGGTGGCTGCCGAGGTTCACGACCGTGTTGGCCGCCGCGATCGTCAGGAACGTCGGCACCACCTGGTCGCCGTCGACGGCGGGGTCCGCCTCCTCGACGCGGTGCCCGAGGTCGACGCACAGCTGGACTGTCTCCTTGAGCGTCGCCAGGTACTCCGGGGCGACCGGCGCGCCGTTCGGGGCCTTCGTGGTGAAAGCGATCCGCAGCGAGCCGGCGTCGGCCCCGATCTCAGACAGAAACGGACGCTTCGGGGCGGGCGCAGCGTACGGATCGCCGCTCCCCGGACCGGAGGTCGCGTCGAGCAGGGCGGCGGTGTCGCGAACGGAGAGGGTGACGGCGTGCTCGGTCGAGCAGCCGCCCAGGCCCTCGCCCGAGTACGGCGACTGGGTGTTCCGGCCCCGGGTCGGCTTGAGCCCGACCAGGCCGCAGCAGGCGGCCGGCGCTCGGATCGAGCCGAAGCCGTCCGAGGCGTGCGCCATCGGCAGGATCCGGGCGCCCACCGCGGCCGCCGCCCCGCCGGACGAGCCGCCGGAGATCCGGCCGGTGTCCCAGGGACTCCTCGTCGGGCCGTACGCCCGGGGCTCGCAGGTCAGCGAGAGCCCCAGCTCGCACGAGTTGGTGCGGCCGAAGATCACCAGCCCGGCCGCCTTGAGGCGCGCGACGTGCTCGCTGTCGGCGGCGACGGGCGGGGCGTCCTTGAAGAAGTCGGAACCTCGGGTGACCGTGTCCCCAGCCAGCCAGCCGCCGAGATCCTTGAGCAGGTACGGCACCCCGCGGAACGGCCCGTCCGGCAGCCCGTCGGCGATCGACTGGCGCGCCCGGTCGTACGCCTTCCAGATGACGGCGTTGACGGCCTCATTGCGGGCCTCGACGCGCTCGATGGCGGCGTCCAACAGCTCCTCGGGCGTCACCTGGCCCCGGCGCACCAGCTCGGCCAGCCCGAGCCCATCATACTGTTCGTGCTCTGCGAACCCCGTCACCCGTGACCTCCTTCATCGGCGCGTGATGCCGAGAGCGCGTCCGATGATAGCCGCGCGGCAGCCGTCCGGGGCACACTCCCAGCGCCGCTCGCAGACAAGGGAGTCGTGTTGCCGGAGTCGCCGCAGCTTCTGGCGCTGGCCAGTGCCTTCTTCTCCGCCATCGCCACGCTGTTCATCCAGCGTGGGCTGGAGCGCTCGAACTTCTACGCCGGCTTCTGGATCAACGTGATGGTCGGGGTGGTCGGCCTCTGGACGGCCGTCTTCGTGCTGATCCCGCCCGCGTCCTTCGACTGGCGGGCGTTGCCGTACTTCGTCTTCTCCGGCGTGGCGGGGACGGCGGCCGGCCGCTTCTTCCGGGTCGCATCGATCGACAAGGTCGGCGGGCCGGTCGCCTCGGCGATCGGCAACCTGGCGCCGCTGGTCGCGACCGGCCTGGCGGTGGCGCTGCTCGGCGAGCGGGTCACGTTCGCGATCCTGGCCGGGACGCTGGTGATCGTGGCGGGCACGGTCCTGCTCTCGATGAGCGGCAAGCACGTCGGGTTCCCGGCCCGGTACCTCGTCTATCCGTTCATGGCGGCCTGGTGCTTCGGGATGGTCCAGGTCGTCCGCAAGATGGGCCTCAGCGACACCGGCCCGCTCTTTGACGCCGCCATCAACATCACGGCGGCGATGGTCGCCTCGACGGCGTTCGTGGCGGCCTCGGGGAAGCTCCGCCTCCTCCGCTGTGACCGCGGGTCGTTCGGCTACTTCGCCGTCGGCGGCGCCTGCGAGAACTTCGGGGTGCTGCTGGTGATCGTGGCGCTCGGCTTCGGCGACGTCAGCGTCGTCAGCCCGCTCTCGGCGACCGCTCCCCTGTTCGTGCTGCTGCTGGCGTTGCTGTTCCCGAGCGGCACCAAGAAGCTCGGCTGGCGGGTGGCGCTGGGGACGGCGCTGATCGTGCTGGGCGTGGCGCTGCTGACGGCGCTCAAGACGACCTGAGGCCGCTGCCCGCACTCAATTCGGCTTCCAGCCCTTGCGGATCGCGTCGCGGATCGACTCGTACGACTTGCCGGACGTGCGGGCGTCCTCGATGGCCGGCGCAAACGTCCGCTGGTAGAACGCGCGGCCCATCCGTTCGACGATCTCCTTCTCGAAGAGGGCGTCGGTCTGCGGTTCGCCGTCGAGGGCGTGCCACTTGCCGTCCACCAGGCGCTTGCGGCGGGCCTTCTCGCGCTCCTCGTCGCTCGCGTGCCCGTCGTCGTCGCGGTCGTGAGCCTTGGCGCCGCCGAACTTGCGGGAGGCCACCACCTTGGCGACCCAGAGGCCGTACCCCATCGCCTCGTCTTCGGACAGGCCCTTCTCCTCCTCTTCCTGCTTGCGATACTCGGCGAAGACGTCGAAGCGGCGGATCGGCCGCTCGGGCTTCAAGGTCCTGGACTCAGCCATGTCGTGTGTCCCTTCGGGTGCTGCACTCGCGACCGCACAGCGCGTACCGGGGTGACCCGATGCCTCGCCCGGCCTGCACGACGGCGGGCGGCTCGGCTACGCTTCTCGCGTCCCCGGGCCGGTGGAGCCGGGCCGGGCTGCCGGGAGGTGGTGGCGATGGCTGACGCGGCGCGCGTGCGCGAGGCGCTCCGATTGCATGCTCGGGAGGGCGAGGCGTTCGCGTCCGACCTGGCCGCCCTCAGCGAGGAAGAGTGGGAGACCCCGTCGACCTGCCCGCCCTGGACGGTGCGGCTGCTCGCCGCGCACGTCGCGCGCCAGGTCGACTCGTACATCAACAGCGTCGAGCAGGGACTGCGTGGCGAGGAGGGCGCGCCGGAGCCGAGAGACCAGCGGGCCAGGATCATGGCCGAGATCGCGGCCAGGGGGTCGGCCGGGATCGTGGCCTACCTGCGCGAGACCAACGACACGTTCACCGGGTGGTTCGGCGGCCTCTCGCCGGAGCAGCTCGACACGGCCGGGCCGCACTCGCACGGCCCCCGTACGGCGGCCTGGTTCATCGAGATGCGCCTGGCCGAGATGGCGTTCCACCGGGCGGACCTCCACCAGTCGCTCGGGAGGGACGGCGAGCTGGACCAGCAGGCCGCCCGCTTCCTGCTGCCGATGCTGCTGGAGATGAACGTCCCGGCGATCGTGCGGCGCGACAAGACCGGTGGCGAGGGGACGTACGCGCTGGCCGTGCGCGGCGAGCCGGGGGCCGTCTGGCGGCTGGCCTTCGGACCGGGTAGCCTGGACGTGACGCCCGGCGCGGGCGACGCCGATGCGACCTTCGAGGCGGACGCTTCAGGGATCGCGCGGATGATGTACGGGCGGGTGACCTGGCAGGAGCTGGAAAAGGACGGTCGCCTGTCCGTCAGCGGCAGCCGCGAGGCCGCCGAGCAGTTCCACACCCTGTTCAGAGGGCCGTAGACCTCACCCCTCGGCCACCGGCCTACCATTGGGCCCCTGTCTCCCCACGGCCTCTCCGGCACGGAGAGGGGGAGTGAAGCGTTCGGCGAGGAGCGTGAGGTCGCGACGGGCGTTGTCGGTGAGCTTCAGGCTTCCGAGCGCGTCGGCGACGGTGAACCAGCCGCGCCCCTGCCCCTCGGCCTGGGCGAACGGGTACTCCGGATCGTCCCAGGGGTAGAGGAAGACGTAGCGGTGGCTCCCGCGAGCGGTCATGTAGTCCCAGAGCCGGACGATCCGGTCGGGCTCGAGCGCCAGGTCAAGCTCCTCGCGGACCTCGCGAACGATCGTGCGGAGCGGGTCGCCGGCGTCCTCGGGCTCGCCGCCGCCGCCGAACATGCCCCAGTGACCGGGGTAGGATGGGGCGTCGTCGGTGCGATGCTGGAGCAGGACGCGCCCTGACGGAGCGTGGTGAAAGAAGATGCTGGCGCCGTGCGGCAGCGGCATCCGGCGTCAGCCCGGCCGACCGGACGGGTTGCCGGCATCGGGGTCGGGCGGCAGGAGCTGCCCCAGGACCGACCCCGTGAACTCCGTCGCCAGGCAGTCCATGTAGACGATGTCGTACGCCTGCCCGCCGACCCGCTGGGCCTGCCGGCGCCGCCCGATCTCCTTGAACCCGACCTTCTGGTACGCTCGGATGGCGCGCTCGTTGTAGTCGAACACCCGCAGCATCACGTTGTGGAGCCCGAGGACCGAGAAGGCGTAGTCCAGGATCAGGCGGGTCGCCTCGGTGCCGAACCCCTTGCCCCAGCAGTCGTGTTCGCCGATGCCGACGCCAAGCTCGGCGGTGCGGTGGGCGTGGCTGATGTTCGGCAGGCCGATGGTGCCGATCGGCCGCAGCGTCGCGCGCTCATAGATCACGAACGAGGCGTGCGACTGGTCGGACTTGCTGTACCGCTCGTAGAGGGTGTCGATCCCCTCCGGCGTGAGCGGATGGACCGGATCACCGGTCAGCACCGACAGCTCCAGGTCGTTCTCCCACTTCCAGAGCAGCGGCAGGATCCCCTTGTGGACCGGGCCGAGCGCGACGAGATCGCCGACGAGCGTCAGGGGCGGATCGGCGCCGCTCCCGTCCGTCATCAGACGATCGGCCAGCGGCTGCGCGGGAACGTGATGCCTGTTCGGGCCTGGAGGCTCTCGCCGATCTCCTGGATCTGGCCGTACAGCCGGTCGGCGTCGACGAAGCGCTGCTTGCCGCCCTCCAGGATCACCTTGCCGTCGACGATGACCGTGTCGACGCTGCGGCCGTCGGCGTTGTAGATCAGGTTGTTGACCGGGTTGAACAGCGCCTGCCACTCCGGGCGGTGGGTGTCGAAGAGGACCAGGTCGGCCTTCTTGCCGGGCTCGATCGAGCCGAGATCGTCGGCGAGCGCGAACGCCTTCGCCGCCGTCAGCGTGCCCAGCTCCAGCGCCGTCTCGGCCGGGATCGCGCCGAGATCCTGGCGCGCGTCCTTGTACTGGAGCGCCGCCAGGTTGATCGAGCGGATCACGTCCAGGTGGTTGGACGAGTTCGCCGAGTCGCTCCCGAACGCCACGTTGACGCCCTTCGCCACGAACTCGGGCAGGTTGCCGACGAGGTGGAGGCCCTTCGCCTCCTTCATCGCCGAGGTCGGGCACATCACCACGTTGGTGCCGGTCCGGGCGACAGCGTCGACTTCCGCGGGGCTCAGTCCGAGGACGTGGGCCAGCATCACGTTCGGGCCGAGCACGCCGAGCGCTTCGAGGTGCTCGGTCGGCGAGGTGCCGTACGCCTCGTGGTACCGCTTACGCTCGGCGACCCCGCTCTGGTGGTGGAGGGTGAGGCAGACGCCGCGCTCGTCGACGAGCCGCTTCAATCCCTGGAGCAAGTCGGCGCTGGCCGTCTCGCAGGAGAACGCCATCGCCCAGGCCTGGATCCGCCCGTCGAGCCTGCCGTGCCACTTGTCGATGAACGCCGCCGAGCGCGCGATCGCCTCGTCGGCCGGGAAGCGCGGCAGCTTGACCGGCGCCGGCTGGTCGGTGACGCACTCGCTCCAGACGACCCGGATGCCGCTGTCCTCGTACGCCTGGAGGCAGGCGTCCGGGAACCGGGTGGTGCCGGGATCGAGGAAGCAGGTGGTGCCGTTCTGAAGCAGCTCCAGGATGCCGAGGAGGGTGGTCAGGTACTCCTCCTCCTCGGTCATGGCGCTCTGCAGGTTGAAGACGTGGAATAGCCGGTTCGCCAGGTCGTCCGGGAAGATCCCCCGCACGGCGTGGGCGTAGCTGATGTGCATGTGGCCGTTGAAGAAGCCCGGCGTCACCACGAAGCGACGCCCGTCGATCACGCGGTCCGCCGCGACGTCGGCCAGGTCGGCGGCCTTGCCGACCCGCGCGATGCGCTGGCCCTCCACCAGAATCGAGGCATCCTGGATGATCCGCCGTTTGGCGTCCAGGGTCAGGGTGAAGCGGGCGTGCTCGATCTTCAGGGTGTGGGCGGGCATCGTGCGCTCCTCAGGCGGGCTGGGCGGGTTTCCCTGGGAGCGCGGCCATCCTGGCCGCTTCGCCCGATCGGGGCGGCGAAGATCGCCGCGCTCCCAGGCTTTTCGTAGTTCAGGCCGGCTCGGCGTTCGCGTTCGTCTCCTCGGCTCGCACCTCGTCGGTCTGATGCGGGCGCCGGTAGTCGTCCTCCAGGCGCCAGGTCGTCCCCTCCTCGGGCGACGATGCCTCGTAGACGGTGACGTCCTGGTCCGGGTCGGCACACAGGCGGTGCCGCTGGCCGACCGCGATGTGGTATCCGACGCCGGCCTGCAGCGGGACGTCCCGGAGCTGGCCCTGCTCGTCTTCAAGCACCAGGAACCCCTTCCCGTCGATCAGGGTCTGGGTCTCGATCTTGGTGTCGTGGATCTGGAGGCTCAGGCGCTTGCCGGCCTCCACGTGGATCAGCTTGGCGGCGTACGGCGCGTCCTCGGGGGTCAGCAGGATCTCGTAGCCCCACGGCTTCCTGGTGCGCTGAGCGCCGGGGTTGATCGAGAAGCCGCTGGGATCGAACGTGGGCGGCGAGTCCATGGCTGGTCCTTCCTCGTGTCAACGGCCGGCGGAACGACAGCCGCGCAGGTTCCACCCGTGATGATGACAGGATCGGGAATCTGTATGCGAGCGCCGCGCGGTTGGGAGTAGCCCCTAACCCCCAGCCCCTTCCCCCATGCGTGGGGGAAGGGGAGCCGAGGTCACCCTGCCCCCCTTCCCTCGCGCACGGGGGAAGGGGCTGGGGGTTAGGGGCATTCTTCCGTCGTCAGCCCTTGACCGAGCCGGCCGTCAGCCCGCGAATCAGGTACCGCTGGAAGAAGAGGAAGAGCATCGCGACCGGCAACGTCGTCATGACGGCGCAGGCCATGATGATGCCCCAGTGGAAGTCGGCCTCGCCCTGCACGAAGAAGCGGGTGACGACCGGCAGCGTTCGCACTTCCTCCCCGGAGGTGAACATGAACGCGAAGAGGAAGTTGTTCCACGAGGCGATGAACACGAACAGGCCGGCCGCGATGATCCCCGGCACCGAGAGCGGCAGCACGATCCGCAACAGCGCCTGGAACGGCGTGCAGCCGTCGACGAGCGCGGACTCCTCCAGCTCGCGCGGGAGGGCCGCGAACGCACCCGTCAGCAGCCAGACCGCGAACGGCACGGCGTGGGTCGTCTCGGCCAGGATCAGCGACTGGTACGTGTTGATCATCCCCAGCGTCCGGAAGATGACCAGCAGCGGGACCAGCAGCACGATGCTCGGCAGCATGTAGACCAGCAGCATCGCCAGGATCATGATCTTCCGACCCGGGAACTGGAACCGGGCGAAGGCGTACGCGGCCGTGACCGAGACCGACAACGTCAACAGCACGGTTGCCACGGCGATCAGCATGCTGTTCATGAAGTACCGCGCGAACGGCATCACCTGGAACACTTCGAGGTAGTTCTGCACCGTCGGGTGGGACGGGATGTACTCCAGCTCGCGGACGAACTGACTGTGCTCCTCGGCGATCGAGACGACGAACATCCAGGTGAACGGCAGCAGGCAGTAGGCGAGCACCATCGCGGAGGCCGCGAGGATCCCCGTCCTGACCGCGACGCGGCCACGCGTCCGCGGCGGGGAGATCGACGGCCGAACCCGCGCGCCGATGAGTGCCTGGCTCATTGGAGGTACTCCTGGGTTCGCTCCATCTGGCGAACGTAGATGGTGGAGATAGCCAGCAGCACCACGGCCAGCACGACCGCGACCGCCGAGGCGTACCCGATCTCGAACTGGCTGGTCGTGAGCAGGAAGCTGTAGACGGCCGTCGTGTAGTTGCTGTAGCCCGGGCCGCCCACCGTCATGATGTAGACCAGATCCACGTTGTGAGACAGCCAGATCGTACGCAGGAGCAGGATCAGCAGGATCGTCGGGATGAGCAGCGGCAGCGTGATGTGGAGGAAGCGGCTCCAGACACCGGCCCCGTCGATCTTGCCCGCCTCATACAGCTCTTCCGGGATCGCCTGGAGCGCGGCCAGCAGGACGATCGACATGAAGGGAAAGCCGGACCAGATCGCTGCCATCACCACCAGGAAGAACGCGGTCTTGAAGTCGCTCAGCCAGGTCCAGTACGTCTCGATGATGCCGAGGCGGACCAGGATGTCGTTGGCGACGCCGAGGTTCGCGTCGAACATGAACACCCAGATCAACGCCGTGACGGCGGCTGGGATCACCCAGGGGATCAGGATCACGGTCCGGATGAAGCCGCGATACGAGAAGTTCAGGTTCAGGAACAGCGCCACCGGCAGCGCGATGCCGAGCTGCCCGACGATCACCACGCCGACCCAGCGAATCGTCTGGAGGACGGAGACGCGGAAGACCGCGTCGTCCGTCAGCAGCTTCACGTAGTTGTCCAGCCCCACGAAGCGCGCCCGGTTGTAGCGCGCCAGGTTCACGTCGTAGAGGCTGAGCTGGATCGCGTAGTAGGTCGGGTAGAGCGCGATCGCGATCATCAAGATCACGGCCGGCGCGACCAGGAGGTACGGCAGCATCGGAATCCGACGGCGGCGCCGGGCCGCCGTCGATCCGATGGACGCGCCTTGCCGTGCAGCGTGCGCCTGATCGGCCAGCATCGTCGGACCTCCTCGCGTGATCCGCCCCGGGCGAGTCGCGTCCTACTTCGCGCGGAGGATCTTGGTGAGATCCTCATGCATCTTGGCTGCGGTGATCTCTTCCTTCAACACCTGTTGGAACATCGGCACGAACGTGTCGCGGAACTTGAGCCAGTTGCGATGCCAGGCCGGGAGGACCGTCCAATCGGCCTGAGAGTCCATCGCCGCCTTGTAGAACCGGTTCTCCTTGAAGATCGGGTCCGTCGCCACGCTCTTGAGCGTCGGACCGGCCCCACGACGGACGGAAAACTCCCTGGCCTGCTGTTCCTCGCCCATGAACCTGGCGAACTCCCAGGCGGCGTCGGGGTTCTTGGTCCCCTTGTAAATGAGCGTGCCCTCGGTGCTTGCGAAGACGGCGCGGCGAACCTTGCCCTTCGGAATGGCCACCGACGTGATCTTGTCGCCGAGGGCATCACTCTGGACCTTCCAGGAATGGAGGCCGTGCTGGAGCATCGCGAGCTTGCCACCCTGGAACTGGGCGAAGAGCTGCGGGAAACGATCGGCCGGGGCGCTCGGCTGGGCGCTCTTGTCCTTGGTGTACATCGCGACGTACTGCTCGGTCGTCTCGATGGCAGTCTTCGAGTCGAAGTCGGATTCGTCCTTCTCGTCGATGATCTTGAGGCCGTTGCCGATGTACCAGTGACCGAGCATCGAGAGCGAGCCGGTGTCGCCGCCACGGAGGCCGAACCCGAAGCGATCGGGCCCCTTGGTCATCTCCTTCGCGGCCTTGATCATGTCCTCGAAGGTGTCCGGCGGCTGGAGGTTCGCCTCCTTCAGCCAGTCCAGGCGGACGTACAGGTAGCTCACGATCACGTGGTTCGGGACGTACAGGACCGGCTGGCCGGCCTTCACCCGAGCGAGATCGAGGACGTTCGGGAAGAAGTCGTTCTTCCGTTCCCACTTGTCGAAGTAGTCCTGGATCGGGTGCAGGATGTCGCCGTCCAGCATGTCCTGGAGCCAGCTATCCGCGCCATGGGAGGTGTCAGGGGCCTGGCCGACCGCGGCGGACGAGAGCACCTTCTTCTGGGTGTCGGCCACGGTGGGGAGCTGATCCGGCTTGATCTGGATCTTGTCCTGGGCCTTGTGGAACCGATCGATCGCGTCGGTGATGATCTTCGCTTGATCGGCGTCGTCGGCCCAGAACCAGTAGGTGAGCGTGATCGGTCGACCGCTGACCGGCGCGATCTGCGGCTGGGGGGTAGTGGGCGGCGCGGCGGCGGCCGGCGCCTCGGTGGGCTTGGCCGCCGGTGCGGCCGGCTGCGCGGCCGGTGCCGCCGGCTTCGTCTCGGCCGGCTTGGACGCTTCGACGGGTTTCGCCGGCTCAGCCGGCTTCGAGGCCGGCGTCGATGGCTGGCTGCACGCAGTCGCCAGGGCGGCCCCGGTAACTCCGACGAGGCCAAGAAGGATGCTCCGTCGCGTCACGACTCGCTGCATCGCGAAACCTCCCGCACGGGGGCCGTTCCCCGCGAGCCGCACGGCAATCTCTCCGTCAAGGTGCCGTGCGGGGCCCAGATGAGTCCTGGGGACATGCTAGGGGCTCTTGCGGGCGAGCGCAAGAGCCCCTGGACCGCCGGTCTTCCGTCAGGCGTAGACGGTGTGGCCGGTCTGGTTCTTCTTGATCCAGTCCCAGTCGTACGTCACGCCGAGCCCGGGGCCGGTCGGGACCGGGACGTGGCCGTTCTTGTCGACGGCGTCCAGCTCGTCCGAGTAGTCGGAGGCGTAGATCGGCGGCTTGGTCCGTTTCAGCTTCGGGTGGACCAGGCCCAGCTCGTAGTAGTTGGTGTTGCGGACGGCCGCCATCGCGTGACGGTGGTGCGGACCGGGCGCGTGGATCTCGACGTCCAGCCCGAACCCCTCGGCCGAGTGCGCGATCTTCATCAGGCCGGTGATCCCGGCGTCGTAGTCGGCGTCGGCGCGGACGTAGTCGGTGCCGTCCGCGACGATGTTGTCGACGTGCAGCTCGTGGCCTCTAATGTGCTCGCCGATCAGGATCGGGGTCTTGATGATCTGGCGCAGCTTGCGGTGGCCGAACGCCGAGATGCCGCCGTCCTTGTACGGGTCTTCCAGCCAGAAGAACCGGGCCTCGTCGCAGGCCAGCCCGACCTTCAGCGTCTCGCCCCAGGTGTTGTACTCGCAGGCCGGGTCGATCATCAGGTCCATCTGGTCG
>Ga0075421_100010314_pt1 | contig 11545 bp, 5 predicted proteins | sample SoiMetdeltSBSDD5_FD_75292 | JGI IMG/M metagenome (GOLD analysis project Ga0075421, IMG submission 75292) | Bulk soil microbial communities from a Populus tree surrounding site in Tennessee, USA - Soil MetaG P. deltoides SBSDD5 | ecosystem: Environmental > Terrestrial > Soil > Tree plantation...
CGTGCAACCCAAGGTCTAGTCAGCCGGCGCGGCATTATTCCGGCGAGCACCACGCAGGATGAAGCCGGTCCGATTACGCGCACTGTCGAAGATGCTGCACGTGCTCTGGACGTCATGGCAGGGTACGACCCGGGTGATCCCATTACGGCATTCAGTCTGGGGAAAATCCCGCCGACATATACCGCGTTTCTGGATCGCAATGGTCTCAAGGGCTCCCGAATCGGCGTGCTCCTGGATTTCTTCGGGAACGATGCCATACATCGGGATGTGAACGCGATCGTGGAAAACGCGATCCTGAAGATGACGAATGCGGGCGCGACGATAGTGCGCATCCGCATTCCCGATCTCAGCGAGCTCACTCGCAACCTGCAACTGACGGAATACGAGTTCAAACCGGCTTTCAACAAGTACCTCGCAAGCCTGGGAGCGCGTGCTCCGGTAAAGACGCTGCAGGAATACATTGCTCGAGGTGAATTTCATAACTCGATCAAATCGTCGCTAAATGCCTACCAGCGTGTCGATGACGGCCTGAACAACCCGGAGTACAAAGAGCGTTTGCTGCGCCGCATTGGTCTCAGGCAAGCTGTGATGACCATCATGGCCGAAAACAAGCTCGACGCGATTCTCTACCCACACCAAAAGCGGCTCGTGGTTCCGATCGGTGAGGAGCAGGTGGATCGAAATGGAGTGCTCTCAAACAGCACCGGCTTTCCCGCCATTACGTTCCCGGGAGGATTCTCCTCACCGACGACTGTGGCGCCCCAGGGCGTACCTGTGGGTATTGAGCTTCTGGGAACCGAGTGGAGTGAGCCAGTACTGATCAAGCTGGCCTACGCATTCGAGCAATTTGCCAGGATCCGCAAACAGCCGGCGAGCACACCCCCGCTCACTCGTTGACTAAATGCGACTGACTCGGAAAACATGTCGATCTCAATGGAGGTACCAGATGAATTACCAGCGCTTACAGGTTTCCTGTACTCTCATGGCCTTTGCGATGGTGGCCCTCCTGCCCTCGCCGGCGTGGGCTCAGGCGCCCGCGACGGCTTCTGCACCTCTGATCGTTGGCGTATGGAAGCTCAATCCAGAGAAATCAAATGCGCGTGTTGCACCGGACTACATCGAGATCAGGCAATACAGGCTACGGCCGGATGGATTCCTCGTCGGGCTGCTCATACAAGGCACCGTACAGGGTTATCGGTATTTGCAATTCACCGCGAAGAGTGACGGCAAGGAGTATCCCGAGTACAGCGACCAGATCGTGGCGGACATGATCGCCGCAAATAAACAGACGCCACGCACGTATTCCGAGAAAATTATCGACGAGTACGTCACGGAGTGGACGGACAAAGTGGACGGCAAGGTCACTGCGCAAGGCAAGAAGTTCATTTCAAAAGACGGCAAAACCTTGACGATTACCGTCGATGGTGCGCCGCCCTCCCAAGTGCGTGTTTACGATCGGCAGTGACGTCGAGCGGGGCACATCATGCCACATGCGGAGCGTGTCCCGCTGTACACTGTCGTTCTATGAAGCCTCTGAACACTCCATTCAAAGTCGATCCCACGGTGCCCGGCTGGAACGTCGAAGCCGTGATCCGTGACTATCGGGTAGCTTTCAGGAGCCGCCAGTGCAGCATCGTGGGCCGCAAAGAAGTGTTCTCCGGCAGAGGAAAGTTCGGGATCTTTGGTGACGGTAAAGAATCGGCGCAATTGGCAATGGCCTACGCCTTTAAGAAGGGCGACTTTCGTTCCGGCTACTATCGCGACCAGACGCTGATGTTTGCCTTGGACCTGTTAACGGTCGAACAATTCTTTGCCCAAGTCTACGCGCATGCGGACGTCGAGGCCGAACCCGCGTTTGGCGGCCGCGCCATGACGGGACACTTCGCAACCCGACTCCTGGATGCTGATGGACGCTTCCTGGCGCAACGCGACCGATACAACTCCGCCGCGGACCTTTCACCCACGGCTTCACAACTGCCGCGTCTTGTGGGATTGGCGTACGCGTCCAGGCTCTATCGGCAATTACCTGGACTCAAGGCGGCATCGGAACTGTTTTCGACAAATGGGGATGAGATTGCGTTCGGTACTATTGGCAACGCCGGTTGCGCCGAAGGATTGTTCTGGGAATCGGTCAATGCCGTAGGAGTCCTCCAGGCGCCGATGCTGCTGTCGATCTGGGACGACGGGTTCGGTATCTCCGTTCCCAACATGTTCCAGATGACAAAAGGCGACATCGCCAGAATCCTCGAAGGCTTCAGACATCGTGAGGGCGGCAGGCCCGGAATCGATATTTTCGTCGTGAAAGGATGGGACTACCCGGAACTGTGTTCAACCTATCTCGAGGCTGCCGACCGGGTACGGCGCGACCATACACCTGCAATCATTCACGTGACCGAGTTGACGCAACCCTACGGCCACTCCACATCCGGCAACCATGAGCGCTACAAATCCGCGCAACGGCTTGAATGGGAGAAGGAATACGACTGCTTACCCAAAATGCGCGAGTGGGTGCTGTCGCATGGCTTCGTGACGAGTGATCAGCTGAAAGAGATCGAAGCCGAGGAAGAGCAGTTCGTCATGGCAGCGCGCGACAGGGCCTGGAAAAGCTACAGAGTTCCAATCGAAGCCGAGCGCAAGACCGTCCTGTTGATGACAGAGTCTCTGGCAAAGAGGTCCGCTGACGGGGAAAGGCTCCGAAGCATTTCCGCGTCGTTGAATGCCATCGACACGCCACTTCGTCGAGACCTGATGGCCGCCGTCACTCAGGTCCTTCTCACTGCGAAGAGCGAACCGTCGGTCGCAACAGCAGAACTCAAGGCCTGGAAACGGGAACAGGAAGAAGTGAACCGCCGCAGGTACGGTTCAGATTTATACAGTGAATCTCCGGAGTCTGCCCTCAACGTGCCCATTGTGCAGGCGCACTATTCGGACAATCCTCCAATCGTGCGAGGTTTTGAGATCATTGGCGCCTGCTTCGATGCCGCTTTTAACCGTATTCCCCACCTGATTGGAATGGGAGAAGACGTCGGCTTATTGGGTGGTGTGAATCAGGGGTGGGCACACCTGCAGGAGAAATACGGAAAGGAACGCGTTTCCGACACAGGCATCCGGGAAGCGACGATCGTCGGCCAGGCCATCGGCTTGGCCTTGCGCGGTCTTCGGCCGATCGCGGAAATCCAGTATCTGGATTATTTCCTCTACGCGCTGCAGATCATCTCCGATGACCTGGCCTGTCTACGTTGGCGAACAAGCGGCGGCCAAAAGGCGCCTGTGATTATCAAGACCAGAGGGCATCGGTTGGAAGGGATCTGGCATTCGGGGTCTCCGATGGCCGGCATCCTCAATCTTGTTCGAGGAATCTATGTGTGCGTGCCACGAAACTCGGTGCAGGCAGCCGGGTTTTACAACACGATGCTGCGTTCCGACGACTCGGCGTTGATCGTGGAGGTTCTGAACGGCTATCGCAAGAAAGAAGCGCTTCCGGACAACATCGGAGAATACACATTGCCATTGGGTGTTCCAGAGGTTCTGCGTACGGGAAAAGATATCACTTTGGTCACCTATGGCGCTTGTTGTGAGATCGCGCGGGATGCTGCTGCGCTGCTTCAAAGTGTGGGTATCGAAGTGGAAATCATCGATGTACGCACTCTGGTGCCTTTCGACATCCCCGCAATGATCCTCGAATCCGTAAAAAAGACCAATCGCGTCCTGTTTCTGGATGAGGACTGTCCGGGAGGAGCAAGTGCCTACATGATGCAGGAAGTCGTCGAGCGCCAGGGAGCTTTCCAGTGGTTGGATTCTCCGCCCCGAACGCTCCCCGCGAAAGCTCACCGGCCTGCCTATGGTTCCGACGGAGACTATTTTTCTAAACCCAACCGCGAGCAGATCGTGGAAACGATTTACGACATGATGCACGAAAGTGATCCCGGACGATTTCCACGAATTCTTTCCTAAACCGCGATCCGCAGTACGAGGCAAACGATTACTTTTTCGCTTTCGCCTTACCCGCCTTACTCATTGCCCACGACTCGTCGCGCTTGAGCGCTTTGATGTATTCCGCGCGCCGAAAGCGCACGGCGGTCCAGTCTTCGTCGATAGCTACCATTCGGACCCCCTCAAACCCCAGATCGCCCAGCGTCTGCCAGCCACGGTCACGTTCAATGTCGGATTTATGGTTCTTGGACGTTTTCTTTGGATATGCAAACCAGATGACGGCGTCGCCTGTAGCTTTCTTGGCAATCGCCGTGGCGAGGCGGTCGACTTCCTGCTGTTTCGTGACAAACGCCAGTGCAAACGAGATCTCTTTGGCCGCCTTGATATCGCGCACAATTTGCACTCCGCCAAGTCCCGCCAGTTCACGCTCGAAGGTGTGCGGAGGGTTTAGGATGACGATTTGTTGCTGGTCCTTGAGATTCAGCTTGCCGAAAACCGTCGCCATTGCTACTCCTGACTCCACTAGCGGGAAGAAAGCAAAAACTTGTTTCCGTCAGGATCCTCGAATACCGCAAACGATCCCCACGGCTCCTGCTTGGGTGGGCTGACGAAGTTGACGCCCCGCTCTGTCAGTTCCTCGTAAGTTCTTTCGACGTTATCACACGCCAATGCGCCGTTGAAGAACGACCCGATACGGCTCTCGTCCATCGTGAATAACACTAGACGTGTCTCGGAACCATCAATGCGTAACTCGATCCATCTCTGTTTATCGTCGTGCGGTTGGTCCGTAACGACTTTAAACCGCAGTTTCTCAGTATAGAAGGCCAGCGCGGCGTCCTGATTTCGAGTAGGGATGCTGACGAACTTAACGTGCGTAATCATCGGTTCCTCCGGGTAGCGGTCAATCTAGAGAGAAGCTTCCTTGAGGTCAACGAAAATCTTTAATACTATACCGATTATTACTATAGCTATGAAAACAGTGCGGATTGATCTTTATGTCATCGAAAGCCTGATGCGCGATCTCGTCGGTCATGACAAGAAGCCTTCGGCATTCGTCGTTTATTTATACCTTTGGAGCCGTTTGTCGGCAGAACGATCAAGGAAGGTGCAAGCAAGCCATCAGATGATTGCAGACGACACCGGACTGTCAAAGAGCGCTGTGCAGATTGCGGTTCGCCATTTGCTACGGCGACGACTTCTCCGCTCCGAACGATCCTCCACAACGGCCACACCCATCTATTCACTGTTGCGTCCGTGGCGCCGCTCGTGAAAAACCAGTTTCTTGTGGCTATTCATGAAACCGAATTGGTATAAAGCTCACAAATTCCATTCAGAGCCACTGGCGGAAGCTAATGATTGAGCTGTCGAGGAACGCTTAGTAAGAGCGGGCTCGCGGATCTCTCGGAGTGCCAGTTTCGAGCGAGATCGTTTGTCCCTTCTCGTGGAGGAGGACGTACATGAAACGACTTCTGCTGCCCATTCTCATAGTGCTGCTGTGTCTTGTTTTGGCCGGCAATTCTCTGGCCCAGACTGGAAACGCGTCCTTAGGCGGATTCGTTCAGGACTCAACCCGGGCGTTCATCCCAGGTGTGACTGTCACGGCGACCAATACCCAAACCGGCGTCTCGGCGTCGGCTGTTACAAACGAATCCGGTACATATAACATTCCCAGCCTGCTGCCGGGAACATACAAGCTCACTGCCGAACTGCCGGGCTTTCGCTCGCAGGTCTACAATGACGTGCAGGTCGGCGCCAACACGACCGGCCGTTACAACTTCACGCTCGAAGTCGGAACGGTGACCGAATCCGTTGAAGTCACGGCCGAACGGACGGCGCTGTTGGCCGAAACTTCCGCGACGATTGGCCAGGTACTGCCCGAGCGCCAGGTCCGCGATCTGCCGTTGGTGAGCACCAATGTCCTCGACCTGATGAAAACCATGCCCGGTGTGCGCGGAGCAGGTCTCGGCACCGGTACAACCTTTGCAGGAATCAGCACGAATTACGTCAACACGGTGCGGGACGGCATCAGCGTACAGGAAGGGCGTTACGAAAACGGAGTCGGCGCAACGACGCTCGTCAACCCGGACATGGTGGGCGAATTTCGCGTCATCCTCACGCCTGTGGATGCCGAACTCGGCCGCGGCAATGGCCAGGTTCAGATCATCACGCGTTCCGGAACCAATGAATTTCGCGGCAGCGGCGTTTGGAATATTCGAAACGCCGCATTGAATGCCAACACGTGGCAAAACAATAAGCAGATCGTCCGCGGTGTGTGGACTCCGGGTCAGCCCGCCTGGATCAACCGGAACGAATACACGGCGAGTCTGGGCGGACCCATTGTGAAGAACAAAACGTTCTTCTTTACGCTCTGGTCGCAGCAGTTCGAGCGGCAGCGCAATACGATGCGACCCGCGGTGCTGACGGATTGCGCCAGAAACGGGATCTTCCGTTATTGGGAAGGATGGGCCAACGGAAATATCAACACGATAACCAGCACAACCGGTGCTAATCCTACGATCCAGTCCGTGGATTCATTCGGAAATCCGCTGCGACCCGCCACGAATCCGAACGGCGCGCCATATACCGGACAACTCCGGTACTTCAGCGTGTTCGGCCCGCTTTTGAACACGCCCTCCCGCCCCGATTGTTCGGACGCCATCGTCCAGGGACCCGCGTGGGATTCCCTCCGGCCGGCAATGGACCCCACTGGAATCAGCCAGAAGTATCTGACTCTGATGCCGCATGCCAACATCTTCGACGGCGGTGACGGGCTCAACACCGGAATCCATCAGTGGGTGCGCAGCGCGCACGGGAACGCGAATCTGGGGACGGCGTCCGGAACCAGTTACGACGCAGACAACCGGCAAATCAATGTAAAGGTCGATCACAACTTCAACACGCGTCACAAGGTCGCCGCGAACTACAGTTATCAGTGGGTCGACAACGAGTACATCCGAAATCCAACGGTGCAGTGGCCGGGAGGTTTCAGTTCTCCGACCATCCGGCGTCCGCGAGTGTTGACCCTCAACTTCACATCGACGCTGACGCCTTCACTGCTCAATGAAGCGCGCTTCGGCTACCGCGCAAATTGGCACTACGTCTGGGCGCCCTGGGAAGACCCGGACGAGAACAAACGGGAAATCCCCCTTTCCCTGCTTGTGCAGGGCGGCCAGGGATATCCGATCGCTTATGTCCCTGCAATGATCGGATCCACCACTCCGATGAACTTTCAAGTGAACGGCAACTACTTCAGCTGCCAAACCGATTGCGCGCAACAAGGCAATCACACACCTCTGTTCAATTACGCTGACACGATCAGCTGGACCCGAGGCAAGCATGCTTTCAAAGGCGGCGTAGACGTTCGCATTACCTATTCGAAGGGTTATGAGACACCGACGGCGCCGATTCCGAAAGCGACCGGCGGCGCAGGATTAAATCCGACGCAGGTGTTTCGCAACAACGCCAGCATGCCCGGTCTTGTCGCCAACAACGAGACCCTGGCGAACCAGACGTTGTATTTCCTTGCGGGCTCCCTCAACAACGCTCAGCAGTATTACTACATCGAACGCCCCGACCAGCTCACCCAGTGGAGCAGTTACCTCGATCACACACGTAAAACAACGGATGCTCATCAAAACGACTTCTCACTGTTCTTCAAAGACGACTGGAAAGTACGTCCATCGCTCACGCTCAATCTCGGAGTGCGTTACGAGTTCTATGGCGTGCCTTATGAAGGCGCGGGCCTGACGCCGGCGCCCGCCGGCGGCGGTATCGCACTGCTCGGAGTTTCAGGCAGAAGCTTCGATAAATGGATGCGAACGGATAACCCTGTCGATCTGAGTCTGCTGACGCAGATGGAACTCGTCGGCCCAAAGACTCCGAATCCGAACCGAAGCCTGTTCAAGAACGACTGGAACAACATTGGGCCGGCCGTGGGTTTCGCGTGGCAGCTTCCATGGTTTGGACAAGGCAAAACGAATGTCCGTGGCGGATACCAGATCAACTACTTGAAGGGCGCGAGCCTTTCTACCTTGGTGAATAGCATCTTCATCAACCAGGGTTTTCTCAACCTCGCTCAAACTCAGGGTCCGACCGACGGGACCTACTTCAATACCAGAAATCTGCCGGCACAGATTCCGATACCGACCGGCGTATTGCCGATGCAGCCGATTCCGTTACTCAAGTTGAATCAGAATGCGAACGCCTTCGATGTAAACTCCGTAGCTCCGTACGTTCAGAACTTCACACTTTCGGTAACACGCGACGTTACGCGCAACCTGAACCTGGACGTTCGTTACATCGGTACGCGGGGTTTGAAACTAAACGGCAACTTCGATCTGAACTCACCAAATGTGTTCTATAACCCAGCGCTGTTCGATGCCATCGAGCGAACTCGCCGCGGCGAGGATGCGCTCCTGTTCGACCAAATGTTTCTCGGTCTGAATCTCAATCCCGGTGTCCGCGGCTGCGAACCGTCGAATCCGACAGCATTGTGTGCTCCCGTAGACGGCCAGACACAAAGAGGGTCCGCGCATTTGCGGCAGAGTTCAACGTTCAGGACCGCGATCGCCAATGGGGATTACGAGGCTCTCGCCAACGCGATCAACGTCTACAACGGAACGGGCACAGGCGCCGCCGGAACCGTCGTCGGAGTTCCAGGAGAACGAGGGACTGTGCTTCGGCGGGCGAACAAGGGCTTTAACGTGCCCGGTGGAACCACGATCGCCGGAGGGCTTACTGTCCCTGCTGGTATGTTCCCGGAGAACTGGATCGTTGCCAATCCACAGCTCAACCAGGCCAATTTTTATACCGGTTCCGGTAAATCCAACTATCACTCGTTGCAGATACAGAGCACATTGCGGCCGGCGCAGGGACTCTCTTTGCAAGGCACGTATGTGTGGTCGAGAGCTTTGGAAGTTGCGGCCACAGGCTTTACCAATCCGACTGAACGAGACAAGGACTACACGCTAAATGGCAATCACGTCACGCATGATTTCCGTTCATTTGGAGTCGTGGACTTGCCTCTCGGACCGGGAAGACTCTTCTTCCGAAACAGTTCGGGCTGGACGGCAAGGCTGCTTGAAGGTTGGCAGACCAGCTTCATCGTCAACCTCAGTACGGGACAGCCCGTAAGTATCGTCGCGGGCAATATGCTATATGACAATGGCGTGGCGGATGTGGTCGGCCCGTTCTCGTTAAACACCGGAAAGGTGAACTGGAATGGAGACTACGGGAATTACTTCGCGCCGGGCACGTTCGGAAAAACGACGGATCCTCAGTGCTCCGTAGTCGCGTCCGAACTCAAGCCCTATTGCACGCTGCAGGCAGTGACCGATGCAAAGACGGGACAGATACTTCTGCAGAATCCTCAGCCGGGGAAGAGAGGTACGATCGGCCAGCAGACGATGTACCTTCCCGGTCAATGGAGCTTCGACGGGGCGCTGAGTAAACGCATCCGAGTGACGGAGTCCAAGAGTGTGCAACTGCGCGTCGACGCGACTAATATTCTCAACCATCCGGTGCCGAACAATCCGTCCCTGGATATCAACAGCACGAACCCCTTCGGTTTCATCCAGGACAAGGGCAACCAGCGGCGCGAATTCAAAGGAATGCTGCGCTTCGACTTCTGAAATTTGGGAAGGAAAAACAAACTCGCATTGGGTCTGAGTGGGGCGATAGTCCCCTCCTCTCTGAGGAGGGGACGGACGCGACATCAAGAAGATGACGCGAAGCCCTCCTTTGTTGGAGCGGACGGGGTGGTCACTCATGAAAGTAGTTTCTTTGAAATGACCACCCCGTCTGCGCCGCTTGCGGAGGCTTCGCGGCATTTTCTTAGTGGCGCAGCCACCCCTCCTCTCGAGGAGGGGAGAATCGCTCACTTATACCCACAGCGAATTCATTCCTTCATAGGCCCCGCCTACAGTCTCTTCAGAGCCTGAATCAAGCACGCGATTTCGATCTTGACGGCAGCGAACGCGGCAGCCGCGTCCGCGAGTTGGCTGTCGCGAGCCACTGCCTCCAGACGTCGCACTGCCTCAAGCGTGCGGCCCGAATCGAAGTTCCCGACAGATCCCTTCAAAGCGTGGGCTGCTTCCTTCAGGCGCTTCAAATCCCCGCGCGCAATCGCGCGTTCAATTCGGGCAATAGATTTCGGGGCATCGGCCAGGAACAGACGCACGAGTTCGACCAACAGTTTGCGGTCACCGCCGATTCCATCCAGCAATGTCGCAATATCCAAAACCATCGGGGCCTGGCGCTCGAGAGCGCGGCGAAGTTCTTCCGGCCGGATCGGCTTCGTAAGATAGTCATCCATTCCCGCCTGTAGAGCCCGTTCCCGGTCGCTGGTCATGGCATGCGCGCTCATCGCAATCACAGGAATGTGTTGGCACGTACGTCTTTCCTGCTCTCGAATCTTCGATATAACTTCGAGGCCGCCCATTCCAGGCATCTGGATATCCATGAGGACCACGTCGTATGCGCGCTTTTTCAGAGCACGCAGCGCAGTCCCGCCGTTCGTGGCGATCGTGGTTCGATGCCCAAGCTTTTTTAACAGCACGCTAACCAGCTTTTGGTTAACCGCGTTATCGTCGACTACCAAAATGTCCAGCTCAACCGGAGCCGCAGCCTTCGCAGAAGAATCCTTTCCGATCGACTTCGTTTGTTCAGTCACACGCCCGAAAGGCAGTGTGAAAGAAAACGTACTTCCCTTGTCCGGCTGGCTTTCCACTGAAATGTGACCGCCCATCAACTGCACGAGTTGATTCGAGATCGTAAGCCCCAGTCCGGATCCACCGAACCGGCGTGTGGTTGACGCGTCTGCCTGGGCAAAGGCCTCGAATATGATTTCCTGCTGGTCTTTAGAAATGCCGATGCCCGTATCAGTGACGGAAAACAGAAGCACCGCCTCGCTTTCGTTAACGGATTCCGGACCGACTCGAACAATCACATGCCCTTCGCTTGTGAATTTGATGGCGTTACCGACCAGATTGATCAGCACCTGACGGAGCCGGTTGGGATCACCGATCAGCAGGTTCGGTGTATCGTCCCGAACGTCGCTGGACACCTGCAGCACTGAAGGACTGGTCCGGAACGACAAAACCTTCAGGACGTCTTCGATCAACTCACGCAACTGAAACTCGACCCGCTCGATCTGCAGCTTGCGCGCCTCGATCTTGGAAAAGTCCAGGACGTCGTCGAGCAGGGCCAACAAAGACTCTGCCGAGCTGCGCAGGGTTTTCAGATAATCCCGCTGTTCAGCCGTGAGATTCGAGTCGAGCACGAGCTCCGCCATGCCGATAATGCCGTTCATCGGCGTCCGGATCTCGTGACTCATATTCGCCAGGAACTCGCTTTTGGCGCGAGTCGCAGCTTCCGCCTGCATTCGGGCAAGTTTCAGTTCTTCTTCGATCTGCCTGATCTCCGTGATGTCTCTGCCGACGGCATAAATCTCTCCCCGGTCGAGATTCGGAGTCGCCATCCAGGAGAGCCACCTGTACGAACCGTCTCGTGTGCGATAGCGGTTGCGGAACAGAATGACCTCGGCCCCGCTTCTCAGTTTGTTGCCCTCGCGGATAGTAGACTCGACATCATCCGGATGGATAAAGTCCAGCCA
>Ga0075421_100010317_pt1 | contig 11544 bp, 10 predicted proteins | sample SoiMetdeltSBSDD5_FD_75292 | JGI IMG/M metagenome (GOLD analysis project Ga0075421, IMG submission 75292) | Bulk soil microbial communities from a Populus tree surrounding site in Tennessee, USA - Soil MetaG P. deltoides SBSDD5 | ecosystem: Environmental > Terrestrial > Soil > Tree plantation...
TCCTCGCGCTCGGTCAGATCGATCCCTGGACCCGGGAACCCTTGGAAGACGCCCGCTGGAACCGAAACATTTCGAGTCATTTGTCAGCGAGTTTCGAGCCGAGGGGGTCAGGAAGTCCTTCAGGAGACTCGGAAAAAGGGTGAAAAATTCTGCAGGGTCCTATAAGCTAAGCGCCTTCCGATGACCGACTTATACCGCTTCGGACCTTTCCTGCTGGATCCTCGTCGACGCACGCTGACTCGTGCTGGCTCACCCGTTTCTCTCACCCCGAAGGCATTCGACGTCCTGCTCTTCCTGGTCCAGAACCCCAGTCGCCTGGTCACCAAGGAGGAACTGCTGCAAGCCGTGTGGGGGGACACCTTCGTGGAAGAGGGGAACCTCACGCAATACATCTCGCACCTGCGCAAGGCCCTGGGCGACAACGCGGAAGACATGCGCCTGATCGTCACCATTGCCCGCAAGGGGTACCAGTTCACCGAGACCGTGAGCGTTGCCCAGACGGGAGACACCCCAAGTCAGGCCCCGGTTCAAGTCCCGAGCGCCGACAGGTCACGAGGCGATGCGCGATCCGCGAAAGCACCCCCGCACTGGTGGAGGGCTTCGCTCGTGGTTGCCTCTCCGGTCGTCCTGGTGGTCGCGGGCTATCTCTCCTGGCAGCACTATCGGGCTCCTGAGCCGCCAAGGTCTCAACGCCTCACACTTGCCGTCCTGCCGTTTCAGAACCTCACAGGCGACCCCAACAAGGAATACCTGGCGGACGGTCTGACGGAGGAAATGATTTTGCAGCTCGCCCGAGCCACCCAGGGGCAGTTGGGCGTCATCGCGCGGACGTCCGTCATGCGGTACAAGTCCAAGGACGAACGCCTGGACCAGATTGGACGCGACCTGTCGGTGCAGTACGTGCTGGAGAACAGCCTCCGCCAAAGCGGCGATCACCTGCGCCTGACCACTCAGCTCGTCCAGGTGAAGGATCAGACTCACCTCTGGTCACAGGATTACGACTATCCGGCGAAGGACATCCTGGGTGTCGAAGACGACGTCGCCAGAGCCGTTGCGCAGGAGATCCGCCTGCGTCTGACTTCGCAGACACAGGCAGGGCTTGTGCGGTCCGATCCGATCAAACCGGAGGCCTTCGATGCCTACCTGCAGGGCTTCTACTATTTTCAGCGGAACACCAACGCCGATTCGGACATGGCGGCGCGGCATTACCAGCGGGCGATCCAGCTCGATCCTTCCTACGCGTTGCCCTGGGTCGGTTTGTCTCGTATCCGAAACTGGCAGGTCAACATCGGTCTCCTCCCCGCAGAGGAGGGGCACCGGCTTGCGCGTCAAGCCGTTGAGCGAGCTTTGGCGCTGAGCCCGAACCTGGCCCCGGCCCACACTCAAATGGGACGACTCAAGCAGCAAGTCGACCTCGACTGGGCCGGTGCCGATGCTTCCTTCCATCGGGCCATGGCCCTCGAGCCGGGGAATTCAGAGGGCATGAGAATGGCGGCGGGATCCGCAGCCCTGCTCGGGCGCTTCGATGAAGCTCTTCAGTTGAGCCGCCGGTCTGCCGGCCTGGATCCGCTCAATGCAGAAAGTTGGGAGTGTGTTGCCGAGATCGAATACTGGATGGGGCAGATGGAACACGCGGCAGCCGATGCCAGGAAGGCAATGGACATGGGGCCCGATGTCTGGCCCGGGCCAATCCTCTTGAGCCAAATCTACGTGATGCAAGGCCGCGCACAGGATGCTTTGACCGAAATCGAGCGCGTCCGCTTCGAACCTCAACGTGCGTTTCTGTACCCTATCGCGTACCACGCGCTCGGTCGGCACGCGGAGTCGGACGCCGCATTGAAAGTTCTCATCTCGAAATACCCCGGTTTCGCGTACGAAATCGCCGAGGTTCATGCTTTCCGGAACCAGTCGGACGAAGCGTTCGAGTGGCTGAACCGGGCTTACGCCCATCGGGACAGCGGTCTGATCGGGACGAAAGTCGACCCTCTCCTGAACAACGTGCGGCACGATCCGCGATACGCCGCGTTGTTGAAGAAGCTCAACTTCGGTCCTTCGGCTCCCTGACGCGAAACCGGGCCTTGTCGATCTTCAGCGCGCGGATCCTGGACTCGAGCGTCGATCGAGGGACCCCGAGCCGTTCGGCCGCTCCCGTGGGCCCGAACACCCGGCCGCCGCTGACACGGAGGGCGTCCTCGACCATCGCCTTCTCCTGCGCGGCCAAAGCTCCGGACAACCCATGTCGGCTGTCGACCTTGGGCCTGGTGGACAGCCAGCTCTCGTCGACCGTGAACTCGTCGGTGTCGGAGACGATCACCGACCGCTCGATCACGTTCTGCAGCTCGCGAACGTTCCCGGGCCACGGGTAGGATTGCAGGCAGTCGAGCGTCCGCTTGCTGACCCGACGGAAGGTCCTGCCGGCTTTCCGCGCGTAGCGACCGATGAAGTACTCCACCAGGACCGGAATGTCTTCCCGCCGTTCCCGTAAGGCCGGCATCTCGAGGGGAAACACGTTGAGTCGATAGAAAAGATCCTGGCGGAACGCTCCATCGGCCACCGCCGCCGACAGGTCACGATTGGTCGCCGCGATGACGCGCACATCGACCCGGATCCGATCCCGTCCGCCCACCCGCTCGAACTCCCGCTCCTGGAGCACGCGCAGCAACGCGACTTGTGTGTCGGCCGACAGCTCGCCGATTTCGTCCAGGAAGATCGTGCCGCCGTCCGCCAGCTCGAACCGGCCGAGCCGTCGTTGCAGGGCGCCGGTGAACGCGCCCTTCTCGTGACCGAAGAGCTCCGACGCGATCAGGTCCCGCGGGATGGCGGCGCAGCTCACGGCCACGAACGCTCCCGACGCCCGCCGAGAGCGCCGGTGAATCGCCCGCGCGACGAGCTCCTTCCCCGTGCCGGTCTCGCCGGTGACGAGGACGGTCGAATCGCTGCCGGCGACTTTGGACACTCGCGACAGCACGGCCGCCAGCGCGGGCGACGCTCCGACGATCTCTTCGAACATCGACGCCTTGTCGACTTCCTCCCGCAGAGCCACGTTCTCCTGCTGCAGTCTCTCCTCGGCCCGCTTGCGATCGTCGATATCGGTACATGCGAGGTACCACCGAACGAGCTCGCCCTGGTCGTCGCGAAGCGGGTTGTACCGAACCAGGAACCAGCGATAGGTTCCGTCGCTCTTCCGCAGGCGCATCTCCGCCTCGTAAGCGGCAGGGTGCTCCACCGAACGGTCGACCAGGGCCTTGACTCGATCGAAATCGTCCGGGTGAACTTCGGGCCCGAAGCTCCGCCGGCGCCACTCCTCGAGGGTCACGCCGTAGTAGGCGAGGGCAACCCGGTTGGCGTAAAGCCGCTCGCGCCTGGGTCCCAGGACACCGACGATCTGGGGAGCGAGATCCAGCATCTGCCGGAGCTCCTCCTCGCTCTTGCGCAGCGCCTTCGTGAGGCCTTCCTGTTCTTCGATGTCGAGATTGACCCCGATCCAGCCAAGGAGCGTTCCGTCGCCTGCTCGAAGCGGTTCGGCGCGACTCAGGAACCGGCGGTAATTCCCTTCGGCGTCACGGACGCGAAAGGCCACGTCACACGCGCGGCCGCTCTTCAGGCACTCTGACCAGACCTTCCGTGTCTCTTCTCGATCGTCCAGATGCAGCAGCGGGAGATGCGAGTCCCATGCTGCGCCGGTGTCCGCTCCCGACCGAAGCCGATGGTCTTTCGCGAGGCCGAGGTAGTCCGCGAACCGTTCGTTGACGAAGGTGAGCGCGCCCGACGGAGCCGCGTACCACGTGTACGCCGGGATCATGTTCAGCGTGGCGCGCAACTGTGCTTCGAGCGGTCGATCCATGCGTTCTGCCCCCCGATGGATTGCCCAGTATTTCACCACTGGCGGACTTTCGCCACCCCGCCTCGTCGGAACTCTCCCTGGATTCAGCATCTTGCGATGGAACGGCGTTTGCTAGAGGTGTGTGCCATGTCGAAAAGGAGGGCCCGGTCATGAGAACGGCTTCCGGAATCGCCCGATATCTGGCGGGCGCGATCTTTCTTGTTTTTGGGCTGAACGGATTTCTGCACTTCATTCCGCTGCCCCCTCCGGATGGCGTCGCGGGGCAGTTCATGGGTGCCCTGTTCGTCTCCCATTACCTGACGCTCGTCTTCGGGCTTCAAGTGATCGCGGCAGCACTTCTGTTGGTGAACCGCTTCGTGCCCCTGGCGCTTGCCATCCTGGCGCCGGTGATCGTCAACATTCTTGCATTTCACGCTTTGATGGCACCGAGTGGACTCCCCCTCGCCCTCTTCGTGACGGCACTCTGGGCCTTGATCTTCATCGATGTGCGATCGGCCTTTGCCGGACTGTTGCAGGCGCGCCTGCAGTCACGGACCTGACGAGGAGACGAGGAGACGAGGAGATGACTCATGGCTTCCACGCAGCCCGATGTCAAAGAGTATTCCTATTTCGTCGACAACCAGTGGCGAAAGGCCGGCGACAACCGGCTCTTCGAGGTCCACGAGCCCTACAGCGGAAGGGTCTTCGCCCGTGTCCCGGCCGGCTCTCGCGCTGAGGCGCGCGTCGCCGTCGACGCCGCGTCGAAGGCGTTCGCGGGATGGTCGGAGAGCACACCCGCGAAGAGAGCCGGCCTGTTCCTGAAGGCCGCCGAGATCGTCAAGCGCCGCCGCAGCGAGATCGCGGAGGTGCTGGCCCGTGAGACCGGGTCCACCATTTCGTTCGCCACGTTCCAGCAGGACCTGGTCGCCGCGACGCTCGAGCAGGTCGCGGGCTGGGTGTTTCTGCCCAAGGGCGAGGTCCTGGAAACCAACCTGCCCCGCACCCACTCGATCGGCGTCCGGCGTCCTCTGGGCGTCGTCGCCTGCTTCACTCCATGGAACGGCGCCAACATCCTCTCCTGGCGGGCGGTCATATCCCCCGTCGCCGCCGGGAACACCGTCGTGGTCAAGCCCTCGGAGTTCGCTCCGGTCTCGGCGGGGATCATGGTGGCCGAGGTCGCGGAGGAGGCCGGCTTCCCCGCGGGGGTCATCAACGTCGTGACGCACGCTCCGGGAGCCGCGGCGGCCATCGCGGACGAGTTCTTCGAGCGCCCCGAAGTGCGCGTCATCAATCTGATCGGCGGCGTCAGGACCGCGCGCATGCTGGCGGAGCGCGCCGGACGCACCCTGAAACGCACCGTGCTGGAGCTCGGCGGCTTCAACCCGATGATCATCCTCGACGACGTGGACCTCGACTACGCCGTCCGCACCGCGACGTTCGGCTCCTTCTTCCACCAGGGCCAGATCTGCATGAACACGCGGCGCATCATCATCCAGCGCAAGATCCACGACGAGTTCCTCGGCAGGTTCGTGGCGCGGACGAAGACCCTGCCGGCCGGGGATCCCCTGGTCCCGAAAACCATCATCGGCCCGCTCATCACGCGCGATGCGGTAAAGCTCATCGACGATCGCGTCAAAGAGGCCGTCTCGAGGGGAGCGAAGGTTCACACGGGCGGCAAGCACGATGGAAACATTTACTACCCGACGATTCTGACGGACGTCCCTCTGGATGCCGCCATCGCCAACGACGAGACCTTCGGACCGGTCGTCATCGTGGAAGTGGTGGACACGCCGGACGAGGCTATTGCCGCCGCGAATCGCACCCTGTATGGTCTCACGTCTTCGATTCTGTCCGGGGACACGTACAAGGCCTTCGAGATGGCGCCGAAGGTCCTCGCCGGGATCGTCAACGTGAATTCACCGACGGTGAACGACGAGATCCACGCGCCGATGGGCGGAGTGCGCGACAGCGGCTGGGGCCGCACGGGGCCCAGGAGCCTGGAAGATTTCAGCGACGTGATCTGGATCAACTCGTACTCCGGTCAGCGCCAGTACCCCTTCTAAGGGCAACGCCGGCAATCGTCGAGACTGACCCCACGCAGGAGAGGACCAGCAGATGGCAACCAACTTGACTCTCGTGCTTCAGCAGCTCTTGCAGAACACAACGAATATCCAGGTGCTCCGGCAACTGATGACTCCGGACGCCACCTATGTCTCATTGAACTTCGACAACCCTGAACTGAAGAAAGTGATGCCCTGGGCCGGTACGCATAAGGGAACCCAGGCACTGCCAGAGGTGTTCGGGGCCATTCAACGCTTCTGGAAAACGCTCGACTTCAAGGTGACCGACTCCATTGAGCAAGGGAGCCGCGTCGCTTTCTTCGGCGCTTTCACCTACAAGTCCACCGCGACCGGGAAGGAAGTCACATCGCCATTCAGCCTCTTGGCGCGTTTCGATGGCGACAAGGTCGCCTTCGTTCAATTTCTCGAGGACAGCTTTGGCACGGCCGGCTCGTTCAAGACGGGCGGCGCCACCCGCTTTCACAGCGATCCCTCGGGACAAGAGGTGGAGATCTAGCGTGGCCAACACATCGACCAGGGAAACCGGCTATGACTTCATCGTGGTCGGAGCCGGCGCGGCCGGTTCGATTCTTGCCGCGGAATTGTCCGCGTCCGGCGCCGAGGTCCTCGTCATCGAGTCGGGAGGACCCGACGACGCTCCCACCATCTCGAACCCGAGCGTCTGGTTCTACAACGTCGGCGGCCCGCTCGACTACAACCTGCCCGTCAAGCCGCTGCCGCGTCTGAAGAACCGCACGTTCCGCATGGCCCTGGGTCATGTCCTCGGCGGCGGCAGCAGCATCAATGCCATGGTCTGGACACGTGGCATGCAACGCGACTACGACGGCTGGGCCGAGAACGGAGCGAAGGGCTGGGCCTTCGCCGACGTGCTGCCCGTCTTCAAGAGTCAGGAGGACTGGGAAGGCGGCGCCAACGCCTGGCGCGGAGCGGGCGGCCCCATACCGATCCGCCGCCCGAGGAATCCTCATCCCACGGCGCCCGCCTTTCTCGACGCGGCTCGCCAGATGGGGATGGCGATTCTGGACGACGTGAACGGTCCCATGCGCCCCGGCGCCGGCTATATCAACATGAATATCGCCGCGGATGGAACGCGGATGAGCGCGGCTCGCGCCTTTCTCCGGCCGGCGCTGTCGAGGCCGAACCTGACCCTGATGCTCGACACCAGCGTCGTGAAACTCGACTTCAAAGGCACTCGTTGCGTGGGCGTCACCATCGACACGAACGGCGTCACCAGAAGCATCCGGGCCGACAAGGAAGTGATCCTGGCCGCCGGCGCCATCGGCAGCCCCAAGCTCCTGATGCTCTCGGGAGTGGGGGACGCGAAGGCGCTTGGCCGTCTCGGGATCGATGTCGTCGAGAACCTTCCGGGGGTCGGCGAGAACCTGCAGGACCACGCGCTCGTGTCCGGAGTCGTGTTCAAGTACAGGGGCAAGATGCCCGAGCGGCCCGCCGACAGCAACGCCGTCGAGGCGGAAGCCTACTTATCGAGCGGCCCATCGGGCGATACCGACATCAATCTCGTTCTCGAGCAGCTGCCGGCGCTGACCCCCGAAGCGGCCGCGCGATTCGGGACGCCTCCGCCGGATGCCTTCACGATCGCGACGGCTCTGGTGCAGCCGGCGAGCAGAGGCTCCGTTCGTCTGGCGAGCGGGAAGTTTCAGGACGCTCCCGTCATCGACCCCGACTACCTCGGCACGGACGGAGATTTCGAGGCCATCGTGCGCGCCATCGAAGCCGCGCGTGAACTCGGAAGGCAGCCGGCCTTCGACGAAGTGCGGGACGCCGAGCTGGTCCCGGGTCCCAAGGCGACTGCCGAGGACGTCCGCGAGCTCGCCCGGCTCGCCTCGGCGAGCTTCGGACATCCTGTGGGCACGTGCAGAATGGGCGTGGACAGGCTCGCGGTGGTCGACCCTCAGCTGCGCGTCCACGGACTCGCGGGCCTGCGTGTGGTCGACGCATCCGTGATGCCACGGATCATCACGGGGCCGACCAGCGCGCCGACGCACATGATCGCGGGTCGGGCCGCCAGCCTGATTCTCGGCGGGGCCGCATGACTACGATGGAGCGAGACACCGTGCCGCGGAGCGGCCGATGAGCATCGGGATCATCGGAGCGGGCGCCCTCGGTTCCAACGTGGCCCGACTGCTGGCCATGGGCGGGATTCCGGCTATGATCGCCAACCACCGCGGTCCCGCGTCGCTGGCGAGACTCGTTGGAGAACTCGGTCCCTCGATCTCCGCCGGAACCGTCGAGCAAGCCGCGCGCGCCGATATCGTCCTGGTGGCGGTTCGCTGGGCCGATCTCGAAAGAGCGGTGAGTGGTTTGCCCGCATGGAAGGGCCGTATCGTCATCGACGCCACCAATCCCGTTGTTTTTCTCGACCCGGACTCGCCGGACGCGAAGGACCCGGAGCGCACCGGCCATTTCCCGGTCGATCTCGGTGCGCTCGACGTCGGCGGTCCGCTGACCTCGCTACCGTTCGGCACGCTTGCATCTTTCAACTTCATCAAGGTATGACGACCAGGGTCGCCGCCCTGTGCCTCGCGTCCTGCCTCGCGGCGTCCACCCCGGTCGTCCGCGCGAGCGACGAAGGCCCTGCCCCGGTCGCCGATCGATCCCGGGACGATTTCAGGAATCTCCGCCTGTTCCGGTTCGAATTCGACGACGACAACCTCCTCGGGAAGGACAGCGCGTTCACGGCCGGGCTGAGCTTCCAGGTCCACTCGCGGCTTTACGACGCGTGGAGTCCCGGATACGCCAAGTGGATCGGGCGCATCCCCGGACTGGGGGACGACGGCAGCGGGGGGCGGGTCGTCCGCTGGGCCGCCGGATTATCCCAGGTCATCATCACTCCTCGGGAAGTCGGTATCGAGGCGCCCCAGCCGAATGACGCGCCGTGGGTCGGAACGCTCGGCGTCGGCGTCGCCTGGTCGGCGTACGACAACCGCCGGATGGGAGCATTCCAGATTTACGGCGGCTGCCTGGGGCCGTGCTCCGGCGCCGAGAAGGTCCAGACGTTCGTCCACGAGAACCTCGGATGGGGCGAGCCTCCGAAGGGATGGAAAAACCAGCTCGTGAACCGGACGCTGGGCAACGTGAATTACGAGTACCGCTACAAGGTGTTCGCCGATTCCGCCGACCAGTACTTTGCGCCGAACCATTTCGCGCAGGATCTTTCGATCGGCGGACAGGCCGGGGTCGGCAATCTCGAGACCTTCATCATGGGGGAGTTCGAGTACCGCTTCGGCTGGGGGTTGCCCATGGGCTTTACCAAGACCCCCGATCCTATGGGCTGGGGCATCATGCTCGATCCGATCTACGTCGACCCTGCGGCGCCCCTGCCCTCCGAGCAGAAGTTGTGGCGGACCTACTTCACCGTGATGGGACGCGCCGCCGCCATCTCCTACATGGCGATTGCGGAAGACAGTCCGACGGTGAACGGCGGCGACCATCCCGCGCTCCGACCCTATCCGGGCCGTTACCAGACGCTCGTCGGTTTCCACATCGCCCGCGTGCCTTTTGCGCTCCATCTCACGTACTACAGATACTACGAGCAGAGCCACGGCGGGATCCTGGGCTCGAGCGACTGGATCAATCTCTCCTTCGAATGGCGGTTCTGACTCGCCGGTGTCTTCGCCATGGCTTCTCAAAAGAGGTGAACGGGATGGATTTGGTGCCGGGGCTGGGAGTCGAACCCACATGACCCAGAGGGTCAAGGGATTTTTAAGGCCACCGGAAGAGGGCAGCGAACAAGGGACTTAGCCAATTCGTTGCCCTTTTCCCGTCTATATGGTCCGAGGAGTGCTCTACAGTCCGAGGGTTAACTACATCGAGGTGTTCTATAACCAGAAGCGTCGGCATTCGACCATCGGACAGATCAGCCCGGCAGAGTATGAGCGACGGACTCAAGCAGTGTAACTAAGCCGCCCACGAGACCGGGGGAAGCCCACATGCATCCAGGATCAACAACCGCTGCTCGCCGCTTAGCGTCACACATGACTTGAGCCGCGGTTGTGTAAGCAAGCGCGCCAAGGACAGGGAGGATATCCAGGACAGAACTTAGCCGATATTGGTACATTGGCCGCACCTAGGCCACACTGCCCCGATGCCAGGACGTGCGCTTCGCCGGTCCAGAATCGCGATCGGGCATCTTGGGCTTACAGGCCGCCCCCAGCTGACGATTTAACAATCTCGGACAGGTTGGCAAAATAGCGTCTATGTGTACGTCGAAGAGCCTCCTCGCTAGCCGCTTCCAGAAGAACCACTTCGTGAGTGATACCCTCCCGGCTAAGCTGCAACTCAAGTTCAAGTCGCGCGTTCTCCGCGACTTGCCGCTGATCATCAGTGTATTCGCTCAAGGTAACGATCTCCCCCTTGACTCTGTTGTATTGGATCAAAAATGTCATCTCTCTCTCCTGCTGAATCTTCCTGCCATGGACGTCAGGTCAGCGAGGGATTTCGCCATGTCTACCTTGAGATCCTCCAACTCCGTTCTGTGCTCCTCCGTGACAGATTTCCCAGGCGCGAGCATCTCCAGCTCCAATCTCTCCAGTCGTGAGACCAGGCCCGATCTCTCGAGGAGCAATTCTCTAACCTCGCCCTCACCACCCCCATATTTTATTGCGGGGTCCATGACATCCGAAAATTTCTCGGAGAGCTCAGCCCATAGGTGTTGGAGTGTGGTCCGAATCTGCACTTCAACCGTCATTCCATTCTCTTCCACGATTGCATGGACAGCTCGATAGCCGTAACTCGGAGCCGCTCTGCGATCGACAATAGAGGCTGCGGGAAAAAGCCCACGCAGGGCAGCGACGACCCGTTCCTGTTCGTTGATATCAGTGACGATGACTCTGCATCCCGCGATGTCCTGAGCCTGCGTAAGCCGGATGGTTTCTCGTTGTAGTTTTTCTATTATGGAACTGGTCGATTTTGATGGCCTGCCGGACGGCTCCAGCCCAAGCTTGTTCTTGATTTTCAGCACGACGCTTCGATAGGCTTCGCCAAAAGTCAGTCGATAGTCATCGAGTTGTCTTAGGTCCGACTCTGTGACCTGACCTTTTCGAAGGCGTCCGCCAAGTTGGTCAATCTGCGTCTTCGAAATTCCATTGGCCAAGCTCGAGCTCCAGCAAGAGAAAAGGTGCCGGGGGTGGGAGTCGAACCCACATGACCCAGAGGGTCAAGGGATTTTAAGTCCCTTGCGTCTACCAGTTCCGCCACCCCGGCGCAGGACGAGAGGTGTGCGCGTCGCATTGTAACCGCGACGGCCCGCGAGCGACCCTACGGCGGCCCGAGTCGCCGCAAGGAATCTGCGGCGGCCCTGGCAAGCCGGCCTCCGGGAAACGGGAGCGAGCGCAGGGTCGCGAGGGCAGCCTCGAGAAGGGGGCGGGCCTCGGCCGTACGCCCGGTGGCGGCCAGGGCTTCGGCGAGACGGAGGCGGGCTTCGGCGGTTCTCCAGTTCCCCTCGCCGAAGATCCTGGCGCGGGATTCGACGGCTTCCTTCAGTAAAGGCAACGCCTCGGCCCCACGCCCGCGGGCAGTCTCGGTCCGGCCCAGCTCCAGCGCGGCCAGGGCGATGTCGGGGTGGCCGGAGGGCCAGATCGTGCGCTCGGCATCGAGGGCGGCGCGTCCGAGGGCTTCGGC
>Ga0075421_100010321_pt1 | contig 11542 bp, 6 predicted proteins | sample SoiMetdeltSBSDD5_FD_75292 | JGI IMG/M metagenome (GOLD analysis project Ga0075421, IMG submission 75292) | Bulk soil microbial communities from a Populus tree surrounding site in Tennessee, USA - Soil MetaG P. deltoides SBSDD5 | ecosystem: Environmental > Terrestrial > Soil > Tree plantation...
GGCCTCATCTGCGCTTATCTGTGCCCACGATAATATTCACAACGCATCTGTGCTCGCTGATAATGCTTATTACTTCGCTAACGCTGAACAGGTGAAACATCTTTTAGACGCAGTTAAAATTAACGACTGTGTCAACCAAAATAAAATACAGAATAACATTAAAAAGATTGAATCATCTTATACATGGGATATGATCATTGATCAATACATCGCCCATTTCCGGAACATCATTGGCCTGCAGGAGCCGGCAAAAGAAAAGGTAAAGCTTCAGTTGCTCTTATCTGAGAAATTTGACGCCACTGTGAACACTCAATGATCAGCTTACTTTTATAGTTTTATACTCTCTATTATGCTTTCGGGAGATAAATATTTTTTGTAGTAGTCAGATGCCTCACAAAAAGATAATTTTCTTTCCATAAGGTCTTTCGAAATCCATGCCCGTCAATTCCCTTCATATAATCGTCGCTGGCGAGGCGAAAGGTTATAGGTAGTATGGGAGATAAAATTTTTTGTTCCTGGTAAAATACTGCCTGAACAATGCGAATGTTGGAGCGGTGTCTGTTCTTGCCGATGAAGGTGGTAGCTTGGAAGGCTTGGCATAGTAAAAAGTTGCGTTTGTTACGTACCAGCTACTTGGCATTTCAATATCCCACCCCTCGTACTCTCTCCATGCGTGTGATGCCCAGCTCCATCCGAGCGATTCCATGTAGTTAATCACATCCTGGGTCCATCGGGTTGAGGTCCACTGTCCGTAGCTATTTTTTGGTGCCCAGTTAACGCAGGCAAATTCACCCACCCATATCGGGACATTGTATTTATTCTGAAACTTTGCCGGTTCGTTCCAGTAAGTAACATTCTTGAAGTAATTGGCCATATATGTTCCACTTGACTCAGGATATGCCCTGCGCGTTGTTGCGCTTAAGCCCTGATGGGTAATTGCCAAGGGTGAATAACCATGCGGTGAATACACGAGATTCTTAATATAGCGGAGCGTTCTGTTAAACACCGCTGAATCTGCCCTGATCGATAAGTCGCCCAGCATCTGGTTTTCCAATACCTCAACAACTATTGTGTGGTTAGGATCTACAGCCCGAACCGCAATAATCATGTCGCGAGTGAACTCCATGTATTCCTTTACCGTGCAATATAGTTTTGAATTCACACGCGGTTCATTCATAAGATCGTAGGCTGCAATAACCGTTTTCGACTTATACCTTGTAGCGAGCGAATCGCGCCAGAATTTTATCATGTTGGACTTACGTGCAGCATTTCCCCACCAGTCATCTGCCCCTTGTTTCGGTAAAAATTCAACTGTTAGTATAAGATATAAGCCAACTTTCGCAGCCTCCTTTATTGTTGAATCAAGAGTTTTGAGTGCAGTGGGACTTTCAAAAAAATACCGGTTATACGCATCATGGGTTACCTGAATCCATGCCCTCGCATGATTGGCACCTGACGCTCTTATTTTGGAAAGATTTTTTCCCTTTAACACACTGTACGTCTCAACAACGCTAATGTTGAAACCTCTGAACTGGGAGCTTCTGAAGTCGTCGGCCACGACGAATTTAGTTTGTGCTGAAGCTGTTGAATAAATTACGATCGACGCGAAAATTATTAAGATTTTGATACTGGCCCGTTGCTGAATTTTCATCTGGAATTTTTATTACCGCTTTTTTTGCGCACATACCTCAAAAACCGTCCCAAAACAGAGTTGTAAAATTTGTAAGTACCTTAATAAGGTGAAAACAACTTCTCCCAATATGATAAAACTATTTCTTGCATTCACAATATTCTGTTATATCAGTACGCCCGTAACCGCGGAAACTCCGCCGATTGATACTACTCACGTTCGAAATAAAATTGTTGTACAGATTCTTGACGAATACAAACAACCGACGGCAGCAAAAATAAGGGTTACAGAAAATGATACTGTTTATTATGCACCCGGGAACCATGAACCGGATTTTAAGATCAGCGAAGCAGGAGGCGATGTTATGCTCGATAACAACAGGCGGTTTGCATATGTGGAAGGATCTTTCGCCTACGAATTACCCGAGGGCCGGCTCAGATTTGAAGTGATTAAAGGGTATGCTTATAATTTCTATGACACAATAATTCAGGTTACTGCTCACACCGATTCCATAATAATTCAAATGGAAAAATGGTTTGATTTTCCACATAACAAATGGTATAGCGGTGATGTACATGTACATCATATCGACCCTGGAACTGCATTATTAGAAATGAAAGCCGAAGACATTAATGTTTGCAACATACTGACTTCCGATTTCACGCACGATCAGGACCGCTTCCGCGGCGGTCCCGAAATTTCAACGGATACTAATCACATTGTTTATGTTAATCAGGAATACAGGGAAGACCGATTGGGACACGTGAATCTTTTGAACCTGAAAAAGCTTATCGAGCCGGTAAAAACGATGCGACCATATCAGTATCCTCTTAATATGCAGGCCGCCGATTCAACCCATGCCCAGGGAGGACATGTATCGTGGGCTCACTTCGCTTCATGGCCCGGACTTGAAGGACCGCTGGCGATCGTATTGCAAAAAATTGATGCGGTTGAATTGCTTTGCGCTATAGATCCCTTTTATGAACCCGTTTTCGTTACCGATGTTGTGCCCGACCTCAAAATGAATTCAGGACTGCGATTATGGTATCGTTTGCTTAATTGCGGTTTGAGAATTCCAGCTACCGCCGGTACCGATAAAATGAACAATCGTGTTTCAGTTGGCGCCAATCGCGTATACGCATTGATTGATGGAAAGTTCAATTATCAATCATGGATTGACGCATTGAACACCGGCAGAAGTTTTGTTTCCAACTCGCCTTTTATTTTCTGCCGTGTAAACGATAAAATTGCCGGCGATGAATTGCATATAACCGGCAAAAAAACGCTGACAATAGAAGCCGAAATGTTTTCCCAATTGCCCGTTGACCGGCTGGAGATTATTGTTAACGGCAACGTTGTCGCAGAGAAAATTGTTAAGCCAGGAGAAAGGCATGCATCACTCAAGTTCTCTTATACACCGCAAAAAAGTGGATGGATCGCGGCGAGGGTACACCAGTTCAGCCAGGAATTTGCATTTGAAGGCGTTAGCTTTTTGCAACGACGGGATGCCGGTGCAGGTTCAACACTTCTCAACCGTTATTATGGAACGTCGAGGCCGGAAACTACCTTCGCTCACACAAATCCTGTGTATTTTATTGTTAATAACAAGCCGATCAGGTCTGCACAGGACGCGGAATATTTCCAGCAGTATTTAAAAAACGGCCTCAGGTGGCTCGACGAATCCGGAAAATTTCCTGATGCGAAATCAAAAAAGGAAGTGCTCGACGCTTTCAAAAAAGGGATAGATACATTTATTCAACTTGCCAAATAAGAGATCATTAATGAAATACTTCAGGCTAGCATTGTTTTTAACACTTTTGTCTGCCGGTCGGTTGTCTGCACAAACAGATACGGCCATTCTGGATATAGATATCCCGAAAGATGATTCAGAAAATCTGAATGTTTTACGCCAATGGCTGAAATGGAACAATCCCGGCTCGCTGCTGGTTCAGCATTTAACCAGTGAGTCGGAAAATTATTACAATGCGAGAGATAAACAGATATCGCAACTTAAGAACAAAGCCGACTGGCAGAAACGGCAATCAATTGTTGGCGAAAAAATTAGTAAAATACTTGGTGCGTTCCCTGAGAAAACACCACTGAATGCACAGGTTACCGGCGTTATAGACAGAGGAGATTACAGGATTGAAAAAATCATTTATGAATCGATGCCTGGATTTTATGTAACAGGATGCCTTTATCTGCCTGCAAAGATCAATAATAAAGCCCCTGCCATCCTCAATGTTATCGGCCACGACCAGGAAGCCTTCCGTGCGCCATTATACCAGACGATCAATGGAAACCTTGCGAAAAAAGGAATGATCGTTTTTGCAATTGACCCTCCCGGCCAGGGCGAACATGTTCAGTACTATGATTCAAGCATTCAATTTTCGTCTATCGGATACACAGTTATAGAACATTGTTACTTCGGAAATCAGTGCTTCCTCTCTGGAATATCATCGGCCAAATTTTTTATTTGGGATGGCATACGCGCGATAGACTATCTTATCAGCCGCAAAGAAGTAGACGCTTCAAAAATAGGCGTAACGGGATTTTCAGGAGGTGGAACGATTACGTCATACATTGGTGCCCTCGACAACAGGGTACTTGTCTCTATCCCATGCAGCTGGTCAAATGCTTCGAGAAGACAAATTGAAACCAAGGGAGCCTTCGATGCTGAATCGGTACTGATGCACAGCGTAAAGGATGGGATAACTTACGAAGACTTATTGGAACTGCGAGCGCCTAAACCAACAATGTTGACGTTTACATCACGCGATCAGTATCTGTCATTGCAGGGCGCCCGTGATGCTTTTCATGAAGCAAAGAAGTCGTACGAAGCCTTCGGTAAGGTAGAAAACCTGGCCCTGGTTGAAGACGATTTCAAACACTGGATGACGCCAAAGATACGCTCGGCCATCTACTCGTTTTTTATGAAACACTTTCAACTTCGTGGTGATTCAACGGAAGCGAGGATAGAAACCCTTCCTCAAAAAGAATTGAACGTAACAAGAACGGGACAGGCTTTCACTTCTAACGGAGGGAAGTTGATCTTCGACGTAAGTAAAGACATTTCCAAAAAATATCTGGACCGCCTCGCGCAGTCAAGGCGAAATAATCCGACGCATCTGACTGATGTGGTGCAGTCGGCTAAAAAAATTTCGGGATACCGAAAGCCATCTGACACAAAGCCCAGCGCTTTTATTAATGGCCGCTACCGCAGAGACGGGTATTTTGTAGAGCTGCTGGCAATTAAAGGCGAAGATGGGCATTATCCGATTCCTTTACTACTATTCACACCAGTAAAACGAAATGAAAAACATCCTGCTGTAATTTATCTTCATCCCGATGGAAAAAGTACCGATGCGCAACCGGGAGGATATATTGAACAATTGGTGAAAAAAGGATATGTGGTGCTTGCTGTAGATCCGATCGGAGTGGGGGAAACCAAACAAACCGCCGGCAGGGGCCTGATAGATGGTTATCTCAGCGTGTTGAACGCGAGAAGTGTTGTCGGCATCCAGGCAGGCGATATTACCAGGGCGGTGAACTTTTTGAAAACCTTTGATTATGTTGATAAAAATAAAATTGGAGCTGTTGCCAGCGATATCCTTTGCCTCCCGCTTATCCATGCAGCTTCATTTGAGTCGTCTATCAAAAATATTATCCTGCTCCGGTCACTGGTGTCATACAGTTCGGTAGCATTGAATAAATTTTATAGAATTGGCGTAACGAAAACGGGATACGAAGGGGTTGGACATCCCTTCGAGGTTAATTTCTCGTGGGGAGTCGCTGGCGCTCTTCAGGGATACGATTTACCAGATCTTATTGCCAGTATCGCTCCCAGAAGAGTTGTTATGGCAGAAACAACAAATCAAATGCTTGAAGTTCTTTCAGAAAAGGAGCTACGAAACGAACTTGCTTTGCCGCTATCGGTTTTTGAAAAAAAAGCGCCAAACAACTTAGAGCTGGTTTCAGCTGACACTAATTTAATATCACTTGTAGATTCGGCTTTCACTGAAAGATTTTAAGTAACTTAATGTTACCAAACGAATACTGCTGTTAATGCATCATACAGATTTTACCAGTGAACAAGAGCTTTTCCGGCTCATGTCGGAAGGCAGCAGGCCCGCGTTCCGCATGTTGTTCGATCTGTATAGTGGCAGGTTAACCACCTTTATCTTTAAGCTCACGAAATCTGAAACCACCGCTACCGAATTGGTTCAGGATATCTTTGTAAGGCTGTGGGTCAACCGCTCTGAACTTCCCGAGGTGAATAATGTACAGGCTTATTTATTTACCATGGCATCAAACAGAACGATTGACCATCTTCGTAAACTATCCGCAGAATCGCGGATGCTTGCTAAACTGTGGACCCGTATTGCGAAGCTTCAGGAAAGTGTTGAAGAGCAGTACGATGCAAAGGAATGCAATGAGCTGATCAGCCAGGCCATGCTGCAGCTATCCCCTCAAAAACAAAAGATTTTCACGCTCAGCAGATACGAAGGAATGAATCACAAACAGATCGCTACAGAGCTGAGGCTCTCTAAAAGCACAGTCAAAAATCACCTTGTAGACACACTACGGCATATCAGGACGTATATAGGCATATTAAAACATTAAGGCAGAACGCAGAAGGCAGAAATTCTCTCCCCTCTGCCCTCTGCGTTCTGCCCTTTACTCCCTGGCCAGTCCTTTCTCCCTTCTCGTTCGTCATAAGAATATGCAATCAGATCAAAGCAGGCTTCAATACCTTGTCAGGCAGTTTGCGGAAAACCTGAGTACAAAGGAGGAAATGAACGAGCTGTTTTCATTAATTGCCGATTCTAAACACGACGGAAAAGTCAACCAGGAGTTTTTAGCAATATGGAACAGCATTAATCCTGAAGAACAGAAATATCCTATAGATGAAAACCGGTTGTTCTCAGACATTGAAAGAAAAATATCTGCTCCATCTATAAAGCAACCACGATCTATGTGGGTAAGGGCTGCGGCTATACTTTTGATGGTTCTGGGCGGCGGGGTAATTTACTTTTATATCTATGGTTCGCATTCAGTAGAAAACAAAAAAGCACCACTGGCCGCAGCCAATCAGTTAACACGGTCGAGCCATAGCCTGATAAAGCTTCCCGATGGTTCAAGTGTATTGCTAAATAACAACAGCAAGCTCGACTATTCAACGTTCACGTCAATTAACAGGATAGTGACCCTGTCGGGTGAAGCATATTTCGACATTGCAAAAGACAAGGCTCATCCGTTTGTGATACACACGGGTAAATTGCAAACCACGGTGCTTGGAACTGCTTTCAATATCAGGGCATACCCTGAAGAAAACGATGTAACAGTAACTGTTACGAAAGGCAAGGTGGAGGTTGAAATGGAGAACAAAACGCTTGGGATCATTACGCCGAACCAGCAGATTTCGTTTAATAAACGGAACGGCTCGACTGTTCAACAGCAGGTACATGCCGATTCAATACTTGTTTGGAAACAGAACGACCTGGTATTCGATAATACCAACTTTGAAGAAGCCGCAGTGATCATCAGCAACCGGTTCAATGTTACTGTAACGTTTTCAAATGAGCGCCTGAAGGACTGCAGGTTTACCGCATCTTTCCTGAATGCAGATAATATTCACCAGGTGCTAACCGTGTTGTGTGATGTAAATAATGCTACTTATGAAATGAAAAATAATTTGATCACCATAAATGGAGAAGGATGTAATAAACCAAAATAAACAACTTGCTTATACCGCTCTTCACAGCATCGGGTTACATTGATTGACAGCTGAAAAAAATCCCGGCGGCAACCGGGATTGAAGAGTAGGTTTAAACAGGCATTTCGTCACTGTCTTAAACCAACGCTAATGTACCAAAACTTTTATGCGCCGGCAACACTTCCTTTGCCATTTCGGTGGCTACGTATCGACCGGCAAAAAATTCGATTTTTCATGAAAATTAATCTTCTTGCCCTTGTGATCATTTGCCTCGGCACGCAGCTCATCGCCAATGAAGGGAAGGGCCAGTCGTCGTCGGTCAGTGACGTGAGGATCACTCTGGAATGCAAAGAAGTAACGCTGCGACATGTATTTACCAAAATTGAGAAACAGTCGGATTTCCGGTTTGCTTACAAAAGAGAGCAGGTTGAAAAATACCGCTCGATAAGTCTTCCAAAAGATAACCGCACACTCGAGGAAACATTAAACCTCGTGCTCCGGAATACAAGCCTGCGGTATAAAGTAGTTAACAATAATATTATCCTTTTTGAAAAAGAAAAAGAGTTTGTGGCTGAAGATGAAAGTGACGATGCAGCTTCCGACGATCCCGCTTCTGTGAATGGCGTTATTCGCGGAAAGGTTAAAAACGCGCAGGGAGTTGGAGTAGCTGGAGCCACTGTTTCACTTGACAAGGGTAATAAGATAGTTGCAGCCGACGACAACGGCGAGTTTATCATCACAAATGTAAAAGCAGGAAAATATACATTGAAAGTTACGGCTGTAGGATACGTTGATCATGTTGAAGAGGTTGACGTAACCGATGGTACCGTAAATATTTCCGTTGCGATGAGCGAATCAAATGAGCAATTGGGCGAAGTTGTGGTAACGGCCCTGGGAATTCAACGCCAGGCAAGAACACTTACTTATTCCACTCAAAAGATCAACGGAGAAAAGCTTAATGAGGTAAGAACTTCAAATATTGCCAGTTCCTTTAGCGGAAAGGTGGCAGGAATGGTGGTTACTACCAACGCTTTTGGTCCCGGAAGCTCCGCCAAAATTTTGTTGCGCGGTAACCGCTCTATTGCCGGCGATAACGGCGCACTTATAGTAGTTGATGGAGCGATCATCGACAACTCTAGCGGTTATAACCGATATGGCTATAACACCAACACAAACAGCAGCTCCGATGGTATATCTAGCGTTAATCCCGACGATGTAGAAAGCGTGAATGTGCTCAAAGGATCCGCCGCGACAGCGCTGTATGGTACAACCGGAGCGAATGGCGTTGTTATCATTACGACTAAGAAAGGAAAATCGGGTAAGTTGTCAATCAACGTTAACTCCGGTGCCACCTATGACAGCCCGATGCTTTCACCTGAAGTGCAAAACGAATACGCACAGGGAAATGGCGGAGTTTTCGGCGCTAATTCACCACAAAGCTGGGGACCAAAAATAGCCGGGCAACAGGTTACCGATTGGACAGGTAAACAAACAAACCTCGCGGCACAGCCCGACAATCTCAAAGACTTTTTCAGGGGTGCAGCCAGTTTAAACAACGCTATCAGCTTCACCGGTGGAACAGATGTGACGCAGACTTATTTTTCTTACGCTAATGTTTATTCTGAAGGTATAGTTCCCGAAAACAACCTTAAAAGGCATACACTTAATCTTCGCGTCACTTCTAATATCGGCAAACGGTTTTCTACTGATGCCAAAGTAACATATGTACACCACGACATAACCGGGAAACCGGGAGTGGGAGGTGGTTCGGCCTCAATTAATATTTACAGGATACCGCGCACTGTTCGCATTGAAGATGTGAAAAATTATGAAAGTGTTGATGCTACCGGTGCCATGGCACCTAACTACTGGTACGTTTCACCATTTTATGGTAACCCTTATTGGACTGTATATAACACCGGTTCAGATGAGAGAAGGGACCGAATTACAGGATTGGTTTCCGGCAAAGTGCAGATCACTAACTGGCTCGATGTAAAAGCAGTTGTTTCACTTGACCTGAATAACACCAAGGGAGGGTATTTCGCCGAAAACAATACACCTGGCGCCGCAGGTAGTGATAATGGATCATTTGGGTATGAGCTCGACCGCATTGTGCAAAGAAACATTGATGTGGTTGTTTCCGGTCAAAACAACATTACCAACGATCTAAAGATCAGTTATAATGTCGGAGGAACTGTTTTGGATACAAGAGGAGATATCACCGGAATCAGTGTAAGAAAACTGATAGTTCCGAACAGGTTCAACCTTTCATTTGCAGCGCAGGCCGACCAATTCAATTATAACGCGAATACGCATGTTCAGAGACAGGCAATATTCGGTACTGCCCAGTTCTCGTTCAAAGAATTCCTGTACCTCGATGGTACGGCCAGGCAGGAATATTTTTCCACTCTGCCATCACCATACTATTCTTTCTATCCTTCAGTCGGCCTGAGTGCAATTCTTTCGGACATGGTTGACATTTCTTCTATAGCTGATTACGCCAAGGTAAGAATTGGGTATGCCAAGACAGGAGGAGGCGGGCCGGGATATCTGAATAACCAAACTTATACGATCTACCCCAACGGTATTCAGAGAGATGTTGTTTCACCATTCCCGGATCTGAAACCCGAAAAAACCACAGCATGGGAAGCGGGAACAGAATGGAGGTTCTTTAAAAACAGGTTGAACTTCGATATTACAGTATACAAATCCAACACTACAAACCAATTGCTAAGGGTGCCAACACCGCCTGCCACCGGATTCCAGGCTCAGTATATTAACGCCGGTGATATCCAGAATTCAGGCGTCGAGCTGATGTTGAATGCAACTCCAATGATACAACCGGATGGACTTACATGGGATGTAGCGCTGAACTTTGCCAAGAATAAAAGTAAGGTGAAGGAAATATTGCCGGGCATAGATCAGGTACAACTGGATGCAAACTTCAACGACTTCTTAATTCCCGTTGCTAAAGTAGGCGGCGCTTTTGGCGACCTGTATGCTTTTGGATGGAAACGCAATGCAGCAGGTGAATTTATTGTTGCCGACGACGGCAGACCGCAAAGAACGGATGAAGTTATCAAGGTAGGTAACTACAACCCAGATTTCACCGTTGGCCTCAACAATACTTTTACATACAGAAACTTTGATTTTAGTTTTCTTGTCGACGGACGTTTTGGAGGTGAAATGATTTCTGCCAGCGATGCTATTATGGCGGCTGACGGAACACCTGCCTATACAAGCTCTCACCGCGAGACAGGCAGCTGGCTATTGCCTGCAGTGCTTGAAGACGGAACCAAGAACGCAACACCGATAGATGCAGAAACCTTCTGGACTACTCTATCAGGTGCACAGCCATGGTCGGAAGCATTTGTATATGACGCCACCAATGTGCGGCTCAGGGAGTTGTCATTAGGATACCGTTTTGTGAAGCTTCCGGTTTCGTTTATTAAAGATGCCAAACTCTCGATCGTGGGAAGGAATTTGTTCTTTTTCTACAGAGGATTCGCGAAGTTGGATCTGCCAGGTATAGATAAGCGTAAGGCATTTTTTGATTCGGAAGTTAACCTCTTCAACAGTAACCTGCAGGGATTTGAATATGGCACATTGCCACCTACACGCAGCATTGGACTTAATCTAAAACTATCTCTATAAAAATATTTAATTATGAAAATGCCTTTAAATAAAATCCTGACACGTTCGTCCGGTCTGTTTGTTTTATGGCTTTTGATCATGTCGACGGGCTGTACAAGGAAATTCGACGAATTCAATACAGACGAGACTAAGCTGACCAACCTCACACCAACAGAATATCCACGCCTGTTTTCAAGAGCACAGGCTGCATCTTCCTTTATTAACTGGCGTTACCAGTATGGTGAGAACTTATTCGCAGATCTGTATGCGCAATATTTCTTTATGACCGCCACTTACACATACGACCGTTTCTCCTGGTCCAGCGCCGACCTCGAGGTAACATGGAGAGTGATATATACAGAGGTTGTTCCTCAATTGAAGACATTGATGGAAGCAACTGATCCGGCATCGGCTGAAAACGCGCTGGCAAAGATATGGTGGGTATGGACGTTCCATAGACATACGGATTACTACGGCCCGATTCCTTATTTCCAGGCAGGAAATCCCGGAAAGGAAGTGCCGTACGATTCGCAGGAAGAGATGTATAATGATTTCTTTGTAAA
>Ga0075421_100010322_pt1 | contig 11541 bp, 8 predicted proteins | sample SoiMetdeltSBSDD5_FD_75292 | JGI IMG/M metagenome (GOLD analysis project Ga0075421, IMG submission 75292) | Bulk soil microbial communities from a Populus tree surrounding site in Tennessee, USA - Soil MetaG P. deltoides SBSDD5 | ecosystem: Environmental > Terrestrial > Soil > Tree plantation...
ACGTCGGTCCAGCGCTGGTATCGATCGGGAATGACGTTGTCGCCCTCGTTTGTGCTGCAGCGTCCGTCCGTGATCGAATCGCCGAACGCCACGATCGTCCCTGAGGCAGCCGACGACATCACATCGACCTTGGCCAGCCAGTAGAACGGATAGCCTGGAACGTTGCCACCGGGTGGAACAGCGGTAAAACCAGAACCAGACACGTCGGCGGAGTGACTCCCCTGCGCGGTGTAATTGGTGACCAGCCCAAGCGTGTGCGTGCTGATGTCGGACGCGGAGGAGACGTCGAGGCTCACCGCCAGCCGTTGGAACGCCTTTACCTCCATCACCACCGGATCGCTCCAGGCACCCTCGCCGGGGGCAATCGTCAGATTTGTGCGGCCGGCAAACGTAAGTCGCTTGTTGCTCCCCGCGACCAGCGATGCGCCGGAATCCGCCACTCCAACAAACGCAGAGGAGAACGAGACTGGCGTCTGCCCGAGCGTGTTTTCCAGCTTCACTCGCAGCGACGTTCCCGAAACCGTAGGTCTGACGAACATCCGTACCGTGCTGTTGCTCAAGTCCGGCATCGTCTGGCGCGCGTTGTGCGACACCGTCCACGCGGAAAGCCACCGGGCCTGCGCCTGCGCGAATGCCGCGCCAGGCGCGAGCACCACGATGCAGAAGATCGCAAACACGGCGAATAGGCTCGAGCAATGAAATCGTTTCGACATATGCACCCCTCCGTTGAGAGACATCGGACGCTACGCCGTAGGTTCGATGACTTGCCCCGTTTCTCCGCCCTCGACACTCCGCACGTACGCCTGCGCTACCGCCGCGGCAGGGATGCCGCCGGTGAGGGGTCGCCCGAGCTTCTGAAGCGTCTCCGTAATCCACGACGGGCTCACCACATTGACGCGGATACCGCGCGGCGCCTCGAGTGCGGCCGCGCGACCGAAGCCTTCGAGAGCCGCATTCACGAGGCTGCCGGCCGCGGAGCCGCGCATCGGATGTCGTGCAAGGTAGCCAGCAGTAAGCGTGAACGAACCGTTGTCTGCCATCGACTCGAGCGCAAGCCGGAAGAGATTCACCTGTCCCATCAGCTTGCTTCGCAGGCTGAAATCGAAGTCGGCGTCCGTGAGCTCGGTGAACGGCTTGAAAGCAGCACGGCCGGCGGCGTTGACGACGGCGTCGACACGGCCGATCCGGGCAAAGAGCGCACGGATCGACGTCAGATCCATGATGTCCACCGCTTCGGGTGACTTCTGCTGGCTCGCGAGCACCAGGTCGTGACGACCTTGAAGTGCCGCGACGACCGCCGATCCAATCGTGCCCGTCGCCCCGACGATGAGAATCCGCATGTGCGTGGTTATGTGTTGAGCAGACGTTGAATCCGCACAGCAGTCTGGAGAAGCCGCGCGTCCTGGCCATGTTCCGCCGTAAGCTGGAGTCCAACGGGCAGGGCCGGAGTTGGCATCGGTATCGAAATCGCCGGCGTGCCCAACGCGGTCCATGGTGCATTCATCCGCGCATCGCCGGTGGTTGCGAGACCGCGAGGGGCGGGTCCGGTCGCCGCCGGCACAAGTATCACCGGCGTCGTCTTGTAAAGGTCGGACAGCCGCGATTTCCCCTCCGCAATGTGCCGCGTCGCCCGCTCGTACTGTTCAGCCGACATCTTCAAACCCTTTTCGACGAGATCGGCAACGTCAAGTAGACGTGCTCCATGCTCCTTCCATCGCTGCTCGTGCACGCGTGCGCCCTCGTAGAACATCACATCGGTCGTAGCCGCCTCGAGCGTCCCTAGCAACTCGGCGATATTTATCGTCCTGATCGAGACACCTGCGCGTCGCAGAAGCGCGACTGCGTTCTGGAAAGCTTGTGCCATCGCGGCCTCAACTTCGGGGAGCGGCTCCGGTACGCCCAACGCAAAGTCCTCCTCTCGTCCCTGCGCGTATCCGATTGCGCGCCATAGGGCGACCATGTCCGCCGCTGTATGAGTGAAGAAGCCGACGGTGTCGAGGCTCTTTGCGAATTCCATGACGCCGTCAGTAGAGATGACGCCGTAGGTTGGCTTGAATCCGGTGACACCGCAGTACGACGCCGGCCGCAATATCGAACCGCGTGTCTGCGTTCCAAGCGCGAATGGAACCATGCCAGCCGCAACCGCCGCCGCTGATCCGCTGGAGCTACCGCCGGGGGTGTGGTCGAGATTGCGGGGATTGCGCGTCGGCGCAGGGGTTCGGTACGCGAAGGCCGTCGTGTGGGTTTTGCCGAACAGGATGGCGCCCTGCTTTCTGAGCGAAGTGACGATGGCCGCATCCGTCGACCCGAGCCGCCCTTTGTAGATCGCCGATCCGTACTCGGTGGCGAGCCCCCGCGTCTCCATGATGTCCTTGGCGCCAAAAGGAATCCCCGCGAGAGAGCCGTCACTCAACGACGGCTGTGGCGCGACCTGAACCCACGCATGAATCGACGGGTCCATCGTTCGGATGCGCTCGAGGCAGGCCTGTGCGGCCGACGCGCGGTCGCGGCGCGACGCGGCAAGCCACTCTGAGAATGTCTCCATCCGCGCCGTCTGCACCGCGCCGCCCAGCGGGCGCGCAGATACCGCCGCCACAGAAAGCGCGCCGAGAAACGTCCGTCGATTCAGGACCGTCACGACTCCTCCTGCGGTTTGAGCACCCAATTTACCCGGTTATCGCCTCGGTAAGGGTCACATGTCGGCCCCAGGGCATCGATTCGACTCCCAGCCGCGCGTACTTCTTGTAGGAGCCCGTCACGTGTGCTGCAGCGCAGCAGCGCCAGACATCTGCTCCAGCACCTTGAAGACCACGGCGAAATCCTCCTTGGCGAATCCCATGCCGCGCGCCGCCGTCAGGAATTCGTTCGTCACGGCCGTTGTCGGCAGCGGCACGTCGAGCCGCCGGCCCATTTCGAGCGCGAGCAGCATGTCCTTCTGCATCATGTTCACGTCGAACCACGATTCGTCCGGCAGCTTCAGCACGAACGGCCCCCGGTACTGCACCATCGGCGAAGCAACGACACTGTGCGTGAAGACGTCGACAGCCACGTCGCGCGAGATGCCGCTCTTCTCGGCCAGCATGATGCCTTCGCTGAAGGCCAACATCTGCACGGCGAGCTGGAGATTGTGGGCAATCTTGAGTGACAGGGCGAGGCCGTTGTCGCCGACGTGAGTGACCTTGGGCCCGATATCGTCGAGGACCGGCTTGATGCGATCGAAGGTGGCACGAGTGCCGCCCACCATCACGCTCAGCTTGCCCGCTTCCAGTGTCGCAACGCTGCCGGAAACCGGGGCATCGACCATGTCGGCCCCTTTGGCGCGGACCTTCTCGGCCACCGCCCGACTGACAGCGGGACTCACCGTGCTCATGTCCACGACGAACTTGCCCTGCCGAACACCCGCCAGAAAACCGTCGGGACCATCGGAGACACCTTCGAGCGCTTTCGAATCGGTGACCATCACGAAGATCACATCTGCGGCCTCGGCAACCGCCCTGGGTGAGTCTCCCCACTTCATGCCACGGTCGACCAACCACTGTGCCTTCGAGCGGGTCCGGTTGTACCCGACGACGGTATGTCCCTTGTCGAGCAGACGATTCGCCATGCGGCTGCCCATGGCGCCGAGTCCGATGTAGCCCAGATTAGCCATAAAACGCGGTCCTCCCAGGCGCCCTACGCTATCACGCGCAGGACTGCCCGAATCAGGTGTAGTATCTGCCGCCATGGAAGCCACTGTTGCCACGCGTCCGCCCGCCACGGCCGTTACCGCTCGCAGAAAGCCGTTCTACACGACGCTCTGGGGACAGGTGCTCTTGGGTGTCGCCCTCGCGATCGCGGTGGGCGCCATCTCGCCGACGACCGGCGTGGCGATGCAGCCGCTCGGCACCGCGTTCATCCGGCTGATCACGATGGTGATCACGCTCGTCATCTTCACGACCATCGTCACCGGCGTTGCGGGCATGGAGAATATGAAGAAGATCGGGCGTGTCGGCGGCAAGGCGCTCGTCTACTTCGAGGTGATGACGACGATTGCGCTCGTCATCGGACTCGCGGTGGCGCTGCTGACGGTCCCTGGCGGCGGTTTCAATGCGGATCCGGCGTCGCTCGACGCGGATGCCGTTGCCAACTACGCGGGCGCGGCCAAGGCGCAGACGGTCACTGACTACCTGATGCAGATCATTCCGACGACGGTGATCGATGCCTTCGCGCGCGGGAGCATCCTGAGTGTCGTGTTCGTCTCGCTGCTGTTCGGCTTCGCGCTGTCGGCGCTCGGACCGAAAGGCAGGCCGGTGGTTGACGTTCTCGACGGCATCACGCACATGGTGTTCGGCGTCATCAACATCGTCATGCGCGTTGCGCCGATTGGCGCGTTCGGCGCGATGGCGTTCACGGTGGGACGCTACGGCCTCAGCTCGCTCGGCCCGCTGGCGCAGCTGATCGTCACCTTCTGGGTGACGAGCCTGCTGTTCGTGTTGGTCGTCCTCGGCGCAGTTGCCGCGCTTGCCGGTTTCAGCATCCTGCGGTTCCTGAGATACATCCGAGAAGAGATCGTGCTCGTCCTTTCGCTCAGCTCCTCCGACCCGGCGCTCCCGTCGCTCATGACCAAGCTCGAGCGCCTCGGCTGTTCGAAGAGCGTTGTCGGCCTGGTGACACCGACCGGCTACATGTTCAATCCGGAGGGCAGCTGCATTTACATGATGCTGGCCGCAGTCTTCGTCGCACAGGCCACAAACACACAGCTGACCGCGGCAGATTACGTCGCCCTGCTCGCCGTCGGCGCGCTGACGCACAAGGGCGCGGCCGGCGTACAGGGTGCCGCCTTCATCGCGCTTGTCGGTACGCTGATGGTCATACCCACGATTCCGGTTGCTGGAATGGCGATCATCCTGGGAATCGACCGTTTCATGAGCATGTGCCGCGCGACGCTCAACATGCTGTGCAACGGCGTAGCGACGCTCGTGGTGTCGCGATGGGAGAAGGAGATCGACGCGGAAACGCTGCGCGCGAATCTATCGGCACTGACGTCCGACTCGGAACCGGCCAGCGCCGCGCAGCCGACCTAGCGGCCAGCCGGCGCTGCGGACCCTCTCATAAGTCCTTAGATTCCCCCTAGGCAGACGTATTTGATTTCGAGGAATTCCTCGATCCCGTACTTCGAGCCCTCGCGGCCGATGCCCGATTCCTTCACGCCACCAAACGGCCCGACTTCGGTCGAAATGATTCCGGTGTTTACGCCCACGATTCCGGACTCGAGCCCTTCCGCCACACGCCAGACCCGGCCGATGTCGCGACCGTAGAAGTACGCGGCCAGCCCGAACGGCGTGTCGTTCGCAAGCGCGATGGCCTCATCCTCCGTGCGAAATCGAAACAACGGGGCCACGGGGCCGAACGTCTCCTCACGAGCGACCAGCATCGACGAATCGACGTTCGCGAGCACCGTCGGCTCATAGAAACGGCCGCCCAGCGCGTGCCGTCGGCCACCCCGCAGGATGCGGGCTCCCTTCGAGATTGCATCGGCCACGTGCTCTTCGACCTTTTGCACGGCACGGTCGTCGATGAGCGGCCCCTGTGTCGCTGATTCATCGAGACCCGATGCCGGCTTCAGCTTTCCAACGGCGTCCGCGAGCTTCGAGGCAAACGCGTCGTAGACCGAGTCCTGTACGTAAATGCGATTCGCGCACACGCACGTCTGTCCCGTATTGCGATACTTCGAGGCGATTGCACCCTCCACAGCCGCGTCGAGATCCGCATCGTCAAACACGATGAATGGCGCGTTGCCGCCCAGCTCGAGCGAAATCTTCTTCACCGTCCTCGCGCACTGCTCCATCAGAAGCTTTCCCGTGGCCGTCGATCCCGTGAACGAGAGCTTGCGCACCGTGGGGTTGGACGTGAGCTCGCCGCCAATCTCCGATGCGGCACCGGTGATGACGTTCAAGACGCCCTTGGGCAGACCGGCCCGCTCGCCAAGCTCGGCCAGCGCGAGCGCGGAAAACGGAGTCTGCGATGCCGGCTTCAGCACAACGGAACAGCCGGCCGCAATGGCGGGGCCGGCTTTGCGCGTAATCATCGCCAGCGGAAAGTTCCACGGCGTGATGCACGCGGCGACGCCGATGGGCTGCTTGAGGACAACGATGCGCTTGTCACGTTGATGACCGGGAATGGTGTCGCCGTAGACTCGCTTCGCTTCCTCGCCGAACCACTCCAGGAACGCGGCGGCATATGCCACCTCGCCGCGTGACTCGACGACCGGCTTCCCTTGTTCGGTCGTCATGAGCCGTGCCAGATCCTCACGGTTCGCGATCATCAGATCGAACCACCGGCGCAGCACGATTGCGCGCTCCTTCGCCGTCCTGGAGCTCCAGTCCGGAAATGCACGAGCGGCGGCCTCTACGGCTTTGCGTGTCTCCGCTGCCCCCAGCCTTGGAACGACACCAATCGTTTCGCCGGTGGCAGGGTTGTCGACCTCGATGACTGCGCCGGGCCGAGGCTCGACCCATGTTCCGTCGATATAGCATGCCTGCCGGAACAGTTTTGGATCCGACAATGAGATGGTGGTGGGTGCTGTCGTCGTCTGCATGACGTACCTCGGTTCGCTTAGTGCTGCTGTCGGCGGGCCGTAAAGGGCCGCCCTACGTATCTTACGTCCCTAGCCGGCTTGAGCGGCTGGATGGCTGACAAATGAGTCAAGCTTCCACGGTCAAGACGGCTCGCCCCGCGAAGCGGGGCAAAACCAACACTGCGACTAGCGAGGCGGAGCCCTATGCTCGTCGGTCGGAGGCGAAGCCTCGCTAGGATTCGGCTTCGTGGAGCGCGGCGACGAGGTCACGCAGGAACTCAGCCGCCCGCGCGCCGTCTACTACTCGATGATCGCACGACAATGTCACGGTCATCATTGGCCGTACGACCGCCTTGCCGTCAACGGCGACGACGCGATCGACTACCGCGCCAACCGTAAGAATTGCGGCCTGCGGCGGCACGATGATCGCGGTGAACGCGTCCACGTCGTACATTCCGAGATTGCTGATCGTGAACGTGCCGCCGCCGACGTCTTCAGGCCTCAAGCGGCCAACAGTCGCACGCTGCATGAGATCCCGGCGTCGAACAGCGATCTCGGCAACGGGCATCGCGTCGGCATGCGGGATGACGGCCGTGACCACGGCGTTTTCCACAGCCATCGCGAGAGCGATGTTGATTTCGGAATGCACGACGATGCTGTCACCGGTCCAGCTCGCATTGAGGCGAGGATGACGCTTCAGCGTACCGGCGACGGCGCGCACGATCAGGTCGGTAAACGTGAGCTTGACGGCGTGCGACCTCTCGACGGCTGGCAGCATCGCATCGCGCGCAGCCTTGAGCGCTCCCGCATCCACCTCCCTCGTGACGAAGAAATGCGGGACGGTCGTCCAGCTCTGCGTCGTTCGTTCGGCCATCAGTCGGCCGATCGTCGTGACGGTTTGTGTTTCGTGCGTCGATTTCGATTCGTACGTAGTGTCCGGCTTTAGCCGGACCTGTTCTGTGGTCTCTGCCTTTCGCCGGACGTGCTCGGCTGCCGCGAGAATATCGTCCGCCAGAATTTCCCCGCCTGGTCCCGACCCTCGTACCTGGTTGAGATCGACGTCATGCTCCTTCGCAAGCCGACGCGCCTTGGGCGAGATGCGCACGGCCGCCCGCGTCGAGGGCTCGCTCGCTGCAACACTGGCTGCCGCAACGGGTGACGCGTCTGTTCGTCGTCCACTGGGCGTCTGCACAGACGTGGACGCGGGCGGTGACTCGCCGGGCTGAACCAGCCACGCGATCGTGTGGCCTACAGGGATGACGTCGCCAGGTTGTGCGGTAATGCCGGCGAGGATGCCGTCGCTCGAAGCCTCGACTTCAACGACCGCTTTGTCGGTCTCGACCTCGAGGAGCATTTCGCCCTTGCGGACCTGCTCGCCTTCTTTTTTCAGCCACGAAACGAGCGTCCCGCTTTCCTGCGCCATCTCGAGCGCAGGCATCACAACGCTGACAGCCATCAGCTTCCAGCGCCAACCTTTTCGTGAGCGGCTTCTGCGCGCGCTGCGGACGCAATCATCTCGACCACCTGCGGATTCCGAGGCGCCTCGGTCTCCCGGACAATCGGCAGCGTTCCTCCAACGGTGACGAATGGCGCGCCCGCGACGAGCAGCTCCTCGGCGGGAAAGCGCGTGATCACTTCATGGCCGGTTGGCGTGACGACGATTTCTTCCTCGATCCTGGCGGCGCTCCACCCATCGCTGGACGGCCAGAACGTTTCGAGCGCGAACACCATGCCGGGCTTGATTTCGTGCGGATGCTCGAGCGACACGAGCCGGCTGATCATCGGCCGCTCCCAGATTGCCAGCCCGATGCCGTGTCCCATCTGCAGCGCGAACGCGGCTTCCTCGCTCGGGAAACCAAACTCCTGCGCCCGTGGCCAGACCGATGCCACTTCTGCCGTCGTACGGCCTGGCCGGATCAACTCGATCGACGCATCGAGGTAGTCGCGGCAGCGCTTGTAGGCATCCACCATGGCGCGTGATGCGGACCCGACACAGAACGTCCGGTAGTAGCAGGTGCGGTACCCCATGTACGAGTGCAGGATGTCGTAGTACACGGGATCACCTGGCCTGAGCGCGCGATCGGAAAAGACGTGCGGATGTGGGCTGCAACGTTCGCCCGATATGGCGTTGACGGCTTCGACGTACTCGGAGCCGAGGTCGTACAACCGCTCGGCGACAAGCGCAACCGCTTCGTTTTCGCGCATGCCGGGCTTCATCGCCTTGTAGAGATCGTAATAGGCGGCGTCGACCATCATCGCCGACATGTTCAGGAGCGTGATCTCATCGTGTGTCTTGATCTCGCGCGCAATGGACATCAACTCCTGGCCGTCTACGACATTGATGCCTTCGCGCTGAAGCGCGAACATGACGGGTGGCTCGACGATGTCGACTCCAAGCGGTTCCTTGAGAAGACCACGTGCCTCGAGCTCGATGCGGATCTTCTTGGCGACGTCGGCTTCACGTCCCATTTCGGGCGTCATCGAGCCGCGCATCGACGGGATGCCTGCGCGCGATCGCTCGCCGAGCCACGGGCAGTTCTGCTGGTGATGACGGGCGGCAGACCCGAAGTCCCAGAGGATTGGTTCGTCGTTCTGAGGCAGCAGCGTGAAGCGGCTCACCTTGTCCTGCGCCCACGTACCGATGTGCGTCGCGGTGATGTACCGCACATTGTTCATGTCGAAGCAGAGCAACGCCCCAAGGGACGATTTCGCCAGCAGTTCCTTGACGCGCGCAAGCCGCTCGCGCCGCAGCCGATCGAAGTCGATTCGCTGCTCCCAATCCACCGCCATCGTGCCGAACGTCTTCAATGCCATGCCGCGATCTCTCCACCCATGACTCATGTAGGGCGCGGCTTTACGCCGCGCCGGGCGGGCCGTAAAGGGCCGCCCTACCCGTCCGGAGGCCTAAAGGCCTCCGGCTACCAACTACCAACCACCAACTACCAACAGCCAACTAGCGATTGCACATTTTCCGCGCCGTCTCGAAAACATCCCGCTCGGTCGGCACTGTCGCGTCCTCAAGCGGCGGAGAAAAGGGGATCGGCACATGCCGCGCGCCGATGCGACGCACCGGGCCATCGAGGTCGTAGAACGCGCCCTCGGCAATGACCGACGCGATCTCACCGGTGACACCGTAGCGGAGGTACCCCTCGTCTATGACGAGCGCACGCGACGTCTTCCGGGCCGACTCGACGAGCGTCTTCTCATCGAGCGGCCACATCGTTCGTGGATCGACGACTTCGGCGCTGATCCCGATCTCTTCGAGCATCGTCGCTGCACCCAGCGCAACCTGTACCATGCTGCTCGTCGCCACCAGGGTGATATCGCTACCCTCGCGTTTGACGTCTGCCACACCCAAGGGGATGGTGTATTCCCCCTTAGGAACCGGACCCTTGACCTTCGCGTAGCTGATCTTGTCCTCGAAGAACACGACGGGGTTGTCGTCGCGGATCGCCGACTTGAGCAGTCCCTTCGCGTCGTACGGGGTAGAGGGCACAACGACTTTTAATCCTGGAATATGGCTCGGCCAAGCATGCAGCGACTGTGAATGCTGTGCCGCCGACCGCCGCGTCGCGCCCATCGTCGCGCGGATGACGAGCGGCACCTTCCACCTGCCGCCCGACATGTAATGAATCTTGGCGGCCTGGTTGACGACCTGGTCCATGACGAGTGTCATGAAGTCGCCGAACATGATGTCGACGACGGGGCGCAGGCCGGTCATGGCGGCGCCGACCGCCAGACCCGTGAAACCCGCCTCCGAGATCGGCGTGTCGATGATGCGCTCCTTGCCGAACTCCTCTACAAGGCCCTTGACCACCTTGAACGGCGTACCCGCTTCGGCGACATCCTCACCGAGCAGCACAATGCGGGAATCCCGACGCATCTCCTCCGCGAGCGCCTCGCGGATCGCGTCGCCGAACGTGATGTCGCGAACCGCCGGGTCCGCCGCCGTCACCTGCCGCGACGACGCCCGTCCCACATTGGCGACCGTTTCACGCATAAACGTCCTCGTCCACCTTGGCCGGATCCGGATAGGGTGCGTTCATCGCAAACTCCACCGCCGCGTCCATCTCCGCGATCAGCTGTTGCTGGATTGTCTCGAGCGTCGCCTCGTCGGTGACCCCTTCGGCCACGAGCCACTGACCGTGCAACGCGATTGGATCCCGCTCGCCCATCCATTGCTGCTCCTCTTGCTTCGAGCGGTAGTATTCGCGCGCAATGTCGCCCACGTGATGACCGCGGAAGCGGTAGGTGTTGCACAACAGAAAGCCAGGGCCTTCGCCACGCCGCACGCGATCCACCATGGCCGATGCTGCGGCGTGTACGGCGCGCACGTCTTGTCCATCCACAGCTTCGGCCGTCACTCCAAAGGCTACCGGCCGCGCAAGCATGTCGCCGGCCGTCGTCTCTGAACAGTGCGTGTATTCGTTGTACAGATTGTTTTCGCAGACGTAGATCACCGGTAGCTTCCAGAGCTGCGCGAGGTTCATTTCTTCGTACAAAACACCCTGACCAAGTGCGCCTTCACCGAAGAAGCAGACGGCCACGCGCTGGTTTCCGAGATACTTGGACGCGAATGCCGCGCCCGTCGCGATGCCGGCGCCACCTCCGACGATCGCATTGGCACCCAGGTTGCCAGTGGCCGGATCGGCGATGTGCATCGATCCACCCTTGCCTTTGCAGTACCCGGCTTCTTTTCCGAGAAGCTCCGCAAACATCACGGGCGGCTCGGCACCTTTCGCCAGGCAGTGTCCATGACCGCGATGGGTGCTGGTGATGTAGTCGTCCGGGCGGAGTGCCTCGCAGACACCAACGGCCACCGCTTCTTCGCCGATGTAAAGGTGTGCCAGGCCAGGCATCAGCGCACGGGTGTACAGGTCGTTGGCCCGCTCCTCGAACAGGCGGATGGCAACCATCTGGCGATACATGTGCAGCAGTTTCTTTACGTCGAGCCCGGCGGCGACTGGTCTCGTTACTGTGGTCAT
>Ga0075421_100010324_pt1 | contig 11540 bp, 14 predicted proteins | sample SoiMetdeltSBSDD5_FD_75292 | JGI IMG/M metagenome (GOLD analysis project Ga0075421, IMG submission 75292) | Bulk soil microbial communities from a Populus tree surrounding site in Tennessee, USA - Soil MetaG P. deltoides SBSDD5 | ecosystem: Environmental > Terrestrial > Soil > Tree plantation...
CGGTCCTGCTCCTCGAGCAGGACGATCTCGCCGGCCGCGTCGAGACGGGCCTCGCGCCGTGAATCGTGCAGGAGCATGAGGGCGAGGAGACCCGTGGCCTCCGCCGGCGGCCGGGGTGCCATCAGGATCCTTACCAGGCGCCCGAGCCGGATGGCCTCGGCGCAGAGGTCCGTCCTCACGAGCGCCTCGCCGCGCGTGGCGGCATAGCCCTCGGTGAAGATGAGGTAGATCACCGTCAGCACCGCGTCGAGCCGCCCGGGCATGTCCTTCGTCTCGGGCACGGTGTACGGAATCCGGGCGTCGCGGATCTTGGCCTTCGCGCGGACCAGCCGCTGGGCCATGGTGGTGGGCGGCACCAGAAAGGCCCGGGCGATCTCGTCCGTCTCGAGACCGCCCAGCGTGCGGAGCGTGAGGGCGACCTGGGCCTCGAGCGCCAGGGCCGGGTGGCAGCAGGTGAAGATCAGCCGGAGGCGGTCGTCAGGGATCGCGCCGGGGTCGTAGTCCGGCGGCTCGACGGCCGGGCTCAGCTCGGCCGCAGCGTAAGCGTCGCGCTTGTCCTCGAACCGCGCCCGCCGACGGATGCGGTCGATGGCCTTGTGCCGTGCGGTCTGGATGATCCAGGCGCGCGGGAACTCGGGCACGCCGGCCGCCGGCCACTGGTCGATTGCGATGGCAAAGGCCTCCTGGGCGGCCTCCTCGGCCACGTCGAAGTCCCCGATCAACCGGATCAGGGTGGCGACGATCCGGCCCCAGTCCGCGCGATAGACCGCGTCGACCGCCGCGCCGGCCTCCAGGGCGTGCATCACGAGAGATAATTTACTGCCGATGTCGATCCGGCCACCGGCCGTTCGACCCGGCAGGAGGAGGTCCACGTGAAATACATGCTGCTGGTGTACCTGGACCAGGCCTACGAGAAGGTGAGCCTGAGCGAGCGGCAGAAGATCTACGCGGAGCAGCTGCAGCTCTCGCAGGAGCTCACGGCGAGCGGGCGGTACCTGGCCGGCGCCCCACTGTATCCGCCGTCGTCGGCGACCAGCGTCCGGGTGCGCGACGGCAAGCGGCTCCTGACCGACGGACCGTTTGCGGAGACGCGCGAGCAGCTCGGCGGCTACATGCTGATCGACGTCGAGAACCTCGACGAGGCGATCGCCATCGCGGCCCGCGGTCCGGTCGCGCGGGTGGGGACGGTCGAGGTCCGACCGGTGCGGGAGGGGCCGCCGGAATAGCGCCGACCTGTCGAATTCATGAGGCCCCGGTCGACTGGTCTGTAGAGCCGGATCACACGCGATCGAGACGACCGGAGGACCGATGTTCAACACGATTGCCGTCATCGTCGTCGTTCTGCTCGCTGGGCTGCTCGGCATTGCCGCGACCAGACCCGACACGTTCCGGGTCCAGCGCACCACGAGCATCAACGCGCCCCCCGGGAGGATCTTCGCCCTCATCAACGACTTGCGCCGCTGGAGCGCCTGGTCGCCCTACGAGAGAAAAGACCCGGCCATGAAGCGAACGTACAGCGGGGCGGCCAGCGGGCCGGGCGCGGCGTACGCGTGGGAGGGCAACCGGGAGATCGGCCAGGGGCGCATGGAGATCACCGAGACCTCGCCGCCGTCCCGGGTCACGCTCACGCTGGACTTCGTCAAGCCGTTCGAGGCTCACAACGTCGTCGAGTTCACGCTGGAAGCCAGGGGCGACGCCACGACCGTGACCTGGGCCCTGCACGGTCCCGCATCCTACATGTCGAAGATCATGAGCGTCTTTTTCAGCATGGAGCGCATGGTCGGCAACGACTTCGAGAGCGGTCTGGCCAATCTCAAGGCCGTTGCCGAGGCGCCCTGATCGAAGAGGTGGTTTACTGACGTGAGGTCGGAGGGGCGGAGGCCTCTCGACGCTCAGGGAGGAGTCAGCATGAGCCAGGTCCGGGTACTGGTCGGCACACGCAAGGGCGCGTTCGTCCTGACCTCGGACGGCCGGCGCGAGCGCTGGGACGTCAGCGGTCCCCACTTCGGAGGCTGGGAGATCTACCACCTGAAGGGATCGCCCGCCGACCCGAATCGGCTGTACGCCTCGCAGTCTTCCAGCTGGTTCGGGCAGGTGATCCAGCGCTCCAGCGACGGCGGCCAGACGTGGGAGACGATGGGGAACAAGTTCGTGTACGACGGCGTCCCCGGCACCCACCTGTGGTACGACGGCACGCCGCACCCCTGGGAGTTCGCGCGGGTCTGGCATCTGGAGCCGGCGCCGACCGACCCGGACACCGTGTACGCGGGCGTCGAGGACGCCGCGCTGTTCCGGTCGACCGACGGCGGCCAGACGTGGCAGGAGCTGCCCGGCATGCGCGGCCACGAGTCCGGGCGGTTCTGGCAGCCAGGCGCCGGCGGGATGTGCCTGCACACGATCGTGCTGGATCCGAGCCATCCCGGGCGGATCTTCGTCGCCATCTCGGCGGCGGGCGTGTTCCGGAGCGACGACGCCGGCACGACGTGGCGGCCGATGAACCGCGGCCTGAAGTCCGACGGCATCCCTGACCCGTCGGCCGAGGTTGGCCACTGCGTGCACCGCATCGCGCTGCACCGGGCGCGCCCGGACGTGCTCTTCATGCAGAAGCACTGGGACGTGATGCGCAGCGACGACGCCGGCGCGTCGTGGCGGGAGGTCAGCGGGAATCTCCCGACCGACTTCGGGTTCCCCATCGACGTGCACGCGCACGAGCCGGACACCATCTACGTCGTGCCGATCACGAGCGACTCCGAGCACTACCCGCCCGACGGCAAGCTGCGCGTGTACCGCAGCCGGACGGGCGGCCAGGAGTGGGAGGCGCTCACCAGGGGCCTGCCGCAGCGCGACTGCTATGTCAACGTGCTGCGCGACGCCATGGCGGTCGATGCGCTCGATCCGTGCGGCGTGTACTTCGGCACCACCGGCGGGCAGGTGTACCGATCGGCCGATGCCGGCGACAGCTGGGCGCCCATCGTGCAGCACCTTCCGGCCGTGGTGTCCGTCGAGGTCCAGACGCTGCCATGATCCGGGTGGTGCTCCCGGCCCATCTGCGGACCCTGGCGCGCGTGGCCGGCGAGGTGAAAGTCGACGTCGACGGGCCGGCCACCCTGCGCTCGGTCCTCGACGCGCTCGAGGCCGACTATCCGATGCTGCGCGGGACGATCCGCGACCACGTCACGCAGCAGCGCCGGGCGTTCGTGCGGTTCTTCGCGTGCGAGCAGGATCTGTCCCACGAGCCGGTGGACACCCCGTTGCCCGACGCGGTCGTGGCGGGCGCCGAGCCCTTCATGGTCGTGGGAGCCATGGCCGGCGGCTAGGCGACTGCCGGACGCGCGATCAGCACGGTACGTGAAAGGAGCGAAGGCATGATCAAGGGACTGGGCGGGGCGACGATCTGGAGCGAGGACGTGGGCAACCTGCTGCCGTTCTATCGCGACGTGCTGGGCCTCGCGGTGGGCATCCAGGTTCCCGGCTTCGTCGTGCTCGGCCAGCTGGGAACGCCGACGCTGGCGCTGGGGACGCACAGCCAGGTGCGCGGCCGCAACGGCGACCCGGCACGGCACATGGTCGGGCTCGTCACCGACGACGTCGACGCCGATTGGAAGCGTCTCAAGGGTGCCGGCGTCGAGTTCGTCGAGGATCCGACCGACTACGAGCGGCTGCGGATCGCGACCCTGAAGGATCCCGAGGGCAACCTGATCCAGCTCCTGCAGCGGGTGAAGGCGTGAGCAGGGTCTTCTACGGCTGGGTCATCGTCGGCGTGGGCATCGTCGTCACCTGCGTCGGATTCGGCGCAATGCTCTCGCTCAGCGTCTTCCTGCAGCCCATGACCGAGGCGATGGGCTGGTCCCGCACGGGGATCGCGACGGCCGCCATGCTCAACTTCCTCGGCATGGGCCTCGGCGCGTTCCTGTGGGGAGCGCTGTCCGACCGGTACGGCACGCGGGTGGTCGTCCTCGGCGGCGGCGCGCTCCTGGGCCTCGGCATGGTGCTGGCCAGCCGGGCGACGACCCTCCTGCAGTTCCAGCTCCTGTTCGGGGCGATCGTGGGCGTGGCGTCGGGGAGCTTCTACGCGCCCATGACCGCGGTGACCACGAAGTGGTTCACGCGGCACCGGAGCCTGGCCGTTGCGCTCGTCTCGGCCGGGTTGAGCGTGGGCTCAACGGTGATGGCGCCGCTGGCACGCTGGATGATCACCGCCTACGACTGGCGCACCGCCATGCTCGTCATCGGCGATCTCGTGTGGCTGGTGATCATTCCGGCGGCCTTCCTCGTGCGCAACCCGCCGTCGTCGGCGCCGGGTGCCGAGCCGGTGGCGGCGGTCGGCGCCGACCTCACGATCGGCCGGGCCGTGCGCACGCCCCAGTTCGCCGCCATCGCGCTCACACACTTCGCGTGCTGCGCGGCGCACTCCGGGCCGATCTTCCACATGGTCACGCACGCGATCGACCGCGGGGTGTCGACCATGGCCGCCGCCACCGTGCTCAGCGTGGCCGGCCTGGCGTCGCTGAGCGGCAAGATCGTCTGCGGCATGTTCGCCGACCGCGTCGGGGCGAAGCGGACGCTGGTCGTCGGCCTCGCGCTACAGGCGGCCGCGATCAGCCTGTATCTGTTCACGGGCGGGCTCGCCAGCTTCTACGCGCTCGCGCTGATGTTCGGCTTCGCTTACGGCGGGGTGATGCCGCTCTACGCCATCCTGGTCCGCGAGTACTTCGGCGCCCGCATCATGGGCACGGCCTTCGGCGCGGTGTCGTTGGCGGCCACCCTCGGCATGGCGCTGGGGCCGTGGATCGGCGGCCGGCTGTACGACGGCCTCGGCAGCTACGCGTGGATGTTCATCGGCTCGGCGGCGATCGGCCTCGGGGCCGTCGCCATCGCGTTCACGTTCCGGCCGCCCCGCGTGGTGGTCGCACCGCTACTCGCGCCGGGGGCCTCCGCGTCGTGACGGCGAGGCTCGCGAAGACCGGCGCCGGGCTCCCGGCGAGGGGCCCGCATCTCGTTCCGGACGGAGGAGATCGATCGTGAGCTGTGCGCTGTGGATCGTTCAGGGGTTGCTGGCGCTGCTCTTCCTGTTCGCCGGGGGCATGAAGCTGGTCCTGCCGCTCGAAAAGCTGGCGGGGCCGGTGGAGCTGCCGGGCCCGTTCTTGCGGTTCATCGGCGTGGCCGAGACGCTCGGCGCAATCGGCTTGATCCTTCCCGGTCTCCTGCGCATCCGGCCGGGTCTGACCCCGCTGGCCGCCGCCGGTTTGGTGATCATCATGCTCGGCGCCACGGTGATCGGCCTGGGGACCGATCAGATCGCGATGGCGTTGATCCCGCTGGGCGTGGGGCTCCTCGCGGCGTTCGTCGCCTACGGTCGGTGGCGCCTGGCACCGCATCGCGGTGCGGCGCCACCGTCCGTGGTCCGTTCGGCTGGCCAGGCGCGCGGCCGCTCCTGAGGGACGTGACGCCGGGCCTCAGCCGAGGCGCGTGTCCTCGCCGGGAGCGGAGCCCATAGCTCCAGGGTGCGACGCCTGGCGCCCGGATCGCAGGGTCGAGCTCGCACGCTTCGACAAGCGGCCGACGGTATCCACGATGGCGCGTTCGGCGCCCTCGACCTTGTCGGCGGCCCGCTGCCGGAGGTCGGGCATACGGTCGTCGCGCAACCTCTTCAGGTCGGCCCGCCAGTACGTCGCGGCGAGCGCGCCAGCCACCGCACCGAACAGAAAGCTGAGCATCGGCGTCCTCCCTCTGACCGCGTTCCCGATTCCCCCTCGCATGCACGCAAGGCGCGTGCCGCCGAGTGGCCTCCGGCCGCGCTGCCCGGCGGCCGAACGCCGCCAGTCGGAGAGCCGGGCCGGGATGCCGCATCACGCCGCCGTTGACCGCGCCGCGTTCCAGCGCTACGCTCGCCCTCCAATGAGTGCTGGCCGGCGTCGCGAGGGGCGACAGGGCGAGATGCCGGCGCCCACGTGGTGCTCGCCCCGGCGGCGTGCGGCAGCCGACACGGGCCTGCTCACCGCTCGATGAGCATGGACTGGCGAGAGATGTGGCGCGTGCGGCTGTCCTCGGGGATCGGTGTTCCGGCGCCGGGCGAGCTGCCGCTGCCCGCCGACGTGCCGGCGGAGTCGGTCGACCGAGCCGACCCCGGCTCCACCGCGGGCGAGCCGGTGCGGACCCGATTCTTCTTCGTCGTTGCCCGGGCGCGCCTGGATCTGTTCTTGACGATTCGCCGGCAGTTCCGGGATGACCGCACGGTCTACGTCATGCTCGATCGACGCGAGCAGGAGCGGCGGAGCAGGGCCGGTCCCCTCGACTTTCCCGATCGCCGGCGGCAGCCGGATCGGCGCCGTCCGCGGGACTACTGGGAGGATACCGCCCAGCATCCCGCCGTCCTCATCCCGGTCGCCCGGCTCCGGGACGGCAGCGACAGCGCCCCGCTCCCAGCCGCCGAAGGCCCCGAACAGGACACGGACAAGGAGCCAACGATGGAGCATGTGCTCGTCGACGAAGCGCGCGTGCGCGCCTGGGTTCAGGAAGGTCAGCAGGTTCTCCAGCACGTTCTCCCCGCCGCCCTCGGTGAGCGGGACGCCCTCAGGAGCCAGCTGCAGGACGCCGTCCGGCGCTGCAAGGAGCTGCAGGAGGAGAACGACGGGCTGCGCGTGGAGCTGGCCCGGGCCGCCGCGGGCCACCGGCAGCTCGAACAGGGACACGCCGAGATCGTCGACAGCGTGAGCCAGTTCCTCACGCAGCTGACGCACGTCCTGGAGCCCATGCGCGGGCTGTCCGAGAAGCTCGGCCAGGCCCGGCAGCGCCGGGACGGAGCCTGATCGCCGGCTGCAATCGCCGGCCGCAGGAGAGGAGACCATGACGCCGCCACGGAAGATCGCCTACGTCCAGGCCGCGTGGCACACCGACATCACCGATCACTGCAAGCGGGCGTTCGTCGCCGAGCTGGCGAGGCACGGCTACGACGATGGGCTCGAGTTCTTCTCGGCGCCCGGAAGTCTGGAGATCCCGCTCATGGCCAAGAAGCTCGCCAAGACGGGCCGGTATGCCGCCGTGTGCGTGAGTGGATTCGTCGTCGACGGGGGCATCTACCGGCACGAGTTCGTCGCGCAGGCGGTGCTCCAGGGCATCGTCCAGGCCGCCCTCGAAACCGAGATCCCGGTCCTGTCCGCCGTCCTGACTCCCCACCACTTCCACGAGCACGGCGTGCATCAGGACTTCTTCCGGGCCCACATGGCGACCAAGGGCACCGAGCTCGCCTCGGCGTGCCTGGCGATCATCGAGAACCTCGCCGCAGTGGCCTAGAACCCTACTTCGTCACCAGCGGGCAGCCGCCCTCGTGGAGCGGGCGGAAGGCCTGGTCGCCGGGAATGGTCGCGACGATCTTGGCGAGGTCCCACTCGCCTTTCGACTCGTCCGGCGACTTCGCCTGCATCAGGTACATGTCGCGGATCACCCGGCCGTCCTCGCGGATGCGGCCGTTCCTGGTCATGAAGTCGTTGATCGGCATCGCCTTCATCTTCGCCATGACCGCCCTGGCCTCGTCGCTGCCGGCCGCCTTGACGGCCTTCAGGTAGTGCAGGGCGGCGCCGTAGGTGCCGGCCTGGATCATGGTGGGCGGCATGCCCTTGGCGGCGGCGAACCGATCGGAGAAGGCGCGAGCCTCCGGGCTCATGTCCCAGTAGAACGGGCTCGCCATCAGGAGGCCCTGGGCGATGCGCAGGCCGAGCGCGTGGACCTCGGGGTACTGGATCAGCAGCGCGGCCAGCCGCTGCCCGCCCTTGTCGAGCCCGTACTCCTTCGCCTGCTTGATCGCGTTGGTGATGTCGGCGCCGCCGTTGGCCATCACCACGACCTTCGCCTTCGAGGCCTGCGCCTGCAGCAGGTAGGACGAGAAGTCGGCGTTGTTCAGCGGGTGCCGCGTGGAGCCCACCACCCTGCCGCCGGCCGCCTTGACGAAGTCGCTGGCGTTCTGCTCGAGCGCGTGGCCGAAGGCGTAGTCGACGGTGACGAAGAACCAGGAGTCGCCGCCCTGCTTGACGATGGCGTTGGCGATCGTCTTGCTCTGGCCGTAGGTGTCGTAGACCCAGTGCGCGCTGTGGGTCGAGCACGACTTGCCGGTCAGCTCCGCCGTGGCCGCCGCCGTCGGCAGCACCAGCCGGTTCTTCTGCTCGGCCAGCCGCACGACGGCCAGGGCGATCGCCGAGTGGGGCATGCCGATGATCAGATCGACGTCCTCGGCGTCGTACCAGCGCCGCGCGATGCCCACGCCGACGTCGACCTTGTTCTGCATGTCGGCGGAGACGACCTCGATCGGCTTGCCGAGCACGGTGCCGCCGAAGTCTGCCACCGCCATCTTCACGGCCAGCAGGTCGCCGGGCCCGGTGTTCTCCGAGTAGGGGCCCGACATGTCGTCGAGCACGCCGATCTTCACGGCGCCGTTCTGGGCGGCCGCCCCCGTCGGTAGCAGCAGCAGAACGACGAGCGCGAGCATCACGGTTGTGAGCCAATGCATGGTCATCCCTCCGTTGGGTGACTATAATCCGTCCCGATGGATTTCCACGCGTTCATGTACGTCACCATCGGCCGTCGCCACGAGCTGGAGCGCGGCATGGCCGGCAAGGATCCCGCCCTCTACCGGCGCATGCTCGACGAGATCGCCGAGTACGCGCGCACGTGCGACGCGACCGGGTGGTCGGGGATCGGCATCCCCGAGCACCACCTGCAGATCGAGGGCTTCGAGCTCGGCCAGGACCCGGGACTGATGGCCATGTTCCTCGGGCAGCACGGCCCACGGCTGCGCATCAACCAGTTCGGCTACGTGCTCCCGACCCACAACCCCCTCCGGGTGGCCGAGCATGCGGCCACGCTCGATCACCTCCTCGGCGGGCGGCTCAACGTCGCCTTCGTGCGCGGCTACCAGGCGCGCTGGTTCGAGAACTACGCGGCCGTCCCCGGCGTGCGATCGACGGGGCCGTGGAACCGCCGGACCGACGAGGACGCGATGAACCGCGAGCTCTTCGAGGAGTGCGTGGCCATCATCAAGACGGCGTGGACGCACGACACGTTCTCGTTCCGGGGCAAGTACTGGTCGTTCCCCCAGCCGGACCAGCGCCAGCCTCACCCCCATCCGGTCTACCTCACGTACGGCCGCGGCGTGGATGCCGACGGCACCATCCGCGAGGTCGGCATCGCGCCCCGCCCGCTCCAGAACCCGATTCCCGTCTACTCCGGTTTCACGCACAGCCTGCAGACCTCGCTCTACTGGGCCCGCGAGGGGGGCAAGCCGATCGTGATGGCCAGCGAGATGGAGTTCTGCGAGCTGCTGTGGAGCCGCTACCGCGAGGTGGCGATGGCGCACGGCCGTGTCGTGCGGCGCGGCGACGAGGCGGCGTGGGGCGGCTATCTCGTGCTTGCCGAGACCCGGAGCGAGGCGGAGGCCTGGGCCGAGGACTGCCTGTGGATGTGGGACTCGTGGTCGGTGCCGTTCGGCCAGGACCGACCGCCGCTGCTGATCGGCGACGCCGACACCGTCACCCGGATGATCGAGCAGGCCGCCGCCCGCGTGCCCTTCAACGAGATGTTCCTGCTCTTCGGCCAGGGCATCCTCGAGCGGGACCGCTGCCTGAAGACGCTCGAGCTGTTCGCGGAGAAGGTCATCCCGCGGTTTCGCTGAGCCGGGCTCGCGCGCTCACCTCGATGGCGTGGAGCGCGCGCGGCGGAGCTCCGACCACGACATGCCGACGGCCAGGATGGCGGCGACGCTGACCAGGCCGATCCACGAGATGGCGGCGACGTCGTCGATGGGCAGCCAGCCCCAGTCGGCGAAGAGCCAGAAGAGGGCGGCCAGGAAGGCGTTGGCCAGCAGCAGGGCGATGCCGCCGATCGAGCGCAGGGTGAGGCGCAGGCAGATGACCCAGCCGATCAGCAGCACGACCCCGACGAACACGAGCGGCGGGCGCCAGGCCCACCCGGTGCTCTTCGCCCACGCGTAGAACGAGTACGCCGTGGGGTTGTAGGTAGCGCCGGCGACGAGCAGCGCGAAGGCGAACCGGCCGAGGACCCTGCGCATCTCCGCTATCATACCTTCGTGGCGCGTGCGCGAGTCCTGATCGTTGCCCTCGTCCTTGCCGCGGGACTCGCGGTGACGCCGTCCGGCGCACGAGCCCAGGTCTTCCTCGCCTCCCGCCCCCATCCCGGCCTCGCGGTGACGCCGCTGTTCATCGTGGCCAACCTCTCGTCGGACGCGACCGACGTCCCGGTCGAGGTCATGTTCAGCCTCATGATCCCGCCCGACCGGAGCGCGCTCGAGCTCGAGCAGGACCTCTACCTCCTGTGGCCGGGAGAGGTCGTGGCGACGGGCCCGGGCGGCGGGATCCAGCTGCCCGCGGACGTGGCGGCCCAGGTGACCGTGATCGCCCAGGGGCGGCTGCGCCTGCAGGCGCAGCGGCACTACGAGTCGCCGGCCGACACCGAGGTGGTGCCCACGGGTGCGCCGTTCGTCTCCGTCGTCCGCACCGGCGGCCCCATGAGCGTGAGCCCGGCGGCAACGTACATCCGCATCCCGTGGACCCCGCGCCTGGTCAACCAGGCCTGGTTGATGAGCGTGCATCTCACCGCCCGGGGTCTGGTGAAGCCGAAGCCGTCGACGTGGCTGGGCCGGACGGTCTCGGGGTCGCGCAGCACGCTCGCGCTGGGCTTCAACGACGTCGGCTCGCCGGCGATGTTCGCGATGTACTACTGGCAGCGGGACAACGTGCTGCCGGTGACGAGCCCGGCACGGCTGGTGGCGAGCTTCGCTCAGGCCGATCGCCTGGCCGTCGATCAGCTGTTCCCGCCGGCTGCCCGGCGCGAGCCCAGCCCCTCGCAGCCCACGACCGATCTCGTCTCGCTCTTCCTCACGCCCGCGGACGGTCTCACGCCGCAGGTGCTGCGCGTGGAGTTCGGCTACTTCTCACGCCTGCAGTCGTGGGGGCCGGTCCTCATCCCCATGCTGTTCTTCGCGCTCGGCAACGCCGTCGGCGGGCTCCTGCGCGGCTTCGCCGAGCAGCTGTACCGGCGGCTCGGCGGGTGGCTGCAGTTCGGGCGGCAGCGTGCGTCGGCCGTGCAGCTGGACACCGGCACCGTCATCCCCCGCGACCGTCTCGCGGCCATCGTGCCCGGTGAGACGACCCACGAGGAGGTGCTGCGGCTGTGCGGCGCGGAGATGGAGGAGCGCGAAGACCTCACCATGCCGCGGCGGAAGACGCTGATCTACCGGGGCCGGCGTGATGTGCCCCACCGGCGCTGGGCGTGGAGCTGGCTGGCTGCCGTCAGCTACTGGAACGTCGAGCGCCACGAGGTCGAGATCACCGTCGAGGACGGCATCGTGCAGAACCTCCAGGTGCGGATCGGCCGCGCCCGCTCGACCCGGGTGTAGCCTCACGAGGCCTCGACGACCGGTCGGTGTCGGCGCGGCCGGCCGCTTCCGAGCAACTGGGCGCTCTCGACGCGCACCTGTCGCCCGAGCGGTCACCGGGTGGGTGATCAAGAACTGGCCTGGCCGGACGCCG
>Ga0075421_100010327_pt1 | contig 11538 bp, 9 predicted proteins | sample SoiMetdeltSBSDD5_FD_75292 | JGI IMG/M metagenome (GOLD analysis project Ga0075421, IMG submission 75292) | Bulk soil microbial communities from a Populus tree surrounding site in Tennessee, USA - Soil MetaG P. deltoides SBSDD5 | ecosystem: Environmental > Terrestrial > Soil > Tree plantation...
GCGTTGAAGGCGCTGCCGGCCCCGCGCGCCCCGGGCACGCTGTTGCCCCGCGTGATGGCGGCGGCCGAGGCGCGACGGCGTCAGACCGGTCCGAGGCCGTGGTTCACGTGGCCGGTCGAGTGGCGCGCCGCGGCGACCGTGGCGGCGGCGGTGGTCGTCGGGGCGGCGTGGCTGGCCTGGCCGGCGATTACCGTGGTCGGCGGGCTCGTGCTCGAACGCGCCGCGGGTGCACTGGAAACGCGCGCCGCGGCGGCGGTGCCGGGCAGCACGGCGGCCGCGCACCTGGCGGCGGTCGCGTGGGAAATGGTCGTCCAGCCGGCGCTCGGCTACGTGCTGGTGTGGATTGTCGTGATGTGCGCCGTCAGCGTGGCGATTGGCGCGGCATTCAGCGCGGCGCTTGGGCGTGTCGCGCTGGGAGAGGCTTCGCAGTGATCAAACGAACTGTTTTCGTGCTGCTGGCGTTGGCCGGCAGCGTCGCCGGACCGGCAGTGGCGCCGGCTGGAGCACAGGATTTCGTCGAGCGCGAGCGGATCAGGTGGGGACACGTCACCAACGTCCGCGTCGCACGGGATTACGTCCTGCGCGAGGACGACACGGCTCACGACGTCATCGTGGTCTGGGGCAAGGCACGGATTGAAGGACGCGTGTATGGCGACGTGACGGTTGCGTTCGGTTCCCTCGACCTTGGACCGAAGGCGATCATCGACGGCTCGCTCGCGGTGATTGGGGGCACGGCGAAGATTCAACCGGGAGCCGTGGTGCACCAAACTGTCGGGGTGGTCGGCGGCGCCATGGACGCCCCTGCGGACTTCCTGCCGGGCCGCGATCACTTCGTCATCGGGTCCGCCGATCTCTTCGAGCGCTTGAACGTCGCCGTCCCCTGGCTGACGCAAGGCCTGCTGATGGGTCGGCCGATTGCGCCGCGCCTTCAATGGGTCTGGCAAGTGGTCGCGATCGTCTTCGCCGTCTCGCTGCTCCTCTGCCTGATCTTCCTGAACGGCGTGCAGCAATGCGCCAATGTCGTCGCCGCCCGACCGCTCAGCACGTTCCTGATCGGCCTGCTCGTGCTGGCGCTCACCGGCCCGCTCGCCATCATTCTCGCCGCGTCGGTGATCGGCATCGCGGTCCTGCCCTTTCTGTTCTGCGCGCTCATCATCGCGTGGACGATCGGGAAAGTCGGCGTCGCGATGTGGGTCGGAAGCGGCGTCGTGGGACAGGGCGTTCCCGATACGCGGCTTTCGTCGGTGACGGCGTTCGCCCTTGGATTCGCCGTGATCATCTTCGCCTATGCCATTCCAGTGCTCGGCTTCATCGCCTGGGGGCTGATCGGCGTGATGGGGCTCGGCGCCGCGACGGTCGCGTTTACCAAGGGCTATCGCCGCGAGAATCCCAAAACCCGCAAGAACGGCGCGACGCTGCCGCCTCCACCACCCGTCTCGCCCGAGCCTCGACCCGCGCCGGCGATCGATCCGGTGGCGGCATACACGCCGCCGCCAGTCGTGGATGGTCCGTCACTCGCGTCCGCTGCCTTCCAAAGCGGCGAGTCACCCGCCACTACATCGTCGGGGCTGGCCGCCTTTCCGCGGGCAGCGTTCGTCGATCGGCTCGCCGCGTTCGCTCTCGACGTCGCACTGGTGGCGATCCTCAGGGGCGCGCTCGATATTGGCGATCCTGATGACTTGATCTGGTTCCTGCTCGGGTATCACGTCCTCTTCTGGACCTGGAAAGGCGCGACCGTCGGCGGCATCATCTGCCAACTCCGCGTGGTGCGCATCGACGGCCAGCCCATGAAGCTGCCGGATGCAATCGTCCGGGCGCTGTCGAGCGTGCTGTCGATCGCGGCCTTCGGTATCGGTTGTTTGTGGATCCTTCGCGATCCCGAGCACCAGGCGTGGCACGACAAGATCGCCGGCACGTATGTGGTCAAGGTGCCGCGCGCTTATGCGGTCGGGATCTAGCGAGGATCAACCTTGGTTGGAATCTCGTACCAAATCTCTACTTCGTAACCGTCGGGATCCTTGAAGAACACGTACGGCTCGCCGGGCACGAACTCGCCGTGACTCGTAATCGTGCCTCCCGCCGCCTTGATCGCCCGCAGGGCGACTGGCAAGTCCGCGGCTTTCGTGAGCCGGAAGCCGAAATGGGCGATGCCGCCAGACTTGCCCGCGCGGCGGCCGCGCTCGAAGACCAGCACGTCCCGGCTGCCGGGCGTTTGCGCCTGAACGAAGTCCGCCTGTTTGTAGACCGCCACCACACCAAGCACGCGTCGATAGAAATCGAATGACCGCTGAGGATCTGCGACGGCGAGCGCAATGTGGGTGAGGCCGTGCGTCTTGACAGGCACGGCCCCGACGATATCGCGATGTCAGTTCCCTTTCAAGACAACCATCGGGTCGACCGATGAGGCGCGGCGCGCCGGCAGAAAGCAGGCAACGAGCGCGACCAGCGCAAGGACGATCGCAACCGCGCCATAGGTTGCGACATCGGTCGGCTTGACGTCGAACAACAGGGCGTCGATCGACCCGGCGAGCAGAACGGCTGCGCCGCCGCCGAGGACGAGGCCGAACGCGACCAGCCGCAGGCCCTGGCCGAGGACCAGCTGCAGGATGGACGCGCGCGACGCGCCGAGCGCCATCCGCACGCCGAATTCCTGCGAGCGCTGGTTGACCGAAAACGCGATCACGCCCGCCAGGCCGGTGGCGGTCACGACCAGCGCGATCAACGCGAACACACCGATCAACGCCGCCGTCAAGCGCGGCGCCGCCAGCGCCGCCGAACGCACCTGATCGAGCGTTCTGAAGCGATCGACGGGTTGCTGCGGGTCGACCGCGTGCACGGCATCGCGCATCTGCTGAATCAACAGCGAAGGCGCTCCGTCGGTTCGCGCCAGGAACATCGCGGTCAGCAGCGGCGTCTGGGCAAACGGCCGGTAGAAGGTCGCCGAACGTTCCGCTGACAACGCCGTTCGAACGTCGCCGACGATGCCGACGATGGTGAACCACTGCTGGCCGTTGGTCGAAATCTTGGCGCCGATCGGGTCGGCGTTGGCGAAGAACTGGCGCGCCATCGTCTCGCTGATCACCGCGACGGTCTCGCGGTCGGCGATGTCGTTGGCGTCGATCAACCGGCCGCGCAGAAGTGGAATGCCGACGGTCTGGAAGTAGCCGGGCGTTGCCGCCTGCACTTCCGCGCGCGGCAGCCGCGCCGGATCGATCACCGCCTGCCCCTGTATGCGCACTCCGGCCAGAAACGAGCCGCCATCGTTCAACGGAAACGTGCCTGCCGCGCCGACCGACCGGACGCCGGGCAGCGCGCGCAGGCGCTCGGCGATGTCCTCGACCACCTGTGCGCGGAGCGGCGGCGTGTTGTACTTGGAGAAGTTCAGCGCCACCCGCATGCTCAGCACGCTGTCAGTGCGAATCCCGGCGTCGACCGCCTGAAGCCGCCACAAACTGCGCAGCATCAGCCCGGCGCCAATCAGCAGCACGAACGACACCGCCACCTGCGCGACGATCAGCGCGCTGCGCAGCCGGCCGCGGCCGGCGGAGACCGTCCGTCCGCCGTCCTGAACCGCCGCCTGGAGATTGGTGCGGCCCGGCAGCGCCGGCACTGCACCGACGACGATGCCGGTGACAAGGGCAATCGCCAGTGTGAACAGCAGGACATTGGCGTCGAGCGAGATCTCCTGCGCACGGGGTGTGAAGCGATCGGCGAGCAGCACCAGCAGGCGGAGACTGGCCGCGGCAACGCCGAGCCCCAAGATGCCGCCGAGGAGAGCAAGCAGTGTACTCTCGGTCAGCAGCTGCCGGGCGATGCGCCAGCGGCTGGCGCCGAGCGAGACGCGGATCGCCAGCTCGCGCTCGCGCTTCAGGAGCCGCGCCAGCATCAGGTTGGCCACGCTCGCGCACACGATCAACAGCAGGAATCCGGCGGCGCCGAGCAGGATCGCCAGCGTCGGCCGGAAACTGCGCGCCAGCTCGTCGCGAAGCGAGACGGCCACCGCCGTGAAACCGGCGCTCGTCGGGTAACTCTCCGGATAGGTCGCCTGGAGGTTCGACGCCACCACCGCCAGGTCGGCGTTGGCCGTGGGCAGGCGAGCCTCGGGCCGCAGCCGCGCGAACGCCTGCACCATGCGCGCGTTGCGATTCGTGCGCACCGCGTCCGACGATCGGAAAGGACACGCCGACACCGGCATGTAGACGTCGTTCTCGTCCGGGAACTGCGGAATCGGCGGCAGCACGCCAATGACCGTATGTGGCCGGTCGTTCATCTCGAACACCTGACCGACGACCCGCGGATCGCTGCCAAACCGGCTGCGCCAGAAGGCGTGGCTGAGCAGCAGCACGGCGTCGGCGCCGGGCCGCTCGTCCGCCGCGGTAAAGGTGCGGCCGGCGACCGGGCGCACGCCAAACAGCTCGAAGTAGTTCCACGACACCACGCCGGTCTGCACCCGCTCAGGGTCGCCTCGACCGAGCAGCACGAACGACATGTTGTGGTACTCGACCATGGCTTCGAGCGAGGTGCTCTGACGCCGATAGTCGTCGAGCTCCAAGGCCGAGAACCCCTGCGAGGCGATACCGGCGCGCGGCCGCTGCTGGCGGACGACGACCAGCTCGTCGCCATCGGCATAGGGCAGGGGCTTCAGCAGCACCGCGTGAACCACGCTGAAGATGGCCGCGTTGGCGCCAATCCCGAGCGCCATGGTCAGGATCACGGCCGACGCGAAGCCGCGGTGGCGCAGCAGGCCGCGCCGCGCGGCGCGAAGATCGTGGCGTAAGGTTTCCATACTCTGACCTGTCGATTATCGACAAGAACATACCCGGGTCTCTTGTCGATTGTCAACAAGAGCGTTTCCCTTGACAATCGACAGGAGGGCTGGAGACAATCGACGGCGTGGCCCGTCAGAAACAGGACTTGCTCCAAGGCACGCTCGATCTCCTGATCCTGCAGACGCTCGCGCTCGAGCCGATGCACGGCTGGGGGATCTCGCAACGCATCCAGCAGATCTCGCGCGACGTGCTGCGCGTCAATCAAGGCTCGCTCTATCCGGCGCTCCATCGCCTGGAGCAGCAAGGCTGGATTGAAGCGGAGTGGGATGCGTCGGAGAACAACCGCCAGGCCAAGTACTATCGGCTCACGCGCACCGGCCGCAAGCAGCTGCTCGAGGAGCGCGAGAACTGGGCCCGGATGTCGGACGCCGTCGCGCGCATCCTGCAGAGTTCAGAAACGTGAGCGGCAATCACCACGCGGCTTCCGCCTTTGGGCGGAAGATTGCCGCGGGAGGGACTTCCGGCTGAAGCCGGAAGCCACAAGAACTCTCACCTATGCCATCTTGGCTCGTCCGCGTTCGCACGCTGTTCCGGCGCACTCGCATGGAACGTGAGCTCGATGCCGAGCTGGCGTTTCACCTCGAGATGGCGGCCGCGGAGTACGTCCGCCGGGGCATGTCGCCGGAGCGCGCGCGCCGCGAGGCACGCCAGCTGTTCGGCACGGTCGATCAGATCAAGGATGACGTTCGCGATACGTGGCTGGTGCGGTTCGGCGAAGCCTTGGCGCAGGATGCGCGCTACGGCGCCCGCAGCCTCGGCAAGAACCGGCTCTACGCCGCCGCGGTCATCATCACGATGGCGCTCGGCATCGGTGCCAACAGCGCGATTTTCAGCGTGGTCAACGCCGTCATCCTCCGGCCGCTGCCCTACGGCCGCGGTGACGATCTGTTCCTGCTGCGCCAGTCCCGCACCGGCGCCGACAACATCGGCTTTTCCCGCCTCGACATCGACGCCATCACGGCCGGTTCGGCGTCGCTCGACGCGGTCGTCGAATACCACAACATGTGGTTCATCCTCCTAGGTGGCGAAGAGCCGGCGCGGGTGGCCACCGGCGTCGTCTCCTGGGACTACTTCGACGCGCTTGGCGTCGTCCCGGCGCTCGGACGCACGTTCAGGGCAGCCGACGACCGTCCCGGTGCCACCGCGACCTTGATTCTCAGCCACCACTATTGGCAGCAGGCCTTTGGCGGCGATCCTTCGGTGATCGGCCGCACGCTGCAGATGAACGACCACCCGCACACGGTGGTTGGCGTCCTGCCGAACGTGCCGATGTACCCGCAGCCGAACGACGTCTACATGCCCCGGTCCGCGTGTCCGTTCCGTATGAACGAATCGTCGGCGGCCCAGCGCGGCGGCGGTATGGCAGCCGCGCTCGGCAGGCGACGCCCGGGCACATCGATCGCCGATCTCCGGGTTGATCTCGATCGCGTGACCGCCGCGATGCAGACGGCCGATCCGGCATCCTACCCTGCCGCCGCCGGCCATCGCCTCAACCTGGTGCCGCTGCGACGGGAGTTCACGCGCCGCTTCGAGTCGACACTACTCATCCTCCTCGGCACCGCCGGCTTCGTGCTGCTGATCGTTTGCGCCAGCGTGACCAATCTGTCGCTCGCCCGTACGCTGCGGCGCGATCACGAGCTCGGATTGCGCACTGCCCTCGGCGCGGGCCGAATACGAATCGTCCGACAGGTGGTCACCGAGAGCCTCCTGCTCGCCGTCGCTGGTGGCAGCGCCGGTCTGGTCGTTGCCTTCGTCGCATCCGATTTGCTGTCCTCCTACGCCGCGCGATTCACGCCGCGGGCGGCCGAGATCCGGATCGACAGGACGGTGCTCTGGTACACGCTGGTTGTGTCGCTGAGCGTGGGCGTCGTGTCCGCGGTGTTGCCACTGCTGTCGCGCTACGGCCGGTTCGATCGCTTCGCCGCACACGGTGCCCGCATGATCGGGCGGCACCGGGACATGCGCCGCGCGCTCATCGTCGCCCAGGTCGCCGCGTCGTTCATGCTGCTGGTTGGCGCGGGGCTGACAATCCGCAGCCTGATGAAGCTGACCGGCGTCGATCCAGGGTTCAGTGCCGAGCAGGTGCTGACGCTGCAGATCGACATGAATTTCTCGACCTACCGGACCGACGCCGATCGGTCGGCCTTCCTCGTCCGGCTCGAGTCGAGGCTCCAACAGATTCCGGGGGTTTCTTCAGCAGGCGCCGTCGGCGTCCTGCCCTTCCAGGAGCGGTCCGGCATCAACGGCCGCTTCCGCATCGAAAGGCAGCCCGCTCACGAGGAGCCGCGCCAGCGCGCTCCGGCCAACGAGGAGCCGCGCCAGCGCGCTCCGGCCAACGAGGAGCCGCGCCAGCGCGCTCCGGCTAATGAGGAGCCGCGCCAGCGCGCGACCATCATGCTCGCCAGCCAAGACTACTTCCGCACCATCGGCGTTCCGCTGCGCGACGGACGTTTCTTCACGAGCGCTGACGATCTCGAACGCCCCAATGTGATCATCGTCAACGAAGCCCTGGCGAGCCGGTATTGGCCGGCCGAACCCGCCGTCGGCAAGCGCATCATCGACCGCGATGGCGACGTGTACACGATCGTCGGAGTGGTGGCCAACCTGCGCCAGCAGCTCGCGTTGCCGCCGGTCGACGAAATCTACGTGCCGATGCGGCAGTTGCCGTACCTTTCCACCAACTGGGTGATGCGGTCGACGACCAGCCTCGACGCGCTGGCCCCGCTGGTGCGCGAGGCCGTCTACGACGTCGATCCGAATCAGCCGGTTCACCGACTCGAGCCGCTGACCGACATTCGATCGGCGTCACTGGCGCCGCCACGGCTCACGGCGACGCTGCTCGGCGCGTTCGCCGTGCTGGCGCTGGTCATCACCGCGGCCGGCATCGGCGGCGTCATCGCCTTCTCCGTCAACCAACGCACCCAGGAGTTCGGCGTCAGGGTCGCGCTCGGCGCGCGGCGGCGGGATGTCGTCTCAATGGTGGTGGGTGAAGGCGTCCGGCTGGCCGCCAAAGGGCTGGCGATTGGCGCTGCTGGCGCGCTGCTGCTCGGCGGCGTCCTGTCGACGATGCTGTTCGGGATCGGACCGGCCGACGGCATCACCTACACGATCGTCTCGTCGGTCCTGCTGATCGTCGCCGCTCTTGCCTGCCTCGTGCCCGCGCTCCGCGCCGCGTCGGTCGATCCGATGCAGGCGCTGAGAACGACGTAGTCTTTCGCTCTTCCGCGGCCACGAAGGCGCAGGCCCGCCTGCGAGACGGCGGTCGGTCCCGCCTGCACAGTGCTGTACAATGTACATGATGAAATATGCGATGAAGCGCTATAGCGTCGCGCAAGTGCGGGAGCGGCTTGCGGCCGCGCTCGACGAAGCGGAGAGCGGCGTGCCGGTCGTCATCGAACGGCGGGGCGTCCGCTACATCCTCGCGGTCGAGCGGCCGCCGGCGAGACCGACCCGGCGGAAGTCCATCATCGAGACGGTCGATCCGGCGGTCGCGACCGGCCAATGGACCTGGGATTGGACGCCGCGGGGTGTGCGGTTCAAGGGCCGCCGGCGCGCGTGATTCTTCTCGACACCAACGCGCTCATCTGGCTGGAACAGGGACGCCCGCGCGCGCGCAGGCTTCAGCGGCAGCATCGCCGGCTGTACATTTCTCCAATCAACCTGCTCGAACTTCAATTCCTGCTCGAAGCCGGGCGGCTGCGGCTGCGCGGCACGCTCGAGTCGTTGACACGCGACGAGCGCTGGCTGCTCGACGACCCGCCGGCCGTCTCGTGGTTTCTGCACGCGATCGACTTGGAGTGGACTCGCGACCCGTTCGACCGCCTGCTCGTGGCGCACGCCCGCCTCCGCGGCTGGCGGCTGGCGACCGCCGACAAGACGCTGCTCGAGCGCTTGTCTCCGTCGGACGTGCTGGAGATGTGATTGGCGGGCACCGCGGAATGCGCGAACAGGTCTTCACGAGACGCGGATCACGCAGATTTCGCCCTTCCGCACGGGCCTTCGGCGCTCACGATGCACACGATGAGCAGGCTCCTATCTGCAGCCCGTTAATTGCTTCGTGTCCTTCGCGTACTTCGTGCTCGTTGTGTTCGCGCGAAGCGCCGTCTCACGAGCTGACGAAGGAGATCGGGTCGGCTACTTGCAGACCGTCGGCGGCGACAACCGGACGGCGCCGGTGCTCGACAGTGCGCTCGTTGACTGGGGATCGACGTCGGGAGACTGGTTGCCGACCGGCCGCTGGAAGGCGATCAGCGCGCCGGCGCGGTCGAACTCCTGCGGCTCGGGGCCAACCGCCGGATTCATGATCGACGTCCGCGCGGTCACATGCTGGTACCCGAGCGCGTGTCCGAGCTCGTGGATCCGCAGCAGACGCCGCCGCGAATCGTCACGGTCGAAATCCCGATCCAGAAACGTCGCGCCATATGCAATCGAGCCGTCCGCCGCCTCCGCCCACTGGCCCCAGCCGATCGTGCGCGCGAACAACGAAATGTTCCTGTAGCGGCCGACAACGATGGTACCGGCTCTGAAGGGACTGACGCGCGTGCCGGCCGCCGGCCGCTCGATGTTGACCGACGCAAATGCCTGATGGGTATTGCCGGTCAGCAGGGCGAGTCCCTCGTTGAGATGCGCGAGCATGGTGTTCAGCTCGTCGTCGGTCAGCATCTCGCTGGTGGCCTCGTAGGTCTCGCCGGTGCTGCGGTAGTCCATCACCGTACCGAGCACCACGAGCGCCGGCCGCGACGTCCATCGCGACAGCCGCGAGTTCAACGCGCGAAACATCTGATCGAAGGCTTCGAGATCGAACGAGGAGGGGATCATCGACAGACGCGCATTGCTCGATGGCACGTTGACCCTCGTCTCGCGCTCGACAACGCCGCTGCCGCGAATGATGACCCGCTGCGATCCGGTATTGCCCAGGTCGACCTGGAAGTTGCCGTTGCCATCGCTCGTCACCGACTGGTTGCCGACGCGCACCGAGAGATTCGGCGCCGCGCCGCCGTCGATCGCGTTGACCGTCTGCCCTCGCAGCATGGTGTCGATCGGCTGCCCCGACGGGTCGGTAGGCGACTTCGAGCACGCCGCAGCCGACAGCAGGACGGTCAAGGTGAAGGCAGATCGATAGCGCATGCGCACGGAGGTGCAAAGGGCGTGCAGAGATGAACGCGCCATCGTGCCGTGGTTCGCGATGATATCCGGTTACGTTTTTCGATCGAAGCGGCTATTTCCGTAACCGCCGCACCGGTCGGGCCCACTTTGATACGATCCGACGCCGATGCCACTGCTCACGGTCAGGGCCGCCGCCGAACGGCTCGGCGTCGGCTACTCCACCTTGAAACGCTGGATTGGTTCCGGTGCCGTTCGCTCGACCCGGACGGAGGGCGGTCATCATCGCGTGTCCGATGCCGAGATCGAGCGTCTGCTGGCGCGTCAGCAGCCGGACCACGCGCCGGGCCGGCGAATGGCGCCGGCCGATGAACCAATCGCAGGGCTCAGCGCCCGCAACCGGCTCCATGGCTTCGTCGAAGAGGTACGGGTCGACGGGCTGCTGGCCCAGGTGCGCCTCCGGGTGGGCGATCAATCGTTGACGGCCGTGATCACCGCCGACGCGGTGCGTGCACTCGGACTGCGGCGCGGCGACGACGCGATCGCGATTGTGAAGTCGACGGAAGTCATGATCGCGCGCGGCGCCGGCCCAAACCGGTCCCGCAAACGCTGACGACGAGCAATCGCGAAGCACGCGGGGCTCGCGAAGTGCACGAACCAACTTGTAATGTTTCCTCGCGGTCGTCGCGCGCTTCGCGATCTATCCTGAAGGGCGGCTCACTCACTCTTCGGCTTGGGCTGGCCAACGTAGCCGTTGCGGGCTCTGACCTTGTAGCCGGGCTCGATGACCCGGACGCGGATACTGTGATATTTCCCGTCGATCGCGTGCGGCGAGGCGTAGGCCAAGACGTACTGGCTGTTCAGTTCTTCGGCGATTCGCGCCGTCGCCGTCCGTAAACCCTCCATGTCTCGAACGACCTCCGTGCGGCCGCCGCTTTGATTCGTGATCTCGGCCAGCGCGCTCTCGTTGACGCGCGCGTTGATCGCCCGCCGGTTGGGCGGATCCAGCGCCACCGCATACACGAACGCGTCGCTGCGCAGCAGCGCCTTCCGCACGTCGCCGACGCTCGCGTCGCTGGCCGTATCCGCGCCATCGGAAATGACCAGCAGCGCCGCCCGTTCGCGCTGACGGCGGGCAATCATCGGCAGCGCGCCGATGACCGCATCGTAAATGGCGGTCGCGCCCGACGGCTTGAGGCCGGACAGCGCCTCGCGCACTTCGCCCGGCGTGCTGGCCCACCGGCTGATGATGTGCGGATAGTGATTGAACGCGAGCACGAACGATTGATCCGACTTGTCGAGCAGCTCGAACAGAAACCGCTCGACCACCAGGCGCGCGTCGACGATCCGCTGGCCGAACATGCTGTCGCTGGTGTCGAGCAGCAGCCCCAGACCGACCGGCACCCGTTCGTTCGTGAACTGTGAAATCGTCTGCTTCTCGCCGTCCTCGAAAATCTCGAACGCCTCGCGCGGCAGGCCCTGAGCCAGCTTGCCCTCGGCGTCGAACACCGTGGCAGTGACCATGACGATGTCGACGCCGGAACGCAACACCTGACCGGTGTGGCCGGGCTGCTGCGCCGCACCTTGTGTCACCACGGCCATCGCC
>Ga0075421_100010329_pt1 | contig 11538 bp, 7 predicted proteins | sample SoiMetdeltSBSDD5_FD_75292 | JGI IMG/M metagenome (GOLD analysis project Ga0075421, IMG submission 75292) | Bulk soil microbial communities from a Populus tree surrounding site in Tennessee, USA - Soil MetaG P. deltoides SBSDD5 | ecosystem: Environmental > Terrestrial > Soil > Tree plantation...
GAGAACCCGTTCATGTCGCGCTCGCGGCTGAACTCGTAGACGGTGGGCGCAATCGCCCCGGACAGCTCGTTCTGCTTGACGTCGCCGACGATGCCGACCACTTCCTTGACGACGGTTTTCGACTGCAGCGGCAGCGTCGCGTGCCGCCCGATCGGATCGACGTCGCCCCACAACAGCTTTGCGGCCGAGCGGCTGACCAACATCGCCTCGACGTCGTTGTCGGCGACGTCGCGGCCGCGCAGGAGCGGGATGCGCATCGCGCGCAGGTAGCCAGGCGTGATCTTGCGCACGTCGACCGTCGGCTGATCGCGCGGCAGCAGCTCGGTCTTTCCCTCGATCACCAGCGGCTGCACCGAGCCGCCCTGCGACGGCAGATCGTCGATCGCGCCGGCAAACTCGACGCCCGGCAGCGCGCGCAGGCGCTGCAGCGCGGTCTCGAAGAAAGCGCTCATCTGGGCCGGCGTGGTGTACCGCGTCTGCGGCAGCCGCACGTACATGGTCAGGACGTTTCGTGGATCGAATCCCGCATCGACGCTGCGCAGCGCCAGCAGACTGCGCACCATCACGCCAGCGCCCATCAGGAGCACCACCGACAGCGCCACCTCGCACACGATCAGCAGGCGCCGCGTGCGTATCCCGACCGTGCCGGCGTCGCTGCGGCCGCCTTCTTTCAGGGCGTCGTTCAGATCGGTGCGGCCGGCGCGGATCGCTGGCAGCGCCCCGGCGAGCAGCGCCGTGAGGAGCGAGGCGGCGAGGACGAAGAGGAGGACGCGGCCGTCGAACGAGACTTCGTCGGCTCGCGGAATCTGGTTCGCAAGCAGAGTGGAGACGGCAGTGAGGCTGGCGCGGGCGATGAGCAGGCCGGCGGCGCCGCCGGCGATCGCCAGCACCAGGGCTTCGATCAGCAGCTGCTGGAAGACACGCGCGCGCCCGGCGCCGAGCGCCGAGCGGATCGCGATTTCCTTGCGCCGCCCGAGCGCGCGCGCGAAGAGCAGGTTGCCGACGTTGGCGCAGGCGATCAGCAGGACGAGCGAGACAGCCGCGACCAGCATCACCAGCGACATGCGAATGTCGCCGACGATCAGCTCCTGCAGCGGGATGACGGTTGCGCCCCAGCCGGCGTTGGCCTGCGGATACTGGCGCTCGAGCTCGACCGAGATCGCTTCCATCTCGCCCTTCGCCTGCGCGACGGTCACGCCCGGCCTCAGGCGGGCAACCACTTGTTCGTTGTGGTTGTCGCGCACCGCTTTCTCGACGTCCGTGTGCGCCAGGGGTACCCACAGGTCGCGTGCCGCGATCAACCACGACGCAATCGAAAAGCTCGCCGGCATGACCCCGACCACGGTGTAGGCCTGGCCGTCGAGTGAGATGGTCCGCCCGACCGCATCCGTCGCGCCGCCGAGGCGGGTTTTCCAGAAGCCGTTGCTGATGATCGCGACGCGGGAGCCCCCGGGCGCATCCTCCTCGGGAAGGAAGACCCGGCCGAGCTGGGGCGGCGTGCGCACGATCTCGAAGAAGCCGCTGCCGACCGCGCCGGCGATCAACGTCTGCGGGTTGCCGCCGCCGGTAGCCAGCGTGAACTGCCGGAACCGGTAGAGCGCCATCGCCTCGAAGAGCCGCGCCGATTGCTGCCAGTCGTAGAAGTTCGCCGGCGACACCGAGAAGGTCGCCTGGCCGGGAAAGGTGGCCTGCGGCGGCACGTGGAAGAGGCGCACGAGCCGATCCGGCTCCTCGAAGGGCAGCGGCCTCAGCAGTACGGCGTTGACGATGCTGAAGATAGCCGTATTGGCGCCGATGCCGAGCGCGAGCACGGCGACGACCGCGAGCGCGAACGACGGGGTGCGGACCAGGACCCTGAGGGCATAGCGGAAATCGGCAAGCAGCGTGCGCATGGGGGCTTAGACGAAAAGAAGCCGCATCAAGTTGACCGCTTCCACTCCATCCCTTCCGGCCAGTCGTTGGGGACCTGATCCGGATCGAGCGCCTCCTGGGGCGGACGGATGTCTTCCGGCACGTGCTGGAGGTTGACGCGGATTCGCGTCCAGGTGTGAAAGCGGCCGCGCATCGCGTCGACCAGGACGTCGGCCGGCAGGAGACGCGCGGCGGCGTCGGGATGACGCGCCTTCCAACGTTCGAGCCCGGCCAGCGCGTCCGCCTTCTTCTCCGCGCGCCCGATCTCGAGCAACGGGTACTTCGAGGTCCGCCGGCGCGACGGCTGCACGCGCGGCGGCTCGCCGCGCTGCTTCACGTAGTGAGGCGGCCAGGGCGCATCGCCCGACCCCTCGCGCTCCTGCTTCGCCGACAGCTCGAGCACACGCTCGATCGAGCACGGGTGATCGTCGATCCCCGCGTGCCGATCGCCCAGCTCGCGGAAGCGCGCCGGCATGGTCGCCAGCGTGAAGTCGGCCGGCTCGCAGCTGTCGATTTCGTCCCAGCCGAGCGGCGCCGACACGCGCGCTTCGGGCGTCGGCCGTACCGAGTAGGCGCCGGCAATCGTCCGATCCTTGGCGTTCTGGTTGTAGTCGAGGAAGACGCCGTGCCGCTCTTCCTTCCACCACTTGCTGGTCGCCAGCGACGGCGCCCGCCGCTCGACCTCGCGCGCGAGCGCCAGCGCGGCGCGGCGCACCTGGTCGAAGGCCCAGCGCTGCTCGATGCGGACGTAGACGTGCATGCCGCGCGAGCCCGACGTCTTCGGCCAGCCGACCAGGCCGAAGTCGGCCAGCGTCGCCTGCACGACGCGCGCGACCTCGCGGATCTGCGGCCAGCCGATGCCCGGCACCGGATCAAGGTCGACGCGCAGCTCGTCGGGGTGATCGAGATCCGACGCTCGCACCGGATGCGGATGCAGCTCGAGGCAGGCGAGGTTCGCCATCCACATCAGCGTGGCGGCGTCGTGCGGCACGACCTCCTCGGCGCTGCGGCCGGACGGGAAGCGCAGCGCCACGACGTCCACCCACGGCGGCCGCGACCGCGGCGCCCGCTTCTGGTAGAAGAACTCGCCGTCGATGCCGTCGGGGTAGCGCACGAGCACGTTCGGCCGTTCGCGGGCGCCGCGCAGCGCACCGTCGGCGACGGCAAGGTAGTAGCGCGCCAGATCCAGCTTGGTGTAACCGGGCTGGGGAAAGAGCACCTTGCGCGGGTTCGAGATCGCGACCTCGCGGCCCGCGACCGACAGCAGCTCCTTTTCCGTGCCTGGCATCGATCTTCATCCTACGACAGCCACAGTGTTAGTCGATGCGCTCGCGCCGCTATCAGGGGCATCGGGGTTAATTCGACGTCCGTGGGAGAACGCACCGAATCGCGCGATTGGATCGCGCCCGCCGATTCGGCCAACCGGTTGAATTCAGGCATCGGCTAGCGAACGGCCGCCGCCTCAAAGGAAAAAGAGAAAAAGTAGGGGACGCGCGTCACTCAGCCGGCTCTGCGGTCAATCGTCGTGGCTCGTCACCTCGCGCAGACGGCGCTCGAGGTACCGGCGCTCGCCGTCGTTGGCGACGAGCGCGATGGCGCGCTGGTAGCTCGCGGCGGCGTCGGTCGCGGCGCCGTCGCGACGCAGCAGATCCGCCCGCGCGGCGTGCAGCAGGTGGTAGCCGTCGAGCGTGCCGCCGGCGGCGAGCGCGTCGAGCAGCGTGAGGCCCGCCCGCGGACCGGCGACCATTGCCACCGCCACGGCGCGGTTCAGCGACACGATCGGCGACGGGTGCGCGCGCTCGAGCCGATCGTAGAGCCGGACGATCTGCGGCCAGTCGGTGTCCTCGGCGCGTCGCGCCTGGCAGTGCAGCGCGGCAATCGCCGCCTGCAGCGCGAACGGCCCGGCCCCGCCGCGCAGCGCCTCTTCGACCAGCGGCAGCGCCTCCGCGATCTCCAGGCGGTCCCACCGCTCGCGATCCTGCTCGTCGAGCACCACCAGATCGCCGGCGCTGTCGAACCGCGCATGGCGACGCGAATCGTGGAGCAGCATCAGCGCGACCAGCGCGCTCGCTTCCGGCGGCGGCGGCGCGATCAGCGCGCGGACGACCCGCCCGAGCCGGATCGCCTCGGCGCTCAGGTCGGTCCGAATCAGCTGCGCACCCCGCGTCGGCGCGTAGCCCTCGTTGAAGATCAGGTAGATCACCGCGAGGACGGCGTCGAGCCGTTCGGGCATGTCCGGCGTCTCGGGAACCACGTAGGGGATGCGCGCCTCGCGAATCTTCCGCTTCGCCCGCACCAGACGCTGCGCCATCGTCGCCGGCGGAACGAGAAAGGCGCGGGCGATCTCGTCGGTCTCGAGCCCGCCGAGGGTGCGGAGGGTCAGCGCGACCTGCGCCTCGAGCGCCAGCGCAGGGTGGCAGCAGGTGAAGATCAGGCGGAGGCGATCGTCCGGGATGTCGAGGCTGTCGTAGTCGGGCTCGGCGATTTCCTGAACCAGTCCGGATTCGCCGTAGGAGGCGGCGGTTCGCGCGAGCCGCGTCTCCCGCCTCAGGCGATCGATGGCCTTGTTGCGCGCCGTCTTGATGATCCAGGCGCGCGGCAGCTCGGGCACGCCGCTCGCCGGCCACTGCTCGATGGCGGCCGTAAACGCTTCCTGCGCCGCCTCTTCGGCGACCTCGAAGTCGCCGACAAGGCCGATGAGCGTGGCGACGATGCGCCCCCAATCGGCGCGGTAGACTTCGTCGACCGCGGCGGCGGTGTCGCGGGCCATGCGCGATGGTAAATATTTTGCGGTCGCGCTGTCGATCCGGCACCGCGGCGAAGCGACATACCGGCGGAGGCACACACACATGAAGTACATGCTGCTGATTCACGACGAAGAGAAAGCGTGGGCGAAGCTGACCGAGGGAGAGCGCCAGAAGATGTACGCCGAATACGGCGCATTTTCGACCGAGTTGCGAGCGGCGGGACAGCACCTGGCCAGTTCACAGCTTCAGCCGACCTCGACGGCCACGAGCGTACGCGTGAGGGACGGGAAACGGCTGGTCACTGACGGACCATTCGCGGAAACCCGCGAGCAGCTCGGCGGCTACTATCTGATCGAAGCGAAGAACCTCGACGAGGCGATCGGCTGGGCGGCGAAGGTTCCGTCCGCGAAGGTGGGGACGATCGAAGTCCGCCCGATCGTCGAGATGGGCCAGCAGGCGGTGGTCACGACCTGACGCGCGTCAGTTGGTGAGGCGGGGCTGAAGCCCCGCCCCACGTACGCCCTTAGCTCCTGACCCGTAGCATCTAGCCCCCAGTGTCTACTGCCGCGCCGGCAGTGCGAACGCTGTCAGCGCGCTGCCGGCCGGCACCAGCAGGTATTGCCGGCCGTCGAGCATGTAGGTCGAGCCGGCGGTCGAGCGCATCTGGGCCCCGAGCTGGTAGTGCCAGAGGTTTTTCCCGGTGCGCGAATCGAACGCCATGATGTTGCCGTCGCCGTCGCTGGCGAAGACCAGCCCCGAGGCGGTCGTCAGCACGCCAGACGCCGACACTGACGGATACCGGAACTCCCACTTCCGTTCGTGTGTCACCGGATCGATCGCGCGCAGCGCGCCCCAGTTCTTCTGGTCGCGCGGTCGCGAGGTCGCACCGCCGGTGTACTGCTCGCCGACGACGAACTTCTGGTCGTAGGCGAAGTAGTTGGCGCACGTCTCGCGCGCCGTCACGAAGAAGAGGCGGAGCGCCGGGTCGTAGGACGGCGAGAAGAAGTTCGTGCCGCCGCCCAGATCGGGGCAGGTCTTCGACCCGTCCTCGTCGGGCAGGTTGCCCGGCAGGAGAATCGGCCGGCCGTCGGCACCGATCTCCTTCGCCCACGTCGTCTCCACGAACGGCCTGGCGATGATCACCTTGCCGGTGACGCGATCGAGTGTGTAGAAGAAGCCGTTGCGGTTGGCGAACAACACGACTTTGCGCGCCTGGCCGTTGATGTTCAGGTCGGCGAGCACGGGCACCTGGGTCGAGTCCCAGTCGTGCACGTCGTGCGGCGTGAACTGGTAGTGCCAGCGCAGCTCGCCGGTGTCGGCGTTGAGCGCGACAAGCGAAGCGGTGTAGAGGTTGTCGCCCTCGCGCGCGTTGCTGTAATAGTCGGGGCCCGGGTTGCCAGTGCCGTAGAACACCAGGTTCTGCTGCGGATCGTAGGTGCCGGTCACCCAGATCGAGCCGCCGCCGCGCTTGTAGGCGTCGTTGTCCTTCGGCCACGTGTGCCCGCCCACCTTGTCGTCCGGCGAGGCGACGGTGAAGAAGCGCCAGGCACGCTTGCCGCTCTGCGCGTCGTAGGCGTCGATGAAGCCGCGGATGCCGTACTCCGCGCCGGCGATGCCGACAATCACCTTGTCCTTCACCACCAGCGGCGCGACCGTAGCCGAGTAGCCGACCTTGTAGTCGGCGAGCTCGACGTCGAAGACGATCGTGCCCGTCCTCATGTCGAGCGCGAGCAGGTGCGCATCGGCGGTCGTCATATACAGCCGATCGCCGAGGACGCCGAAGCCGCGGTTGACGGTGCCGCAGCAGAGGCGCATGTCGTCGGGAAGGTTCCGGCGATAGCGCCAGAGGGTCCGCCCGGAGCGCGCGTCGATTGCCCACGCGTTGTTGTTCCACCCGGTCGCGTAAATGACGCCGTCGACGACCACCGGCGTGGTCTGGAAGCTCCCCGTGACGCCGGTCTGGAACGTCCATTGCGCCGCCAACTGGCTGACGTTCTCGGGCGTGATCTGCGTCAGCGGGCTGTGGCGGGTGCCGCTGTAGTCGCCGCCGTAGGAGAGCCACCGCGTCGGGTCCTTGAGACCGTCCAGCAGATCCTGATTGGTGATCAGCGGTCCAGCCGTCTGCGCGCCGAGGGTGACCGCGCCGACGACGATCGCCACGATTTTCAGCAAAGCTCGCATACGACTCTCCTTAACGGACCAGCAGATCCGCGCCGCGCAGCGTGGTCAGGTAGCCGACCAGGTCGTTCAGATCGCCATCGTTGAGCCGGGCCTGAGCGAAGGTCGGCATCAGCGAGCCTTTTTCGTAGATGATCTCCTGCACGTTCGCCTTCAGGTAGCCCTGGATGCGCTCGCGCGTGTCCATCACCTGGATCGAGAACACGTCCTCGTTCTTCTTGGCGCCGCGAACGCGCTGGCCGTCCTTGGTGACGACCGTCACCGTCTCGAAGGTGGGCGGCACCCATTCGGCGGGCGTGCGGATCTCGCGCACCAGCGCCGAGCGGGAGCGCGCGATGCCGACGCGGGTCAGATCGGGGCCGAGGCGGCCGCCCTTGCCGGCGACACGATGGCAGCTCGCGCACTGCGCCGCGAACAGCCGCTGCCCGTTCTCGACGTTGCCGACGGCCCGCTCCGCGGGCGCCGGCGTCCCGAGCTTGCGTAGATAGGCGATGATCATCAGGATGTCGTCGTCAGGATCGTCGCCGGCGGGAGGCATCTCCGTGCCGGGCACGCCTTTTCTGATCGTCTGAAACAGCCGTTCGTCGCTGACGTCGGTGGTCATCAGTGCAGCGAGGTCGGGTCCGCGGTAGCCGGTGGCGTCCATGCCGTGGCAATCGGCGCACCGGGTACGGTAGAGAGCCATGCCGCTGCGAATCGATTCGGCATTGCCGAGATGCGGGTTGTTCGCGGCGGGGTTGCCCACGATCGGACGCGGCTGCGGCTGCGGACGTCCGGCCAATGTGGCGGTGAACAAGACCGCGAACGCCAGCGCCAGCGCCGGCATCCATCGTACGCCTGTCATCTGCCCTCCTAGCGGGGAAGTTCCGGCACATTAAAGCACAGCGGCGGCGAAGCGCGAGTAGAGTATCCGAAGTAAATGCGCAGGGATGCTTACCCGCGTCGCGAATTTCTGGCGGGGCTCGCCCTGTCGGCGGCTGCCGGGCCGCGGTGGACGCTGGCTCTCGCTCAGGGGCGGACCGGCCGCGCGGGAGGTGCCGCCAGGCCGGAGTTCCTGTACGTCGGCAGCTTCACGAGCACGGGGCGGGGGCGCGGCGACGGTCTCAGCGTCTACAGGCGCAACCCGGCCTCGGACACCTGGGCGCAGATCCAGGTTCTGAAGGACCTGGCCGATCCGTCGTTCGTCATCGTCGATCGCCGGGGTCGGCATCTCTATTCCGCCCACGGCGACGGAACACAGGCGACGTCCTATCAGATCGACCCGTCCACGGGCCGATTGACCGTGCTCAATCAGCAGCCGACCGGCGGCGGCAACGGTGTCCACCTGGCGATCGATGCGACCGGTCGATGCCTGGTGCTGGCGAACTACGCCACCGGGAGCCTCGCGGTTTTGCCGATCAACGCCGATGGCTCGCTCGGGGCGCGCAGCGATCTGGCGACGTTCGCCGGCCAGCCAGGGCCGCACCGGACGCAGCAGGAAAGCTCGCATCCGCACCACTGTCCCTTCGACCGCAGCGGCCGCTTCATCGTCGTGCCGGACAAGGGTCTGGACAAGATCTTCGTCTACCGGCTGGAGAGCGCTGGCGGAAAGCTCACGCCGGCCAATCCGCCGGAGATCGCGACGCGGGCCGGTGCCGGGCCGCGTCATGTCGACTTTCACCCGACGCGGCCGTACGCGTACGTGATCAACGAGCTCGACTCGACGATCGCGGCCTACGAGTTCGATCCAGCGAAAGGGGTGATGAAGCCGATCCAGGTGATCACGACCTTGCCGACCAGCTACACCGGCAACAACACCGGTGCGGAGATCGCAGTGGCGCGATCGGGCAGATTTCTATACGGATCGAACCGCGGGCACGACAGCATTGCGATCTTCGCCATCGACGGTGCTGCCGGGACGCTGACCCACGCCGGCTGGGAACCGACCGGAGGGCGGACGCCGCGCTTCTTCGCGCTCGATCCGTCGGGTGTCGAGCTCTACGCGGCGAATCAGAGCAGCGACACCGTCGTGATCTTCCGCGTGAACTCGACGACCGGCAAGTTGACGCGTTCCTCCCAGACATTGAACGTCGCGACGCCGTCCACGATCGCGTTCAGATGACCGGTCGCCGCGGCCGCGTGCGTCATTTGCCGTCGATGCTGAACGCATACAGCCGGTTGTTGCCGCTGCCCTCGACACCGGATCTGGTGTACCCCGATCCCCAGTAAACCGTTCCACGCACAACGGCCGGACCGGCATTGACCGAGCTGCCGGCGCCGAACTGCCACAGGATGGCGCCGGTCGCGGCGTCGAGCGCGAACATCTGATTCTGGTTCGGGTCTTTCGCCATCGACGCCGCGTAGAGGATGCCGTTCGCCACTGTGACCGGCGCGAGCGCCCAGACGCCGACGGTGCCCAGGCCGGGCAGCGTCTCGACCTGCGGATCCGCGGTCTGCCAGAGGATCCTGCCCGTGTCCGGATCGAGCGCGGCCCACGAGCCGCCGGTCACGGTCTCGTTCGTCAGGACGCCGTTCTGCGTCAGCTTGTAGGGAATGTGGTGATGGTTGGTGATCGAGACGTAGATCCGTTCACCATCGAACGCGGTGCCCCAGTTCATGCCGCCTTGATCGCCGCCGGGGCCGATGAGCGTGCTCCAGATGAACGCGCCGCTCTTCGCATCGAGCAGCGTATAAACGCCGCTCTTGCCGCCGATGCCGACGACGTCGCGGCGGTGCGCCTCGACGAAGCGCCAGCGCCCGTCATCGTCGTCGCGCCAGTGGCGATCGACGCGCCGCCTCATGACGTTCGCGCCGGAGCCGCCGAGGTCCCACTTCTCGTTGTCGGATTCAGCGGGACACCAGGTGACGCTGGCCGGCAGGGCGCCGCAGGCGCGCAGCCACTGCTCGCGGCCCTGCACGCGATACGACCAGCGCGGCTCGCCGGTCAGCATGTCGAACGCGACGATCGACTTCAAGAACGCCCCGGGCTGCTCGCACTCTTCCGCAAACCCCCTGCCGCTGGCCGCGTGGCAAGCCGTGACGCTGGCGGGCTCGGTGTACGGCTGGCCGAACGTGCCGTAGACGAGGCCGGCACGAACATCGACCGCGGGCGGGGAGAACATGGTGGCGCCGGCATACCCGCCGGCGACGCCGCCGTTGTCGGGCAGTGAGTAGGTCCGCCACAGGATTTCGCCGGTGCGCGCGCTGAGGGCGACGATCGCGCCGCGAAAGGTCGCCCCCGGCCCGGCCGCGCCCGACGCGGAGATGCCGGTAAACACCGTGTCGCCGATTATGACCGGCGATCCGGTCATGATGCCCCTGGGATCCGGATGGACCTGCGTCATCCAGCGCAGGTCACCGGTCTTCGCGTTGATTCCGAGCATGTTCGGACCGCGCAGGTCGCCGACGATGAGTGTGTTGCCGACGACCGATGGGCTCGTCCGCGAGATGTCGCCGGCGATCCCGGTGTAGTCGGAGACCAGGCGCGACCAGATGACGTCGCCGGTCTCCGCGTCGAGCTTCCAGAGCTTGCCGCCGAAGTCTCCGAAGTACACGGCGTCGTCGACGACGGCCGGCGTGGCTGATACATCGCCGGCGGTGGTCGCGATCCATTTCACCGCGAGCCGGTGCACGTTCGCCCGCCGGATCTTGTGTTCGTCCGGCTGATTGCGCGTGTTGGCCGGATCGTGGCCGATCATCCGCCACGCCGATCGTCCGTCACCGTCGGCGATCGGCTGTGCCGTGGCGGCGAACGCGGCGACGAGCGTGATGACGATCGCTACTCTTCCAGCCATCTTCATGCCTCCATCAGATTCGTTGAACCATCGGGACCCTACCGACGTGCCTCCGGCAGCGCGAATACGAACATGGCGTTGCCGCCCGGGGGAATCTTTTTCTCGGGCGTGAGCTCCGCCGGAATCGTCGTCACCCATTGCCCGCCGCCGGTGCCGACCGGCACGGCGAGATACTGGCGTCCGTTCACCGCGTAGCTGATCGGGAAGCCCTGCACCGAAGTCGGGAGCCGCGTCTGGAAGAGGATCTTTCCCGACGCCGCGTCGTGCACGTAGAGATAGCGGTCCCAGTCGCCGACCACGACCAGGCCGCCGCCGGTCGTGAGCACCGAGGTGTTCGGCGGCGTGCGCGTGCGGTGGCGCCACAGCGTCTCGCCGGTTCGCGCCTTCATCGCGAGCAGCTCGCCGAGGCCGTCAGGGCTCTCGGGATGCATCAGGTTGGTGCGCCGGCCGCCGCCGGAACCGCCGCCGCCTTCGACGCGCTGCACCTCGGTGAACGTCCCCTTTTCGCAGGTGAGGTTCAACGGGATATAAAACGCCTGCGTATCCGGGTGGTAGGCCATCGCGCGCAGGCTCTTGAAGCCGGAGGAGCTTGGACAGAATTCCAGCTCGACGCCCGGCTTCGGAATCATGTTCGGCCGGTATGTCGCCTTGCCGGTGCGCTGATCGACGTCGAGGACGTTCTGGTAGCGCAGGTCGCGCGCGTGCACGAAGGCGCCGCTCTTGCGGTCGAGCTCCCACAGGATGCCGAGCTTGCCCATGGTGAACACCGACGATCGATCGTTGAACGCGACGACGATGCGCTCGAACGATTCGTCGAGGTCGTGGGTCTCGCCCGGCACGTGCTGGTAGAACCAGACAATCCTGCCGGTCGCCGGATCGAGGGCAAGCGTGCAGTTGGTGTAGAGCGCGTCGCCGTCGGTGCCGCGGGC
>Ga0075421_100010330_pt1 | contig 11536 bp, 6 predicted proteins | sample SoiMetdeltSBSDD5_FD_75292 | JGI IMG/M metagenome (GOLD analysis project Ga0075421, IMG submission 75292) | Bulk soil microbial communities from a Populus tree surrounding site in Tennessee, USA - Soil MetaG P. deltoides SBSDD5 | ecosystem: Environmental > Terrestrial > Soil > Tree plantation...
TACGAGGACACCTACGTGCGGACGCCGCAGGGCTGGCGCTTCAAGTCGCGCATTCATCACGTGCCGATGACCACGCCGGCCGCGGAAGCCGGTCAGCGCAAATAACCTGTTTTTGCAAATTCTCGAACAAAATCGCCCAGGCGTCACCCGATCTGGTCATTGATTCCCTGTCGGGAACTACCGTACAACCGAGTACTTACCGTGGCCAGATCGCGCCTTCTCGTCGTGGCGTCAGTGTGGGTGCTGTCCACCGGGTGGGCGGTCATCAGCGCGTCCGCCGACTCGGCCCGCAATCGCGCCGACCCGGGCTCGCAGAGTTCTCCAGCGGCACAGCCGAGCCCTGCCGCGGCGACGCACAAAGCGGTGCTCGACCGTTACTGCGTCACGTGTCACAACCAGCGCACCAAGGCATCCGATCTCGCGCTCGATGCGGTCGACATCACACGCCCCGGCGTGAATGGTCAGGTCTGGGAAGACGTCGTGCGCAGGCTCCGCGCCCGATCCATGCCTCCGGTCGGGCTGCCACGGCCTGACGAGGCGACGTACAACGCGCTCGCGAGCTGGCTCGAATCAGAACTGGATCGCGCCGGCGCGGCCGCTCCCAATCCTGGTCGTCCCCTCATTCGTCGTCTCAATCGCGCCGAATATGCCAACGCGGTGCGCGATCTGCTGGCGCTCGACGTCGATGTTTCGACGCTGCTTCCGCCGGACGATTCGGCGTTCGGGTTCGACAACATCGGCGATTTGCTCGGCACGTCGCCGGCGCTGCTCGAGCGCTATCTCGTCGCCGCCGATCGTGTCAGCGCGCTGGCCGTCGGCGCGCCGGTGGCTCCGGGTTCGGACACCTACCGCATCCGGCAGGATCGATCGCAGGACCAGCACATCGAGGGCTTGCCGCTCGGCTCGGTCGGCGGTCTCGTGGTGAATCACAACTTCCCGCTGGACGGCGACTATCACTTCTCGCTGGCGCTCTACCGCAACAACCTCGAGGCGATCCGCGGTCTCGAGCACCCGCATCAGATCGAGATCACGATCGACGGTGCGCGCGTCTTCATCACGACGATCGGCGGCGAGACAGAGAAGAGCGGGCCGGGCGAGGTGATCACCGATCGCAGCGACGCCATCGACGCCCGTCTGCAGGTTCGCGTGCCGGTGACGGCGGGACCGCATGCCGTGGGGGCGACGTTCGTCCGCAAGATCGGCGCCGGCACGCAGCGACTCCGTCCTTTCCTGCGCAGCTCCGCGGGCACCTACGATTCGACCGGCCGGCCGCACATCGAAACCCTGACGATTGCCGGTCCATACAATCCCACCGGACCAGGCACGACGCCGAGCCGCGAACGAATCTTCTCGTGCCGCCCCACGGCGCGAGCTCAGGAAGACGGATGCGCCACGAAGATTCTTTCCACCCTCGCCCGCCGCGCGTTCCGTCGTCCGGTGGCAAAGGCCGATACGGCGCGTCTGCTGGCGTTCTACAAGACCGGACGACAGCAGGCGACGTTCGATGCCGGGATTCAGCTCGCGCTTCGCCGTCTGCTGGCCAGCCCGAACTTCGTCTTCCGCGTCGAGGACGATGGCGGGCACGCGGCGGGCGCGGTTCACCGCGTCAGCGATCTCGAGCTCGCCTCGCGACTGTCGTTCTTCTTGTGGAGCAGCATCCCCGACGATGCGCTGCTCGAGCTCGCGAGCAAGGGTCAGCTCAGTGAGCCCGCCGTGCTCGAACGCCAGGTGCGCCGCATGCTGGCCGACCGGCGCGCGAACGCGCTGGTCAGCAACTTCAGCGGCCAGTGGCTGCACCTGCGCAACCTGAAGACCATCGCACCCAATCACGACGAGTTCCCCGACTTCGACGACACGCTGCGCGAGGCGTTCCGGAAAGAAGCGGAGTTGTTCTTCGACAGCATCATGCGCGAGGACCACAGCGTCCTCGATTTCCTCACCGCCGACTACACGTTCGTGAACGAACGTCTCGCCAGGCATTACGGCATCCCCTACGTGTATGGCAGTCAGTTCCGTCGCGTGACGCTCGAAGACGACGCGAGACGAGGGCTGCTGGGGAAGGGCGCGCTGTTGATGGTGACGTCCCGGGCCGATCGCACGGCGCCTGTGCTTCGCGGCAAGTGGATCCTGGAGAACGTGTTCGGCACGCCGCCGCCGCCACCGGTTCCCAACGCCCCGCCACTGCAGACCGCCAGCGAGGCGGCGCCTCGCACGCTGCGCGAGCGCATGGAGATGCATCGCGCGAGCCCCAACTGCGCCGGCTGTCACAAGGTGATGGACCCGCTCGGCTTCGCGCTCGAGAACTTCGACGCGATTGGCACCTGGCGGAGCAGGGAGTCAGGGGGATTGCCGATCGACGCGTCCGGGCTACTCGCCGACGGGACCGCCGTCGACGGCGTCGTCGCGCTGAGACAGGCGCTGGTGGCGCGGTCCGATATCTTCGTGCGGACGCTCACCGAGAAGCTGATGACGTATGCCCTCGGCCGCGGGCTGCAGCACTACGACATGCCGGTCGTTCGGGATATCGTTCGGAAGGCCGGAAAAGAGGACTACCGGTTCTCGGCCGTGATCATGGGTATCGTCACGAGCACGCCGTTTCAGATGCGCGTGGCAGAGTAAGGGAGTAGGGGCCGTTTCAGGCGGCCCGGCGAGGGAGCACACGCATGTTTGTCACCAAGAGAGCATTGCCGAGACGCACGTTCCTGCGCGGCGTCGGCACTACCATGGCTCTCCCACTGCTCGAGTCGATGGTGCCGGCCTTGACCGCGCTGGCGCAGACGCCGGCGAAACCGCCGATGCGTTTCGGTGCGATCTACTTTCCGAACGGCGCGACGATGAAGCACTGGATGCCGGACGCGGCCGGCCCCGGCTTCGAATACAAGACCATCCTCAAGCCGCTCGAGCCGTTTCGCGATCGCGTGAACGTGTTTGGCAATCTGTCGAGAGCTGGTGGCAAGTCGGTGACCGATCATGCGGTGAGCTCCGCGGGCTGGTTGAGCGGAGCCGTCGCCAAGCAGACCGAGGCCGAAGACATCAAGGTCGGCATCAGCATCGACCAGGTGCTCGCCAGACAGATCGGGCAGGACACGCAGCTGCCCTCGATGGAAGTGGCGACCGAGGACTTCAGCGGATACGTCGGCGGCTGCGTCCCCGGTTACGCGTGCGCGTATATGAACACGATCTCGTGGAGCTCGGAGACGCAATCGAATCCGATGGAGATCAATCCGCGTACGGCGTTTGAGCGGATGTTCGGACGGCCGGGCACTCCCGCGGAGCGCGACGCGCGAATCAAGGAGGATCGCAGCATTCTCGATTCGGTGACCGAGGAAGCCCGGGATCTGCAGCGCAAGGTCGGCGCCCGCGATCGCTCACGCATCGGTGACTATCTGGATCACGTTCGCGAGATCGAGCGGCGCATTCAGCGCACCGAAGCCGCGAACGCCAGGCGCGTGCTGGCACTCGATGCGCCGCTGGGCGTGCCGGACACCTTCGAAGCGCACGCCGCGCTGCTCTTCGATTTGATGGCGGTCGCGTATCAGTCCGACATCACCCGCGTCTTCTCGTTCATGATGTCTCGCGAGGCCAGTCAGCGGACCTACCCGGAGCTGAACATCCCGCAGACGCACCATGATGCATCGCACCACGGCGGCAATGCCGAGAACATGGAGCGGCACGCGAAGATCAACGTGCACTATGCGCAGCTCTTCGCGACGTTCCTCGAGAAGCTGCGGTCGATGCCGGAGGGCGATGGCACCGTCCTCGACAACTCGCTGATCTTCTACGGCGCAGGCATGAGCGACGGTCAGGCTCATGCCCCTTATCCGCTGCCGCTCATTGCGGTGGGCCGTGGTGGAGGCGCCATCAAAGGCGATCGCCACATCGTCGCGCCCGAGTGGACGCCAATCGCCAATCTCTGGCTCGGCGTCGCCGAGCTGTATGGCGTCCATCTCGAGAGCTTTGCCGAAAGCACGGGGCGCGTGGAGATTTGAGGGTGCGAAGGTGCAAGGGTGCGATGGTGCGAGGGTGGTGGTGCGCAGCATGGATGTTGTGCGCCGTGCTGTCTGTCAACGCAGCCGGCCCCGCGTTTCCGCTCATCGATGCCGTCAAGGCCGGTGACCGCGCCCGCGTTCGTGTGCTGGTGAAGCAGCGATCGGAGCTGACGCGCGCCGAGGCCGACGGCACGACCGCGTTGCACTGGGCGGTGCGAGCCGACGATCTCGAGACCGTGCGCCTGCTGCTGTCGGCCGGCGCCGACGTGAGCGCGGCGACTCGAGAGGGCATCACGCCGCTCGCGCTGGCGGCAATCAACGGCAGCCTCGCGATGACCGACACGCTGCTCAACGCCGGCGCCAGGCCCAACGTCGCGTTGCCGGAGGGCGAAACCATCCTGATGACCGCGGCACGGACCGGTCAGCCCGGCGTGCTCAAGGCGCTGCTCCGGGCTGGTGCCGATCTCAACGCCCGCGAACACTGGTTTGGCGAGACCGCATTGATGTGGGCCGCGGCCGAGAATCACGCCGACGCTGTTCGCGTCCTCGTCGAGGCCGGCGCCGACGTCAATGCGCGCTCGAACCTGCTCGACGTGCCTCGCCGCCGCAACGGGCAGTCGATTCTGCCGCTCGGACACTGGACGCCGCTGATGTATGCGGCGCGGCAAGGTGCCCACGACTCGCTGCGGGCGCTCATCGACGCCGGGGCCGATCTGAATCTCGTCGACCCTGACGGCGCCACGGCACTGGTCATTGCGATCATCAACGCCAACTACGACGAGGCGGCGCGGCTCGTCGAAAAGGGCGCCGACCCGAACATCGGCGACAAGGAAGCCAACATGGCCGCGCTCTATGCGGCTGTGGACATGCATCGCCTGGCCGTCGGACATGGCCGTCCGAACACGAAGCCATCGGGCCGGCTCGACGCCATCGATCTGATCAAAGTTCTGCTGGCACACCGCGCCGATCCCAATGCCAGGCTCAAGGCGCCGCTGATGCAGCGTCATCACACCGGCGGCGATCGGGCGCTCGGCGAGGGCTCGACACCGTTCATGCGCGCGGCCAAGTCCGGCGACGTGACGGTGATGCGCCTGCTCCTGGCAGCCGGCGCCGATCCGTCGCTGAAGCAGCCGAATCAGGCCACGGCACTCATGCTCGCGGCTGGACTGGGCTGGCGTGACGGCAGTCCCGCGGCGCCGTCGTACGACCAGGGCTCGGAGCAGGACGCGATCGAGGCGATCACGCTGTGCATGGAGGTTGGCACCGACATCAATGCGGCCACCACCAACGGTGAGACGGCCCTGCATGCGGCGATCTCGGGCCGCGGCGCCGAATCGATCGTGCGCTTCCTGGTGGAAAACGGCGCGAGTCTCAGCGCGAAGAACAAGCAGGGGCGCACGCCGCTCGATGTCGCCCTCGCCAGCCGGCGCGAGCTTGGCGGCATTGTCGCGTTGCTGAAGCAGAGGATGAATGTTCCGTAGGGGAGCTCTCATCGTTCTCGTCGCGGTGTGGGCCCTTCGACTCTCCTCAGGGCAGGCGGTAGCGGTGTCCTCGTCTCCGCGTGCCGCGGCGCAGCGTGAGGCGCCGGCTGCGAGGGCAGATCTCCAGCAGGTCGTCAACAAGTACTGCGCCGGCTGTCACAACGAACGCGCCCGATCGACGGCAACGGCATCCGGCGTCGTGCTCGATGGTGTGGACCTGAGTCGCGTCGCCGAGCACGGCGAGATGTGGGAGAAGGTGATCCGGAAGCTACGTGCCGGCGCGATGCCCCCGGCCGGCGTGCCGCGACCGGATGCCGCAACTCACGATGCGCTGGTCTCGTTTCTCGAAGAGACGCTCGATCGTGCCGCCGCGAAGGCGCCCAACCCCGGCCGCGCGGCACCGCACCGGTTGAATCGAGCCGAGTACGCCAACGCGATTCGCGATCTGCTGGCGCTGAACGTCGACGCGTCGACGCTGCTGCCTCCAGACGACTCGGCGGATGGGTTCGACAACAACGCCGACGTGCTGAGCGTCTCTCCGGTGCTGCTCGAGCGGTATCTCTCGGCAGCGGCGACGATCAGCGCGCTTGCAGTCGGCGATCCGAAGATCACGGCGGGATCGGAGACGTATCGAATCCGTGGAGACGCATCGCAGACGGCGCAGAACGACGCCTTGCCGCCGGGCACGCGCGGCGGGCTGATGGCGACGCACACGTTCCCGCTCGACGGCGAGTACGTCATCAAGGTCAAGCTGCTCGAGATCAACCTGGGGTCGATCCGCGGCCTCGAGTACCAGCATCAGCTCGAGGTCACCGTCGACGGTGAACGTGTTTTGCTCGCGCCGGTCGGCGGTGCCGAGGACTACACGCAGTCCTCTCTGAACGCGACCAACGTCGTCAACTCGCTTGCCGAGCGGTTGCAGGTGCGGGTCAAGGTGCGCGCCGGGCAACGACCTGTCGGTGCGGCGTTCTTGATGAAGAACGCCGCGCAAGGAGCAAACCGCCTGCAGGCGTTTCAACGCAGCACGTTGATTCCCACCGATCATCTGGGTCAGCCGCACGTCGAGAACATCACCATCACGGGTCCGTTCAACACGACCGGCGTGAGCGAGACGTCAAGCCGCAAGCGGCTCTTCGTCTGCCGGCCGGCGCGCCCGCAGGAGGAATCGGCTTGCGCGAAGCGCATCGTCTCGACGCTGGCCCGTCGCGCGTATCGGCGGCCGGTGACCGAATCAGATCTCGCCGGACTGATGTCCTTCTACGACGCAGGCCGCCGCGAGGGATCTTTCGAGCGGGGCATCGAGCTGGCGACGCGGGCGGTGCTGGTCAGTCCCAACTTCGTGTTCCGCATCGAACGCGATCCCGTCGGTGTCGCGCCAGGGAGCGCCTATCGCATCAGCGACATCGATCTGGCGTCGCGGCTGTCGTTCTTTCTGTGGAGCAGCATTCCCGATGACGAACTGCTCGATGTCGCGAGTCGCGGTCAGCTTGGCAAGCCGGCGATACTCGAGGCACAAGTTCGTCGCATGCTGTCGGATCCACGGTCGCAGGCGCTGGTCGACAACTTCGCCGGGCAGTGGCTGCAGATCCGGAATCTGCGCAATACCACGCCGGACAAGAACGACTTTCCCGATTTCGACGACAACCTGAGGCAGGCGTTCGAGCGCGAGCTCGAGCTGTTCTTCGGCAGCATCATCCACGAAGACCGCAGCGTGCTCGAGCTGATGACCGCCGATTACACGTTCCTCAACGAGCGGCTCGCGAAGCATTACCGGATTCCGAACATCTACGGACCCGACTTCCGCCGCGTCGTGCTGACTCAGGACGAACGTCGTGGCCTGCTCGGCAAGGGGGGACTGCTGCTCCTCACGTCGCATGCGGATCGCACGTCACCGGTCGTGCGCGGCAAATGGATTCTCGACAACTTGATCGGCACTCCGCCGCCGCCCGCACCCGCGGTGGTTCCACCTTTTCCTGAAGAAGTGCCTGGCGTGCCGACCACCGTGCGGGCGCGGATGGAACAGCATCGCGCCAACCCGGCATGCTCCGGCTGTCACAAGGTGATGGACCCGCTTGGCCTGGCTCTCGAGAACTTCGATGCTGTCGGCGCCTATCGCACGCGCGAATCGGGGCTTCGCATCGACGCATCCGGTGAGCTGACCGATGGCACGCGCATCGACGGCGTCGGCGAGCTGCGCGGCGCGCTGCTGAAGCGCCCCGACGTGCTGGTCGGAACGACGACGGAGAAGCTCCTGACCTATGCCTTGGGCCGGAGCCTTGAATCCCAGGACATGCCTGCGGTGCGAAGCATCGTTCGGACCTCGGCGCGCGAGAACTATCGCTTTTCATCGCTGGTTCGTGGCATCGTGACCAGCGTGCCGTTCCAGATGAGGCGTGCCAGGTCCGGCTGAAGCCGGACACTACGAGGATCAAAGAACGCCAAGTCCGGCTAAAGCCGGACACTACGAGAATCAAAGAGTCGGACGTGAGGCACATGTTCATATCGAAGCGATCGATCCCTCGCCGTCACATCTTGAAGGGCATCGGCGCGACGCTGTCGCTGCCACTGCTCGATGCGATGGTGCCGGCGCTGACGGCCGCTGCGCAGACGGCGGCGCGGCCGCAGTTGCGCGCGGGATTCGTCTACATCCCGCACGGCGTGATCATGAAAGAGTGGACGCCGGCTGCAGGCGGATCCAACTTCGAGTTCACGCCAATCCTCAAGCCGCTCGAGCCGTTTCGCGACTCGGTGGTCGTCGTCAGTAACCTGACCCGAGCCGAGGTGAACAGCAATCACGCCGTGTCCTCTGGCTGCTGGCTCACTGGCGTACCGCCGAAGCGCACCGATGGTCCGGACTTCCGTGCCGGCGTGTCCGTCGATCAGGTGATCGCGAAGCAGATCGGACAGGAGACGACGTTCCCGTCGCTGGAGGTGGCGACCGAGGATTTTTCCGGACTCGTTGGCGCCTGCGATCCCGGCTACAGCTGCGCATACATGAACACGCTCAATTGGGCGGCGGAGACCACACCGCTGCCCATGGAGATCAACCCGCGCGTGGTTTTCGAGCGGCTGTTCGGCAGCGGCGGAACCGCCGGCGATCGATTGGCGCGCATGCGCACCGATCGCAGCCTGCTCGATTTCGTGGTGAGCGATCTCAAGAAGCTCGAGACCGGCCTCGGCGCCAGCGATCGGACGAAGCTCGATCAGTACTTGAATCACGTTCGGGAGATCGAGCGCCGCATCCAGCGGGCCGAGCAGCAGGCGCACATTTCGGCCGACGTGCCGAGCGCGCCAGTCGGTGTCCCCGAGGCCTACGTCGAACACGTCGCGCTTCTGTTCGACCTCATGGCGCTGGCTTTCCAGACCGATCAGACACGCGTCTTCACCTTCATGATGGCGCGTGAAGTGAGTCAGCGGACGTATCCCGAGATCGGCGTCACCGAACCGCATCATTCGATCTCGCACCACGGCAACCGCCCGGCCGCCATCGAAGGGCACGCCAAGCTGAATGCCTATCACGTCGGGATGTTCGCGAAGTTCGTCGAGCGGCTGCGTTCGACCCCCGACGGTGACGGCTCGCTCCTCGATCACTCACTCCTCGTCTATGGCAGTGGCATGAGCGACGGCAACGGCCACACGGGATCACCGCTGCCGCACGTGCTGGTGGGCGGTGCCGCTGGCCGCATGAAAGGCAACCGTCACATCGTCACACCCGAGAACACGCCGATGGCGAATCTGCTCCTGGCGATGGCGCAGAAGTGCGGGGTCGAGCAGGATCGGTTCGGGGTGAGCAAGGGTGCAGTCGAGATTTAAGCTTCCTGCGGCTGCGGCTCTTCTCCTGAGCGCGGCTCTCGTCTCGAGTGCGGCGACCGGTGACGTCCGGCTCATCGAGGCCGTCAAATCCGGCAACACGGCCGCCGTCCAGACGCTCTCGAAACAGCGTGCGTTGGTGAATGCCACCGAGGCAGACGGCTCGACGGCGCTGCACTGGGCGGCGCGTCTCGACCGGGTGAGTCTCGTCGAGGCGCTCATTCGCGCTGGCGCGCAGGTGAACGCAAAGAATCGCTACTCGATCACGCCGTTGGGGCTCGCCGCGGTGAACGGCAGCGCGCCCGTCGTCGAGGCGCTGCTGAAGGCCCGGGCCGATGCCAACACGGTGGGCGCCAATGGCGAGACCGTTCTCATGCTGGCCGCGCGCACGGGAAAACCGGACGTCGTCCGCTTGCTGCTCGATCGCGGGGCACAGATCGACGCGCGCGAATCCTGGCACGGTGAGACGGCCGTGATGTGGGCGGCAGCCGAAGATCATGCGCCGGTCGTGTCGCTCCTCGCGTCACGGGGCGCCGATCTCAATGTCCGTTCGACAGTGCCGGAGTTTCCCAAGGTCAAAGTCGATGCGGCGACGATGGTGTTCACGGCGCTGCCGCGCGGGGGATTGACCGCGTTGATGCTGGCTGCGCGCCAGGGCGCCGCCGGCGGCGTGCGCGCGCTTGCCGAGGCCGGCGCGGACCTCGATGCCGTCGATCCTGACGGGACCACGGCATTGAACATCGCGATCATCAACGCCCACTACGACGTCGCCGCGCTGCTCGTCGACAAAGGGGCCAGGCTGGATGTGGGTGATGCGGCCGGCATGACACCTCTCTACGCTGCCGTCGATATGCAGCATCAGGAGCCGATGGTGAACCGGCCGCTGCCCAAGGCGTCCGGGCAGTTGGTGCCGCTCGACGTCATCAAACTGCTGCTCGAGCGCGGGGCCAATCCAAACGCCGCGCTGAAGACGCCGCTCCTGATGCGGCAGCACAACGGCGGCGATCCGCAACTCGGCGAGGGTGCGACCCCGCTGATGCGGGCGTCCAAGGTGAGCGACACCACGCTGATTGGCCTGCTGCTCGACAAGGGAGCCGACCCGAACCTGCGGCTGCGCAATCAAACGACCGCGCTGATGATTGCCGCCTCGCGGGCGGCGAGAAATGCCGGTCCTGAACAACACACGATTGACGCGATATCGCTGATGCTGGCGAAAGGCGCCGACATCAATGCCGTGAACGACAACGGTGAAAGCGCGCTGCACATCGCGGTTGGCCGGGGCGATACGCTCGTCCGCTTCCTGGTTGAGAAAGGCGCGAAGCTCGATCTCAAGGACAAGGCCGGCCGAACGCCGCTCGATGTAGCCATGGGAGTACCCGGCGGCGGTGGACGCGGCCGGGGCGGGCGGGGCGGCGGCCCGGCTGCTCCTGGTCCGGTCCGCGAGAGCACCGCGGCGCTGCTCAAGGAATTGATGGCCGCTCACGCGCGATGACGTAAGCTGATCGCATGTCCACCAGATGCGGCCGGATCGCCATCGTCATCGCATGTGTCCTGGTTGCGGCGAGCGCCGAGGCTCAGAGCTCGCAAGCTCCTCCGGCCGAGCAACCATCGGCGCTGTCGCCAGCCAACCTCGCGAAGCCGCGTCCGAAGGCTCCGTTCGATCTCACGGGGACCTGGCAGCATGACGGCCGCGCGAATACGTGGCGCTTCGTTCCTGAAACGTTCAAGCTGACGCCTCAGGCGCAGACGCACTACGACCTCGGCGTCAAGGCGCTCAAAGACGGCGGCGTGTATCGCGACGACATCGGGCAGTGCTGGCCAGCCGGGATGCCGCTGATCATGACGCGGGTGTGGCCGATCGCCATGATCCAGCTGCCGACTGCCATCTACATGGTCAGTGGTTTCATGAACAGCATGCGCGTCATCTATCTCGACGGCCGTGCACACACCGACCCCGACATCGTCGTGCGCAGCTTCAATGGCGAGTCGATCGGACGTTGGGAAGGCGAGGTGCTGGTGGTCGACACCAAGTACTTCCCTGGCCACCACCACTGGATGGACCAGGGCGGCGCCTCGGTCCCGGCGAGCGAGGATTTACAGATCATCGAGCGGTTTCGGATGCGGCCCGACGGTGCGCTGGACATCGAGTACGCCATGACCGATCCGAAGAACTGGGAAGGCGAGTGGAAGATGGTGAAGACATTCCGCCGCCGGGACAACACCGATATCACGGAAGTGCAATGTCTGCCGGATCTG
>Ga0075421_100010331_pt1 | contig 11535 bp, 10 predicted proteins | sample SoiMetdeltSBSDD5_FD_75292 | JGI IMG/M metagenome (GOLD analysis project Ga0075421, IMG submission 75292) | Bulk soil microbial communities from a Populus tree surrounding site in Tennessee, USA - Soil MetaG P. deltoides SBSDD5 | ecosystem: Environmental > Terrestrial > Soil > Tree plantation...
TAAGGCGGACGCCAGGCTGATCGCCATTGGTGAACTCGACACCGGCTGCCTCGAGTGCCCGCTGTAGCGCGTCAATTGTTCGCTCCTTCAATTCGTCTCCCCGCTCAAACCTGGCAACCGTATCGATCGACACCTTGGCCGCCGTAGCGAGCCCTCGAACACCCAAACCCAGCGCCGCACGGGCCATGCGGCATTGAACTGGTAATATAATCATAACAATGTTCCGATTTCAGTTGCAATTTATGATTTTATGAGACATCATAACCACGTGCTGATTTCAGTACAAAGCTGCGAATTGCGTGGGTGCATACCTGACCTGGGAGAAAACGAGGAACGTGCACAACGAAGTGGTAGCCGATTCAGCGAATAGGCGCAGCTTTATCGCCGCCGTGCTCCGCCTCTGGCCGGGAAAGAGCGGCGAGCCGAGCGGGCGGACCTTTCCGCCAACCTCGTCATCCAGTCCAGCCTAGTGGAGTAAACCGATGGATCAGCTAACGTTCGCCGCCACAACGTACCGCGCCATCCGCGACCGCATCCGAGCGCAAGATCTCCAGATCGACGAGCAAACCCTCGCCGATACGGTGGAGGGGCTCACCGATCTGCATGAAATCCTCACAGCCATTATTCGGGCCGCCCTCACCGACCAGACCCTGGCCACCGGACTCGAGAGCCGCATCGCGGAAATGCAGGCGCGCCTGAACCGATTGCAGGACCGGGCCGACAAGCGCCGACAGATCGCCAAAGAGGTGATGGTTGAGCTTGATCTGAAAAAGCTCACAGCGCCCGACTTTACCGCCTCGATCCGCCCCGGGACCCCTGCCCTGATGATGATCGATGAAGCGGCTGTGCCGAGTATCTACTGGGAGCCACGCGAGCCCCGCCTCAACCGCCAGGGATTGGCGAACGATCTCAAACAAGGCGCCGAAATCGCCGGGGTTGCTCTCTCTAACCCTGAACCCGTTTTGAGCGTGAGGACACGGTAATGGGCTTCTCAGCAAAACAGGTGAAAGCACTGCGGCGCAACCTCGATCACCGTTATATCCGCACCCGCGAGACCAATGGCCGAGAGCTCCTCTATATCGAAGGCTGGTACGCGATCACGGAAGCCAATCGCATCTTCGGGTTCGACGGGTGGAATCGAGAGACACTCGAATCTCGCTGTGTGCTCGCCCGTGAAAACCGTGGGAGCTTCCTCGTGGTCTATATCGCCCGGGTCCGGATCACGGTGCACGCCGACGGCGCGTCCATCATTCGCGAAGGCCACGGAACAGGTGAAGGGCGAGGAACGTCCTCGGGCGAAGCCCACGATTTTGCGCTTAAAGCAGCAGAAACCGATGGTACGAAACGCGCGCTCGCCACATTCGGGAGACCGTTTGGATTAGCGCTATATAAGAACGCAAAGATCACCCCCTCGCCAAAAACTTCAGCATCTGAGTCAAAGCCAACCGATCTTGGTCAAGAGGTCAGATTTGCGCGAGACGACACGACCCCGATTCCACGGCCATCTCGCTACTACGGTCGTCGCCAGGACCTCGTGACCCGGGATCGGGCTCATCTACGTAAACTGGCAGTACAGGCTTCGGCCGATACCTCGATCGTCCCGCCTGCCCCAGACTTGCTGCCGCCCCGGATCGATAAGAGCGTTCTGACCATTGCCGGGCCCAAACGGCTGCGTAACAAAGCCCATCTGAAATTCGTTGCCGCCCAGCCCTGTCTCATCTGCGGACGTCAGCCTTCCGATCCGCATCATCTGCGGTTTGCACAATCCAGAGCCCTTGGTCTGAAGGTTAGCGACGAGTTCACCGTGCCGCTATGCCGCGGTCATCATCGGCAGCTGCACCAGGCCGGTAATGAAGTAGCCTGGTGGGAGAAATTCAAGATCAACGCGCTCGAGATCGCCAAGGGGCTTTGGGAACAGACGCACCCAAAATCTGCGGCTGCCGATGCCGCTATGCGGGCCCCTCCCCATGACGAAACGAACCCAATTATTCCTGTTGGTCCTCAATGAGCTCTCTCAAGCAGATCGAAGCCAACCGTCGCAATGCGTTCAAAAGCACCGGACCAATAACACCAGAAGGCAAACGGCGTTCACGCTGCAATGCCATACGGCACGGCCTCACGGCCGAGACCGTCATTGCTGCCCTCGAAGATTCAGACGATTATGAAGCCTTTGAAGCCGCGGTGATTTCCGACTATGACGCTGAGTCGGCCGTGGAGCGCGAGCTGGTGCTTCGATTGGCCAGCGTCCTGTGGCGGCTTCGCCGCGCGACCGGCATCGAGACTGCTCTTTTCGAATCGGTGACTGAGGACGCTCGCAAGCACAAATATCAGCTTGCACGCGAGAACCTCGGTGAGGCGGCAGATCTCGCGGAGCGCAATCGACTATTGCTGGGAGCCTTACAGGAATCCGACGCCGTGGTGGGAAACGAGCTCAGCTCCGATTCAAAAACGGATATCGCCGACTGCTTCTTGCGCCTGGCAGATCTGCCAGTTAGCGCCCTGGATCGCCTCAGCCGCTACGAACACATGCTGTGGCGGCAAGCGCGACAGATTGTGTTTACGCTGGAATCGTTGCGGCGCCGCAAGCGAGCGCCGGGCCGCTCAACCTTTCCGTTCTCGTTCCGGCGGCGCGAGCCCGACACCTTGTCCGAAGGGTTCAGGTGACCACCAGCCGCCCCGAGCTACGAATTATGAATCCTGCCCAAGTATTGAGCGCAGCGGCAATTGTAGCGGCCGAATGGCTAGCGTATCGCCGAAGAGCGGTTGATGGTCCGGCCCGGGATAACCGGCTGGGCACAGGTCCATGGTGGAAAGCTCATTACCCCGGAAGAAAAAAATGCGCTCGATGCCTGGTATGTCCGCAATGCGTCTTGGTGGCTTGACCTCAAGATCATCGGCAAAACTATTGTATTCATGCTCGTCGGCGAGCAGCGCTACGCTCCGGTGGACTTCGACGGCACCCTAATAGAGGCGCCCGCTCAACCCGCAGAGTAGTGGTAAGCCTTAGCGATCGCTCGAATAGTATTTCTCGTAGTATTTCCCATGATAATACTCGCCGCCATATTTCTTGGCGCGATTTTGATTAATGTAATTGAAGACGAGGCCGGCAATGCGCTTATGAGACGATATTTGCTGTACGGAAGTCTCGACCAGCTCGCGCGGCGTCGACGCCCATTGAACAACGAAAATGGTCTTATCACACAGATTCGACACGATAACGGGGTCAACAACCGGACCGACCGGCGGTGTGTCCAGCACCACATAGTCGAATGTTGCTCTCAGGTGAGTAATAAGCGCTTTCATGCGCTCCGACCCAAGCACGTCCGGTGGGTTTAGGGTTTTACTGCCTGCGGGTATCACTGTCAGTTTGAGATCCTTATGAAACCTCAACACGTCGTCAACTGTCGCGGCGCCAACTAGGAGGTCGACCAACCCCTTTTCCTGATCCAGCTTGAAAAAGTGCGACGCCGTGGGGTGACGAAGATCTGCATCGAGAAGCGCGACCTTCAAGCCTGAAGAAAACGCAGCTGAGATTGCGAGGCTCACCGCAATAGTCGTTTTGCCTTCGCCGGGGCGGCTTGACGTGACATGGATAACCTTGGGCGGCCGGTCGACGTCTGACATGTGGATGCCACTGCGCAAAGTGCGCATGGATTCGCTAAAAGGCGAAAGCGGATAGTGCAATTGGTACAATGGCAAGAGGATACTTTTTCCGTCCTTAACGAGCTGGCTCTTGTTCATCTTACTAACAGAGCCCAAGACGGGAATTCCCAGAGCGTCCTCGACTTCGCGCGAGCTCGTGAAGCCCGGTTTCAACATTTCTATTGCCAACGCCCCAGCGACGCCGAGCCCGAGCCCGGCAAACAACGCCATCAATAGTGTCCTTCTTGCGTTTGGAAAGGTCTGACCGCCCGCTTGTGCCGGCATGATAACCCGAACATCGCGTGCCCGAAACGTTGCCTGCTCATCAGTGATTTTGGCCTTCTGCAGAAGCTCCTCGAACAGGGTCTTGTTCACCGCCGCCGTGCGTTCCAGTTCGCGTAATCTCACGGCATCCTCGTTATCGAGTTCGCCTTGTCCAGTCGCCTGACGCATCGATTGTTCCACTGCATCGAGGCGCGCCTTCGCCAGCGCATATTCGCTTTTGATAGTCTGTTCCATGCGCTGGCTCTCAGCGGCTATGCTCCGCTCGATATCGCGCTTCTCTGCCTCGATATTCACCACTGCAGGGTGGCGGCTATTATAGCGCGCAAGCAGATCGGCCTCACGTTGCGAGGCTTCCGCTAGTTTCCCGCGCAGGGCCCCCATGACGCTGGATGCGGACAACATGGAGTCTGGCAAGGAATCCAGCGTCTTTTTGCCTGAGGCTAGTTCCGCAATAAAAGTAACTCGCGCCTTCTTTTCCGCGGCGTCGGTGCGTGCCGCGATCAGCTTGCTGTTCAATTCCGCGAGTTGCTGGTCGTTGAGCGCGACCGTCGGACCACTGCGCGTGAGTCCGTGCTCCTGGCGAAACTTTGCTACTGTTTCTTCCGAATCGCGAAGTTGCCGGCGCAGTTCGGCCAGACGGTCGCTTAGCCAACCCGAAGCCCGTTTGGCCGACTCAAGACGAGCATCAAGCTGGTCGACGACATAGGCGTCGGCCACCGCATTGGCGAGCTGCCCGGCTCGTATCGGATCTTCCCAAGTGATGGCGATGGTAACTATCTGAGCTCGCCCGCCACGCGAAACCCCTAAAGCTCCCCGCAGCCGATTTATACCATCTCTGATGGCTGCTTCCGCCGACTCCTGATCCTCTTTGCTTTGCGCCGCGGCCTCCGATTCCCTTGTACTCGGCGCAAGCTCCTTGATTGCGACCCTTCGCAGTAGTGAATCGGACCGCAGGATGGCAAGCTGGTTCTCCAAATAGTAATCACTAATGCCGCCATCGTTAACGATGGCATCTAGGCCTGGAGCCCTCTCGCGCTGCTCGAGCAGGACTTGGGTTGCCGCGGTGTAGAGCGGGCTGGCGCGCACAAGATAGATGAGGCCCACGAGGAACACGAATGCCGTAACTGAGGCGATGAACATCCAATTACGCCAGACGAAATTCAGATATTGGCGCAGATCAATCGTGCGCTCCGGTATTGGTTCAGCATCAATTTTTTTGCTGGGAATCCTATATCCGATGTTCATCGATTGGCATCCGTTATACGGGACTAATGCTGAGACTGCCGCCCTGCTCGTCAACATCTCGCTGCACGCCGTCTCTGTCACCAACGTGCAGGAAGCGCCGCTGGTCTTTTTCTAAAACAAGGCAGGTCAGGCGGCCGGTGGCATACGCGGCAGTGTCAATTCCGATTCGATTAAGACGAATCTCCGGGGCAACCGAAGGTGTGTGACCGTGCACGACAAGTTTTCCATGTTCCGCCTCACTCGACAAGAATGGCTCGCGGATATTGAGAAGATCATCGCGATTCTGGCGATCAAGGGGCACACCCGGCCTCACCCCAGCATGGCAGAAAAAGTAATCACCAATATACGTTGAAATGTCGAGCCTTTCTAGGAAGCGCTGATGGCTTTCGGGAAACTGGGCCGCGAATGCTGCTTGAACTCTCCCAAAATCGCCCCTAGCCATGGCGAGGCCGATATCCACCCCATAAGAATGTAAAGTTTCAAGCCCACCCAGGCTTCGCCACACCGCGAAAACCTCGGCGTTTTCCAAGAAGGCCATCAGCAGGTACTCGTGATTACCCGCCAAAGCAATGATAGAGGTCGGCCATTCGCCGCGTGCAAGTTGCTCGACCACTTGCTTGGAGCCAAGACCGCGGTCGACATAATCACCCAAGAATACCGTCACAGCATGATCGAATGACCGGACATTCATATCTACGCTGAGGTGTTCGGCCATTTCACGGAGTAGGTCGTCACGACCGTGAATATCACCCACGCAGTATACCCGGGTCCCATCCGGGATATGACGCACAGTTGAGACCTCGTGCTGCACTTTACTAAATGCATTTCGGAACGGGTTCACCCACCGCATAAATTTGCTGGTGCTTACCTTTGGGTCGTTAATCACGCTGGTCATAATTATTCAACAGTTGACGGGTTCTATTTCAAGGTTGCCGCCGTTTGGGTGTTCCACCTGGTCGGATTTCTTCTGCCACCAAGCTAAAATGCCAGTCGTTGCTCGGTCTCTTTTGGCGAAAGCCCAGTAGCTAGGAGGGCTTCTCGCAGCTCGTTCCGCACCTTCGCCGGTAGTGCGGAAAGGATGGTCCGAAATTTATCATTCATTTCCGCCCGAGCGATATCAATGACCACTCCCCTTTTGAGGTCTGGCGACAAGTTCTCCCACAGTGAAACGCCAAAAATCCCACGCTCAGCCATGGCGTAGCCTTCATTGGGTCCGGTCAGCATCGACAGCTTAAGACTCCCTAACACCTGCTCCATTGGCTGGTGCGTGACCCATTGCAGACCAGATAGCGACAACCAACTGAGCGGAGACGACGGTTTGATCGAAAGGATCGAAGAGAATGTATCCCGCCGGCCACTGGCGGCCTTCGGGTCAGAAATGTTGATCTCTTCCTTCAGTTGAGCTTGCAAAGCTGCCGAGGCAACTTCTGGTACTGCAGTCCAAGGGTTGAAAACCTCTGCCCAGTTCTCAAACACATCGATGTTCGCTGTAGCGATAGAGAAATGCACAATGCTCCAACCCCGGGTGATTGCAAATCCGCAAATCCCAATTAACGCAATCGCCGTCACGAATCGAATATCTGCCCGCATGGTCATTAATCCGAGTAGTATTGCTCACCGCGATGGGAGCCGCAGTCCACCCCACACAGGTTTTGCCAATTGGGAATTGTTTGAGGTTTTTTCGGAAAGCCCGCGGCTTTGTTGCTAGTCCGCATGTACCAGACCGGGTTTAGTTTTAGTCCTCGAGCGTCAATCGAGAGCTATCAGATTGAGCCACACCTGCCCCGAGAAGCGCCATGAACGTGATGGCGATGGCTTGGATTTGTAGGCTGAAGTCTACCAGCGAGTGCACGCCCAAGAGAAACGCAACGCTCGCCGCCACGCATGGCAGCGTTTCGTTTACTTGCCGCCTCGTAGCCCCCTTGACGCAACGCAGGACGAGAAGGGCGACGCTTGCTACCAGCATCGATCCAAATAGCAGCCCTAATCCCTGAAGCACTTCCAGGTAGGTGTTGTGCGCCAATTGCCATTGGCCCCAGGAGCTCACCGATTGATCGCGGAACATTGGAAAAACGTCCGCAAAGGTCCCGTATCCGTATCCGATGAGAGGAGCCGCAAGGATAGATCGCATCGTGATGATGTAAACCGCCATGCGACTTTCGTCGCGGAAACCTTTCTGTGCAATCTGCCCAAGAACGGCATCGCCGAAAACCAGAAAGGTTGCGGCCACGAGAAGAGCGCCGACGACAATAATGGCTTCGCGCTGCTCCGCAAACTTTTGTTTGCGCAGCCTCAATGTGAGCGCTCCTAAAACAAAAAGACCAAAGGCCGTAGAGGCGATTCCTCCCCGCGATCCCGACAACAGGAAAGCAACCAGGATTACGAAGGCGCCACTGATCAGTGCCAGCCCTTTTTGTCCAGTGACTTCGATGAAAGTAGCAATCCTAAATTGAATTGATCCGCCGACAGCCGTGAATTCATGACGATAGAGCTTCAATATGAGGCCACAGATTACGACCAAACCCATGCCCGCATAGGCTGAAAAAGGGTTGGGATTAATGAACGTCGAAGTCACATAGCGAGACGTAAACGGATTTTCAAACCAAAGAATACGTCCCGGCGTCAACTCAAAGGCAAAAATACCGTAGGTCGCGTACGCACAACTGATCGCAGCAATGGACCAGAGGAGGAGGTCCGCCCGCGCAGCGTCTCGGCAGAGTTGAATGGCAATCCAGAAGACGCTTGCGGCCGTGATCAATCTCAGAAGAGCCAAGCTCGTCAGTTCGCGATTGATACTGATGCTGCCTTCAATCGGCCTTTGCAACGCATCCGCAGTCATTTGCCATATGGGATGATGCAGCCAGTCAAGGCTCCAAGTCGCATTCTGAATTAAAATCCAGACCACTACCGCGACGAACAGCGCAGCAGGGGCTTTGATCTGCTTGATCGCCACGGGATGGCGTTCGCCCCTTATCAGCAGCGAGAGCTCATAGATCGCGACGAGGCCGGGAAACAGAATGGCATTAATCCCCCAAGCGAGAAGGGCATGGCTGCCAAGCCAAAATGGACACCATGCTAGCCCGGCGATGAACGCCCACAGCAGCGCGCGCTCCACAATGGCCCCTTCGGCCGGAAGCCTATGTGTCCTCGAGGTCCCGGCCATCGACACATTCATGAGATGCCGGCCCAAAAAGCACTGAGCTCGCGACGGGACATCGACGCTCATAAAAGAGGCCCTCATGCGCCGCAATATGAGCGTTCCCGATTTGAGACACGTTACCACCCTTCGGGTGAAATTATTTTTCACCCGCGGCTAGACGGACCCTCATGCTTCGGTTTTCGCACGAGGCTTTTTGGCAACCCCCGACCGTACAAGCCTTTTAGTACTATCGAGTGTGTCAAGCTATGAAATGCAAAAAAGTACTTACATTTCAATTAGTTATAATAAATTTTGCGGCGCCCTTTGAGGCGGACTGCGGTCTACTCGAGCTGAGGTTGCTCGTGTTTTTTGGGCTGATTGAATGCGCCGCTCGCGAGCCAGGCCGTAGTCCTTACGGGTTGCACATGGTTATGCAGGGCGTGGGCGGTGTTGTGCCTCCCGGGTTGCCGCCGCCCTGTTGCTGTATTGCCGCTGTAGTCGTCGTCAGTTGCCCACTCGGTGTAATACACGCCTCCTCGCCTTCCTGCAGCTCCTTACGCTGTCCGGTAAAAGTTTGTATTGAAGCCGTGCCCTTGACCACCTTAACCTTTTCAACGCACTGGACCTCCCGTGGAGGCTTTCCATTCCGCAGAGGTTCGATCGTCACTTCAACGACTGCCCCACTGCTGGTCGAAATCGGCTGTGCATTCGCTCCGACGACTGGCAGGGCTAGCAACGCCATCATCAGCAATGCGGGAGTGTATCTGGGGCTATACATTTGCTCACCCTCCCAAACCCTTAAGCTCTTAATTCCAGTCCCGTTTAGAGCCGCTATCAAGACCACCTCGCTCAGTACTTATATGTAAGGCCGGCTGTGTACCGATTGTCAGTAAATTCGGTAAACGACGCAAGCAATGTGTTCGATTGCACGGTCGTATATTGGTAATCGAGTGTCAGCATCAAATTCCGCCAGATTTCATAATTGAATGAAGCACCGGCCATCCAGCCGTGATTGTTAAGCTGCCCAAATCCAATGAATTCGCCGCGCGTATAGCCGCCCCGGACGCCGAACGACCAATCCCGCGCGATCCCATAAGTTGTCTGCAGAATAGCAGTGGTCGTCCTGGTTGGAATTCCCGCCGGAATGTTGGGCGCCAGCGTCGTTGACATTCCTAATGTCTGATCGACCTGCGCCACAATTGCCCAGTATCGGGTCGGGAAATAAGAAAGGCGGCCACCAAAGACGGCGCTGTTGGTGTCCGTGGGGATGCCGAAACCAAACACATTGTCCTGCTCCTGATTTTGAGCCCAATATCCGCCATAAACTTCACCTCGGAACAAGCTCTTTGGGTCATTCGATCCAACACCCCCAATAACCCTGTATCCGTTCGTATTGAACAATGAATTGGTAAATCGTTGAAAAATCCCATCGCCTTGGGCAAACACGTAAAACTGCGGCGTGAAATTGTAGCTGGCCCTTGCCGTCAGCCAATAGCTGGCGCCATCATGCGAGGTTTGGAACGGAAACGCTACGTTGTCTGAGTGGTCGTACAGAATATTAAAAACGGTTCCCCTTAGGGTTACATTGAGTTGGTTGAACGTTTTTGTAACGTCTGCCCCGTATGTGAACTGATTATAGGCAATGGGATTGACACCAGGTGTCGTTCCAAACGGATTTAAGATGATTGGGATGTTGACGTTCGGGGTAGCAGGGGGACCGATCGCTCCGTTATTGAACTGTAATGCGCTATTGAAAATGTCGGTCTGTCGCGTGTAATTTCCGTAGAAATTAAATATGAGATCCTGCATCGGTTGCCAAAGGTGCGTAAACCCTGCGGTGGCAGCGACGGTGTCGGGATTGAAAAACCGAGCATCCACCACCCCGTAGAAAGTTGATCTGTGAATTCCACCATCATAGGTGCCGGTCAAGCGCGGGGCCACCCGCAAACTAACACCCTTACTGTCGTCGGTTCCTGATGCCGCTTGATTAGGATTGTCGTCGTAAGTCGCACCAACAAAAATGCTTGGATAGAGCAACCACCCGGCCACCGGGAGGCCTTGTTCTCTGTATTGACCACTCGGAGCTACTTCCTGGGCAAAAGAATTTTGGGCAGTGCCCACGGCTAACGCCGCGGACACAAGGAGTGCCCAACCGAACGATTTCGTTTGCATTCCCCGAACCCCTCGCAGCCCTATTGCGCGAGTATTTGACTCAATTTCCCAGCTGAAACCCTGAAAGTCCAGGACTTAAGGCGCTTGTCAATAATGTAACCGTATAAACTGTCGCATGTGTTTCAATTTTGCCACATCAGCAGGGGACTTTAGAAATGTACAACCTTGGGTTGCTCTCGGTGTTGGCGGAAGCGCCGCCTGGACCTCGCCTTGCAAGTGTCACTGAAGCGGGAAACCCCGCCGTAGTTCGCGCTGTAACTGGACTTTTCGAGGACAAAACTCTAATTTCCCAAGCCAGAAATCGGCCTGAACCTGGACGATTGATTGCCTGCTTTTCATGCTCGGCTTCGCAACCTGCAGCGGCAATTTTGCTGTCGCGGGCGCGATAAAATGTATGCTTGATCAAAGCGGCCCATAATGACACGGCGCGCGACGCGACTCATTTACATCCTGTTTGTGTTGGTGCTGATCGGGGGCGGCATTCTGCTTCGCTACGCGGACCCATTCTTTGTCCGCGCGTTACGTCTGATCGCGTTTGATACCTTTCAGCGCCTCGATCCTGAGCCCTATGACCCCAAACTGCCGATTCGGATCGTCGACATTGACGAAAAATCCCTTTCGCTGATCGGTCAATGGCCCTGGCCGCGAACAACCGTGCGCGATCTGTTATTGGAATTGACGTCCAAGGGGGCCGCAGTCGTCGCATTCGACGTTTTATTTGCCGAACCAGACCGTACGTCGCTCGAGGCGATCATAAAACAACTGCCCCCAGCTGAAGCAGCTGCCATTGCCGGCGCTATGGCGGGCAAGCCAAGCAACGATGAGCAATTTACTGCCGCACTCAAGGACACGCCTAGTGTTCTATCTATCGTCTTGGGAGAAGGTGCAAATACCACATTGCCAGCGAAGACGGGCTTCGCCTTCGCCGGCGATGATCCGCGCCCCTTTTTACTGGAGTTCAATGGGGCCAGCCGAAATCTTCCAGAGTTCGAGGATGCGGCACGCGGCATCGGTGCCTTCAACTGGGTCGCCGATCGCGATCAGATCGTTCG